>ERZ808246.601-NODE-601-length-29194-cov-3.269982_pt1 | contig 29194 bp, 45 predicted proteins | sample MGYA00521083_ERZ808246 | MGnify/ENA primary metagenome ERZ808246 (study PRJEB31516, sample SAMN03275577) | gut metagenome | biome: mammalia-associated habitat; material: feces | host: Papio cynocephalus | place: Kenya | collected 2012-07-07 ...
GTGACCTACTCCGATATAGATTTTTGCTTTTGACATAAAAATCACTCCATTTCATGTTTTTTGTTTTCGGATTCTATATAAGCATTGTACTCGCTTTCTGTTACTTCCGTCTCTCCGTCAAGCTGTAACGGAAACGAACGTTCTGTATATTCGCCCTGCGTATTTTTGTAATAAAACAAAACAATCACCCCTGTTTTTTAGCAAGAAAAACTATATACTGCTGAGCTGAATTAAAAATACATCCGTCGCAGTAAATTTTCACCGTATACGTACCGTTTTCATCTTTTGTATTCGTAACAACAACGGCATTTGAAACGTTATACGGTGTGTTGTTACCCGTGTCCGCTTTTTTTCTGTATCTGCTGTCTGCGGTTTTGCCGTTATAAAAAACGCTGTAAACGTCATTCTTGCTGAGGTTGCCCATACCCCAGCGAAGCATTACGGAGACGAGGTTACACTCAAACGGAACCTGATAAAAAGTGAAATATGTGCCTCCGCTCCCGTTTGTAAAACTGTAAAACGCGGGGAAGATAGAATCTGCACAATCGGCAAGATTCTCAACGGTTTGCGCTGCCGGCAGTGTTGCGCCCTTGCTTTTAAGTTTCGCGTACGCCGATTCTACGGCGGTTTTAATTCTGTCTATCTGTAATTGTATGCTCATAGAAAGCACCTCACAGAGCCGCCAGTGCAGTCTCAATATCATTAGTGAGACTGACAGTTCCGTCACCGCTGTGATAACCTCCCGGCACGGTATAACTTGTTACGGTCAAACCGTCAATCGCTGCCGTTACGGCTCCGTTATTCGGCATAGTACCCGCCACGGTTTCGCCCGAAGCATTTACGATTACTTTGTTGGCAAGAACATCTCCCGCCTCGGCTGTAACGCCGGTTACATCCTGATATGCGGCAGGAATCGCGCCGACAGTGACTTTTGAAAGACCATCATACCCCTCGTCATTGGTTATTTCCTGTACCGATTTGGTGGGTGTTACGGTCTTTTCCTGCAAGGTGGGTGCTTCGGAACTGACATTAACGGTTACTTTGCTTAAAACCTTGCCTGCGTCCGGCGTTATTTCGCCGTTGGCGGTCGCAGTCTTCTCCTGTGTCACAATAGATACCGAACCGCCCTTGTAATATCCGCTGTCAATGGTTTTTGACTTTGTAACGGTATCAAGAGTTACGGCTATTTCACCACGGTTTGCAATGCTTTCGATTGCTGTCTGACAGTCCTCAAAATCGGCAGCTGAATCCGTTATAATACCTAATGCAATAAGCGCGTCGCGTATGGCGTTTCTGATTGTCTGCAAGCGTGTAATTTGTGTTGATATACTCAATGATATTCCTCCTTATAGTATGGCAAGCAATGCCTCGATATTGCCGATTTCCGTATATACGGCGGCTGATGTAACCGGCTTTGTGTTGTCCTCTTCGACTGCGTTCGCCGTATCTACTGACAGAACATTGTTTTCAAGTTTCAGACCGTTGCCGATTTCAAAACTCCGACCGCCCGTCTGTGTTATCTCGGAAACACCAACGCTGATTTCGGATTCGTTTTCAACCCTGACATCAAGTGTGGGTTCCTCAATAATGTTAACGCTAATCATGATTATCAACCTCACCGAACAACGTAGACCGGACATCAATCTCGATAATCTGCGTAGCAGGAATTTTTCCGTCCTTTGTGACGATTCTTGTGTCCATGTATGCGTGGTAATCGTTAAAAAGTCTTGTTTCTTCCTCAGTAAAGGGCATTAAAAACACTTCGCAGTCATAGCTGACAGAATCGGGATATGATTTTTCAATAATTGCGGGTGCTGTTTCGGATTTTGACGCTTTAAAAATAAAATCAATATGGTCTATATCGGAAACATCAATACCCGGTATGTTTATTTTCAATGTCGGGGTTGTTCCGCGTTTCATAATTCCACACTCCTTTATTTAACAAGAACTTTAATATGGCTTTCGTCAAGTCTTTTAAGAACTCTGTAACCGCTGTCGGAAGCCGTACCTACACCGTTTTCGGACGGCTTGCAATATCCGTTGACCGTACATGTGCCGTCATCGGCAAGAATAATCTGACCGAGCATACCGACCGGAGACCATTCTTTTCGAAATTCACGAGAAATATATTCGGAATTCGGGTCGTATTCGGGATTCAACGCAAAGCGTTTTACCGTATGAGCGGGGATAACTTCGCCAGTGTTTTCGTCTGTCGATTCGGGAATTTCTATTTCTTCCGTAACTATATCGCCGTAAATATCTTTTAAATATTTGCCCTGCCAGTTCTCGCTCTGACCGTTTCCGATAAATGCACCCGAACCGGTTACAATTCCGAGAATGTAATCTCCGTCGTTTGCAAGTTTAATCTTATCGCCGTCAAGCGTTACGAATTTACCGCGCCTGTCCTCATCACCGGGATTTCCGTCAGCCCATTCAAAATATTCGGCAAAGTCCGCGCCCTGTGCCGAGAACGCTTTAAGACCATAGCACTGTCCGTCAGCAGATACCCTGAATGCATTAGAATCAGCCTCCGACGTTCCGTTGCCGATTATAAACAACGACTGGGAGGCAAGCTGACTTTCCGTATCAACATTGCCGTTTGAATTTTCACATCCTGCACGTTCCGCATTGTGCTTGCCGAAAACAAACTGAATTGCCCGAGCTAAAGTATAATATCCGCCTGCGTATGAATTTACGCCTTTTGCAACAGTATAAATTCCCTCACTTCTGGAACGGTCGCCTAATGCCAGTGTATTGGTACCGCCGCAATGAGAGGACTTGCCTCTTGCAAGTGAAAACGGATTAGCTTTCCAATCGGAAATTATGGTGTCTAGAGCAGTGCTGTATGTATAATTGCTGTCGGCAGCGTTATAGCTTTCCCCCTCGGCATGTGAACAATCTCCGAGAGCAGTTACTGATTTACCCTCTGCGTGTGAATTTTCACCGGAAGATGTAGTACTGTTACCTTCGGTATGGCTTGATTTTCCTTTTGCGCATGAGCCCGCACCCTCGGCATGAGAGTTGTCGCCGTAGGCAATGGTAAGCTGTCCCTCACTGGACGAACAGTGCCCGTCTGCGACTGTTAAAAGCCCGTTTGCTTTAGAGTATTCTCCGTTAGCCTGTGTACAGGAACCTCCGGCAGAAGAGCATTTTCCGCCTGCTGTTGTTCCGCTTCCGTGAGCTGATGAATATTCACCAATTGCTAAATTTCCCTGCTTTACAAGTCCTGTCTGCGTCTGTTCGCGGTAATCGTTGAATATTTCTGCGCCCTCGCCGGCTGTAACGCTTACACCGGTGTTCGTAGGGGTTACGGTTTTACCGGCAAGTTTTTTGCCGACTGCATTTAAAAGCTCTTTCATTATGTCGTTCATGCCTTTATTTATCTGATTAGCGTCCTTTGCACCGAAAAAAGACTTTTCTTTATTCGAGTATGCGGTAACATCCTGAAAGGAAACGGTATTATCGGGATTCGTAATTTCAACAAACTTTCGCAGTCCGTCAAATGCTGCGTCCGTATAATCGGTAGGTAAATCTGTCCAAGCCATTTAAAACATCTCCTTAATTCCAAAATTAAACTTTAAAGTACGTCTGCTTCTTTCCGATTGATTTGTAAGACGATTGTAAAGGTCTAAACATGCACTTTCCAAACGATTCAACTCATCAAAAGTCATTGTTTTTCCATTGTCAACATAAATTCGGGCTGTGCCGTAGTCTCTTTTAAACGTTTTTTCATTTATTGCCGACAAAGTTTCCTCCATTTTGTTAATTTCATCTGCATAGAAATAATCGGAAAATGTCTTGTCCGAACCCAATGGATTAACGGTAAAATCGTTATACAAACGAGACGCAAGGTTTTGTAGATACATAAGATTATTTTTTATTCGGTTAAAATCAACAGCATTAAATCTGTCACCCGTATATACTCCGTTGACAGTTTCACAGTGCCAATTCGTTTTCGGTTCACTCCAAGCCATTAAAATCAGCCTCCTATTTTTCGAGTCGTTATTTTTCCTTTAAACGATTGATTGAATTCTATCGTGTGATTACAAATCGATACTCTCATGTTAGGTACAAATTCATTCTCCTGATAAATAACGTCCGTGGAATCCAATTCGGGATTTCCTCGGGTTTCGTACTCGTATTCCGCATTGGCTGAATAATATTCGGCAAGCCAATCGGCAAGTTTTTCCGCAGTCTGAGTATTTGAAACAAGCGGATTTTCCCACCTGACGGCATCACCGCGGGCGTTTATTTGTTTAGTGATGTTTTTCTCAATAATCCTGTATCTTCGTCCGTTTATTTCTAATTTAAAAGTACCGCTTACATTAAATCTGATTTTTACGAAATAAGCTCCTTGCTCAAGTATAGTTACTTTACTGCCGGAGTCCTCTTCATTGATTTTAACCGAATAACCGTGAGTCGGTTCCTGCATGTAATATGTTTCTACGGCACCCGATTCCACGGTTATATTCTCACTTATAACGCCGGATTCTTCGTTGCCCGGTTGATATACATACACGGGGACAACTATTTCTTTTACGGCAGATTGCTTTATCATTTTCGGGTAAGTAATCATATCTTTGTACGACATAGTAAAATCGACAGTATCGTCAAGACCTAAATACTGCAGATAAATACGGTTATTAGGAACCGACGTTTCTGTAAACTCGATTTGCATGGAATTACAATCACTGAATTCTCTTAAAATAACAGTTACCCTATCAATCTCATCACTGTTTATGCTGTATTCGTCTGCCGGTTTATTATCATTGTAAGTACGTATTACAAAAGCAGAAGGTAGAACAGACAAAAAAACCAGTTTCAATCCGTAATATGATTTAACCGCATTCATGGTAACAGTAATTGTCGGATTCGATTCAAATTTGCCGTTCGAATCTGATATTTCTTTTGATACATACCCTGTTTTCAGATATTCTTCACTATTCCTCGGTAAGAATAACATTCCTCCGTCAACTGTTGTGAAGTCTTCGCAAAGTGATGCATATGTTAAAGTATTCGTTCTCTCCGTTATATTTTCGGAATCGGAATACGATTCACCGCCGTTATCCGAAACAGAAAGTTCGGGAGTATAATTTGATTTAATTTGAATTCTGCCCGACCTTGATTGAGTCAGCACACAGCAGCACGCGTTTGCAATTATCTGCAACGCCTCTTTCTGCGATACTTTGGGTATCGGGTTGCATGAAAAAAGATTTTTAAGGCTCGGGTCTATATAATAGTCCGAAATCCCCATATCGGCAAAAATATCCTGTGCCAGTTTATGGTAGCTTTTTCCGGCTAAACTGTATGCGCCTTTTGTATACTCACCGTTCATGTTTCGGAAAACATCACAGCACCGTATTGTCGCGGATGTGTCATCGCTTTCCCAGTCGGAACAATATAAATGTCCACCGGGAATCCACTCAATCGAATCTGTACCCGTGATTGTATAGCCGTAGCTGATATCAGCTTCCTGCCCGTTTTCAAAAAAATTTATCGCAGACGAAGGATTATCAATATCAAAGTATCTGTCATAATTTTTTAACGTAACGGAAAAATCAATTTGAGGTATTTCAGCGCATATCGGTGAAACACAGGAGGTAAGAGACGAGCTTATCACGGATTCATTTGTGTAAATAAGACCGTAACCGAACAGGATATTGTAAATACGAAGTCTGCTTTTCGGATTTTTCATTCTATAAAATACGAACTTTATATAACCTGTGTTTTCAAAAACTTCCTCTGTACTCCATTTTGAAGCTGTGTTTTCGGAAATCTTTACTGTCTTAGAGCTTGTGATAACGTCAAAATCAGTCGGAAAATTTTCTCCGAAAGTCACGGTAAGTCCTTTAAAACTAATCGGCAAAGTATTAAAATTTATTACCGCTTCGAACGAATTATCGGACACCAAACCGTTTGAAACCATTCCCGTATCGTAAAAAAAGCTGTTATCGAGGTTTCTCGGCAGAAAAAACATTGAGCCGTCGATTTTTGTGAAATTTTCTTCGAGAGTGCCGTAAATAACGGAATCGTTCTGCTCTGAGAATATTTTTTTATCACTCGAATAATATGCATAATTGCCCTCGTCGACTTTTGCTCCCGTCTGAGCTTCTTTGTTTACGAGACCAAAGGAAACCATAATGTATGCTCTTTCCCGAAGTGCGGATTTCATGCTTTCCTTATAGGCTTTTGAAACTTTCTGCATAAAATCAGCTCCTTTACCTACCTGTATCAATCAAATTAACTTTACAATTTCGATAATGAGTCGGTGTTCCGCTGCCGTCAACCCAGTACGGTTCACCGGTTCGGTCTCCGCAATACATTTTTATTGTTTTTCGCTTATTTGTAACGGGGTCAGAAAAAGTAACGTCAAAGTAAAAGTCCTTGATTGCAGACAGAATTTTTCCCCATTCCTCTGCGGTGAGCCACGACCATTCAAGCCCGTCGATTTTATATTGGTCTCTGCCTATTTTTTGACCGACAACTTCGCCGTTGGAGTTTCTTGCACTGTCAACAAGCGTGGATACAACTATATTTACTCCTCTTTTGCACGGGGGCAGTTTGTAACCGTTTATTTCTATAAATGCCATTGAAGACTGCCCCCTTTATTTTGCAAATACATATCCGTTCGCACGTTTTTGTGACGATACGGCAGATGTAATTTCACGACCGTCAAGATATACTTTTACAACAAATTGATTACTGTTATCGGAATTGCTAATAGCGTCTCTCATGGCAGCTTTTACACCTTCGTAGATACCGTTTACAATTTGGTCGTTATTGGCAACAGCTGTACGCCCTCCGATATTTCCGACCATTTCCGCACCTGCTTCGCGGGCAATAAAGAGCTGTCCCGATTTGGGAAAACCTCCTTCTGCAAGCTGAGGAATTTCGGGAATAGAAATTGTTTGTAACCCCGAGAACGGTGAAAGCCCCGCTATTTCAATGCCTTTTATCTTATTAATAGCTGTATTAATACCTTTGAACGGAACTGAAACTACCTTGTTTAAGCCCTTGATTAAACCGTTTACAATGGATTTAAAAGAGTTGACTATTCCGTTCTTGATATCGGTAAAGATTTCTCCGCCAGAAGAAAATACTTTTACAATACCTTTCCACGCGTTCTCGAACGTTGTTTTGAAAAAGGAGCCGACTTTTCCGAATACTTCTTTTACTCCTTCCCATGCGTCGGAGGCTTTCGTTGAAAAGCCATCCCAAAGCCCCGAAAAGAATTTCGATACAGGTTGAACGACATTTTCATAGACCCAATCCGATATTTCGTTTAAAGTCTGAACAATATTCGTCCATGCCGTATCGGCACCGTCTGAAAATCCGCTCCATAAGTCCGTAAAGAAATCTGATACAGGCTCAATTACATTGTCATATACCCAACTGGATATTTTATCAAAGATAAGTTTAATATTATCCCATGCATCTGACAGTGATTTTTTTATGTCTGCCCATTTCTCTGACGTATCGGTTCTAATGTCTACCCAGGACTTGCGAATATTGACTGCTAAATTAATTCGTGCATTATCAACTTTGTCACCAATAGTGTTCCACGTCGAGGAAATTTTCGTTTTGATATCTCCCCAAGTTGAACCGGCTTTACCTTTTACAGATTCCCAAGTCTTTGAGAGTGAAGACGATAGGGTGTCCCAAACCGTACTAGTGTCGTTTTTAATATTGTTCCAAGTGTTTGTAACGGAAGACTTGATATTATCAAAAGTCAAGCCTGCGGTTGATTTTACCGAATCCCACGTCGAAGAAAGAGAAGACTTGATACTGTCCCATCTTGCCGAGGTATCGGTGCTGATATTCGACCATGCAGTCCCGATAGTAGATTTCAAATTACTCCAGGTAGTACCGGCTGTAGTTTTTACACTCGACCAAGTATTCGACAACGAGTTTTTTACAGTATTCCAAGTATTTGATGTGTTGGTTTTAATGTTCTCCCATGTGTTTGAAATTGTTGTTTTTAAACCGTTCCATACCGTACTTGCAGTAGATTTGATATTACTCCAAGTATTTGAAAAGACTGTTTTTATATTTCCCCAAACGGTGCTTGCCGTTGTTTTTATACTGTTCCAAGCTGACGAACAAACTTTTTTTATATCTTCTAATTTTTCGGAGAAAAAGTCAGTAATATTGTGCCAGGTGTCCTTGATTCCCTGCCATAAACCGTCGACGAGAAACGTACCGATTTCGGCAAATACTTTCGAAGGTGAATGAATACCGAGGGCTTCTTTAAAACCGTCAACGAAACCTTTAACAAAATCAGTAATTGCCTTGATGGCAGTGTTCCATCCCTCAACAATGCCGTCCCATATCGCTTGTCCGACATCCTTGAACCATTGTTTAATATCTTTTAGTGCATTAGGGATTGTTTCAGTAAAAAAAGTCTTGATTTTCTCCCACAGTTTAGGAATTGTCTCTGTAAAGAAGTTCGGGAGCGTTTCGGTGAAAAATGTCGCAACGGACGATTTTACGTTTTCCCATACTTCGGGGAGTGTTTCTGTGAAGAACTGCTTGAAAGCGTTGCAAATGTTTTTGACCGCCGTGCCAACCTTATAGCCTACATCATGACCAAGCTGTGACCAGTCAAAATCCTTGATAGGTTGTAACAAGTTAGACCACCAATTGCGGATTGTTTCGGGCAGATTTTTAAGCCAACTCACAAAACTGTTCCAAATACTGGGGATTGTGACGGTAAAAAAGTTACTGATAACACTCTTAATTTGCTCCCAATTCTGTGTGATGAGAATTATTCCATCAGTGACAAGACCAACAGCAAGACCAATTAAAGCACCGATACCCGCTCCTATCGGGCCGCCACAAGCACCAATGATAGCTCCGATACCTGCCCCGGCTGCGGTAGCACCGGCACCGATTAACGCACCGCTAAGCCAGTCGAGTCCATTTGTAATTGCGTCATATATACCAACACCGAAAGCCGGGAGACCCGCAATGATACCGGCGATACCACCGCCTAAAATAGCACTGCCTAAAGCCTTGCCGATTAATGTGCCGCCAGCAACAGTCAGTCCTCCGCCAGTTACTATTTGGGCGAAGTTATCACTGTTTAACTCATCCCTAATAGCGTCAGCTATGCCCGACCATTCGAGCGTGATACCTGTTACAGCAAGGGCTATACCAATCGAGATAGTTAGTGGTTTGCCAAGCCCTAATTCTTTTAGGTTAGTCATATATGCAAGACCGTCTAATACTCCCTTAGAAACTTTCCACGCTGTCATACCAAGTCCGATAGCACCGACTGTAGTCAAAATAGTTCCGAGACGAGTATTAAAAAGGTCGCTCCAGCTGTCAATTTCACCTGTTAAGCCAAGCCATTCTTTCATTTTGTCGACAATGCCGCCGACCTTGGATTCCACAAGACCGCCGAGGAAGTCATACTGCGGGATGTCGATGTTAAAACCGCTGTCTCCAGCACCGCTTCCTGTACCCCCGCTGTCGTTCGAATCATCGTTCTGTGGAATGACATTGAGTTCATCAATGCCGAGCATGTTATTTTTCAGCTTTTTCGCTGCTTTTGCCGCACCGCCGAAACCGTCCTCCGCACTTTCCGCAGAGTCCGCAACGGCACTTGCGCCAGCCGAAATACCGCTGTAATCAATCTCCGGCAAGGAGAAACCGAACAGACTTGCGATAGCGTTTGCAATCAGACGGATAACCTTTGCAACAGCGATAGCGTAAGGGAGAACCGCATTAAGAGCGGGAATGAAGATATTACCCAACGCTCTCGCACATTGCGTGACCTGTGCCTGTAAGATACGAAGTTGGTTTGCAGGAGCGTTCAAGGTACGAGCCATATCGCCCTGTGCGTCCTTAACCTGTGTCATGATTGCATAGTAACGAAGTTGAGACTTCTCCGCTTGCGTCATGGCAGATACGCTCTTGTTAATGCCAAGGGTGTACGCTTCCTGTTGCAGACGAGCCACAGACAGGTCATAACCGAGTCTGCGGAGAGGTTCAAGCTCACCGGAGATACCCGACTGCAACTTGGTAAATGCGTCCTCCGCAGAAATATTGTAGAAAGACGAAATATCATAGCCAAGCTGTGTGAGGTTCTTGGACATGATAATTGCTTTGTCGCTTGCCACACCGAAACCCTTGATAATGGTGTTAAACACGCCTTGGTTTCTCAACCAGTCGGCGGGGTCGATACCAACAAGCTCACTTACCTTTTCGGCATATTCCTTTGCGGAGTCAGCGTACTCACCAAGAGATACCGTAAAGAGGTTTAAGTCCTCCACGTACTTATTGGACTGTGTAATCCAAGAAGCGATTGTTCTCGCCGCCGACCTTACAGCGGTTATCGCCATGCGGAGCTTTGCATACAGATTGATGTAGCTCTTGCTTGCGCTATTGTTCACCGTAGCAAGACTATTCGTGTTCTGTACCAACCGTCTCACATTAGAGGGGAGACGAGCGAAAGCCGCTGACACGGTGTTAAGCTGAGAAGCCAACGGAGTGAGGGAATTAGTCAAGGACTGCATTTGACTTGTAAACTGCGCCCAATTTACACCGTTAAGCGTTTTTGCAAGTTCGGGGATTTTGTTAAGCTGTGTGATAGCGGACTGTAATCCTGCGGACTTAGTGATACCGCCAAGCGAGGAAACGGCGTTGGACATCTGCGAGATACCCGAAAAATCCACGCCCGTGAGGGAAGAAGCGGCAGAGCCGATATTCTTCAACTGACTCGCAATAGACGAGGAGATTTTCAGACCGCCAAGGCTCTTGAGCTTTTCCAAGCTACTGGCCAGCTTGTCGATTTTAGAGGTGTTCGTAGAATTAAGGGCGGTATTGAGATTGCGTATCTGTGTTGCCACACTCGTTAATCCAATGCCGCCCTTTGTTGCGCTTTTCAGTCTTGTCAATGAAGCGGAAAGGGCGTCAATGCCTTGTACGGCAGAATTCCCATTTTGTTTGACTTCAAGTTCAAGCGACTCGATTGCAGTAGGCATATGACTCACTCCCTTTCAAAACTCTTGTTGAATTTCCGCATAAAGGTCTCCATTTTGGCAAGTCCCTTATCAGAAATAGATTTTTCTTTCCTCTGTCGCTTATCCTCCTGCTTTTTCTGCGTAATGGGATAAGGTTCTTCGACATATGGTTCGGGTTTAGTTCCTTTTTTCGCGAAAGCGTGGAGTAAGGGAGTCAGTCTGATAATAGCGTCGTAAACATACATTCCTTGTAACCATGCTTCTTCGTTCTGACGCTCAATACGGAGTTCATCAGCTTTCCTGTAATATCGAGGGAGAGCGGGGTCTCCGTCCCAATACTGCGCTTCCGTCATGCCTATTGATAAGTAATAGGGGAACTTTGCAAGAAAAATCTCCGAAATATTTCTGTGAAAGAAAGAGGGGCATGTTCGATTTCGATATTATTACCCCTCTCATCAACTAAACTATTGCCGGACTCCGAGTTACTTACCAGCTCGTTGTCCAGTCCAAGTTTCCCTCCGCTTCTGCGGGTTCCTCGACAAGTGCCATGATAGGCTCATTGTACATTTCAGCCAACTTACCGATAAGCTCCTCCTTGTTCTTCATCTTTGCGAAGATGGAGTCAATCACATCCTGCTTCACGAAGCGGTGATGGGCGAGAAATGCGCCTGCAAATAAAGAGGGGAGAGTAGACATGGGCTTATTCTCCACTTCGGAAGCAATAAAGCCCTTGCGCTCCATCTCGGTTACGGTTCTACGGGTGAATTCGAGGACATACTCTTTATCCTCATAGATAAATCTAAGCTGTTTTGACATTGTATTTTCCTCCTAATCTTTAACCTGCGGTGATAACGGTAGACGGGGTTATGGTGATAGTCATATCGACCACCTCATTGACACCGCCGCCGTTGACATGGACACTCAGCTTGCCTTTGAAAGAGAACTTGCCGTTAGAGCCATCGGGCGTAACCACGCCCTCGGCTTCCGTGCCGCCGAACCACACAGCGTAATCCTCCTCGGTGTCGGCGAGAGCCGCCAGCGTGGTATAATCTGCCTTGGTATAGTTCGTGGTGAACTCAAGAGCGTCATTGCTCTGAATACCGGGGATATAGGTCTGCATTTTGTCAGACAAGGTGGTAGTCTCCAACAGTTCGGGAGCACCGCCGAGGTCGGGAAAGTCCTTAATGTCAATCAGCTTGGAGTAGGTGCTACCCTCGCCTTTCTTCATAAGGAACACTTTGTAAGTAGAAATAGCCATGATAAGTTACCTCCTGTAAATAGTGTGATTTTTGTCTATCACAGCCCGATACCGTCCGAGCATACGATAGATTGTTGCGTCCTGTGTATTCGGTATAGGTTCGAGAAGCATACGAGTGAAATTGCGTTCCATCAGAAGTTCATCTATGAAAGCGACAATCTCCTTACACTCGGCTTTCTTACCTGTTTTTTTGTTCGAGTAGACATTAAGCTCATAAGTCACCGCCGCATGATTTTCCTGTCCACTCTGCGTCTGAGAGTTTCGGAATGTGGCGTTGTCTATCTCCACGAGAGATACGCAAGGAAAAGAGGAGGGTGCGCTGACATATTCGCCTGTCATAAAGATTTTCGGGTATTTCGCCCGTACCTTTGCAGAAATCTCAGAGAAGATTTCCTGTTCTGCGTCAATCATGTAAACACCTCCCTTGCAATCTGTACGACCTCTCGGCTTACGGTCTGAACGGCATTGTACATCGGCATTGCGGCAGGAGTACCATGAGTGATTTTCAACTCTCCGTCCTCATAAAAGCCCCATGCCTGTTTTCTGCCGTTCCTACCGAAAGTGCCTATGGCTATCGGAGGATTGGGAACACCCGTAGTAGTGGCGGCGAAAGGGTTCGGGGACGAGCCAGCCGAGCCGGTATGATAAACACCCGCGCCGAACTCAACCCATACAGCGTCCGTTCCATCAGCAACAACGGCGAAGTAATCTCCACGGTTTTCTGCCCGAACATTAACGCTTGCCTTACGAGGATTACCGCTTTTTTCGGTCAAATCGTCAACGATTGCCCCATTAAAGCCGCTTTGCGCTTGCTCGGCTAACCTCTCGGCTATCCGTCTTAGAAGCTCCTCGCACTTGCTCTTAAACCCCTCTCTGTACTGTGCCAATTCCTTTATGGCACGGTCTATGTCCTGTTCTGATAAACCAAACGAAATAACTTTTCTACCCACTTACGCTCACCTTGCTTACTGCGTATGACACGCTGTTCAAACTCTTTGCGACTTTCTTGACGATGTAATCATGAGGGGTTTTAACCTTGCCCTCACTATCGACCGCCAAAGAGCCGTCCGCATTAAGCTCCGGCATTGTGTCAATCCACAAAATCGAGTATTCGTCAATGGGAGGTGCGTCATTGTCCATAGCAATTACTTTGTCGTAGGACACATTCTCACCAAACTGTCGAGTCTGCGTTTCACCCTTTGCCGCCGAGATATTAGCAGAACTCTTAACGGGGTTTCCGTGCCGCACATCGTACTCACCCGTATCATTTCCGTACTCGTCAACGATAGGAACACGCTTTGAAAACAGAGCGTAGTAGAGATCGACCTTGTTTCTCTGCATACACCTCATAGGGTTTCCTCCTTTGAGGAGAAAGTACCCACATGAGGGGTAATCGTCTTGAGCATGGAAGCGGGGACATCAGCACTCTCGTACTGTCTCGTAATACCGTTTTCAGTATGAGAGGTCTGTCCCTCCGCTCCTCGCTTGTTCAGCATATAAGCCGCAATCTCCACTTGCAGGAAATCATACTTGGTCGGAACTTCCGTCACATCGTCCTTGTACGGATAGGCTTTGGTGATAATCTTCCTACCAGCCAAAGCAAGATAGGTGGACAGCACTTCGTCAGTATCAGAGCCGCCAACCATAGCCTTGAGCATTGTCAGCTTTTCAGCGTCCGTCATGTTGTCCACCTCCTCTCACTTACGCAGAAGCGGTAATCTCATACCACTTCTTGTTCTTGGGGCTATCGCCGGAAGCGGGAACAACCGCCACATAGCCGAGACCGCTCTTTTCGTAGTAGGTCGTACCCTCTGCAACGGAAGTAGCGGTACTCAGAGCCGCAGTACCCTTGACAATCTTGACGGCGTAACGAGCGTCCGTCAGAGCGGGGAGATAATACTTACGGCTGAAAATGGTGTTCTTACGGGTGTTAGCGTCACCAGCGTCACGAGACGGGGTTTCGACCTCGACACCCTTTTTGTTGAACAGAGTGACCGCCTGTTTCGTAGCCACACAGATAGTGCCGGAAACAGCGTCTTTCTTGGTGTAGATGTTGACACCCGCCACAGTACCGACATAGCCGCTACGGGCAAAAGACTCAACATACTGCAAGCTCAGCCCCAACGCCTTACGCAGAGCGGCTACATCGTTGGGAGACACGAAAGCAAAGAAGCTCACGCCCTCAATGTTTTCAAGGTTGAACATAGCCTGTGCGTCAGCAAAAGCGTCAAAGCCGAGAGCGGAAACAACAACGACCTGCGTAGCCTTGTTAAACTCGGCGAAAATGTCCGCATTGACGGTGTTGAACATATCCGTACCCATGTGACGAACGCCGACAGGCACCAGCATGGGGTCGGTCATTTCCTGCTCGTCATAATACTCGAAGCGGTTCTGAGCCATGAGGATTTTATACTCAAAGGGAGAGTAAGTGACCTCGATACTCTGAGTGTTGCCAGCACCCATAGCCAGCTTCTGAGTAGCGCTGGTTGCGTTGTAACGGTTGATTTTGCGGGTCATACCAGCCGTACCCACGAGGGAGTTATCCACCGTGCAGAACTGCTGGAGGTCGAGGTGAGAATTGAACTGGTCTTCAATCTCGTTCGACAGATAAAAATTATCGTAAATCTTATGCGCCATGATTAGTTACCTCCTGTATAAAGTTCTTTGTATTCCTCCGGGTGTTCCTGCGAGAACTTGAGTCTGTCAGCAGGAGACATTTCACGGAGAGTCTTGAGCGTCATAGTTTTGCCGTCCCCATCGGGGGTAGGCTTCGGGGTGTTTTTCAGAGCTTCAGCACGAACCTTTTTCTCAAAGGCTTCAAGGTGCTTCTTCTGATTGGCAAAGACCTTTTCGATTTTGCCGTCTGCCATAGCTTCGGCGGTTTCGTCTGCAAGTGCTTCCTCGTAACCGAGAGCAACCAACCGTGCCTTATTCTTGGACACGACCGACTCACGGCGCAGAGCGTCAAGCTCTTTCTGCATGGACTCCCGCTCTTCCTGTTCTTTCTGCTTGGCGACTTCATCGTCCGTCAGCTTATCCCTCAGTTCCTTTTTCTTTGCGGCAAGCTCGGAAGCGGTTTTATCAAACTGCTCTTTGCTTACAAAGCCGGACATATCGGGGTCGGGAACATCGTAGGCTTCAAGAGCCTTGAGCTTGTCTTCTGCGGACATCTCCGCATAACCCTCAATCTTGCTTACATCAATCTTTGCCATAATAGATTTCCTCCTTGCGTTTTTAATCGGCTTCTCTGCCTTAATGTTGCGATTATGGTCTTCTCTGACCTATGCGATTTAAGGTTTCTCTACCTATCCCAAACAGCTTACGCCGTCTAATATCATTCGTTGCTTTCGGGGTCGGGCGTGGGTGTCTGTTCCATCAACTTCGCCTGTTCCTCCTCGTAATACTTCAAACTCATTGCATACGCCCGTTCGGGGTCGATGAACAAGCCGGAATGCTGGAAAGCGAGGAGCGGGTGAATTTTGTTGTTTTGGAGCATGGACACGAGAACCTGTGACTTGCTCTGAATGTTCTCGTAGTTCCGGCGGGTGAACTGTAACTCAATATCCTTGAGTCCCAAGTTCAAATCGCTCAGTTCACGACAGATGCGAAGAACCAACTTGAGCATTTTTTTCTCGGACTTCTTGAACATATTCTCGCTGTCCTTGGCTCTCGCTTCGGCAAGCGACCAGCCATCACGAAGAAGTACCGCCGCCCCTGTGTCAGAGGTAGAAGTACCGCCATTGCGGTTCGGCATACCGCAAATCGTGAGAATTGCGGTATAGCAGTCCTCTTTCAAGGTCTGCGTCTGCGACTGGTTAAGGTCGGTAGTAACAACACCCACATCGGCGTTTGCACCGTCCACAGATTTGACTTTGATTGCGCCAAGCTGTAAGAACTCCTCATATTCCTCTTTGGAAATGTCGCAGTTAATGAACTTGATAAACGCCTGTATCACCTGTTCAATGCCGTCCATACGGTTGGAGGTGATATTGTTCAGCGTGTCAAGGAGCGGGAGAACAATCTCAAAAGAACCGAGTCTTGCATTGTTCGCCGGATACTCGAAAATGGGTATCATATCGAGGGCGTGGGGCGTGGACTCTTTCAAAATCCCGTCTTCTACGAGATAGTACATATTCTCGGTGTAAATCGAGTAATGGGTAATCTCGTTATCGTCCTTGCTATACTTGACTGCCATAACGGGCTTGTTGCCGATTTCGTTGGAGTAGACAACAAAGGTATCCCGTGGGTCGAGCGTGTACAGTTCAAACGGGGCTTCGTCCTCCTCGCCCTTTTCATCGGGGAGAACCAAACGATACGCCGTACCGCAAATCATCTGCCACTCAACAATCTCTTGGTCTTGCGCCGCCTTGTCTTCGGCAAACATAAGCTCATTCAGACGGGTAATGCCCTGTGTGATTTCCTCGCTACCGTTCTTACCGACATACTGAATAGGCTCACCGCAGAGATAGCCCACCTTGAACGATACGATTTCATTCGCACGGTTCTCAACAATCCTGTTGGTGATTTCGGGACGAACCTTTTTCTGACGGTGCAGAATGGGTTGCTTTCCCTTGTAATACTCCCACAGGTAATCAATCTCGGAGCGATTGAGGGCATGAATGGAAAGAGCCTTGAGAAGCACATCAACTACATTTTCTTCTGTGATATTTGTCACGCTTGTCTTAATGACCCTACGCCCAAACATCTGTCGTGTCTCCGCTACGGGCTTGGTCTCGTCAATCACATTCGCCACAGTTAATCCCTCCTTGCCGTGAAAATAAAGAAAGCGCATGAAAGTTCGACCGAAAAGGTCTCGCAATCATGCGCCATAAAACTATATCTTGTATTTCATTCTGTATTGTAGCACAATATCTTGTGTTTGTCAATACTTTCCGTATTATTTCCTACCACGGACGCTGAAATATTTCAACCTTTTGCCCCGATAGAGATTGTGCATACTCAGCAAGCATAGCCATTCCATCGGGTACATCATCGTGCTTATTTTTACCCGCAACGGTATAGGAGCAGAGCATATCCATCATTTTCCCGTAATCGGATTTCTTCTGATAGAGGGAAGCGTCCTTGAATAAACAATGCTCCTTGACCCATGCGCTGTTGACAATGATTTTGGTCTCCTTATTTGCCGTAGTGAACTTGGTAGTGATATGCGTAACGCCGTTTTTCTTTTTCACCTCGTCCTGTATCTTCTCCGCTACACGCCGTCCCGCAGAATTGGACTCGAAGCGGCAGGACTTGACCTTATCACGCACAAGAATTTCCGTCAACCGAGCGTCCACGACATTCGGCAATCCGTTGTCGCACACACAATCGTCAATGTAGTAATCCTGCCCGTACACATACGCCACAGGCAAAAACGCATAGTCCGTACCTTTGTCCTTTGTGTCGCAGATACCGATAATTGCGTCCGGGTCTTCCTTAGGAAGCTCGAAGTACCGCCGCAGTTCGTCAGCAGAATAGACCAAGCCCTCACGCTCAATCGGCTCATTCATGTACAAGGCTCTCCAACTCGCTTCGTCCATGATGTTTCTCTGCTCATGATAAAACTTGGTCGTAAAGCCTACGCCATAGGCATAGTCAAAATTCGACTCGTCATTTTCATCGAGAGCGGGAATGACAATGAACTTCGCACGGTCACTATCTCCGTATTCCGTCTCAAGCCGTCCGATTACATCATGCACAGACCATCGTGTAGCGATATGAAGCTCCTTGCACTTGTCACCGATTTTACGCTGTCTCAAGTCTGTGGTGTAGGTCTCCCACAGCTTGTCAAGCCGCTCCTTGGACAACGCCACCTCAATACCGCTCACCAAATCGTCACAGTACAAGAGAGTAGCGGCTCGATACAGACCCGCATTACCCGTACCGATAGATGTAAATTCGAGCGTTTCAAATCTCTGTCGCTTGTCAATGTCGATACGACAATCCTTTGCGTTGGTGTTCGAGACACTAAGGCCGGGGAAAACATCGTGCCACAGATAATCTCCGTTGGGGTCGAGTATACGCAATACTTCATCGTACACTCCTCGAACGAAAGAGTTCGAGTGAGAGCCTGTCAGCATTGGTTCATTCGGTATCTTACCCGCAAGCCATGTGAGGAAGAAGATAGCGAGGGTTGTCTTGCCGGAACCGGGCGGGAGAGAGATAGAAAGCAAGTCCAACTTATCGTCAGCCAGCTCTTGCAAACAGTCTACCACCTGTTTCAGCACACGGCGACGGGGCGGGTAGAACTTCTTGTCGGGCGGTCTGTTCCACTCAACATAGAGAAGATAGCTGTCGAAGTCATACGGAGCGAGGGCAAGACACACCCGCTTGTGGAGAGCGAATATATCTCTCAAATCATCGTCCGACAGCTTTGTATCTCGGATAGCTTTTTCGCAGAGAGAGGAGAGGGTCTTGAGATAATCAATCCCCAACCGCTGTGTTTTTTCGTCTTTCATTGCTTCCTTACTCATACCATACAGGTCGAAGTAAGTTTGATAAGAAAACGGCTTTTCTTCAATCCGCTTCAAAATTGTTTTCAGTAATTGCTCCATAGCGTACCTCCAAAAGAAAAGACGCATGACTGCTTTACTCGCAATCATGCGCCATTCAACATCACTTGCTTTGTTTAAGTAATTCCCACAGTACAACAAGAGGGAAAATAAGAATTATCACTATTGCCCACATTGCTTGACCTCCCAAGACTTACCGCAGTCTTGGCAAACCGCTACGGATATAGTCTGATAGGGTAATAGAGCTTTGATGATACCACCGATAATCAAGCCCACCAACGCTCCGGGAATACAACCTAATCCAAAGAACATCAGACCTAACCCGAAACCAAGGAGAACACAACCAAACAAAATAGGCGGTTTCTTTCTGTCAGCATGGACAACTACATTTTCGGACTGGCACTTTATGCATTTCATATCTGTTACCCCTCTCTTTTAACATACACAAGCTGTATATCATATCCGAGTGCTTCCATCATCTTTATAAAGGTCTTATTGACAACCTCATTGTTTTTCTTGAGAATACGATTTACATACTGTCCTGTTGTACCGATTGTTTCTCCGAGCTTTTCCTGTGTAGTACCAGCTTCGAGGAGCTTCACTTTCACATCAAGCTCAATATTGTTCGTAATCATGAGTTATACCTCCCATATAGAATAATTGTATTATACTACTAACACGGCTGTAAGTCAATACATTTCAGATACTTATACCAACTCGAACGGCTGATATTAAGCTCCTCACAGCATTCCTCCACGGTCATTTCGCCGCCTTTTTGTTTTTCACGGAATTTTTGAAAAAGCTCTCTTGGTAAATCAAGGCTCGGTCTGCCGTCCACTCGTATACCTTTCTCACGGGCGATAGCTTTTCCCTCTTGTGTCCGCTCTCCAATCATATCCCGCTCAAACTCTGCGAAGCTCAACATGATGTTACGAATGAGTTTTCCCGTGGGTGTATTATCCATAACGCCGATGTTAAGAACATGGACGGTGATACCTTGCTCGATAAGTAACTCAATCAACTGACTGCCTTGCGCCGCACTACGGGCAAATCTGTCCAGTTTGGTGACTATGAGCTTATCACCGCTTTTAAGGACAGATTTCAGTTTGTCAAATTCGGGTCTGTCCATTTTGCGCCCTGTGAATGAGTCATAGTAAATTTTTGTTGCCCCTGCTTCTTTGAGTAGGGTAGCCTGCCCGTCAAGACTGTTACCGTCACGAGCTTGTCCTTTGGTAGAAACACGAGCATAGCCGTAAATCATACCGACCTCTCCTCATACATTTTTCCGATTTCTTTTTTATACCTCAAATACTCGCACTCGTACTCGCTTATTTCTTTTTCTTTTTTGCGGTTGCGACCGAGTTTTGGTGTACTCCAAATGTCGAACAATTTGTTCTCACATTCCGTTAGAGTAAGTTCTCCCATCTGATGTTTCAGTTCCTCGGACAATCTAAGTCTCTCGGCACGAGACAAGTACTGGCTTTTTCTAACCGGTTCTGTTCCAAATTGCATACTCATACCATGGAAGCGAAGCGGGGAGGGGGTATCGCTATCATCAATGATATAACCGCCGTCTGTTTTTCCTTTTTTACGGACTACAATATCATAACCAAGGCTATTAAGTATTTTCAGAAGCGAGGAAACATAAATGTTCTTATTTTTGTTCAATGCGTTATAAAGATTTCCACCGTTAGGTTGCCCCATTTGTTTTGCCAAATCATCATATGTGATATGGTCTAACATCATTATGTGCAAGGTGGTTTCAAACTCGTTCATGCAATTTACCCTCCTTGACTTTATCGTTATAATCCTCGATTTTATGTCTGATTTCGGTCATAATAAAATCGTCAAAATAGCGAACCCCGTGATAGGTTTTGAAATGACCTTTGTATTTGGGATTACCCCATCGAAAACGAACTAATTCACGCCCGATACTTGGGTGATTGTAAAAATCTGCTTCGCAATATCTGAAATCATGTTCTTCCAAATAATCCATCATTGCTTGTTTCATATTCTTCCTCCTCAAGTAGTTAAAGTAGTTGTTCTTGAGCGTTTGCGTATAACCTTACTGGTATATTATAAAGGAACATAGTATACTGGCTCACTTATACGCAAAATCCAATTTTCCGCTACTTTTACTACTTCAATTTAATTTTCGGTGTTCCCGTCCTGTGCGGGGCATACTTCGGTTTTTCAGCGGGTTCGGAGTCGGAAAGTAGTTCGTCAAGGTTGGATTTAACTTCTTCTTGAGATAACCTATTATTAACTTGCCATTCCGTTTTATCTTTCAAATTACTTCTGACGATTACTTCACAATCCATAGCTTCAACCATTTCGATGAAAGTGTCAACTCGCATTCCTTTTTCTCTCGATAGAGGATTGGAAATTGCAGAAGCGGTGGATTTATTCAATTTTGTTGCAAGAGATTGATTGCTAAATCCTCTCAATTTCATAATGTCTCTGACAATTTCATTTGGCTTCATTTCGCATACCTCCTTTGGATAATTAGATTATATCACATACACATAATCGTGTCAACACCTTTTCGTGTAAAATGAGCCTTTTTGTATTTTTCGGCTACTCGGCGTACTCCCTGCGCCCTTGGCGGGTGGCGGCTATCCCCCTCCGGGGGGATGCCGTCCCGCCGCTTTTCGGCATGGGGTACACCTCCCGCCGCCGTGATAGTGCAATCAAAAGCCCGTACAACGCCGCCCATGGCGCAAATAACCCCCCGCCGCAATAGCAACGGGGATTTACTGTTATTTATTCATTTTCAGCAATTCAGCCAACACAACCAACGGAAACAGCAATATACAAATTACAACCATGTGCCGCCCTCCATTATGCGAAAGTAAAACGGCGTGTTTCCGTTGTGCGGGTATATTTTGCGGCAACCTCCGGCAAATCCTTTTTAATTGCCGTTGTATCAATGCGAGAGAAAACAACCGCTTTATAACTTGCTTTATGTTCCGTTCCTGTCAATGTATCCGTGTTCCGCTCCTGCATGATTGATTTTAATTCATCTTTCAACCCGTCAATAATGGCGGCTGTTTCCTCCTGCAAACGGGTATATTGTGCAAGCTCCCCCATGATAGTATCAATATTTTTCATTGTGTTTACTCCTTTCAAGCCTCTTTGTTGTACTGTCTCCATGTGAGCGTGGCTTTTACCTCGTCCCGCATTGCCTTTATTGCTTCGCCTATGGCGGCGATAGTGCCGTTATAATCGGCGTAACCCGTACACCAGCCCGGCGAACATTTGACAAGCCCCAGCCCGGCGCAATCCGTCAAAAACTGCTTTATTTCTGTTATCTCTTTAAGGGCTTCCCGCCTATCCTCGTACCCGTCAAATGCAACGGGGTAATTGTTTTCAATATCAAGGGTGAACCCCTCGTAATATCCCGGTTTGATTGCAATATGGAAGTAATGAAAACTATGCTTCTCAAGCTCATTTTCAATATTCATTTGGTCATTTTCGTAGCAATCGGAAATATAGCTATCTAATGCTTCTTCAACCGTGCCGCCGTACTCCTTGACCTCCTCCCGCAATTCCCGCATAAATTCGGTATCTTGTTCCAAATCATAAGCGGAATAAGGAACAAGCCCCATTGTGATATAATTACTTGTAAAATAATTGACTGCGCCCATTGTTTTAACCTCCTTACGCTTGTTTGACGAACTCGTGTAAAAGCTGTTCAAGCTGTTCTTGCTTTTCTTCAAATGGGATTTTGTTTTCCCAGCTCATAATCTGACGAGCTTTTTCTTCGTATGCGCCTATGTTGTTCGCTCGTCTTCCCGGCATACCTCTGTACCCCGTGCAAATCGTCAAGCCGTCAATCTCGTATACATCGAAATTCCAGCCATACACGCCGCAAGTATAAGCAATGGGGGAATGATTGCGGAGTAAGTACGACAAATCGCAATACCCGGCGCAAACGATATTAGCCGAACTGTTTACAATGGCTTTTCTTGTTGTCTTGAATTTCATTTTCTTTACCTCCCTTTATTAACCCATCACGGGCAACCGCACAAATTCAGCTTTACCCATTCCGCAAAATGCGGCGATATGCCGCCCCGTTGTTGCGCTCCAGCCGTCCCACATTCTTACAAGCTCCCCGGCCGCCGTCCTTTTAACAATCGGCGTGTTGTAGCTGTAAAGCGTTTCCGTCCCATCGTCCGCAATAGAAACTTTTGCTTTTCCGTAAAAACTTTTCCGGCCGTCCGTGGGGATTAAATCATAAATTTTCATGTTGTTTATACCTCCTCGTTATTGTTATGTTGAAATACGGCAAAATCAAAAACCTGTGTTCTTTCCTCTTTTGAAAGAGTGGCACAAATAGAAATAAGAACCGCCGCCCATTCTTCAAATTCTTTTTGTTCCCGTGTTTTAATATTGATTTCCATTGCTTAACCTCCGTTCACATTTACACGTTTTCGTGTTCATACTTATATTATACACGTTTTCGTGTTTGTGTCAATAGGTTTTTCAAACTTTTTTACACTTTTTCGTGTTTGTGTTTTTCCGTCCTTTTACTTACAACAATAAGAATAATTTCAGAAATAACACATATTCGTATATATATATCAGTAGTAAAAGTAGTTAAACTTTCGTTTTTGCGTAAAAGTGAACCAGTATATTATAGAGGAACATATTATATAAGTAAGGTTATACGCAAAAACTGATTTTGAACTACTTTTACTACTTATATAATGAAAAGCAACCCGCCGCAATTTTCCCCATGTTCCCGCCGTTTTACTTTGTTACGGTAAAGCGTTAAAGCGATACCCGCTAAATCCGCACGATTTTGTGAAAAAATCCGCCCCGAAAACCAAGCTGAAATCTCAGCCCAATTCCCGGAGCGGGTCTGCATAGTCGATAGTCGCAAAGTCGATAGTCGGAAGTCGTTAGTCGCTGTCAGAGTCGGAGTCGCTTTGAGAGTCGATAAGATACCGAGCTTTGATAGAGTCGGGGTCAATGTCGGAGTCGTTGTTCGTGTTGGGAGTGAGAACATACTCTGTCTTGTCTTGATAGGTGAAGTTGTTCTTGCCAAGGAAAATACCAGCAACAGGGTTGACTTTGCCGTTCTGCATATAGTTTTCCCACAGATTTTCGAGCAAAAAGTACGCCTTTTTAATGGAGTCAGAGACGGCTTTCGGCAGCGAAGACATATCCCCCTGTCCATTCACAGGCTTATCATGGGTCACAGCCCACAACCATTGACGGCTATGTCCGTTCAATGCAATCGCCATTCCAACCACGGTAGGCTTTGTATCGTACCTACCAAAAATCTCAAAATACTCCAAAAGTCGGTCTTCCACCTGTTCAACATCAGTAAGGTCAATGTCTCTAAGTCGCATGAGTTCAATGTTGATGTTCATATACCGTGCATTGTCTCCCGGCTCTGTCATTAACCCGTTATTACCAATGACAGGTGAGTTTCCTCCACGGGGTTTCTTCTTAATCACCTGTACATCGTCAGCCTTTTTGATTTCGTTTTTCACAATTCTTACCTCCTAAAAGTCGTTTCAAAAGTCGTGTTCCCATGTCCGTTTTGCCCCGTACAGACCCTTGAAAACAGACTCCTATGATGTAATAGAGTCCTCTCCCCGGAGAACTTCTTATTCTTAATGGGGAAGTAGTAAAAGTAGTGGAAAATCGATTTTTCCGGTAACTTTTGCCAGATAGGGGGTCTACTGGAGAACTTATACGCAAAAACTGATTTTGAACTACTTTTACTACTTCACTCCATTTTGAGCAAAAGACAATTTTGCAATCTCATTCGTATTAAATTCCAAATGTCGTTTTTTATAATTTTTCAACACGAATAAGACTATTTGCGTATTTTATCGTAAATCTCCTCCAAACTCTCTTTCACGACCACAAATTCGTCCTCCTCGAAACAGACTTGCGTACCTTTTTCAGAAGTCGAAATGAGCGTGACGAGGGAGAAGTTTACAAGTACCTGTTGACCTCTCGTAGTCGTTAAAAGTACAAACATTTTCCTCACCTCTCTCGGTTGTAAATAATAAGCGCAATCACCGAGCCAACCGAAATGCCAGCAAAGAAAGCACTTACAATGTAGAGAATACTCATTCTATCAGTCTCCTTATTGTCACCGTTTGCAGACAGGCGATTTTGTAATCCTTACCGCATTTTCTATGTAGGAAGTCGAGCCTTGCGGACTCCTCACTCGGATAGGTGAGCATTTGACGATTGCTTGGTGGTAGCGGTAATCCGTACCGTACACAAACTCGCCTGTCTTCACATTGATTATCGCAAACATTCTCTCACTCCTCCGATTGCGAGTTCATTGTCTTAAAGATAGTGAAGCATACGTTTTCTCCTTGCTCACCATACAACAGCTTCTCAGCCCATAGGACGGCTTCATGAAAGGTGTCGAAGTGCTGTGAGTGTTCACCCACATACGCCATGTAACCGTCCTCTACACGCTCAATCCTCAAGGCTTTTGCCCTCCTTTCGGTAGAGTTTCATGTACTCCTTGAACGAAAGCCCCATAGCGTCAGCGGCAATGTGGAGTGCTTTCTTCTTTGCCATCGGGAGACAGACAGGGACGCTCTCGCCCTTGAGATGGGCGTACCACCTATCCGACCCCCGCACCTTTGAAATAATGTACATTATTTGTCCCCCAAGTCGATTTGCCGAACAAGCTCTGCTCGTTCAAATTGCCAATCTTCTTTGCTCATATATGAGATAGATACCTTGTGTCCGCTACGAAAACATACCGTTATTTCGTATGGGTCTGGAACTCTCTCGCATTTCTGAGCCACGATGTATTCCACATCTTTCGCCATGAAATGAAAATAGTCTCCGAAAGCAATCATTTAGATACCTCCTTATCGTCCCTCGCACCCACAAGGGCGGCGAGTTCATTCATAAATTCGTTTGCACGGTCGGTGTCAATGAAAGAGCCGTACACCGTACAGGTGTTGCCCTTTTCCACACAGAGACAGGGCTTCTTTCTATCGGGAAAACGGTATACACCGATTTTCACACTCCCGTCAACAGTCAATACTCTCGACATTACACTACCTCCTTGAGTTTTACACCCCAATAGATAACGAACCCGCTTGAAGTGGATTTCCGCTCAAACCATTCGGGGTGACGCTCCATTTCAGCGTTGAATTTACGAGCAGAGAGGATAAATGCGCCCTCGGATTTCGCCCACAGCTTGTAGGCGTTATAGAGGTCTTTCGCCTTAATATTGGCTTCCTCTGACTGCACACAGCGGCTCTCAAGGAACTGCAATACAAGGTCGTTGTCCCGCTCGTAATTCCGCACAACCTGTGTAAGCTCCTCACTCATAGCAAGCCCGTGTTCCTTGTAGCGGATATACCCACGGACAAGCCACATGAAGATACCGCTCATTGCTTCCATCGTAGTAAGCTCGTCCTTGAGGTGGGTGTCCTGTTCCTGCGGAGAGAAATGCCTGTTGAACTCGATAACCTTGATACGCTCGGAAGCGAACAGGCTCTTGTCTGTTACAAGCGGTAAGTCATTACAGGAAAGCCAAAGGGTGAATTGTGGCTTAAAGGTGATAGCACTCTGATAGAGCGCACGGGCAGAAATCTCCTCACCGCCTGTAAGTTGTTTGATTTTTTCCTCGTCCATCTTGCCGTACTCATTACTCTCGGACATGGTAACAAAGCGTTTGCCCTTGAGTCCGGCCAGCGTGGGGGAAGCCGCTTCTGCGTCTTTCTGCCTGTCACCCTTACAAATCATGCCGACAGGCACGACCTTTGAATAGTCACCGAGCATATACTCAATCGTATTGAGAAGTGTACTCTTGCCGTTGCGGGTGGTTTTACCGTGCAAAATGAACATACACTCCTCATTGCTCATGCCGAGCATGGAGTACCCCAAAGCCCGTTGCAGGAAATCAGCCTTGTCGTGATTGTTCTCGGTGACTTCATCAATGAACTTCTCCCACCGCTCACAGCGAATGTCACGGGAAACGGTGTGCCGGAAGTTCGTCTGCATGGTGAGGTAATCGTCCCATCGTGGCTCACGGAAAGTGAAGTCAGAGAGGTCGTATGTACCGTTCAAGCAGTTAATAAGGTAGGGGTTAGCGTCAAATTGTGCGGCGGCAATTCTCAGTTCACCCGTAGCGTCCTTTAAGATACGGTCACGCATACGGCGGTCTCCCATAGAGTTTACGAACTTGGTGTACGCCTTGCGGGTATCATCGTCCGTGATTTCTCCGCAGTAGAGTATCATCAACCGCACGAAGTCTTTGATTTTCTCGGAAACAAGGATTGCGCCCTCGTCCTTGCGCCACGCTCCCTCATGATAAGTGAACCAGCTCTTATGTTCGGCACAGTAACGGGCTTCCTTGTTGTACAGCACACCGAACAGGTTCGCCATGCCCATTTCCGACCATTCAAACCCGCTGGAAGTCTCGTCTGCTCTTTCGGGGTGGTAACTCTTAATCATGTACATTTTGTCGGACAAATCCTCGTCCATGATACATCTGCCATTGCTCAGTTCAAAAAGCTCTCTGTCAACACTTGCCATTTGCTCACCCCACTAAGTCCTTGAGGTGGACAATAATGCCGTCACACTTCTCAAGCCTTTCTCCGTTTTTCTTTAACTCAGCGTCCTCGAAGATGAACAAGTGTCCCTCATGGTCGGTGGCAAGACCACAGCCGTTTGATACAAGGGTCAGCTTGAGCATTGTCAAAACCCTGTTAATTCGTTGTTTGACAACCTTATCCATAATGTGTCCTCCTATGCTTTGTGTATATCTCGGTTTACCCGCTTACGGGTTTCTTCATCGGTCATTTTCTCTGCGCCCTGCATTACGCCCTCAATGGTGTCATGCAAGAGGGAGAGACGCTTTGCGTCTTCCTCGACCGAGATAGACTTGATGTACTCCGCAATGAGCCTTGCGTCATTGAGCGTCCAATGTGGCACTCTGCCGCTACCGAACAGACGCTTACCGACAGCGTTTATCGTTGCGGGTGTAAGACCAAGCTCATACGCTATCTCGGCGTTAGTGTAGATTGTTTCGCCTTTTGCGTTAATCATGGTTATCCCTCCGTAAGTCCGAAAGAGCAACGCAGAGCGGTATCAATACGGCTCATTTCCTCTTTCGTACAATGTCTAATGAAACTCTGCAACCTGTCCTTTGCGATTGTCTGAACATTCTCGCAGAGGGCAATAGAGGGGACTTTGCAAAGAACAGGTGCATGAGTCGGGAGATACTTCTTGTCTTTCGAGGTGAGGAAAACGACCTCGACATACGGCGAGTGCCGATTTCCTATATTGTTCGAGATAATAACGGCGGGTCTATTTCCGTGAGGTCTGCTTTCCACTACCGCCTTGCCCTCTTGCACGAACCAAATATCACCTCGGTAATATCGTCTGTTCATAGTGTGTTCCCCGTTCCACACGCCCCATAAAGGGGCGTGATTTTAGATTTTGAAAGCGGGGCGAACACCGCCGTCGCTGGAAGCGCCGTCGTAGGCCGCACTACCACCGGTGGAGACACCGGCGAAACCGGCGGCTGAGTCATTGGGCGTATTCTGCAACCAGTACCATTCCCAAGTACCCGTGTCCTTGCCTTGGAACGCGATACGGTTTCTAGTATCTCCCATGAGCGGGAGGTATTCGCCGCCGACCTTATCCTCGTAGGGGTTCTCTCCGAAAACCTCCATAGCGGTAAGCAAACGGAGCTTATCGTCCTTATAAACGGGCTTCATACGAGCCTTGAGGGAGTCGGGGAAAGAGTCAAGAATTTCGCCGTTGAGCTTCTTACGGAGCGCACAGGCTTCATAGCCGCCCTTGTTGGTGTTGCTACTGTTCATGGGATATTCGGTCTTGAGACAGTCCACGAACACAAACAGCATACCGTCAGTCTCTTTCCGCATAGCCATAGCGGAAACTTCTTCACCCGTCTTGAGGGTGAAGTCAATAATGTCACCGACTTCGTATTCATCGGTCTGCACCGTAGTAGAGCGGCGCACGGTCAGTTCCTCGGTCTGAATGTTAAGGAATTTCTCGAACTCAGCGAGGAGAGTCTTCTTTTCGGTATTAGTCATGATTTTATCCTCCTAAGATTATTTCTTGTCTTGCTGTGATTATAAGATAACACACAAAAGATAGATTGTCAATACCTTTCAGATAATTTTTTATCCTTTTTGTGTTGTGTTGCGGAGGTCTGCCACATACGGTAATCCCGCCATCAGAATATCGCAGTATTCGTTCCACTCACTCAGCTTGTGTCCCTGCCGATAATCAAGAATGTTCATCACATTCTCGTAGGTCATAGTGACTGTGCGCCGCTGATTGTAGCTTGAGGGAAGAAGCTGTACCATCTGCCGCCATAGCTCCTTGTCCTTGGTCTCAAGGTACTTTAAGCGGTTCATGTTGAGAGCGTTGATAATGCAGGAGCAGACAACATCTTTCGTCCATCTGTCGCAGTCCTCAAAGCTGAAATCCTC
>ERZ808246.602-NODE-602-length-29154-cov-5.486958_pt1 | contig 29154 bp, 13 predicted proteins | sample MGYA00521083_ERZ808246 | MGnify/ENA primary metagenome ERZ808246 (study PRJEB31516, sample SAMN03275577) | gut metagenome | biome: mammalia-associated habitat; material: feces | host: Papio cynocephalus | place: Kenya | collected 2012-07-07 ...
ATATCACTTTTTTCGCCTGTCGACAATATTTTGTCGACAGGCTCAAAGAGGGTGCAAGCACCCTCTTTAATAATATTTCACTCAAGATGAAATACTTCCTCCAAATCAACCGATACGGGACTGTTGTCGGGATTTGTTTCCATAATATCCGCCATATACGCCCACCACTTTTGACATATATCCGTTTTTGCGCTTGCGTCCCAGCGCTCGCTGTTTTCTATCTCAATATATCCGTAAAGAACGTTGGTTTCCTTATCAAGATATATCGAATAATTTTTTCCGCCGTATTCACGGATCATATCTTTCATTTCCTGCCAAAGCTCGTTGTGGCGTTTTTCATATTCTTTTTCACAGCCTTTATAAAGCTTCATTTTAAATGCTTTTCTGATCATACAATGTATTCCTCCAATATTAATTATCTGCACAGAACAGCGCCCAATTTTTAAGTCTGTCGCATTTTAATACCAAACTGTCCGTATTGCCCGATACGGCAGAAAAGTTTCCGTTTTCGTCAAGCGTAACGCTTGCTCCGACCGCAAAATCATTCGATATTCCCATCTGACTCTTTGAAAGATAACCCTGTTTTAAAACACGTCCGCTCTCGCCCGGTACTATTCTTTCAATCGCAATACCGACAAATAAATCCGCATTGTCCGCCGAAGTCATCTGAACATAATTTCCGTTTTTAAGGCACACTGCCGCAAAGCGCGGGATATACTTATCCCCGTTATTCGTCACGGTAATTTCCTTATCGGGGAATGACGGGTAATACTCCTCACCGCTGACATTGTATTCATCTGCAAAGCCGTAAGCCGAAATTGCGCTGTTTATCTCCGCAATAACTGCGGCATTGCTCATTTCGGTATAGTTTTTGTCAAATTGCACCGTAACCGCCTTTTCCGCATTGCCGTCAAATACAAGCTTCATTGTCTTAGCCGTAACGGAGCAATCGCCGAGGCGTCTGCCTATGGTGTTATTTACGGTTATATTGCTCGCAAGTCCTACCTGTATTCCTGAAATATCATAGTATCCGTATGTATATCCGTTTGCTCCGCCGCCGCCTTTGCGTGCCGTTGTATTGCCTAAAATTGCATTTGCTGCGTTTCCGCTTATGCTTACCGCCGAGTCGCTTGTTGTATCATTGCTGTAAATTGCAAGAGCCTTTCCCCTCTGGCTGTTATTAAAGCCTATCGGGTCGGAATTATTAACCGTTACACGGTAATCGGCATGGTTTGCATATTGATTATTCTTATCGGAATAAATCCACGGACTGTCGCTGTATGTCATATAAACGCCGTTAAACTTTGCGTTGTTTAATACAACGCTGTCTTTTGTTCCGCTGCCCAGCGACTCAATTATGAGGTCGTTCTTTGAAGATGTGGCGTTCATTGTGCAGTTGTTCAAAATATTTACCTGCGGATTTTCAAAAGCCGCATTTGAGTGTACATACCAACCTCGTGACGACGACTTAAATTCGGAATTATCGAATATTGCAACCACGCCGCTGCCCGAACCGTAGCCGTAAGGCGATACCCATTGCCACACATCGTAATATTTGCCGTTTGCCAATGCCTCCTCAACGGTGATACCGAGCGACTCTATATACGCATTTGTTGCCCCTGCCGTTCCGAGATGCTCTATATGGCAGTTTTTCATAATATGAACGGCGTTCTTATTGTTATTACTGCCCTCGTCATGAATGGGATAGCGCATATTTTCCGCTGTTATTGTCAAGTTTTCAAGTGCACAGCTTCCGAAAAGATTAAGCGTTGAGAAGTTTACTATATCCTGCCTTCCCTGCTCTGTCAAAGAATGATTATCCGGAAGCTTTCCGACAATTTTACACTCGTCCTTATCTGTACCCCTAAGCGTTACATACGGTTTTACCGTCCAGCCGTAAACAGAGCCGTGCCTGTTTGAATCCCTGTACCATGTAAGATTTTCATCATACGTATTGTACACGCCCGGCGCAATATCTATCACAAATCTGTTGACGGCACTGCTGTCGGAAACAGCTTCGTTTGCCGCCATCGGCGAAGTATAATCGGCACTGCCGTCCGCCGCAACGGTAAGATGCGTTACTTTGTAGTCCGAAAGCTTTGCCGCCTTGCAGAGCGGAGTGTACGAGGAACCGTCAAATAAAAACGCTTTTACTTCTCTGTTCGCATCATCATCGGTCTTTTGCGGAATATTAAGCTCTTTTGCCGCAAGCGTATACACTTTTCCGTCACCGTTTTCTGCGGTCAGCGCATCGGTTTTCACGCTTTTCAGCACTCCGTCCTTATAATATGCAATAAAAATCCTCATATTTTTTGTTTCGCCCGAATAATTCATAATGTTATCCGCAACGGCGGTTACATCACCGTCGGTAATACAGCCGTCAAGTATTTCGTACTGCTCCGCCTTGCCGTAATTCATATAAAAACGTATTGTATCAAAATACAGTCTGTTCTCCGGCGCAACGGTGAAGTTACAGCTTGTGTCGAGTGCCTGAAGATAAATATCCTTAAGTCCCGCAAGGTTTAAAGTATATTCTTTGTTTATCTCAAGAGCCTTGAAATAAACGGTATAATTTTTGCTGTCATTTTTCTCTATTCTTTCAATATCCGCACCGTCAATACCATAGTTGGCATTGTCAGCAACCGTGCTTTCCGTCATATCGTTATTAAACGCAAGCTTTACGGAATTTGTTCCGACTTCGCCGGGCGTACAGGTGACGGACGGCAAATCAAATTTCAGCGGCATTGAAAGTTTAATATCGTCAAGATAGATTGTCTTTCCCACAAAGTCTTCGTTTAAGAGTATAAATAATTCCCCGTTCACGCCCGACATTACATTTGCAGTAAAAGTTTCGTTATATGTCTGCCAGTCACTGCTGTCAAACTTGAATGTGGGATAGGTTGTGTCAATCGGGTACGGGTGTATGATTTTTATAACGTTATCCGTATCGGGTGTATCGATTTTATATCTGAAAGACAGATTATAGGTTTTGCCGTTTACAAGCTTTTTGCTTTCCCAAGCCTCTTTACAGATACCTATTCTGTACGGGTACTCGTGATCGCTGTCCGTGCCTGTTCCCGTATATGCGCTGTTGATTTTAAAGCTTACAGCCGCAGAATCCGATTTTTCATCTGCGTCCCAGTCAACCCCGACCGACGAGTTGCCGTTTATTACCCAGAACGGTCCCACGACAGACGTGTTCCAGCCTGCCGCAACACTGTTATCGCCCTTATTAAAATGCTGTTCCGTTATAACGTTCTCTCCCGAAAAGAAAGAAAATCCTCCCGTAACGGGCGAGCCGAAATAATCCGTTATGTTTGCAGTCACAGTATATCTTGCCATATTATCCGTAACGGTGCTGAGCTTTAATTCATACTCGTTTCCGCCGAGGTCTTTTACGCCTGCAACGCTGATAGCGGACGCATCTTTGCCGTCCTTTTCTGCGGTAATTCCGTAATTTTGCGGATTAAGCGCCGTATCGGACACAGGACCCGTAAATTTTATTTTCAAAGTATCCGCCGGCATAGCCGCAGAGCCGTTCTGCGGTGTACATTCAGCCGATACGACACCGTATGACGGCACTTCGTAAACCTTTATATCGTCAAGATATATCGGATTATCCTGCATACTGCCGCCCAACTGAATTAAATCCAGACTGCTGCTTTCGGCGGCGGTATACTCGGCATAATACTCCTGCCAATCCGTGCTGCTGAAATACGCTTTGGCTGTATCCCATGCGATGCTGTTTCCCGCAAGGGGCATAATATATGCGCTTTGGACGGGAGTTTCAGCCTTATATCTGAAAGAAACCGCATATTTCTTGCCCTTTTCCAATTTGATACCCGCCCATTCGCCGTTATTTATCCATATACGGCTGTTCCATGTATGAGTACCGTCCGTTTGTGCAACTTTGAATGTAATTTTCACCGCAGATGAAATCGGCGAGTCATCTGCATTTTCATCTTTGGCAACACTTAAAATACTGCTGTCGCCCGAAATGTAATTATTTACATTGATATTACTCTGCGCCGAACGTTCTCCCTGAGTCCACGAAGCGTCAAAGATCATCGGAACGGAGCAAAACGAGTAAGAGGTCTTTGCCAATTCTCTGCCTTCAGCATCCCTCACGCCCGCAAATGAAACGGTATATTTTACATTCGTTTCCATTCCCGAAAGCGTAAGCTTGTATGCGTTGCTGTTCTCTATTCTTACAACATTTGTAACCGTAACGGGATTGCTTCCGCCGGTTACGGAATAGCTTGACGTCTGCAGTGCGGTATCCGATACCTCACCGCTGAAATTCAGCGTAACGGCATTTACAGGGTCTGTGTTGCCGCCGGCTCTGTAATAAGCCGCTTTGTTCTCCTGCGGATAACTGCTTTGCAGAGTTACTGCGGAGGTATCGTCCGCAAGTGCGGACGGCACTGCCGCAAGCGTCATACAAAGCGATAAAAATAAAGCCAAAAATTTTTTCATTTTAAAAACATCTCCTTTTTATATGATTTCTATCGTCATACATTTGGGGGCATAGCAGTTCTTGCCTATATAGATGTCAAACTCTCCTTTTTCGGGCTTAAATTCAGCTTTTCCGTTATAGAACGCAAGCTCGTCAAAGCCAAGCTCAAAGCAAACCTGTTTTTTACCGCCCGCTTTTATGTATTCCTTTGAAAATCCTTTCAGCTCACGCTGAGGTCTTAACATACTTGCGGTGCAGTCACGGATATAACATTGTGCCGTTTCAAATCCGTCACACTTGCCGATGTTTTCCACGGTTGCGTATATTTTAAATTTCTTGCCGTTTGCTATATCGTCATATGAGATTTTGGCATTCTCACAGTAAATATCCTTGTATTCAAACTCCGTATAACTGAGTCCGTACCCGAACGGATACATCGGCTCGGCAATCCTGTCGTTATACACTGCAAGTCTGCCGTCCTTGTAGTACGACTCGCCGTAGCTGTTGCCGTTAGGGCAATTGTAATATATCGGTATCTGACCCGTACAGCGTGGGAACGACATAGGTAATCTGCCCGACGGGTTCACCTCCCCGTACAGTATGGAAACGATACTTTCCGCCGTACAGGTTCCCGAATGCCATGCGTACAGTATCGCATCAAAGCAGTCGTCCGCCTCCTCGAGAGCAACCGGTCTGCCAAATCCCATAACGCCGATTACAGGCTTGCCGAGAGCGTGGAGCTTTCTTGCAAGAGCAAGCTGTTCCTCAGGGAGTTCAATGCGCGCAAGTGAATTAGCCTCGCCCGTTGTACTCTCGCTTTCGCCCAAAAATACAACAACGGCGTCACATTCTTCACGCCTTATCTTTTTAAGGCAATCGTCCCACAGATATTCGCTTGACGGGAACAATACGTTTGCTCCGCTCTCCTTTAAAGCCTCGGCGGGAGATTTTACAAGGTTAATATCAAAATCCAGTGTCCAACTGCCCAAAAACGCACGCTTTTCATAAAGCATGGGACCTGTTGCAAACACTTTTGTTTCCTTTTTAAGCGGAAGTATGTTATTTTTATTTTTCAAAAGCACCATTGCCTCGTCCGAGCTTGCTTTTGCCGCTTTTCTGTGTTCTTCGGCGCTGTATTCAATTCCAGTACAGTACGGATTGTCCATTATTCCGAACAGCAGTTTTATGTATATTACACGCTCCGCCGCTTCGTTTACCGTTTCCTCGGAAACCAAGCCGTCTTTAACAAGTGCTTCGAGATTATTTATATAGCATCTGCTTACCATATCCATATCAAGTCCGGCATTTGCGGCAAGCATTGACGCCTCACGCTCATCTTTTGCGACGCACTGCGCTATAAGCCTTTCTATCGTTGCCCAGTCGCTTATAACGTATCCGTCAAACCCAAGCTCCTCTTTCAGCAGGTCGGTGAGCAGATACCTGCTTGAAGCTGTTGCATCTCCGCCGATTGCATTAAATGAGTTCATAACCGTTGCAATGCCTGCATCAACCGCCGCTTTAAATGTTTTTAAGTATACGTTCCTTAGTGTATAATCAGAAATTTCCGCAAGGTTATAGTCACGTCCGCCCTCAACGGCGCCGTAGCCTATATAATGCTTTGCGCAGGCGGCAAGGCTGTCGGGTGCGGAATAATCCTCACCCTGAAACCCCTCTGTAACAGCCGCCGCCATTTTTCCGCCAAGATGCGGATCTTCGCCTATTCCCTCGATGCATCTTCCCCATCTCGGGTCACGTGAAATATCAATCATCGGTGAAAACGCCCAATGCACTCCGTCATTTGCCGCCTCTTTTGCGACACAGCGGTACGCTTTCTTTGCCAATTCGGGATTAAATGTCGCCGTTTGTGCAAGCGGTATCGGCATAACCGTTCGGTGTCCGTGGATAACGTCACGCCCGAAAATAATTGGTATTTTTGCTTCGCTTTCCTCAACTGCCATGCGCTGAATATCGTTTATAAAATCCACATACCCACGATATTGCTCGTCATTTCCGGCGGTTGCCGAGCAAGCGAGAATTACCGAGCCGATTTCCCCACGGCGGATTTTCTCTCTCAGTTCATCGGCGTTTTTTCTGCCTAACGGCTCCTGATTAAGCTGACCTATTTTTTGTTTGAGTGTAAGCGATTTTACAATTTCGTGCGCCCTGTGCTTGTAAACGGTCTTTATAATAATTCTGCCGTCGGACAAATCCTTAACGGTATAATCGCCGCCTTTTGCTCCGCCGACCGCAAGCGTTGCCATACCGGCACGCTTTCCCGCTTCTATGCCTGCGTCCGCATCTTCGACTATCATACAATTTTGCGGAGCAATATTAAGCATTTGCGCCGCTTTTAAAAACACCTCGGGGTCGGGTTTTGAATTTTTTATGTTGTTTCCGTCTGAAACGGCGTCGAAATAATTGTCAAGTCCGATTTGCTTTAATATTATCGGAGTGTTTTTGCTTGACGAGCCTATTGCAATCTTTATTCCGCTGTCTTTTAATCTCTTTAAATTATCCGCCACGCCCGGCAGTATATCATCGGGAGTGAGCGCTTTTATGTATTCTTTGTAGTATTCGTTTTTCAGCGCCGCCATTTTTTCTTTTTCGGCGTCTGTATACGTTTTTTTTGCACGCTCGAGAACTATGTTAAGGCTCTCCATACGGCTTACCCCACGCAGGCGGTTGTTTATTACTCTGTCAAAGTATATCCCCTCCGCATCAGCCATCTTCTTCCACGCACGGTAATGGCATTCGTCGGTGCAGACTATTACTCCGTCCAAATCAAAAATAACCGCTGTAATTTTATTTTCCATATTTCAACCTCACATTAATTCTTTCATCGGCTTGTCACGGTTTACCAAAACCGTTTTGCCGTTAAATATTACCTCAATATCGCTTTCACTGTCCGCTGTCAGGGTATATTCCCCGTCTTTCATAAGCACATCAAACTTTGCTCCGTGATAGACAAAGCTAAACTCAATCTTATCCCACCATGGCATCATATGCGGATTTATTTCTATATGCTTTTCACGGCACACAATTCCGGCAATACCTCTGAACACAGCGTACCACGCACCCACAAGACAGCCCGAATGTACGCCCTGCCAGCCGCATTTATGTATATCGTACACGTCAATGTATGCCGTTTCTATCAGATAATTGTATGCGGAAAGCATTCTGCCGTTGTCCGCCGAGCATATCGAATGGGGCGCAAACGAAAGCGACGACGAGGACTCGCACATATGCTCGTAATAATCCCAGTTTGCCGCATAGTCTGCGCCTTCGGGAATCATATTCAGATAGCTGTATATAAGCATAACGTCCGGCTGTTTGATTATCTGGCTTTTGTGATAAAGTCCCGACGATTTCATCTGGAAATTGACCGCATTGTTTCCGCCTGCTTCTTCCAGATTGCGGCTCAGTCCGAAATAACCGTCAAACTGCGGAATGAGACCGTTTTTCTCCAACGGCTGATACAGCTTATCGGCAATTTCGCTGTAGTCATTGTCCAAGCCGAGCATTTTTGCATACTCCGTTACCTTTTCCAATACGAATTTAACAAGATAATTTGTATATGCGTCATTATCCACGTACGGGTGATGTTCGTCCGTACCCGTTACACAGCGTATCTCGTATCTGCCGTTATGCAATTCCACACGGCTTTTCCAGAACTCGCACAGCTCCGTAAGCATTTCCATACCGTAATCACGCAGAAAATCAATATCGCCCGTCACGGTGTAATAATGGATTATTCCCCATGCTATATCCGCATTTATATGGATTTGCATAAACGGGTGGCGTGCGTAAATCCACACTCTTTCATCGCCCTCGACAGACGAGCAGAACGCATATTTTGCGCCCTTAAAGCCTGCCTCACGTGCATTTTTCTTTGACTGCTCAAGCAGTCTGTAACGATACATAAGCATCTTTTTTGCGGTTTCTGGAGCGGTGTAAATAAATATCGGAAGCTGATAAACCTCGCAGTCCCACCATACAAAATCGTTGTATTTCTCGCCTGTAAGCCCCTTTGCCGCAATCGAGTGAATACTGTCGGTATGCGATGCGGAGATAAGCGAATGATAATTTGCAAATCTTATGCCTGTATCCGCTTTTTCGTCACCGCTTATACGAATGTCCGCCATATTGAAAGCCTTGCCGTATTCAGCCGTATGCGATTTAAAATACTCGTCATAGCTCAAATTCAGGGGCTGCGGACGGGATACGCCGCCCTCACGTGACGATACGATATACACACGTTTTTCCACTGTGTATTCCCTGTTCTCTTCCGCATCAAATTCCGTAACATTGTAAATCAGTCCGTCCTCCGATTTACCGCTCCAGTCAGCGTCCGTATTTATGTCCGTGACAGCCGTTATGCCTGTTTCAAAGCCGTACTTTTTACCCATCAGCGTATGCACGTATGCCATATTATCCGTTACGGTTTCGTTTAATACCTTTGCGACCTTTTGTCCGCCCGTTTTCACACGCTTGTCAATGCCCGACATCACCTCGATTTTTCCGCTGTGATTAATCGGCGTAATTTTTACCTTTATGCAATATATATGGTCGTCGGCAAACGAGGCAAATCTTTCAAATGAAAAATCCGTTATATCGCCCCTGCTGTTCTCCCAGCGCACATTCCTTACAAGACGAGCCGTTTCGGGATCGATATACCGCTCCCACGAATGGAGCTTTCCCTCCCACGGATAGAACGTTTTGCCGTTTACGCTTATTCGCATAAGCAGGAAATCAGGATTGTTTATAACGCTGTCCTGATACTCAAACTCCTTAAGCTTATCCTCGTCTATATAGTATTTTTTCATATACTCGTTATCCGGGAACGGCTCCATAACCTCGATTATTTCGTCAATAACCCCGCGGATATACGCACCCTGTATCCTTAATGAGCCGTATTCCTCAAAACTGCCCCGCACTCCCATATAACCGTTTCCGGTAGTGAACAGCGACGCATTTAACGACTCCTCCTCAATATTATATTTATCCTCAACAAATCCTTTAGATGTTACCTTGAGCATTTGAAACCTCCCTGTTTTCTTCTTTTTCCATAAACTTCTTTACCGATGCAATTTTCATAAGCATATTTAAAACTCTCCGAGCCGATACATACACTTGTTCACGTGTAAGCTCTCCGCTGTCCAGCGCCTTTGTTACGCCGTCAATATCGCCTGTTGCCATTTTCAGATCATGACCCGCCTTAAGCTCACGGACATGGTTTGAGTCGTTCCACCAGTCCGTTACGAACACACCGTCCCAGTGCCACTCATCTCTCGGTATATCCGTAACAAGCCGTCTATTCTCGCACACCTTTATATTATTCACGTGGTTATATGAGCTCATTATAGCCCACGGATTTGCCTCGCGTATTGCAAGTTCAAAGCCTTTCATATAAATTTCACGCAGGGCTCTCTCGCTGACACGGCTGTTTGACTTCAATCTCTCATACTCTGTATTGTTTGCGCAATAGTGCTTCATCATCGACACAACGCCGTGCGCCTGAACCGCTTTTATCTGCTCAATCGCAAATACAGCCGCAACATACGGGTCCTCGGACGCATACGTGTAATTTCTGCCGCCGAGAGGATTTCTGAATATATTTATCGCCGGTGCGAGCCACATATCCACATCGCAGTTTCGGCACTCCTCGCCTATTGCGTTTCCGTATTCACGCATAAGATCACGGTTAAAGCTTGATGCGAGCAAAATGGGTGCGGAATACGTCACCGTCTTAACGCCCGGCTGATACAAACCGTTACTGCCGTCCGCAGTCTGCGCCGCAGGAACACCGCGCACAAACAGAGGGTGATTGCAGCCTACGCTCGAATGAGGTGTCTTGTTTAAGCTTGTTCCCGATACGATTGTTGCCAGCTCGCTGTTTGAAAGCTGTTCCAAAAATACATTCATAAGATCGAGATTTTCGTAAACATCGTGCAGTAAAATACCCACACGTATGCCGTCGTCCGGCTCAATCTGCGGCATCGGCTTAAATGCGGCTTTTTCGGCTTTTTTGACCTCGCCGTCAGATGTTTTTGCAACAGACTCCGCCGTGCTTTTTTCTATAATAATTTCCGCCATATCGGGGAACGGAAGCTTTTCTACGACAAATTTCAGATACGCAATACCTGCCGGCAGTTCGATTGTGACAGGCTTTGTATATGCAAAAACGCAATCCCCGTTTTCATCAACGGCTTTTTCAAGATTTGCGCCCGAAAGCGGCTGAGAAATATTTGAAACAGCCATACTCATAACGCTGCCGATTTTTTCGGTTTCGCCCGAATATCTGCACTTAAAGCTGATGTCGTAATATCCCGCCTCCTCCACGTCAAGACGGTACGAGGCATTGTTGCCGGTCGCCCAGAACCACGTGAGGAAGTCGATAACCTCGTCCTTTTGGCGTTCGCTGCGGATTTCCAGACCGTACGAACACTCGTAAAAATTATGACCGTTTACAATGTTTTTACCGCTGCTTTTAATCTTGACTGTAGTGTCCGATTTTTGAAGCAAGAGAGCCGATACGGGCGGATTATCGCATTTTGCTTTAATGCGGATTTCGGTGTACATTTTGTCTAAGCACTTAGGCAAAGTAACCTTTGCACAATTGTTATCGTCCGATTTAAGCTCGGCAACGACGCCGTTAAACGAAATATCAATCAAATCCTCGATTTTCTTTGAGGTGTCGCCCTCAAATGTCAAATCGTAATAGCCGCCCACGCCCGGCAAAACCTTAACAACGCTTTCCCCGCCGATTTTCAGTTTTTCAAACGGAACGGTTGCAATATCCGACGGAATACGGTTTATGCCCTTGGGCAAAACCGCCATATCATACTCCGCACTTTTTTCATCGGCAGGCAGTTTTTCCCACGAGCCGTCCGCAAGCAGACGTTCTCCGAGAGCCGTTGCAATCGGCATACATCTGCGGATAAACTGTGTTTCGCCGAGAACATATTCGCCTGCCGTTTTAACGTCCGCACTGCTGCTGCCGGCAAGCAGTGTATATGTACCCTTTTCCAGTACCCATACCGACTTTGTGCCGAGTACGCCCGTATCGTCATATCCTGCCATATCGGCGGTATTTACGCAAATTTCAACACGCTCGCTCTCGCCCGGCTCTAACAGCTTTGTTTTGGCAAAACCGCAAAGCTCCTTTTCGGGACGTCCGAGCTTTGCGCCGTCCGAAAGCTTCGGCGGTGCGAAATACAGCTGTACAACCTCTTTGCCGTCGCATTTGCCCGTATTTGTCACATCAATGCCCACCCTAATTGTTTCGCCCGACTCAAAGCATACGGGCTTGATTTCAAAGGTTGTGTACGACAACCCGAACCCGAACGGATAAACAACGCAGTCATTTTTATCAAACGTGTCAAAATATCTGTAGCCGATAAAAATATCCTCTTTGTAGTCCTGTACAAGTCCTCCGCCGTGTTCGCCGAAGGTTTCCGTTGACGAATAATCATTAAGATGCTTTGCCATAGTGAAAGTAAGCTTTCCCGACGGATTAACATCTCCGCACAAGATGCGTGCAACGCCCTCTGCGCCCATATCATACAGCTTGTTTGTATAGAGAATTGCGTCAATTTTGCTTTCGTCCAAAAATCCCAAATCGATACTGCCGACCACGGACAATATCAATACTGCCTTATCAAAAGCCTTGCCGACAGCCTTAATCAGCTTTTTCTCGTAGCGTGAAAGAAGGTATCCGCCCTCCTCGTTCTTGACGTCCTCATTTTCACCGCTGTTTCTGCCGATAACGATAATTGCAGTTTCCGCACCGTTATCCTTTATATTTCGGATTTCATCATCGGTGAAAACAATTTCGTTGCTGATAATGGTAACGGGCGTGTTTGTGCGGTAACGCTTTACACCGCCGTCAACGGCTTTGTAGCGTGCGTACAGCTCCTCGTCGATTTCGCAGCCGTTATTTTTCAGTGCCGAAGCAATATCGTTTCCCGTTACCGAATAATTGCCCGACTCCAGCTGTGCGTATCCGAACACCGCAATTTTGCCTTTTTTTATAGGCAATACGCCGTTATCGTTTTTTAATAATACCACTCCTTCTTCCACAAGCTTTTGAGCGGTATTGTACCACTGTTCCGTATTATAATTCATTTTTTTCTCCTTGTACTGCTTTTATTTTAAGATTAATTTCGTTCCGCAGATCAAGCATTTGTTCTGCCGTTACCCTGCAGTTAAAACTGATGTCGGGTATGTGCTTTTTAATTATTCCGCACACATATTCTCTGTCCGTAAGCGTTTCCAAAAGCTTAAACGCTCTTGTGTCCTGCATTTGGTCGCGGAAAGTCATAAGCCGTACGGACGGCTCGGCTTTTTTTCCGTTCGGATAAACCAGATATGAAGTACCGCCCGTAAAATCACCGTCCATATCGCTTGAAATACGCGGGTCTGTCATCAATCTGGACAGTCTGTTGTGATGTGCGTTAAATCCCCATTGCAGAAACCCGTCTATATTAAAGTAATACAGCTGAGTGCCGAGTATTCTTCCGCGCTCCTGCGGCATTCCTATAACACGGTTTGACATATTCTCATCACATTCATATCCCGTATAATACAGCCAGAGCGGTTTTGCACGTCCCAAAAAATCTTTTATACGGCGTGTCACAACTATCGGCGTTTGTACAAATCCGTTTTCGTAAAATTCGTACTCGGACAATGCGTCGCCGCTCGGATAATTTTCAAGCTCCTTATGCATAAAACTGCTTGCAGAGCTATAGCTTTCCAAATGCTCCCGTGTCGGCTCATCGGAGATATGGAAGAAAAATCTCTTTTCATAGCCGTTATCCTTTAAAAAGGCTTTTAATTCGGTAAGATATTCGTGCAGAAAATTTTTGTACTCATCTGAAGCGGCATCTGTATGCCAGCCGAACAGTTTTTTATTCTTACCGTTCACACGGACAATAATTTTCGGCGCATTTTTCGCACCCCACTGCGTAAACAAATGGCTGTGCTCGAAATACTCGATTTTGCATTTTAAAGCCAATTCTATAAATTTTTTAAGCAGTGAAAAATCAAATATATATTTCCCGTTTTTCCTCTCAACCCCGATAAGCTGTACCGTGGCACGTTCTTCGCCTATGGGGGTATCGAGCGGAGGTGTAAACGCAGGCGTAAATATCATATTCTGCCCGTTTTTTGCCGCAAGACGTATGTAGCTTTCAGCCGCTTCAAAGAAATTCTTTGAAAACGGCTTAGTGTTTGAAAAATGCGCAATACAATCGTAATGTATCCAATTGGTTGCGATAATGCTCTGCTTTGGCAGATTTGCGTCAAGCACATTAATCGTTAGCTCCTTTTCGGCTGCAAGCTCATTTGTTTGACGGTCATAGAATTTAATTGTTATTTTATATTCTTTCGGATACAGCTCCTCAAGTTCTTCATTAACATTAAACCAAATGTTTTTCCGGTATCCCGTAGGTACGGAGAAAAAATTATTTTTTCTCTCGGACAAATAATCGGGATACAAACCGGGATCTTTTCTTAAAAACCAATCGTCCGCCGTACTGTATCCGACACGCATAGCCGGAACGTTGTCCATAATGTAAACGCTTATTTTATCCTTGATTTCAGAGCTCACCTCCGCTCTTATCTCAACAACGTCATTCCAGCCATTACCCTCGCCCGGCTCAAGCTCCGCCGTAAAAGACACCTGAAACGAAAAGCACTCGTTTTTAAGCATTGACGTATACTTCAAATTATCGGCACTTATATCCGAATTGTAGAACACGGTATCGAGCGAATTTCTCAAATAAGCCTTATATATCATAACATTACCCCTTATATCGGACGGCACTTAAATTCTTCGTTTGCGAGAACATAAAATTCGCCGTCTTTTATATTTTCGCACTCAAAATCGTTAAGGACAATATCTCCCTTTTCCGACCAGCCTTTTATAAACGCATTTCCGTTATATCCCGTCACTTTTACGTTGTCAAGCTCCAGCTTTCCGAAATTTGCCGTAAGCATAAACGGCTCTTTTTCATATCCCTCACGGACGGAATATTCCACGTTTTTAAATGTCATCTCAAACGGAACTTTTCCGTTTCCGTAGGCGCATATTCCGCCCGAGATATTTTCCGCTTTTATATTTTCAAAGCAAATATCCGTCGGCGGATTGCCTCTCTGCCACGCTTCGTTTCCCGAAAGATTTAAGTGGAAGAATTTATCCGCACCGATTACGGTACAATTTTTCACGGTGATTTTTCCCTGTTCCGAAAGCGCCGGTAAATCGTCGCTCACGAAATATGTAAAGAAGCAAAGCATATTATGTCTGCCCTTTTCGGTGCAGTCCAATGTATGGCTCATGCGATCAGCCATAGGCAGAGTACCGCGCATAGGGTATTTGCACGGCGCATACACCTCGCAGTTTTCTATGAGGATATTTGCTCCGCCGAAACGAAAAGCACTGCACGCCGAGCTGATATAGCAGTTATTTATATGAACGTTCAGATTGCCGAACCCGGCAACGCAATCGTCGCCCGTTATAAGACGGCAATTGTCAATTTCGACGTTTTTGCAGCAGCGGACGTGAAGTGCGTCATGACCGCCCTCCACGGTTAAGTTTTTAAATTCAACATTTTCGGATTGGAAAATTGCATGCGCCCAGTTTGAACTGTTTTCAACCGCATAACCCTCAAAACGCACATTTTTGCAATGGTGCATATTAACGGCGTGAGGACCGCGGTAAAATTCCTCGCCCTCGGGGTCATAGATGTTTCTGCCGTCTATTTTAGAGCCTTTTTCGCCGATTATTGCAATATTTTCGGCATATGCCGCACGTATAATTCCGTAATTCCAGTAACTGCCGACCGAATAGAGATGCGCTTTATACTGTCCCTTTAAAATCGCCCATTGCCACGGCGAAAGCCAACGCAGACGTGTATTTTCAAGCGGCGGAAGCGGCTGTACTTTATCTTCATTTATATGCTGATACGCTTTGGGGTTAAGACTTCCCAAAATCACTGCGTTCTCCATTAAATGCAAGGTTATATTACTGCGCAGACGAATATCGCCCACAACAAAGCTTCCCTCGGGTACTTGTACTTCACCGCCGCCTTTTTCAAAGCAATAGTCAATCGCTTTTTGAAAAGCGTCGGTCTGCTGTTGTTCAATATATGGAACCGCGCCGAAGTCAGTTACTGAAACCGTTAATATTCCCATAATGTTTCTCTCCTTATTAATCATCTTACTTTTAATTTTAAAGACTTTGGAGTGCAAAATCAATGTACACCGTTTTGTTTTTTATGTCTGATTTTAGTTTTATATATTAATATACAAAAAAAACGGAGCCGTCTCGGCAACGGCTCCGTTCAGATTGCAGACAAACCGTTTGAGGTTTGTCTGCTTTGTTATTTGAAAAAAGTGATATATCGCTTTTTTCCGGCTTACCGAATATGTTTACTGTACTTTCGGTTCGCTTATTATTCTGGTATTGCACATCGGGATAAGATTTGTATTCTCCCAAAGGAACGCCTTAACCGTATATTCGCCGTCATCTATATCGTCCGGCACGGTTACGGCTGTTGTTGTTACAGTGCTTCCCAATGCAAGATTTGTTACGTTTGTGATGTGGCATTCTTTTAATATTCCGTCCTTATACAATGCGATTGCCGCAATGCCGTTCATCGGTGTGGCAAGCTTTTCGTTTGAAAGCGTTGCAGTAACCGACGCACCCTTTTTAACGCTCTTTGCACTTAAATCATATGTGTAATCATACGGCGACTCAATCTGTTCGATAAGTACATCGTCCAGTATGATTTCATAGTTCATTTCTTCTCTGTAGAGGAAAGGCATCTTATCCGACACAGCCTTAAAGGTTGCTTCATACTTTGTCATATCGTCTGTCATTTCAAACATAGCAATGCCTTCGCCCTGATTGTCCGCTTTACGGCGTGCAATACCAAGCGTCGGCTTTTCGCCGGCAACTGCCGCCTTTGCATAGAATGATACCTTATACCATTTACCCGACTCAATCTGTCTTGTTGTACTTGTTCCCGTACCTGTAGCGGTTGTTTTGGGACCGTAATCTACCCTTGAAGTTTCCCATTCGCACAAGCCTACGGAATAACCGTATGTATCTGTAGTTACAAGCTTTGCGGCAGAACCCGGTGAACGATAACCCTCCGTTACAAATGGTCCGTTCCAAAGGTTATTCCATAAATAAGCCTGCATCCAGTCGCCTTTATCAAAGCCGGTGTATGCTACCAATGTATCGGGAACGGTAATTGCTTTTGTAATCGTTGCGGTTATACCTTTTGTATCGGTAACAACAATTGTAACATTGCCGTCCTTAATTGCCGCAAGACCAAAATTGATTGTCTTTGCGTCCGTTCCTACAACGGCGTCGGTTGTTTTTCCGTTATACGTAACCTGTGCCGACGCAATATCTTTATCAAATGTCATTGAATACTCATTGTAGCCAAGCTCGGCATTTGTTCCCTCTGCGGGAAGTGTTGTGCTTACCTCCTCGGCTGTGGGGATTATGTCAATTCTTATATCATCTATATAAAGATTTGCCGGAATATTGAAGAAAATCGGAAGCTCGGTTGTTTCTGCTGTAAACGTTGTTTCAAAATAGTTCCACTGCTGTTTCGGCATTGTACTGTATTTTGCACTGTCACCTGCTATTTTCCAACTATATCCTCCGGATGCATTTTTAACAAGCACGTGCGGTGTAACTACCGTTGCCGCCTCGTCCGCATATACCCAGTATGAATATTTATATGTTTTTCCTACTTCAAGACCCGTGAAGTTTGCACCGCCTTTGGAATATGCCCAGCCACCGTTTTTACCGTTTATAAGAGCGGTGTTACCGCTTGACTCAGCTATCGTGTGCAGTGAATATGCACCCGAATGAACCTGCGTGCCTGTGAGTTCTACGCTTGCACTCGTGAAACCTTCTATAAATCCGTATGCCTTGGCAGCAAAGTTGCTCACATTATATCTGTTTTCAAAGTCGGTAAACGCTACCCAGTCGTCGCTTATATTGAACGTTCTCGTTACCGTCACTTCTCCGCCCTCTGTGCCGACAGCCGTTACGGAAACAGTTTTTTCGCCCGCACCGCCGAACAGCGTTTCAAACGAAACTGCTTTTCCGTTTACCTTTACTGCGTCCGCCGATAAGGCTGTTCCGTTTACCGTTACGGAAGCCGAAGCAATATCCTTATCAAAGGTTACGCTGTAGGTATTTCTGCCGACCGTTTCTTCCGCACCGTCGTCGGGTAAGGTTGTCGAAACCATCTGCGGATTTATAACATACTTCTGTGTAGTTGTATTGTAAAGCGCTCTGCCGATGTAATCGCAGGCGCTGACAGCAACGGTTACGTCGCTTCCGTATTCAAGGCTCTTTGACGGAACAATCGCTGCGGTTTTTGTTGTATCGTCATATACAACAGACTGCGGTACTTCGCCGTTTATCATATATGCTTTCGGGTTTGTTACGTCACTGCTCATCTCCTGCGAGAACTTAATCAGAATTTCATCGGCTGAAAGCTTGGCTATCTCCGATGTCGGGTCTGTTCCGTCAAGAATTGATGTATCGTTAATCTGTACTACTCTGAAATCGTCAATCAAAGCAACACCGTCATTTCTTACGCTGTTTGAATTATAGAAAAATGCGGGAGTTTTAACAAGCTTAGCGCCGCCGCCCAAATCCTGACCGCCTACAAATTTATAACTCACCGATCTCCAGCCGTCATCTGTAGGATTTAATATATCCTGATTTCCCCATATCCATAGTTTATCATCTGTTCGCATACCATAGTAGAACGTATCTTTGTTGGGTGATATATCCTTCACCTTAAAGCTCATTATGTATGTTACGCCATCGGCAAACGAAAACTCAGCCGCTTTACCGTCCCAGCCATGATACGGCATAAAAGCCGAATACTCATCATTTTTTGTCTCCATTTTTACGCTTCTGTTGCCGGAAAATCCTTCTTCGTCAGTATAGCCCACTTTTCCCTCAAGAGAGCCGTTATACCAAGCCCAAAGATTTGAATCGTATTTTGCTTCATCATAATTCAAATCATACAGAACTTCATAAGGAGCGCTCGGAGTTGTTTCGTCCTCCGCCATTGCCGCCGGCATAACAAGCGTTGCCGAAAGCATTGAAAGCGCCAAAAAAGTTGATAATAATTTTTTCATTTTTTAATCCTTTCTTTAAAATCCTTCCTTCAATTTATTCAAATTCGCATAACGTTCGGATACCGAGCCTTTTATACCTTACGGTATGCCGAGAAACGCTCCGTATCCTATACGCCGCCGCAAAATTTTGACTTTATTTTATATGGGGCAGGGGCGCACCCTGCCCTTTATTATCCCTTTACACTTCCAACGGTAAGACCTTTTGTAAAGTACTTTTGGAAGAACGGGAACAGCACGACAATCGGTCCTGCGGCAAGAATACACATAGCCATTCTTGCGCCGTAGGTCGGGATTTCCTGCCCTGCTTTGACAGCGCCGTACTGCATTGCCTCCTCACTGTTTAAGAAGTCGATATTTGCCATAATCTTCATAAGCAGATACTGCAGAGGAAATTTGCTTTCCGTATCTATGTACAGTAATCCCTGCATATAATCGTTCCATGTACCGAGCGTAAGGAACAGCGCAATTGTTGCAATTCCCGCCTTGGAAATAGGAGCGATAATCTGAAGGAATATTCTGAACTCCCCTGCTCCGTCAATCTTTGCCGATTCTATAAGCTCTTTCGGAAGTCCGGCAAAGAAGCCTTTCATCAGAATAAGGTTCCATGCGCTTACGCACATCGGCAAAATCATTGCCCATATCGAATCCTTAAGGTGCAGCCACCTTGAAATAAGGATATATGACGGAACCATTCCGCCCGAGAACAGCATACAGAAGAACACATAGTATGACAGGATATGCCTGTAGGCATAATCCTTTCTCGACATTACATATCCGCCCATTGATGTGACAAACGTTCCGATTGCGACAGTCGCTACGGTTACGATAATTGTTGTCTTGTACGCATTTGCAATCGCTGTCGGATTTGCAAAAATCATCTTGTACGCATCGAGCGTATATGCGTTTGTAAGCACCTTATAACCGTTGTTTACAATCGTTTCCTGTGACTGAAACGATGAGCTTAATATTATAAGAAACGGGTATAAACACGCAAATGCAAGGAGCGCAAGAATGAGCGTCATAATTATCTGACCTATTTTTTCTCCGTTGGTTTTTATTCCGCTGTGCTGAATTTCCTTTGTTTTTGTTTTTACTTTCATATTGCTCACCCCTCTTTACAGCATTGCGTTATCGGGATTGATTTTCTTTACTATTGCGTTGGACACAATAACAAGGAAAAATCCTACAACCGACTGATAGAAGCTTGCCGCAGCCGACATACCTATATCGCCCATTCCCATAAGCGCTCGGTATGTAAACGTACTCAGTACGTCCGTGGTCGGATACAGAAGCGTGGAATCGAGCGGCAGATTGTAGAACATACCGAAGTCCGAACTGAATATTTTGCCTATATTGAGTATAAGCATCATACTTATCATCGGCATAAGATTCGGTATTGACAAATACCAAATCTGTGCAATTCTGCCGGCACCGTCCACTCTTGCCGCCTCGTATATCTGCTCGTCTGCGCTCATTAATGACGCATAGTATATCAAAGACGAATATCCCATACCTTTCCATACGTGCGCTATAAGCAGTATCGGCGGCCAATATTTCGGCTCATTGTACCACATTATCGGCGAAAGCCCAAGGGTTTCACGAATTTTGTTGAACATACCGTAATCCATATCAAGGAACGCACGGAGTGCGTACGATACGACAACCCATGACAGGAAGTACGGAAGAAGGAGCATTGTCTGGCTCGCTTTTACAACCTTGCGTGACATTTCAAAAAGCATAAGCGCAATAATTATACAAATCGATGTTCCGACCAGTATAAACACCACGTTGTACAAAACCGTGTTTGCGGTTGCCCGAAGAGCGTCGTGGCTCTTTACGAGGAACTTAAAGTTCTCAAGTCCTACCCATTTACTGCCCCAAATTCCGAGACTTACTTTATAGTTTTTAAACGGAATTAACAATCCGTACAGCGGCATATAGCAAAATACAAACAAAAACACTATTGACGGCAGAGCCAAAATCGTCAGCGGCAGGTTTGTTTTAAAAGTTCTTATGCCCGACGCAAACTTGCCTCTTTCTTTTTTTTCACGTCTGCACTCTGTTGTTTTTTTCACTTATATCCCTCCGTTATTTCTTATTGGCTTTCCATTCTGTATACTGGCGGTTAGCCTCGTCGATTATCTTATCTATACCGTTCTGTTCAAGCTTTGAGTAAGCTTCCGCAAGGTATGCGTCAACATCTGCAACGGAACCTACGTTAAGGTTTGCTCCGTACTCCTTAACCGTTGATGCAACAGCGGCACATTCAGCCTTTACGGAAGATGAGTCGAAATAGAAACCGAGTGTTGATGAAACCTCTGCCTTTTTGTTTTCCTCCTGCATCTTTTCAAGAGCTTCTTTTCTGTTCCATGTCGAATCCCACTGATCCCAAAGCGGTCCTAAGTAGTTGTGCCAGATTGCCCACTTCTGATTTTTACCCGAATTAGGAATAACCGACTTCATATCGGGAGTGCTTCTTTCCTCGTCTATAACGTAGTCCGTGCCCTCGATACCGTAAGCAAGCAGGTTTGACAAATCGGGGTCTTTCCATACAAGGTTAAGTACCTGCAAAGCCTCCTCGGGGTGCTTTGAGCTTGCGCTGATTGCCGACATTGATGAAGTAACTACACCGGTTGATATAGCCGAGTTGCCTTCATATGCCTCAACGCAGGGGAAGCCGTAGTATGAGGTTGACTTTTCACCGTCCTCGGTGTATGCGCCCGTTGTCTTTAAAACTGCATACTTGCCCGTTTTTGCGTCTGACAGATACTCTGTTCTTGTAGCGGCATCCAGCGGAATATAACCCTTTTTATAAAATTCGCTGAGCTTCTTCCAGTTTTCCACACGTCCGGGTATCTTCATTGCGTTTACGAACTTCTGATCCTTTTCCGAGAAATCAAGTCCCTTAATCTGGTCGTCCGTATAATTTTCATCAATATAAGTTGAAATTGTACCGCCTGCGGTCTGAAGCATCGGGGTTATTCCCGGCTCGTTTTCCTTAATCAGCTTAAGGTACGGCTCAAGGTCGGAATAAGTCTTTACATTCTTATAATCGAAGTTATATTTTTCAACCAAATCCTTTTTAAATACCATTGCCGAAGATGATGACATCGGCGCCTGGCTCGGGATTGCGTAAATCTTGCCGTCAACAGTAACTGCGTCCCAAACTCTGTCATCACTCTTTTTGAGAATATCGGGAGCATACTTTTCGAGCATCTTCTTATCGAGCGGAACGAAAGCGTCTCTTCTTACATTATCGATAAACTTATTTGTCCAGCTTGATGTGAAGCAAATGTCAAACTCCTCACCCGAGTTAATCATTACGTTCATCTTATCGTCCCATGCAGCATTGTCGAGGAAGTGGAACTTAACCTTAACGCCTATTTCTTTTTCAAACTTCTCGTTTGCAAGCGATTCGATTTCCTCCTGATGCTCCATTGTGTCGACAGACTTAATCATATACCAATGAATTATCGGTTCTTCGGCTGATTTTTTGCCGCAGCCTGTGAGCGGTGTAACGGCGCACGCCGCCGCAAGTGCCAGTAAGCATACTTTTTTCAACATTTTTTTCGTTTTCATTTCTTCATTTCCTTTCTTTTTTGCATTTTAATTTTTTAAATAATCCTTAAGCTTTGCCCCGTTCGGACAGGTAACAAAGCAATTATTTACCCATATCAATATACAATCATTATTCTCGGCTCTGCCCAGTCCGAATATACCAAAACGTAATTTGCGTCCGAGCCGAAATCCTTTGCGTCGTAAACGGCACTGCTGCTTATGCTTTCAAGCTTACCGCCGTCACGTCCCTCCTCGTACTTGTATATTCTGAAGCTCTTCACGTTCCAGTTCTCCGTTACACTGCCGGTATTGATTGATAAAATGGATTTGTAGTTTGTTTCTACCTTACCGTAAACCATTCTGTCCTTATCGTTGATTGATGCAGCGGTCGGATTAGACGCACCCTTATATCGGTCTGCAGCCGCCTCGCTCGCATCTACGACAAGCTTAATTGTATCAAGCTTATCATTTCCCGTTCTGCTGAATGCGACAAAGTCACCCGTACTTATTTCATAAGTGCTTGTATCCTCGGAATTGGTTGAAGGCGCATTCTTAACTTTTTCGGGTTTATCGGTGTAAATCTCGTAAGTTCTGTTCCACGAGGTTAAAGTCAGCTTTGTACGTACTTCTCCGTAAGCATCATCATATTCCTCGGTCACGTCATTGACTACCGCATAAACCATAGACGCGCTCACGCCTGCGCTCGTTATAACAACGTCCGCAATCACGTCCGCCTCCGAGGTGGAATATGCGTCAAAGGTATATGTCGTTGTATTTGACAGCGAGCTGCTTCCGCCCACTCTGAAATCCTCATCATTTGCGTTTGCATAATCTGCCGGTATCGAGAACACCTTTGTCGAGTCCGAAAGATTAAGCTTTCCGTTAAATGTAGCCAGTGTTCCGTAGTACATCGCACTGCCCTTGTATATACGTCTCATACTCGTTGCCGACTCTCCGCTCGGAGCGGGAACTGACAAGGGATCGTCCACGGGGTCTGTCGCTTTGATGTTATACGCCGTATCGATTGCGGAAACCTTACCCTGCGCATTTACCGTGTAGAAAATCGGCTGTGCCGGGATTTCGCTTTCGCCCTTGCGTAAAATGGTTTTGAGAGCGGCGGCTGTTTTTCTGCCTTCTCCGTCAACGGATACCTTGTCGGTACCGTCAATTCTTATCATTTCGCCGTCCTCACTGAAAATCTTAAATATAAGATTTTCAGCATCGCCTTTCGGCTCGTATGCTCCCAATAAAATGCCAAGCTTTGTTCCGCTCGGATTACCCGATATGAACGCTGCGGCTTTATTGTCGCTTGAAATATATACAACTCCGTTTTTGCCTGCTTCGGGCGTATCACCGATGAAATTGTTTATCATTTCGTAAGACGCATCGCCCACCGATATGATTGTCTTACTGCCCTCACGGCGGACTTTGCTTATTTTGCCCTTAGCCTTATTTGCGGACACCCCGGCAAGAATAACCTCTCCGTCGTCGCTTTCCAGGATTTTTAAGATACTGTATTCCGAAAGCTCCGTATAATCCTTATTCTTACCGTTTTCATCCTTTATTTCGACAATTTCCGCTTTTTCCAAATCCAGACTTCCGCCGTCATATTTCGCATAAACGCTTTCCTTTGACGTGTCCACTCTGTTTACCATCATATAGCGGTAGCTGTAAACCTTTACGGTTTCGTAAACCTCGTCTTTGTCGGCGTCGATAAGCTCGATATATCCGTTTTTCGGAACCATTTCCGTGCTGTCGAAATTTGTTTTTGCCTTGTTGTTATAAATAAAATTAAACTTTGAATTGATCTTTGCGGTTTTTGTTCTGTTATTTTCATCATATTTATATGAAAAATTGCTGTATTCCGCATCGTCTGCATCAAGCGTCAGTATGTTATTGTACTTGTCACGGTTTTCGATATGCACAATCTCGTCATCGCCGTTTACGTATGCTTTAACCTTACAGCCGATAAGATTTTTCGTATCACATTCCGTCTGATAGAGAACGCCGTCAATAGCAACGGCTTTGTCATAAACGGACTTTGACTCATCAAGCGCCGTATAAATATTGCGTGTTACAACGCCTTTGATTGTGTTTATCTTAAAAACGCTGTTTAAAATATTTGTATCGGGTTCAATTTTATAGCTTCTTCTGCCTAAATCGTCAAACGATACGAGCATCATATCCGTTTTAAGCGACTCTACAAGCATTTTTGCAAAGCCGTAATGGTTAATGGGGTAGCTGTTGTAGCCTACTTTCGACGATACAATGCCAAGCTTTGTTGCCTGGCGCAGATACCCCTGCGGATAACCTCCGTCCTCCTCGGCAAGAAAACCGTAGCCGAGCATGGAAACGACTATTTTTGACGCCTCCTCGTACAGGACGTTATCATTCGGGCGGAACATTCCGCCGTCTCCGTTTACAATTCCTCTCTGCGTTGCCGCTATAATATATCCGTATTCGGGAGTTTCCTCCGATATATCCGAATACGGCGATTCACTGCTGTTGTCTGCCGGAGGAATTTGGAAAAGCTGCATAACGCTCTTAACCATTTCTCCCCTCGTCAGTGTATCGCTTATATTGTACTCTGCGTCTTTATCAATAATGCCCACTGCCTTGAGCAAGCCTACGTTGTCGTTATACTCGGCAATTTCCTTGTCGGTATAAACGTCCTCCTGCTGTTTCTGTGCAAATACCGCCGCCGTGCCGCAGTTTACCGTAAGCAAGGCAACCGATAAAACACTGCTGATTAATCTCTTTAATTTCATTTTTCCACCTCACTCCGTTAATATGACATAAATCTGCTTAATACCACAGCCGCCTCGGCACGTGTGAGAGATGCTTTCGGGTTGAATTTTCCGTCAGCGCCCTCAATAATGCCCATTTTCGATGCAAATGCAACTGCTGTTTTTGCATAATCGGAGATTTCGCTATCGTCCGTAAATACGCCTGCATTTTCCTCCGAATCCGCATTATAGCCCATAAGTCTTGCTATGATAACCGCCATATCCTCACGTGTTATGTTTTGACCTACTCCGAACTGACCGTTCTCCATTCCCGAAACAATGCTGTTCTTAAATGCGCTCGCAACGTAGCGGTAATACCAGGCGTTCTTATTAACGTCCGTAAAGTCAGCCTCTGCCGACTCATCATATTTACCCGCTGCAAGAACTATCATCTTAACAAATTCCTCACGGCTGACCGGTGACGATGGTTCAAATTTGTTGTCGCCTCTGCCGTTTATAATGTTCCTTTCGGCAAGGTTGTTAATGGCTTTTTCCGCCCAATCAAAACCGCCAAGGTCGTTAAAGTATTTGTTCTCTTGGGTGTTGTTTACTCTGCCCGCCGGAACGCTGTTGCCCATATTTCCGCCGGTGCTTCCTCCGCCTCCGCCGCCGGGAGTGTTACTTCCGGGAGTAGGCTTTTTTCTCGACTCGGTTACCGCAGTATTAAATCCTCTCACAACTGCCGGGTAATCCGCATAATTCTGATTTACCATTCTTCCGTAAATTTCCGATTTGCTGTCCGTCGGTAAAATAGTGCCGAGGTTTATGCCGATAACCGCATAGTTTGCCTCTATAGTCTGTCTGATATTATCCCAGCCGAGGACTCCGTTGATTGAGCGCAGAACGGTAAACTTTTTAAAGCCGTCCGCAAACTCCTGTGCCGATGCAAAAGTTCCGCCGATTGCATAAGCTCTTACTTCCTTTTTCAGGCTGTCGCCGATAATCGTTGTATATGTCATATACTCCGATGTTCCCTCAAGCTTAAGCTCCGTGGCATATGTTGAAATTATTTCGGCAATTTCCTCATCTGCAACCGCTTTATTTACAAGCGTTGTAACGGCGGCGTCCGTGAACTGCGCCTTAAGCTCCGTAAAGTCGGTTTCCGAAAGCTGCGGCATTGCCGTGAAAAGTCTTATAAATTCCGTGTTCTTTTCGGCGTCCGTCTTGATTTTCTGCTCATACACGGTGTTGCCTATGTAAAGCTTTTCGTAATAGTTATCTATAAGCGTCTGCATTAGCGCCGTATCGCCCGCCGCCTTTGCACCGTTAATCTTCTTTATTATCTGGCTTGCATAAGCTGAACCGGTAAACTGAAAATCAACCGACTTATACACACCAAAACCGTCAAGCGTTAAATACGCCTTATACGTTCTCGGATAATAGGTGTCAATATCAACCGCCGCGTCTGACGGGGTATTGTCCTTTATCAAAAAGCTTGTGCTGAAGCTTCCCTCTGCGTCCGCCGTTATCTCGCCGACCGCCGCAACGGTTTCGCTGAAATTCTCCGCCGTTACATCAGCCTGAGTTTTACCCGGATACACAATCATATACGACAGCTTACATTCCCTCGGCGGCGTTACGCTTCCGCTGACCGTTACCGTATCGGACTGCGCCGTTACGCTGAGGTTATTCACCTCAGCGTCAATCGGCGCCGCAAATACCGAAGAAACACATACAAAAGCTGTCATAATCGCTGTTAGCAAAAATATTATCTTCTTCATCCCAATCTCCATTCTGTTGCCTGGCAGCAACTCTTAGGTTAATACTCTCCTCTGCTTAATTTGCAGTTGTTACCAATGTGATATAATCTATTTCTACCGAGCCTTTTCCGTCTGTCGGCATAAAGCAAATTCCGTTAAGCTTTCCGGTAAATCCGTTTATATCAGAGGTTTTAATAATATACATTCTGCTTTCGGCGTCATTTGGCACTGCTTCAAATTCCACTGACGGCGCTTTGTCATATTGGGTATTGCCATCTGTTAAAAACTGCAATTTAGCTTTTGTTCCGCCGGTCGCATTTCTGTATTTTATTTCAATCTCGGCTATCTTTGACGTGTCAATGTCAAGGTCCTTAATTGTATACATTTTGGGTGACGGACCGAGTATTCTTGCCGAGAGAATACCGTTGTCAATTCGGAGGTCGCCGAGCTGTTTGCTTAATACCCAGCCGTCCTTTGTCGAATTTGCGTCAAAGCTCCAGGTTATCTCGTCCTCCGTTACCGTCATTGACGATGCGTCGGCTACAACCTTCCAGTCGCCCTCAAAACGTATATAATCTATTGCAAAATCACCCGAATCGGAATTTGAACCGGGGTCAAGTCTGATATTTGTAATATCACCGCTCCATGCCGAGCATTTTGACGGGTCAATATCAACCGTTCTCAGCTTGCCGTCATTCTTGATTTTTCCCGACATTGATTTTGCCTCGTTCCACGTCTTGTCACCGCTTGTGAGGAAGTATATTTTTACACTCTCCGCATTGGTGTTGTTCTGCATACAAATCTGAATGTTTTTAACGTCAGCCGCCTTAAAGTTATAATTCGACTTTACAAGTATCGGCATCTTAGCCGCTATTTTACCAGTGAGCATTCCGTTGGCGGTGCTTAGCTGTCCGACATTCTGCATTGAGCCCCAGCCCTCTGTATTGCCGTCCAGGTCAAATTCCGACGAAACGATAATATCACGTGTTTTCTCCGCTCCCGTCGAAAGCTCGTTTACAACTATTTCTCTCGTTTCCTCATTGTAGGAAAGCTCTTTTGCAAACAGCTGTTTAAACAGCTTGTCGGTAACATAGCTTGTTCCGTTCTGCTCGATTACAACGGGATTGGCTCTCAAACGTCCGCCGTTTACGTTACCCTCTTTTGTGGAGTGGTCAATCTGCGCATACTTATCGCCGTAAAGAATTGTTGTGCGGTTGTTGAGCCTGTCATAGTCAATCTTTCCGCCGAGCTTAGCCGATAAAACATTTAACGGATAATACCATTTATCCTCATGCTTAATCGGTGCTGCGGTGAGATTTTCAAGCTCATCATCACTGTTTGCGATGTATGACGGAGCGTGGTCGTAATCGTACTTTTCCTCCTCGCTTGTGTCATAATCCTTATGATACAAAAACTCAACGGAGTCTATCATAAATTCTGCGTCTGCGGCATTTCTGGGCGACTGATTTGATACGTCAAATCGCAGCTGTTTGAATGCTGTCTGCAAATTCGAGCCTGCAAGCGGATAAATCATATCGACAAATCCGTTGTCGCCGCTCTTGCTGTACCATTCTCCCTGCAGTTTAACCGATTGCTGTTCACTGTAATATTTTCCGTTATCACAGATATAGAACATCTGATTTTCCGTAACCGCATTTTCTCTCTTCATATTGTATTTAATACGTATCTTAACCTGTGCCAAGCCGTGGTAGTCAATATTAAGCTGCGGTGAAAACAGCTTTGAGTCTCTGCCCGTAATCGAACCGGTCAGACAGCCGTCCTTTACAGTAAGCGCCGTTGTATCCTCACTCGTCCAGCCCTCGGTACTGTCGTCAAAGTAAAAGCCTTTTACAACCGTTGCGTCCTCTAATTCACTTGTCGGCGCATTTTTTACAATCTTAACCGTCTGAAGCCGTCTGTTCGGCGGATACAGATTGTTAAATCTGTCTTTCTGCTTTGTTGCGGGAACTTGGTGCGCATAATCGTGATCGCTGTTTTGAGCGTCCTTATTGCAGAATGCCTCATATATTGCGTCAAAGTATCCCCAGCCTTCGCCGCCCGACGGCGCTACCCAGTGTCCTTCACCGTACTCGTCATATGTATCCAAGCATATGAAGTTGTGCGCTAAGCTGTTTTGTGCAAACTCATTTCGTTTGCTTAAATAGTAATCTACTATCTTTCTGTAATCCTTTGCCTCGATAATCTGATTTCCCGGAGCCTGCCATACGCTTCCGTCAAGACCGGGGCTTAATGCAATCGTCTTATCGATAATATCCTTATACTGTATCGATTTATCTATCTGATCAATCTGACCCTCAACAGTTGAAGAACCTGCTCCGTAAGGCATTGAACAATCTATGCCGATTTCTTTGTAGAGCTTAAGTTCCTCCTCGTTTGCGTTGATATTCATCGCAATGATCGGGTTTCCGACTCCGGCATCGATACAAACCTGTCTTATCTGCTTTAAGAAGTCCTGACA
>ERZ808246.604-NODE-604-length-29098-cov-9.724374_pt1 | contig 29098 bp, 30 predicted proteins | sample MGYA00521083_ERZ808246 | MGnify/ENA primary metagenome ERZ808246 (study PRJEB31516, sample SAMN03275577) | gut metagenome | biome: mammalia-associated habitat; material: feces | host: Papio cynocephalus | place: Kenya | collected 2012-07-07 ...
CCCGTCTATTGGAAATTAAACGATCTGATGTATAAATAACGTCGGTTCGTAAAAAAAAACCGACGGCATTGATCCGCCGCCCTCAAAAAATCCAAGGCGAAATCCAAAGCGCGTGAACAGGACTCTATCCCGTTCTGATCTCAACCATAAAAGAGGAGCGAAAACACTCCTCTTTTACAAACCTATTTTTTCACAACCCAATGACCGCCGAATGTTCCGCCGACACGAAGAATCTTTTGTTCTTTTTTCAATTTGTCCAGTTGCCATTTGACGCCGCTCTCGGACAATCCCGTCTTTTCTGCGAGTTCCTTTCGGGTAATCGTCGGTTTTTCAACAATAGCGTTCATTATTTTTTGTTCGGTGGTTTGGACAGTTTGGTCAGTTGTTTGGACAGTTTCTTCTTTTCCCCGATACAAAATCACGCGAAAAAACGAATCATTGTTTTCAAAAACAGGCTCTTTCAAACCTTCCTGCTTTGCTAAATCAACGATCCTTTGAAGTCCCGTCCCCCACTTTTCAATGATGCCCATGCGGCTGAACACTTCCGCAATCACTTTGTTTCTCGGCTTGGAACGTCCCTTTAAGGCGTCTTTCAGTGTCAATCCCCGGCACAGTGCCCCCGGAGAGGAAACTTCTAAACGGTCGTCAAAGACGGAAACCTGTATCATGCCATCGTCCATATAAGAACGATGGCAGATGGCGTTGCATATCATTTCGCGAATGGCGGCGGGCGGAAAATGAACCCCCCGTTTTTCAACGGGGGTTTTCTTATTGATCGTCTGTCTTTTCATCGTATGTGACGACGCTGACCGATTGGAACAGTCCGCCAAAGACCGAAAAATATTCATAATCGGCATAGACGGCCGCGTCGGGACGGTTGTTGAATCCCTCAGTGACCGCGATCGACGGAAAGCCGAGCGGAATCCACAGAAACGACGTGACGTACTTTTTTTGCCGCGCACGTCCGATTTTGATGTTGTCCGCCTTTGTCGTCAACGGCGCCTTGTAGCTGGAAACCAGAAAGCCGGTCGGCGGCTTGAATTCCGCCGTCACGCTTGTACATCCGCACAGCGTCAAAACCAGCCCCAGCGCGAATGCCCGCTTAGTCGCCATAGACGTGCACCGTCGTTTTTTGGAAAAATCCCAACACGTTCAAATACGAATAGTCGGAACCTTTGATCGTTGAGATGTTTGCGTCCTCCGCCGCCGCTTTATAGCTGGCGTCCCCGACGGAAATCAGGCCGAATATCGTGTAAACGCTGGCGCTACCGTGTTTTTTGCCGACCGGTTTGTTTGTCGTTTCCAAATCCAGAGGGGCTTGGATGGAGCTGACCGCCCCTGTCGGCGGAACAAACGGCGCCGTCACGCACCCCGACAATGTCAAAACCGCCAACACTGAAAAGAATAATTTTTTCATTTCTGAACAATCCCTTGTTAAAATCAAACAAAAGCCACTTTCGGATAGAAAGTGGCGGATGTTCAGAAACCGCACAAAAATAAAAAGACGGCTCGATGCTTTCGTGCATATAGCCTTATCACACCGACATCCGCCATCAACGGAAATCGGTGTATGACTTTTTAGCCGCCATACACAAAGCGGCTTATTTTTGTTCAGGTTTCTGACGCCCGGAGCCTGCCTTTTTCGCAAGCTCGGGATTCAAGTTATCAAAAATCCGCGCCGGTTACAAACAAAATCGCACTCAACCATTTTTCACAGTGGCAAACGCGAAGTTTTGTATTATATTAACCTCGATTTTTGTTTTTTAACGGAGCTTGAAACCATGGAAGAAACCAAAAGACCTCGTCCCGTCATGCTGTGCATTCTGGACGGCTGGGGACACCGCGACAGCAAAGACAACAACGCCATCGAACTGGGGAACACCCCGAACTGGCACAATCTGGTCGCGACCTGCCCGAACACTTTGATCGCCACGTCGGGCTTGGACGTCGGCCTGCCCGCGGGTCAGATGGGCAATTCCGAAGTCGGTCACATGAACATCGGCGCCGGCCGCGTCGTGATGCAGGATCTGCCGAAAATCGATCAGGCGTGCGCCGACGGTTCGCTGGCGAAACGTCCGGCCGTCGTCAATCTGATCGAAAAGCTGACGGCGTCCAAGGGAACGTGCCACCTGATGGGGTTGATGAGCCCCGGCGGCGTCCATTCCCACATGAACCACATCATCGCTTTGGCGAAAATCCTCAGCGACGCGAAAATTCCCGTCGCCGTCCACGCTTTTTTGGACGGACGCGACGTGCCGCCCGATTCGGCGCTGGGCTATGTCAAGGAATTTGAAGACAAAACGAAAGACATGGCCGGCGTGAAAATCGCGACCGTATCGGGACGTTATTACGCCATGGATCGCGACAACCGCTGGGAACGCATCGGATTAGCGTTTGACGCGCTGATGTGCGGCAAAGGCGAAACCGCCGCGACCGCCGAAGAAGCGATCGAAGCGTCCTATGCCAAAAAGGTTTACGACGAATTCGTCCTGCCGACCGTCATCGGCGGTTACAAAGGCATGAACGACGGCGACGGCATTTTGTTCGCGAACTTCCGTTCCGACCGCGCCCGCGAAATCATGTACGCGCTGGCCGACAAGGAATTTGACAAGATGAAGCGCGCCAAAACGGTCGAATTTGCGGCCGTCGTCGGTATGACGCAGTATTCCGTCGATCACGACCGGTTCGTAAAACCGATCTTTCCGCCCGAAAAGCTGGAAAACATCTTCGGCGAAGTCGTGTCCAAAGCCGGTCTGACGCAGCTGCGCATCGCGGAAACCGAAAAATACGCGCACGTCACGTTCTTTTTCAACGGGGGTGAGGAACGCCTGTTCAAAGGCGAAGAACGCATCTTGATCCCGTCGCCCAAGGTCGCCACCTATGACTTGAAACCCGAAATGAGCGCGTTCGAGGTTTGCGACGCTTTGGTCGATTCGATCAACGCGGGCAAATTCGACGTCATCATCGTGAACTTTGCCAACGGCGACATGGTCGGCCACACGGGCATCCTGTCCGCCGCGATCAAAGCCGCCGAAGCCGTCGATAAATGCCTCGGCCGGTTGGAGGAAGCGATCAAAAACGCGGGCGGCGTGATGCTGGTCACGGCCGATCACGGCAACTGCGAATTGATGAAGGACGAAAAGACGGGCGCGCCCTACACCGCGCACACGACGTTCAAAGTCCCCGCCGTTCTGTTCAACGATCAAAACGGATACAAACTGCGCGACGGCGGCCGTCTGGCCGATTTGGCGCCGACGCTGTTGCAGTTGCTGCACATTGAACAGCCCGCCGAAATGACCGGAAAGTCTTTGCTGGTCAAATAAAGCATGGTTTTCAGAGGGACGACGAAGCTTTTTCTGCCCGTTTTTGCGGCGGGATTGGTTTTGTCGTCCCTTTGTCATGCCGCAAACCCCGATTCCGCATCGGCGAAATCGGAGCTGTCGCGCGTCAACAGCCAAATTGAACAGGCGCGGCGCGAACATAAAAAATTGCGCGAGCAGGCGAAAAGCGTTCAAAAGGAAATTCTGGACGTGCGGCGAAAAATGGTCGCCGCCGCCGGATCGATTCAGGAACAGGAGGAAAGCCTTGACCGGTTGGAACAAAAGCTGGCCGAATTCGAAGCGCAACAGTCCCTGATGAAAAACCGGCTGGAGATCCGGCGCGCCCAACGAATGCGTGTTCTGGCCGCGCTGCAGTCGCTGGCGTTCAAACCGACCGAAGCGTTGATCGCCCAGCCATTGCCCCCGCAGGACACGTTGCGCAGCGCGCTGTTGCTGCGCGAAGCCGTCCCCCGATTGGAATATTCGACCGAGGGGCTGCGCAAGGATTTGAACAAGATCGCCAGCCTGACGACGGCCATCCGCGCCCAGTACGCGCAAATCAAAACGATGACGCGGCGGCTGGACGAAAAACGCCGCGACATGAACGTGCTGATCAAGAAAAAGTCCCAGCTACAAACCGCTTTTGCCAGCGAAAGTTCCCGCGCGAAAGCCAAGGCCGAAAATCTGGCGAAGCAGGCCGGCGACTTAAAAGAGCTGTTGGCGAAGTTAGAGGCTGAAAGCAAGCGCCGCGCCGCCGAAACGCCGAAGCGGTCGGGTACGCCGACGGGGGCTTTCATGGCCGCGAAAGGGCGCATCCCCTATCCCGTCAAAGGCGTTGTCGTCAAAAAATTCGGCGATCCGACCGAATCGGGCGCAACGGCCAAGGGCATCACCATCCGCACGCGCGCAAACGCGCAGGTCATTTCGCCTTATGACGGCACGGTGCTGTTCGCGGGAGCGTTCCGCGGATACGGGCGGCTGGTCATCATCGAACACGGCGACGGATATCATACTTTGCTGGCCGGAATCGGGCGGTTGGACACGTCGGTCGGCCAATCGCTGCTGGCGGGCGAACCCGTCGGAATAATGGTGGCGCAATCTCAACCGACGTTGTATATTGAATTGAGAAAGAACGGGCAGCCGATCAACCCCGCCGGTTGGTTGAGCGGCCGAAACAAAGGGTAAAGGAATAACAGATGAAACGTTTCGCTTTGACGGTTTTCGCCATGACGCTGGCTTTGCTGTGCAACGACGGCGCACGCGCCGCGGAAAAAACGCAAAAGCCCAAATCGCCGGAAGAACAGGCCGCGCTGGTTTACAAATACCTGAACGTGTTCAGCGAAACGCTGAAACGCGCCAAAACGGACTATGTCGAAGAGGTTGGCGAAGACAAACTGATCGAATACGCGATCAACGGGATGCTGTCGTCGCTTGACCCGCATTCGTCGTATCTGGATGCCGAAACGTTCAAGGATATGCGCGAGCAGACAAAGGGTGAATTCGGCGGATTGGGCATTGAAGTCACCATGGACAACGGATTCGTCAAGGTCATTTCCCCGATTGACGACACCCCCGCGTTCAAAGCCGGCATTCAGGCGGGCGATTACATCACGCACATCGACGGCACGACCGTTTTGGGCGAAACGCTGACGCAGGCGGTCGAAAAAATGCGCGGCCCCGTCCGTTCTAAGGTCAAGCTGACGATCCGGCGGCGGAACAAAGACCCGTTTGATGTCACGCTGACCCGCGACAACATTAAAATCCGTTCCGTCAAGGCCGAGGAAAAAGATCCCGCCGTCGGCTACATCCGCATTTCGTCGTTTTCCGAAACGACAACCGACGACGTGAAAAAAGAAATCGAAAAAATGCAAAAGGAAAACGCCGACTTGTCCGGCTACGTCCTTGATTTGCGCAACAACCCCGGCGGATTGCTGGAACAGGCGGTGTCCGTCGCCGACCTGTTTTTGAACGAAGGGGAAATCGTTTCCACCCGCCCCCGCCGCACCGAAGAAACGCAACGTTACAGCGCGACAAAGGGCGACATCACCAAAAACAAACCGATTGTCGTTTTGATCAACGAAGGGTCGGCTTCGGCCGCGGAAATCGTCGCCGGCGCGCTGCAGGATCACAAACGCGCCGTCATCGCCGGAATGCGCTCGTTCGGCAAAGGGTCGGTTCAAACCGTCATCCCCGTCACGGGATTCGGCGCGATCCGTTTGACGACAGCGCGCTATTACACGCCGTCCGGCCGTTCGATCCAAGCCAAAGGTATTGAACCGGACATCGTGATTCCGCCCGCGCACGTCGAATATTACGCCTTGCGTTCCGACGATTTTGCCGAAGCGTCCTTTTCCAACGCGCTGGCCAAACAGGACGAGGACAAAACGTCCAAAGACAAAACGATGAAAGAGAAAAAGGACAAAAAGGCCAAGGCGAAAGACAAAGAGCGCGACCCGTTCGACGAAAAGCCGAAAGAGGAAAAGAAGATCGAGGATTACCAGTTGGACCGCGCGATCGACATCGTTAAAGCGATGGGTATTTACCGTTCCGGACGGGAATGACGATGATCGGCGGAAAAGCTGAAACCTCCCCCTTTTCCAACGAAGGGCTGAACGCCGGACGGGCGCGGGCGTTCCGCGTCGTCGCCGTCGCGGCCGCCGTGTCTTTCGTTTGCGCGGCCGCGGGCGTTTACGTCGATTTCATCCGATCGCCCGCGATCACGGCGACGTTCGATCTGGCGGAAAAAACGATCGGGGCGGGATCGCTGATCGACCCGCAGCCGCCCGAAAAGAAAGCGGAAAAGGGCGCGTCGTCCGAAAACGTCGATTTGATTGAACGGTTGGAACGCGCAAAGGAAAATATGGAGCAGACCGCCGGCGCATTAAAGGAAATGGTCGAACCGGAAAAAACGCCCGAACCCGCCGCCGCTTTGTCGCCGGAATTGCAAAAACTGGAACGCGAAAAGCAAGCCGCCGAACAGAAAAAGATCGACGAAATCGCCGATTTGCAAAAACAACGCGACAGCAAGGATCAAAGAAAACAAGCCGTTTTGAACGGTTTGGAAACGGCTCTGGCGGCTTTTGATGCGGCCAAGCCGGAAAAACCGGCCGAAAAAAAAGATACCGCCGATAAAAAGCCCCCCGCCGCGGCGCCGAATCTGAAACTGACGGAACCGGCCGGAAGCGTCGCCGTTCCCGTATCCTCTTTTTCCGGCGAACCGCCGCCGCCCGATTTGATCAAAACGACGCTGAACAATTCCCTGCCCGATTTTTCGTTGATTAAAAAAGGTTTTCCCGCAAACGCGACGCCATTGCACATCATTGAACCGCTGGCGGATCTGCAACAGGCATCGCGCTATGGCAAACTGCCGGTGAAAACAAAGGAAAGCACACCGTTCCAAGCATACCGCCGGCCGGTGGAAATTCCGCCGCAAACGCCGTATGTCGCGGTGCTGTTCACGGGGTTGGGGAAACGCGCGAACGCCACCAAAGCGGCCATCAACACCCTGCCCGCGACGGTGTCGATGGCGTTCACCCCCTATGCGGACAAGCTGAAAACCTATATCGCGAACGCCCGCCGCACCGGCCATGAAACGTTGTTGAACCTGCCCATGCAGCAAGGCGTATTCCCCGACACCGATCCGGGGCCGCTGGGGTTGGTCACAGGATTGCCCGAACAGGAAAACCGCAAGCGTTTGCACAAGGTTTTAGGGAATGATGTCGCCTATATCGGCGTCGCCGCCATGGCCAAAGAGAACTTTTCCTATTCCGGCGCGCAGATGAAATCGTTTTACGAGGAAATCATCGGCCGCGGGTTGGTTTACATTGACGGCACGGACGATCCGCGAATGCCGAAATTCAAAAAGGCCGCCCGTCCCGACATCCACATTTCCGAAAACTTTTACCGCGCCGCTATTCGCGCGAAGCTGGAACAGGCGCGGCAAATCGCGTTGAAAAAAGGATCGGCGTTCGTGCGCGTCGAAACCGTCCCCGTCACGCTGGTCGTTGTCGAAGAATGGATGAAATCGTTCGCCCCGACCGAAGACGCCCCCGTTCCGGAACTGACTTTCGTCCCGCTGTCCTATTATTTGGAACAAAAAGAGGCTGGAAAATGAATCAAAAGACCTACCGCCCGAATGTCGGCATCATGCTGTTGAACACCGTCGGCGACGTGTTTGTGGCGCATCGCGTCGATACGCGTGAAAAGGCGTGGCAGATGCCGCAGGGCGGCATCGACAAAGGCGAGGATGAACACCGCGCCGCGTTGCGCGAATTGTTCGAGGAAACCGGCGTGTCGTCCGTCGAAACGATCGCGGAAAGCACGCGTTGGTACACTTACGATTTTCCCGCGGGCGTCAATTTCATCAGCGAAAAGAAAAAGAAATTCGCCGGTCAAACGCAAAAATGGTTTTTGTTCCAATTCACGGGCGACGAAAGCGAAATTCAAATCGACCGCCCCGACGCGGAATTTAACGCGTGGAAATGGGTTCCCGCCGAACAGGTTGTTGATTTGATCGTCGATTTTAAACGCGACGTTTACCGTCAGGTCGTTGACGAGTTTATGCCGTTCATCGACGCCGTTCGCGCAGACGCGAAGAAATAAGGTATTTTCACCTGAAAACGCAAAAGCCCGCCCCTTTTAAAGAGGCGGGCTTTTTTCTACCGGTCATTCTGCCGAAACCATTTTCAACCCGACCAGCCCGACGATGATCAGCGCGACGAACGCCAAACGCGCAAACGTCGCCGGTTCGCCGAAAAACATAATGCCGTAAACGACCGCGCCGACCGCCCCGATGCCCGTCCACACGGCGTACCCCGTCCCCAGCGGCAATGTTTTGACCGCCACGCCCAACAGCCAGACGCTGAGCGCCATGCCGACAACGACGATCGCGCTGGGCAACGGTTTTGTAAACCCTTCCGCATATTTCATCGCGACCACCCAAACCGTTTCAAAAATTCCGGCGACAAACAGATAAACCCAAGCCATTTCTTTCCCCTATCAAGCCAAAAAAAACACGTCCCGCCGGCAAAAGCGGGGCGTGCGCGTGTTACATTTTTTATTAAGGCACGTCCGCCAGATGAATCGCCCCCAGCGTGTGGCAAACGGGGCAAGTGGTGTGATCCTTTTCAAACGGCGTGTGGCAGACTTCGCAATAATAGGGCATTTCCGCCGGCGCGTCGGACGCCCGCCGCCGGTATTCGTCCGCGGCCTTTTCGTCCTGATTGCACGCGGCGATTTCCTCCGCCATCATCAAGGCGCGTTTTGAATCCGGATGTCCGGTCAAATAGCGGTTCACGGCGGCCTTCGCCTGCCCCCACAGCCGCGCTTTCAACGAACAATCGGCCAGAACCAGATCGTTGACCACGGCTTTCGGATTTCCGGCGATCAGCTCTTCGACATCTTTGACCGCTTCGATCGGCGATTCCTGCGCCGTCAGCGTCAAATACACTTCGTACACCGCCCAGCTGGGGGAAAGTTTCCACACCTTTTGCAACAGGCGGCGCGCCTTTTTCGGTTCGCCCGCCGCAATGTCCAATTCGGCGGTCTGCACGGCCGCGCGCACAAACGTTTCGTCGGTGTCGTGTGCCGCGCGAATCAGTTTTTCGCGTTCGGCCGCGTCCGCCGCACCGGCGGCCTGTTCCAACAAAACGGACGCTTTCAACCGTTTGGCCGTCAGCTTGTCAAACAGATCCTGTTTATAGGCTTTTTCCAACGTCGCGATCGCCTGCGGCCACTGTTTTTCGTGAATCTGCAATTCAAACGCTTCGGACAAAACCCAAGCGGGCGGATTTTTCATCGACAGCAATCCCGCGCACAGCTCGGTTGCTTTGGCCATGTTGCCGGTCAGACGCAACAGGCGGATCTTGCCCCGCGTCCCCAGCAAACGCGTCGCGTCGTCGGCGGACAATTCGTCGAACAGGCGCAACGCTTCGGCCGTGTTGCCTTTCGCTTCGGCCAGCTGAGCCTGAAACACTTTGATTTTAAACGGTTCGTCGGCAAAGCTTTTTTCCAGACGCTTGGCCGTTTTCTGCGCCGCGGCGACATCCCCCGCCGCCAACGCGGTCAGCCCGTCGCCCAACAAAGTGTAGCGGTCGATTTCGCGGTTGACTTCGGTTTTCGCGATTTTATGCGCGCGTTTGTCCGCGCCCGTCCAAAACGCGATCTTTTGCGTCAACAGCAACAGCGGTTTGGCCAAAAAGACGTAAAACACCGCGTACAAAACGGCGACGACGCCGATAACGACCGCCACGGAGGTTTGAACGGAATAGCCGATCCATTCAACGTGCAGCGTCCCCGGATTGTTCGACAGCCAAGCCGCCGCCAGAGCGATAATTCCCAGAAGAATTGCGTTCCAAACGATTCTGATCATCAATCATTCCCCCTTGGCCTGTTCGGCATACAGAACCCCCAGCACGGCGGCGACGGTTTCATTGATCGTTTTCTGCGTCGTCACATAACGCTGCGCCGCCTGCGTCCATTCCTTCATTTCATCGGCGGCGGTTCCGCGCAACGCCTGCAAATGCAAAACGGCGACGGTCAGATCGCCCGCGTTGACGGCCTGTTGCGCGCGCGCCAAAACGGCCTGCGTGGACATATCCTCTTGCGTCACGGCGTCAATGCGACGGATGACGACCAGCTTTTTCAGGGAATTTAAAGCCTGATGAAACCAATCCTGCTTGGGGCTGACCGATTCGGACAAAACGGCTTTGTCGGCATAGGCCGCAAACGATTGCGTCAGCGCGGTTTTCGTCCACACACCCTGATCCGCGGCGACGGACAGCGAACGCAGGTATTCGGCGATTCGCGGTTTCGACGACGCCAAAGCCAGCGCGGCCTGCTGTTCGGTCAGGAAGCTCTGCCCCGACGCGGCGGATTCGCGCATCTGATACACTGCCAGCAGCAAAGCGGCGGCGCGCGCTTTTTCCGCATTCGACGCGCGCAGTTTGCGTTCCGTGATTTCCAGCCGCGTCATCATCGACAAAACGGACGACGCGTCGGCCTTGTTGCGTTCCATGCGTTCGATTTTGACGCTTTCCTCGACCAGTTTCTGTTCAAACGCGTCGGCGCGGGCGTTAGCGGCCAGCAGCCGTTCCTCGATCAAACCGGATTTGGGCATCGCGGCGCGCAAAGCGTCGATTTCCGAACGCAAGCGGGCGATTTCGTCGTTCAGCGTTTGCTGGTTTTGTTCCAGCGCGGACAAACCGGCCGTCAGGTCGGGCTTTTCCTCAACCGTCGCGACGATAACGTCGGCATTGTCGAAATCGCGCTGGTTTTCCAGCTGTTCCACGCGGACGGACAATTCGGCGGGCTGAACGTTTTCAGCCGCGGGTTGAGCGGTTTCGGCCGATGTTTCCGGCTGCGCCGCGGCGGGCTGTTCGGCCGGTTGCGCGGAAAACCGTTCGACGACCGCGTGATATTTTTCCATCACGGCTTCGCGCGACTGGCGGATGCCGAAAACGGCCGCGACGGCGACCAGCAGCAAAAAGGCGACGTATTTGCAAGAACCGCGCTTTTTACAGCAACACGGGCAGTGTTCCGTTTCCTCGGGGGTGAAACCGACCGTCGCGGCCTGTTCCTTTTCATCCGTTTGAACGGGTGTTTCCCCTTGCGTTTCCACAGTTTCTTGTTTGTCTTGTCCAGTTGCCATAAAGAGCCTCCCTGATTAAATCTACTGGATTTTACCATTTTTTCCGAGTATGGGTAGAATAATTTTACATCAGAGGCTCAAAATGCTTGTTTTAGGAATCGAATCCAGTTGCGACGAAACGGCGGCGGCCGTTGTTGACGATCAAAAAAGGCTGTTGTCCTCGGTCGTTTATTCCCAAGCCGAACATCAGGCGTTCGGCGGCGTCGTCCCCGAAATCGCCGCGCGCGCCCATTTGCAAAAGGTCGGTTCCGTCGTCGAAACGGCTTTGACCAAAGCGGGCATGACGTTCAAGGATTTGGACGCCGTCGCCGCGTCGGCGGGCCCCGGATTGATCGGCGGCGTGATCGTCGGCGTCATGACCGCCAAAGCGATCGCCGCCGTGCACAACCTGCCCTTTATCGCCGTGAATCATTTGGAAGCGCACGCCTTAACCGCCCGTTTGGGGCAAGACGTGCCGTTCCCCTATCTGCTGCTGCTGACATCGGGCGGGCATTGCCAGATTTTGATCGCCGAGGGAATCGGAAAGTTCAAACGATTGGGCGCGACCGTTGACGACGCCGCCGGCGAAGCGTTCGACAAGGCCGCCAAAATGATGGGGCTGGGCTATCCGGGAGGGCCTAAGATTGAGCAATACGCTTTAAACGGCGACGCGACGCGGTTTGATTTCCCGCGCCCCATGGTGGGCAAGGCGGGGTGCGACCTGTCGTTTTCGGGGTTGAAAACCGCTGTCCGCCGCGCCGTTGAAAGCTTCGCGCCCGACGGGGTTTTGGAACACGCCGTTTTGTCGGAAAAGGACATCGCCGATTTGTGCGCCTGTTTCCAGCGCGCCGTTTTGGAAACGCTGTGTTCCCGATTGAAAAACGGCATAAAAACGTTTAAAAAGGAACATCCGGAGGGAACGCATCTGGTCGTCGCCGGCGGTGTCGCCGCCAATCGGGCGTTGCGCAGCGCGTTGGAAAATCTGGCGAAAAAGTATAAATTGACTTTCGCCGCCGCACCGATGAACCTGTGCACGGACAACGGCGCGATGGTCGCTTGGGCGGGGATGGAGCATTTTCTGGCGGGACAAAGCGATCCGTTGGATTTCAGCCCGCGGCCGCGTTGGCCGCTCGACCCCGCCGCGAAACGTTGAGGACAAGGAGATGACAATGGACAGGATCGCCGTATTGGGCGCGGGCGCGTGGGGAACGGCCTTGGCGCATATCGCCGCGGAAAACGGAAAGCGCGTGACGTTGTGGGCGCGCGAACCCGAAGTCGTCGCGGACATCAATGAAAAACGGCGCAACACGCTGTTCCTGCCCGATGTCGAATTGAACGGAAGCATCGCCGCGACCAACGATCAGGCCGCCGCGCTGGCGGACGCGCAGGCCGTTTTGCTGGTTATTCCCGCGCAACATCTGCGCGCGTCATGCCAAACGCTGCGTTCCGTTTGGAAACAGGGGCTGCCCGCCGTCCTTTGCGCCAAAGGCATCGAGGAAAAAACAGGCTCTCTGCTCAGCGAAATTCTGGCGCAGGAGCTACCGCAGGCGCGCGTCGCCGTCCTGTCGGGTCCCACTTTCGCCGAAGAGGCCGCGCTGGGCAAACCGACCGCGCTGACGCTGGCGTGCGCGGATGAAACGCTGGGCAAGGAATTGGTCAAAACGCTGGGGACGAAAACGTTCCGCCCGTATTACAGCGCCGACGTGACCGGCGTGCAAATCGGCGGCGCGGTCAAAAACGTCATGGCGATCGCCGCGGGAATCGTCGCCGGACGCCGGTTGGGCGACAACGCGCGCGCCGCGCTGATCACCCGCGGGCTGGCCGAAATCGCGCGGTTCGCCGTCGCTTTGGGCGGACAGGCGCAAACATTCATGGGGCTGTCGGGGCTGGGCGATCTGGTGTTGACCGCGAACAGCACGCAATCGCGCAACTTCACCGTCGGTCTGGAATTGGGCAAAGGCCGTTCCCTGTCCGACATTCTGGGCGAAAAGCGCACCGTCGCCGAAGGCGTGTTCACCGCCCGCGCCGTGTTGGAACGCGCGGCCGCCGCCGGCGTCGAAATGCCGATTTGCGAAGGGTTGAGCCGCATCATGAACGGCCAATCGTCCGTGGACGACATCGTCGCGTCGCTGTTCACGCGGCCGTTCAAAAGCGAAAACTGACCCCGCCGCTTTTTTTTGTCAAACAGTCTAAAAATAGTTTTTTATTAACAAAAAAAGGCTTATCCTGATAAAAATTTTATCATTTTTCGGGGTAGGCCATGTCGATCACCATCATAACCATTTTGTGCATTTGCATAACGTGCTGCGTCGGTATTTTCATCGGCAGTTTGAAATTCCGCGGAATCGGGTTGGGCGTCGGCGGCGTTTTGTTTGCCGGATTGTTCGCCGGTTGGATGCTGGACAAATACGCCGTCCACATTCCCGCGGACGTGCTGGCCTTTTTAAAGGAATTCGGGCTGATCATGTACCTGTATTCCATGGGATTGGCCGTAGGGCCCAACATTTTTCAGGCGTTGCGCAAAAACGGCATGGTTTTGAACGCGATGTCGCTGGGCGTGACGGCCTTGGGCGCGTTGCTGACATTTCTGGTGTTTAAATTCGGCCACATCTCGCTGCCCGAAGTGTTGGGGTTGTACGCGGGTTCCGTCACCAGCACCCCCGCGTTGGGCGCCGCGCAGCAGATTTTGGGCGAATTGGGATTTGACGCCGCGCAAATCACGCAATCGGGTTTTGCCTACGCGATCGGATATCCGGTCGGCATCGTCAGCTGCATCACCGTTTTCATTTTGTTAAAGCTGATCTTCCGCGTCAAAATCACCGACGAAGTCGCCAAGTACGAATCGTCCAAAGCCGGCAGCGATCCGCATATGCAGGGGTTTAACGTTTTGGTGAACAACCCCGGATTCGACGGATTGGAAATCGGCGATTTTCTGAAAATGATCCATTATTCGATGACGATTTCCCGCATGAAACGCGGGGACGAATACATCGTGCCGCACGAACACACCAAATTGCAAATGGGCGACATCCTGCTGATTTTCGGGCCGCGCAAAATCTTTCAAGAGGTGTCGTTCCTGTTCAAAATGGATCCCGACCATGATTTGATGGAGGAAAGCGCGAAACAGATTCAAAGCCAGAACCTATTGGTCACAAATCAGAAATGCGTCGGCAAACCGTTGAAAAAAGTGTTGGGCGACAAACGCCACCACTGGGTCATTTCGCGCGTCATCCGCAACGGCGTTTCCCTGCCCCCGACGCCCGATTTGAAACTGGCGTTCGCGGATCAGGTCGTCGTCGTCGGCAAACAGGCGGACACAACCGCGCTGATCCGTTATTTGGGCAACAATCAGGCGCGCGCGAACGACACGCGGTTCATCCCGTATTTTCTGGGCATGATCGCGGGCATTCTGTTGGGGTTGGTGCCGCTGCACATTCCGGGGATTGACGCCCCGATCAAACTGGGGACATCGGGCGGCCCGCTGATCGTCGCAGTCATCCTGTCGTGCCGCGGATCGGTCGGCAACATCATTTTCTACACCCCCGCGTATGTTTTAAACGCGTTCAGATTCCTCGGCCTGTTGCTGTTTCTGACCGTCGTCGGATTGGCGTCCGGCCCCGGATTCGTCCGGTTGGTCGCCGGAACGCAAGGCCTGTATTTCATCGGCATGGGCATTTTGATCACCAGCATTCCGATGCTGACCGTCGGCATTGTCACGCGCGTGACGAAGAAAATGGACTACTTCTCCCTGTGCGGCGGATTATCGGGGTGCAACACCTGCGTGCCGTCCATGACGTTCGTCGCGAACATGGCGAACACGGACGCGCCCGCGATCGGGTACGCGACCGCCTATCCGGTCACGATCGCCCTGCGCGTCATTTCCGCGCAGGTACTGGCTTTAATGCTGGTTTGAACATGACGGCTTTTTGGGCTATCTTTGTCGGCGGGGGCGTTGGTGCGGCGTTGAGAGCGGCAGTCTGTTCCACCGTCAAAACGCATTACGGTACGATGACGGTCAATCTGATCGGGGCTTTTTTGATCGGCGTTTTATACGAGTATTTCCGTTCGAAAGCGTCCTTTTCCCCCGAGTTGAAGGCGTTTTTGATGACGGGACTGTTAGGCGGGTTTACGACGTTTTCAACGTATCTGCTGGATTTCGCGGTATTGCTGGAACGTCAAAAAACGGCGGAAGCCCTGCTTTATCTGCTGTTATCGGTCGGCGCCGGCTTTGCCGCCGTCACCGCCGGCATAAAAGCAACCGCCGTTTTGGCTTGAACGAAAGGGGACATCGAATGGCGAAAGAATATTTGGGATATGTGGAAACAGACGATCCGCTGTTTGATTATTTGAAATACGACATCCAGCCGCAAATCGCCGATTTTTGCGACGATCCGGCCTACAGGGTTTACCGCCTGCGCGCGTCGAATGCCGTTTATTTGTACGAAGAGGAAACGACCGGCGCAAAAGTCATCGGCAAATATTTCTTTTCCGAACGCGAAGAAAACGCCGGAAACGCGGAACGACGGCTGGATCGCGAATTCGGACGGTTGGAGGAAGTGCGCGGATACGGTTTCGACCGCGCGCCCCTGTACGTCGCCAAGCCGTTGGGACGCAACGAGGAACTGGGCGATTTGCTGGTCGTCGAATATTGCGACGGCGAACTGCTGAGTTCGATCATTTCCCGCGCAATCAACGAACACAACGAAACGGCGCTGTACGATTGTTTGGGATTGCTGGCGTACTTTTTCGCCGAACTGCACAACCGCACGGCGCACGAGGACGAACGCGTCGATTTCGACCGTTTTTGCGATTACACACGCCAAGTCGTCCGCCAATGTTCCCCTTTGTTGAATCATAACGAAACGGATCGGTTGAAAGAGCTGTGTGAAAACTGGCGCGAACGGCCGGAAATGTGGTCGGACTGCCCCGTTTTGGTGCATGGCGACGCGACGCCGGAAAACTTTATCTTTTCCTTTGATTCGTTAAAAACGTTCGATTTGGAACGTTGCACGACGGCCGACCGCGTTTTCGATATCGGACGCATGGCCGGCGAATTAAAGCATTTCTTTTCCATGAACGCGGGCGACGAATTTGCCGCCGAACCGTACATCGGCCATTTTTTGCGGGAATACGCGTCGCATTTTCCGGACAGGGACGCCGCGTTCGACGCGATCACGAAACGCGTGCCGTTTTATATGGGAACGACGTTGTTGCGGATTGCGCGCAATTTCTGGATTGATCGCGATTACCGCCGCCGTTTGATCAACGAAGCCTTTGAATGTTTCCAAGAGGGGTGAGATGATCCGCGGGTTGATTTTCGACATCAACGGGACGCTGAGCGAAATTTGGACGAACGAAGAGGACGAATCCGTCTGGCGGATTTTAAGCAACTTTTTGATCTATCAGGGGATTGATATGCCCGCGTCGGCCGTGCGCGACGCCTATTTCGCGAAAAATCAGGCACAGCGGCGCGACAGCGGCGAAGCGTTTCCGGAATTCGACGCGGTGCGCCTGTTTTTCGATATTCTGGACGACAACGCCACCGGCTACACGCGCCGGATGCCCAAAAAGAAACGCAAACAGCTGCCTTTGACGATGGCGGAGCTGTTCCGCGCGGCAACGCTGAACCGGTTGGAATTGTACGACGGTGTCAAAAAGACGTTGAAGAAGCTGCGGGAAAAGTACCGTCTGGCGGCCGTGTCGGACGGGCAGACGGCGTGGGCGTATCCGGAACTGCACGCCGTCGGGTTGGCGGGTTGGTTCGACCCGCTGATCGTGTCCGGCGATTACGGATACCGCAAACCCGACAAACGCCTGTTTTTAAAAGCCCTGAAGAAAATGAACCTGCGCGCGGACGAAGTCGTGTTCGTCGGCAACGATTTGTACCGCGATGTTTACGGGGCGGCCGAAGCGGGCATGAAAACCGTGTTTTTCAAATCGAATCAGGGCGATCACGACTATCCGGCGCGGGCGGATTGCACGATCGAAAAATTTTCGGAACTGGCCGCGGCCGTCCGTTTGCTGGACGAACGGTGAAAAGCGTCCCTATTCTTTCGGGCGAATTTTTTTAACTTTTCCCTTGGATGATTTTTTGTGCTTTTTCGTCATCACATCGGTGACGTAATCGCGCACGGCCAAACTGATGTCTTTCAGGTGGTTTTCAAAATCATGACCGGCGTGCGGGAACATCGCGTAACAGACGTGAACGCCGCGTTGCCCCGACAGTTTGTCCGCCAAAGCGGCCACGGACGGTTCGGGGATCAGCGCGTCTTCGCCCCCGTGAATGATCAGCCCCGACGCCGGACAGGGCGCCAGAAAAGAGAAATCCTTTGAATTGGCGGGGGGTGCGACCGAAATGAAACCGGAAATTTCCGGCCGGCGCATCAACAACTGCATCCCGATCCACGCGCCGAAAGAATACCCCGCGACCCAACACGTTTTGGCGTTGCGGTTCATCGCCTGCATCCAATCCAGCGCGGCCGCCGCGTCGCCCAGCTCCCCCTGCCCGTCGTCGTACGTCCCCTGCGACCGTCCGACGCCGCGGAAATTGAACCGCATGACGGCGAACCCCAGCGCGCTGAACGTTTGGAACAGCGTGTAGGTCACGCGGTTGTTCATCGTGCCGTTCGGCATTTGCGGATGCGGGTGCAAGATCAGCGCCAGCGGGGATTCTTCGTTGTTTCCCGCCTGATATCGGCCTTCCAATCGCCCCTCGGGCCCGTTAAAAATAATTTCCGGCATATTGAAACCTTGCAAAGGGTGGGTTATAACCTGTAGAAAAATATATATTAGCGAAATGAGTGGGCAATGTTCAAGCTTTCAAAAGAAATATTTTCAAAAGTTTCCGAATACGCCGACACCGTGTTGAGCCGCGATCCGGCCGCGCGGTCGAAAATCGAGGTCTTTTTGTGCTATCCGGGGCTGCACGCCATCATTTTGTACCGTTTCGCACATTTTTTGTGGTCGAAGGACTTTTTCACGACGGCGCGGCTGTTGTCCGCGTTCGGCCGTTTTCTGACCGGCGTTGACATCCACCCCGCCGCCCGAATCGGCAAAAACCTGTTCATTGACCACGCGACGGGCGTCGTCATCGGCGAAACGGCCGAAATCGGCGACGACGTGACGCTGTACCACGGGGTGACGCTGGGCGGAACGTCCACATCGCAGGGCAAACGCCACCCGACGTTGGGCGACCGCGTGATCGTCGGCGCGGGGGCGAAGCTGCTGGGACCGATCGTCATTGGCGACGACGCGCGGATCGGATCGAACGCCGTCGTGTTAAAGGATGTCCCCGATTCGGCGACCGCGGTCGGCGTTCCCGCGCAAATCGTGCGATGCCGCAAAAAGGCGGAAAAATGCTTTGAAGCCTACGCCGCGGAAAAAACCGACCCGATGATGAAAGCGCTGGACGATTTGAAAGCGCAGGTCAAAGCGTTGGAAAAACAGCTGACGGCCGCGAACGGCGCGAAAAATGAACCGGATGAAAAGAAACGTGTTGACAGCGCGTCCAAAACACGGTAAAAGACTTTTCGTTTGATGGCGGAGTAGCTCAGTTGGTTAGAGCAGCGGAATCATAATCCGCGTGTCGAGGGTTCGAGTCCCCCCTCCGCTACCAGTTCAAAGACGGTGATCACACCGTCTTTTTTTATCCGTATCCGCTTGCCTTTTCCGCTAAATCCTGACAAAATGGGAATGAAAGCGGAATCTTTCCGTCTTTCATCGCTAAGGAGGATACAGATGAAAAAATCAGGTCTGATTTTAGCCGGTATCTGCCTGTTGGCCGCCAGCCACAGCGCAAATGCGGCGACTCTTCCCTCCGGAACTTTGGACGATTCGTCGTCCATTGTTATCGCCAAAGCCGTTAAACTGGGGCGCGGCAAAACGCTGAGCTCCTCGTTCAAAGGCAATATAGCGGGGAAGACATCCGGTATCTCGGGCGGAGGATCGGGAGGAACAACCGTTACTCCCGACAACACTCCCGATAACAGTGAGTGACGGGGACGGATGTCCCCTGAAACCAAACAGGCACTCATTGCCACATCCGGTATTACTTCTTGAAAATCAGCTCTGGACGACCGGAGCTGATTTTTTCGCTTTGACAGAGGATTCGATGAAAAAATACCTGAACTACCTGTTTCATGAAATGCTGCCCGCCCTGTTCAAGGGAATCGTCCGGTTCGTCATGGAAACGTTCACCGTCGTCAAATTGTATTTCTGGTGGCTGGTGATCCTGATCGCCGTTTTGTATTTCGCAGACATCGGCGGAACAAAAGGATGGGTGGACGGCGTGTTCCGTTCAATCAAAAACATCGGGCGGTAAACAATGGCGACCGTGCATCTGCTTTGCGGCTATATGGGGTTCGGCAAATCGACGATCGCCCGCCGGTTGGCCGCGCAATACGGCGCTGTCATCCTGAACGACGACGAATTCATGCGCGAACTGTTCGGACGCGACCTGCCGGAACCGGAATTCGGCGCGGCGCACGACAAAGTGTCCGCGTTTACTTGGAAATTGGGCGAACGCATCGTTTGCGCGGGCGGCAACGTCATTTTCGACCGCGGATTCTGGTCGCGCAAAAGTCGGGCGGACGCCGTCGAACGCATCCGGCATTTTTGCGATTCGATCCAATTCCACCAAATCGAATGCGATATGGAAACGGCGAAACAACGCGTTTTGAACCGGTCGAAAACGGATGCGGACGCTTTGTATATCGACGAATCCACTTTCGACGAACTGGCGCGATTTTACGAACCGATCAGTCCGGATGAAAAGCTGGATGTCATTTATTACAACAACACGCTACCTTTGTTTTAATCACGGCCGAAATAACGGACGCCCAGCCGCCGCATCCGGATCACATACCCGTCAGGCGTCCGTCTTTCGGCCAGGTAATGGCGTACCCGTAGTTGATTTCCCGTTTTTCACGCGGCTGATAGACGCTTTCCCATTTCACCAGACCGACCTTGTCATTCGGGGCGACCGTGTAATCCGGCGTCGTCGCGTCCTTGACGATTTTGACCGTCACGTCGCCGTTGCGGGAAACGGGCAGCGGTTCATATACGGCGATTTTGATCGGCCGGCGGTGCAGGTTTTGAACGGCCGCCTTTGACAGACTTTCTTTTGTATTGTCTTTTGACAAAACGCCGCTTTCCTTTGTTTTCCCGCCCAAGGACGTGTAGGTCACGCGAATCTTTTCATCCTGTCCGAACGCCAGATGCAGCTTTTCGTCCGGACGCAAAAAGTCCAGTTGCGAATTGCCGATGAACGCCCCGTCGCGGAACAACGCCGCGTCGCCCGCCAGCAAAGGCAGTTCGCCTTTGTAAACCAGCGTCGCGATCAGGTACGCCGCCGCGTCCGACGCCGGATAGGTTTCCGCTCTGATTTCCGCTTTGGCGTTGTACGCGCCGATGTTGAACCGGTATTGCGCCCCGTCGGACGGCACGTTGGACGTTCCCTTGATCGCGTAAACGCCGGAAAATTCCGTGCCGACGGCCGCCGCGCCGGAATATCCCGCATCAACGTCGTCCGCGACCGCGGATTCCGCCGCCGCGCCCAACGCCGCCATTTCGTCGGCGACGGCGAAATTCGACATCTTCATCATTTTCGATGCCGCGACGCGCGCCGACCGCGTTTCATACACGACGGGTTCGGAACGTTCCAGATCCAGCCAAACCGTGTCCGGCACGGACGGACGCATCGTCGCCGACGGCCGCGCGGTGGACAGCGTCAGCGCGACGTTGTCCCAATCTTCGCCCGTGTTTTGGGAAATGTTGCCGTATTGGACGAGATCAACCGTTTCGGAATCGGAATTCAGCCGCGCTTCGTACAACGGGTTCCAGCGCGCGCCGGAAATGCGGTATTGCAAAACGACGCCGGCCTTGACGGGCGCGGACGCTTCGACGTTGACGCGCACCTGCTTGTAGCTTTTGCGCCCCGTCGCGATCATCCGCAACTGATTTTGCAGTGCGGCCGTTTCCGCGTCGATCGAACGCAGTTTGATTTGCTGTTCAATGGATTCCCGCCCCAGCGTGTTCATCCCGCTTTGAATCGTCTGCCACGCGGTTTTCCACACGGCGGGCGCGGGCGTTTGGCGGTCTTCGTTCCCGCGCGGCGTCACGTCCGCCCGCGTCAGGTTTTCCAGAAAAGCCTTGCCCGTATCGGCGGCTTTGATTTGCGATTCGATGAACCGCCGCTCGTCGCGCAGGGCGGCGATCTTTTCCTGAACGGATTTTTCCTGCGCGGCGACCGGTTCGGACGTGTAAACAATTTTCGTTTCCACCGATCCGATCGTGAATGCCCCCTTGCCCGAAACGCGCAGCGAATCCGTCATCAGGCCGAACGGCAGGTTGTCAAACACCAACGTGTGCTTTCCGGCCGGAATTTGCGCCGCCCCCGAACGGGAAACGTCGGCGCGATCGGGGAACACGGTCACGGCGGAAATTTTCGACTGCGCCGGAATGTCCGCGGCGAACGCGGTTGAACAAAACAAGGAAGACAAAGCCCAAAGAACCGTTTTTTTCATTTTCTTTCCCCTATTTTTCAAAGTCGGGCGATTCGATCAATCCGCCGTCCCGTTTCAATTTATTGGCCGACCTGTTCAATTTCAAAACCGATCTGTCCCCCAATCCGCGGCGATAGATTTCGCCGTAATTCCCCCGTTCGGACAAAGCGCGGTACAGCCAGTTTTCATCCACGCCCAGCTTGGCCGCCGTCGCTTTGTTTTTATCCAGCAGGTTTTTGATTTCCGGATCGTCCGTGTTTTGAAAATCCTCGATCGTTTGGGACGAAACGCCCTTTTCCTCCGCTTTGACGACGCCGTGAACCAGCCAGCGCACCAGCTTGAAAAACTCCCTGTCGTCGTCGCGAATGACGGGACCGGCCGGATAGGTGCGCACGATTTCCGGCAAAACGGCCAGATCGACGCCGTCCGGCGCGTTTTTAAAGTAATCCGAATGAAGCGTTTCCAAACGCGCGAACACCAGATCGCACCGTTTCAGGTACAGCAATTCCTTCGCGCGGGTCAGGGTCGGCGTTTTCATCACCCGCAGATCCAGCCCGTGGCGGGTGTTGTAATCTTGCAGGTTTTGCGTCAAAAACGGCGTGTTTTCGACGCACACTTTAGCCCCCTGCCAATCCTTCATCGACGTGGCGTCCGGTTTGTAATGCCCGATGAACGCCAGCGCGGAATAGTAAAACACGGCGGGGAAAGCGGCGTCGGTTTCCAAATCGTTGCGCATCGTGATCGGCGTCGCGGCGTTCAGCACGTCGATCTTGCCGTCGTGCAGCAAAGCGATCCCCTCTTCGCGGTTGACCGGAACGATTGCGACCGCCTCTTCGCGCCCCAACACCGCCGAGGCGACCAGACGGCAGATTTCAACGTCGATGCCGCGCCATTCCCCGTCCGCGCGATAGGCGTAGGCGTCGGCCGCCGTCCGCGCCCCGCAACGCACGACGCCCGTTTGCTTTATCCGGTTCAACGTCGTCCCCGCCCGCGCCGGAACGATTTGAAAAAAGAGCAGAAAAGCGGTAAAAAACAAATAAATCAAACGCATCGGCATCCGTGTCATCCATAAATTTGAAAAGCGGCCAACGTTTTTAATATACCTGAAAAGGCAAAGTCGTGTATAGTGTTTTTGAGGACTAACGGCTTTTGATGCGGCAATGATGAAAAAATTGAAAAAAATCGTGATTTTCCTGCTGGCGGCGTTGCCGCTGTGCCCCGCCGCGCGCGCGCAAACCGCCGCCGCGCCGTCGCCCGAAAGCTGGCTGATCGATCGGGGATACCGCCTGATCCGCGTTTTGTCCGAAAAGGAAACGAAGCCCCGTTACGCCGGGTTGCGCCGGTTGGCCGCCGAAGTGTTCGACCAGAACGAAATGCCGCGTCTGGCCATGGGGCGGTATTGGCGCGAATTGACGCCGAAACAGCAGGCCGATTTGAAATTCCTGTTCTTCGACTATTTCGTCGTCATGTACGGAACGACATCTTGGGATTTGAGCGACGCGAAACTGAAAGTCACCGATAAAAAGCCGTCCGGACGTGACATCCTGTTGAAAATCGCCGTCGATACGAACGGTAAATTCCGGCTGCCCGCCGCCGACGGCAAAAAAGACGCGACCGCGCCGGCGGATGAAAACACGTTGGAGCTGATGTTCGCCCTGCGCGAAACGCCGGACGGTTTTTACATCCGCGATGCCAAGGTCGTCGGGCAAAGCGTCCTGATGTTCTTGCGGTCGCATTTGGAAAAGGAATATCAATCCGCCGCCATGGACGCGGAAAAACTGATCAATTCCATGCGCGACAAAATCAACCGCCGGTACCGCGCCGCGGAAGATATGGCGAAAGCCGCCGCCGCGAAACGGAACACGCCTTAGAACGTTTCTGAAAATTATTGACAAAATTTTCAAAAAGACTATTATCCTTATCACTAAAAAAAATGATTCGGAGGTCACTATGGCTTTAAGCTTGGAAAACAAATCTGAAACCGCGGAAAAAACATCCAAATCCGCCGCCCTGCTGAACAAATATCTGACGAACGCCGTGTCGATGACGCGTTTGGACACGATCATCGAATCGCACAAAACGCTGTCCGATTACGCCAAACGTTCGGAATGGGATGACATCAAAGCCGACGACGTTCACGCGAAACGCAAGGAAGTCGAAAAGGAAATGAAAGGTTTCGGCATCAAGGACAAGCTGGCCTATTACGGCAACGTCAAGGCCGGCGAACATTCGCGCGAAACGACGACGAAAATGGGCATTCTCGCCGCCGCCATGGTCGTCGCCGCGACGATTGACCCCGATTTGAGCCATTGCGTCGCCGGCGCGGGCATGGCCTATATGGCGTCCAAGGTCGGCGCCAAAATGGCGGGTACGCCGCAAAACCCCAAGGAACTGTTTTCGACCCGCGACTATGTCGATTTGAAACACGCGCAGACCGCGCTGAAAAAACTGGAATCCAACCTGATGAAAAAAGAAAATCAGAGAATGGTTCAGCAAGCGATCATCAACGGCGCGTATTTCCCCGGCCGCGGAATGTACGGCCGGTGATCCGGTTCGACCTTTTCAAAAAGCCCCGTTTTCGGGGCTTTTTTCATATCCGTGTGAAAATTTGCGCCGCCCCTCTTGACAACCCGAATCCGCGATCCTATCTTGTTAGCACTCGACGGGCGGGAGTGCCAAAACATCCGTTCGCCTCGACTATGGTTTTTACTTTTCAAAAGGGTTTTATCATGAAATTCAAACCGTTATTCGACCGTATTCTGGTTAAACGCACTGCGGAAGACACGAAAACCGCCGGCGGCATCATCATTCCCGACACCGCGAAAGAAAAGCCGTCCAAGGGCGAAGTCATCGCCGTCGGAACGGGCGGACGCGACGAACAGGGCAAAACGATCCCCATGACGTTGAAAGTCGGCGATCAGGTTTTGTTCGGCAAATGGTCGGGAACCGAAGTCAAAATCGACGGCGAAGAACTGTTGATCATGAAAGAAGCCGACGTTCTGGGCATTTTGGAATAATCCCGACGTCATCCCCTCTACAGGTTTTGTTTTAAAAGGAAGGTTTTTACTATGGCTGCTAAGGAAGTCAAATTTTCCACCGACGCCCGCAACGCGATGTTGCGCGGGGTCGATATTCTGGCTGACACCGTTAAAGTGACGCTGGGTCCCAAAGGCCGCAACGTCGTTCTGTCCAAATCTTTCGGCGCGCCGAAGATCACCAAGGACGGCGTTTCCGTCGCCAAGGAAATCGAACTGGCCAACAAATTTGAAAACATGGGCGCCCAGATCATCAAAGAAGCCGCGTCCAAAACGGCCGACGTCGCCGGTGACGGTACCACGTCCGCCACGGTTCTGGCTCAGGCCATCGTCCGCGAAGGCTGCAAGGCCGTCGCCGCCGGCATGAACCCGATGGATCTGCGCCGCGGCATCGACATGGCCGTTGAAGCCGTCGTCAAAGATGTCAAAGCCCGTTCGCGCAAGGTTTCCACGACCGCCGAAGTCGCGCAGGTCGGAACGATTTCCGCCAACGGCGACAGCTCGATCGGCAAATATCTGGCCGACGCGATGGAAAAAGTCGGCAACGAAGGCGTCATCACCGTTGAAGACGCCAAAGGATTGAACACCGAACTGGAAGTCGTCGAAGGAATGCAGTTCGACCGCGGCTATCTGTCTCCGTATTTCGTGACGAACGCGGAAAAGATGACCTGCGAACTGGAAAATCCGTACATCCTGATCCACGAAGCCAAGCTGTCCAACCTGCAGTCCATGTTGCCGGTGTTGGAAGCCGTCGTCCAGTCCGCGCGTCCGTTGCTGATCATCGCGGAAGACGTTGAAGGCGAAGCTTTGGCCACGCTGGTTGTCAACAAACTGCGCGGCGGATTGAAAGTCGCCGCCGTCAAAGCCCCCGGATTCGGCGACCGCCGCAAAGCCATGCTGGAAGACATCGCCATTCTGACCAAAGGTCAGGTGATTTCGGCCGATTTGGGCATCAAACTGGAAGACGTGACGCTGGATATGCTGGGAACGGCGAAAAAAGTGTCCATCACCAAAGACAACACGACGATCGTTGACGGCGCCGGCGCGAAAGACGAAATCTCCGCCCGTTGCGCGCAGATCAAAAAACAGATCGAAACGACGACGTCCGAATACGACAAGGAAAAACTGCAGGAACGCTTGGCCAAATTGTCCGGCGGCGTCGCGGTGATCAAAGTCGGCGGCGCGTCCGAAGTCGAAGTGAAAGAAAAGAAAGACCGCGTTGACGACGCTTTGCACGCCACGCGCGCCGCGGTTGAAGAAGGCATCGTCACGGGCGGCGGCACCGCGTTGCTGTACGCCGTGAAATGTCTGGACGCGGTCAAACCCGCCAACGACGACCAGCGCGTCGGCGTTGACATCATCCGCCGCGCGTTGCAGGCGCCCGTCCGTCAGATCGCTGCGAACGCGGGCGAAGACGGCGCCGTCATCGCCGGCAAGCTGTTGGAAGGCGAAAAGGCCAACATCGGGTACAACGCGCAGACCGGCGAATACGTCGATATGTTCGAAGCCGGCATCATCGACCCGACCAAGGTTGTCCGCACGTCTTTGGAAAGCGCGTCGTCGATCGCCGGATTGCTGATCACGACCGAAGCCATGGTCGCCGACAAGCCCGAAGAAAAATGCGCCTGCCACGGCGGCGCCGACGCCGGAATGGGCGGCATGGGCGGAATGGGCGGCATGGGCGGTTTCTGATCGTCCGACCTGTCCGAACAAATGGAAAAAGAGCCTCTTTCGAGGCTCTTTTTTTTTATTGCGGCTTTTTTCCTTTCTGCTACAATGATTTTAGACAAAAAATTAGACGGGGCGACCTATGAGCTTTTTAAACCGGATATTCAGCGGCGATTTCAAAGGGGCTTTTCAGCCGACGGACAAAGTGCGCGTCGAAACGCATCCGGATAACGACAAACAAAGCATATTGCGCTTTGGCGACGGCAAAGACGACTTTCTGCCCGTCGAGGGAACGCCCGATGAAAAGCGAGATTTGGCCGAAATCCTGTCCAAAGTCATTGAAAGCCCGACCCAGCTGAAAAAAATTCGCGCCCTGCCCCTTGCCGACCGTCCCGTTTTGGCTTTTGAAAGCGGAACCGGCTGTTACGGCGGCTGCAACGGATCGCGCATCCTGCTTTCCAAACAAATGGGAACGGGATACCGGACGGCCAAAACGTTTGTCCACGAACTGCAACACCAATACCAATTCAAACACGACGGCGTCGATAAATATAAAGGCGGACTGTCCTTGGCCGAGGATATTCTGGACGACCGTTTGACCGAATCGGCCGCCGAAATGGCGTCTTGCCAATATATGTTTGAAATCCGCAACAACAACCCGCAGGCGCACGCCGTGTTCATCCGCGAATCGACGCAGGGGATGTACGCCCGCGCAATGCGTTCCTACGCCATTGCCAAAGCGGCCGGAAAAAGCGAAGGCGAATGTGTTTTGGCCGGAATGCGCGGCTATGCCGTCAATTTCAAGCTGGCGCGCAATTATGAATGCGACTATCACAAGGAAATCGAAAATCCGCCGCGTTTCCTGCATCCGGAAATATATGCCGACAATGTGAAAAAAGGCCGCGAGGAAGCCGCCGTCAAATTTATCGACAAAACCCTGTCCGGTAAAAAGCTGGACATCGTCGCCGCGTTCAAATCTCACACCGTCGGCATGGGCATCGACGGCCAGTTGCCGGACGAACGAATCGCCAAAACGCTCCGTTCCGGAAAATTCGCCTATGTCACCTCCGTCACGATGCGGGCGTTGGACGCGTACGGCCGCCTGTATGAACGGTTGACCGGCAAAAAACATCCGGCCGCCGGCGAAAATATGTCCGTCCGCAACGCTTACGGCGTGTTCGACAGCCGCAGGGAAAACGGCGCGGCCGGCGCGATGTATCGGGCGAAAAACATGGCCGACGGCATTGAAAAAGCTTTCAAAGCCCCGACAAACGGCGACACCGGAAAAATCGCCGCCCACCACTTTTATTGCGCCGACGGCCGCGAAATGTTTTCGTTCGACGGATACGACAAAGACCCCGATTTTTACAGCAAAGCCGTGTTTTTCCGCCCCGACGCGCGGTACGAGGACGCTATGCGCTCGCCCGTTTCCCAAAGCGTTTTAAACAAACGGACGGAAACGGCGGAAAAGATGCTGAGCCTTTTGATGCAAGACGGGGACTTCGCTCAAAAACTGACGGCGTGCGATTTAACGGCGCCGATCACGTTCGGGTTTATGCAAAACGCCGGACCGGGACGCGCGGATAAAGGCAAAGATATGATCATCCTCAGCCCGTTGAAAACGCCCGAACAGCTGGCCGTCGATTTCAAAAAGCATTTTCTGACGCTGACCGCGCCGCAAAACGCGAACGCCCCCGCCGCAAAAACGCCCGCCCTTTCCGCCGCCGCGCGACTGGCCGCCGCGGAAATGAAAAGCGGACGCTGAAATCAACAGCGAAACGGAACTTTTTAACCCTGAAATACCAGATTTGACTTGACGGCGCGGCCGTTTAAAGTTAAAAGAAAGGCTCTGGTTTTTCGTTTAAAGGAATTGTGTTATGGCAAAACGTTGCATTATTACAGGAAAAGGCGCCCAGTCGGGCAATAACGTTTCGCATGCGAACAACAAAACCCGCCGTCGGTTTTTGCCGAATCTGCAGGTTGTTTCTTTGCTGAGCGAAACGTTGGGAACGACCGTGACGTTGCGCCTGTCCTCGCGTGGTTTGCGGACGATCGAACACAACGGCGGATTGGACGCGTTCCTGCTGTCCACGCCGAACGGCAAGCTGTCTTGCGAAGCCAAGCGTTTGAAAAAACGCATCAAAGGCTCCGCCGAAAAAGCGGCCGTCAAGGCTTGATCGCTTCGATATTCAAAAAAACCGTCCTGCATTCAGGACGGTTTTTTTGTATCACTGCCCCCCCCGGAAAAATTCAAAGCAAACGGGTTGATTTTGTTGTCTGCGACATCAAAACAAACCGTTATTGCGTCATTGAATTGGATGACCGGTCACATATCGGAAAACAAGGCAAGGATCTGGAACGGGACGGATTCTTCGATTCGGCCGGTATTCACTCTTTGCGTTACAAAATAAACAACAAACCCTCCGCCGAAGCTTTGAGAGAGGATATTTTTTCAAATCTTTCTTGAAAAAAGACGCGAACCGTGACAGTATAATCGTATCTTTGCTTAGTACAAAAAAAGCCCCCGGACGAGTGGAAGTCGTTTCGGGGGCTTTCCTTTGCCTAGTTCAGCTCTTTAATGAAGCTGAGCCAGAAGATAATGGCCAACATCAAAATTGTCAGCGTTCTTCGCTTAACCATTATTTCGCCTCCTTAGTTAGAAGTTAAAACAATGTCGGGGCAAAGACCCGTTGATCGGGAGGATGTCCCGACAGAACGCCTTGCTTTCTCATCAAACCAAAGGGCTCTCAAAAGGAAAAGCGTCAGCGTTCCCTTTTGAGAACTAGCCCTTCGGCGATGAGAAAAAGCGATTTGTCAAGGTCGTAAAAACGGAGGGGGATCGCCCGATTTGCAGGGCGAAGCCCGAAAATCGGGGATACCGTTTTTACGCTTGTCCAAACCTTGACAAATCAAGACAATCAGCCCCCGTGGGGCGTTCGGGGCATA
>ERZ808246.605-NODE-605-length-29085-cov-7.361695_pt1 | contig 29085 bp, 20 predicted proteins | sample MGYA00521083_ERZ808246 | MGnify/ENA primary metagenome ERZ808246 (study PRJEB31516, sample SAMN03275577) | gut metagenome | biome: mammalia-associated habitat; material: feces | host: Papio cynocephalus | place: Kenya | collected 2012-07-07 ...
CCCATCTTGAGGATGTTGACCTCGCCCTCGGTGAGGTATCTCCAGTCGCCCCTCTTGAGGTTTTTCTTCGTGAGTCCCGCGAAATAGACCCTGTCGAGGGCCTTCACGTCGTAGCCGAGCGATTCGAAGATGCGACGGACGATGCGGTTCTTTCCCGAGTGAATCTCGATGCCGATCTTGCGGTGGTCGTTTTCCTCGATGTAGTCGAGGGCATCCGCAGCGACGTCCCCGTCAGAGAGCGTTACGCCCGCGAGAATCTTGTCATAGTCCTCCTGAGTGAGGTCCTTGTCGAGGGAAACCTGATAGATTTTCTTCTTGTCGTATGCCGGGTGGGTAAGCCTTTCCGCAATCTCACCGTCGTTTGTGAACATCAGCACACCAGTCGTGTTCTTGTCGAGACGTCCCACAGGGAACACCCTCGCGGTGCATTTCTTAAGAAGATCCATCACCGTCTTCTCGGCGTGCGGGTCTGAGGTCGTTGTCACGAAGCCCTTCGGCTTGTTCATCACGATATAGACCTTCTCCTCGCCGTGAAGCCTTTCACCATTGAAGCGGACATCGTCCTTGGTGACGTTGATCTTCGTTCCGAGCTCAGTGACTACGTTGCCGTTGACCGTCACGCAACCCGCGAGTATGAAATTGTCGGCCTCGCGCCTTGAGCATATTCCGGAATTTGCGATGTACTTGTTCAGACGGCACTCCTCCTTGAACGGAATCGCCACATTGTCGTTGTCGGACAGCCTCTCGTTCTCGAATGCCTTCCTCCTGTCAATCATCTGCCCGATTCCGCTCTCGTCCTCGGCGCGGAACATCGGCTTAGGTGCAGGACGCTTCTTGCCTCCCTTCGCTCCCGGCTTGCCGCCGAATCCCGGCTTTCCTCCCGGAGCCGCCTTCTTGAATCCAGGCTTCCTGTCCCCGTTGAAAGAAGGCTTCCTTCCCTCACCGTATGACGGTTTTCTGTTTTCACCGAAGCCGCGATGCTCTCCGGAAGGCCTCTCGCCGCCGAACGACGGCTTCCTGTCCCCGTAGGAACGGCGCTCTCCGTAGTTGTTCTCTCCGTCAGATGATGAACGGTAAGGCCTTCTTTCGCCGTCCGGACTTCCTCCGAAGGATGGCTTTCTATCTCCGTACGGGCGCCTGTTGCCTCCGAATGACGGCCTGTCACCGTATGGCCTGCGCTCGCTCCTTTCTCCGTTTTCTCCGCCTTCTGATGAACGGTACGGTCTTGCCGGCCTGTCACCGAAGTTCTTTTTCTCGCCGTATGGCTTGCGGTTCTCGCCATAAGGACGGCGTTCCCTTCTTTCCCCGAAGGATGATGGTGTGTCGGATGATGTCATATAAGGACGGTCATCCCTTTTTCTTGTGATGATGCGGCGCCTTCCGCCGTTTTCTGAACCTGACCTGTAAGGTCTTGACTCGTTGCTGCCGTACTCCCTACGGCCTTCGCTGCTGTGGTCGCTGCCACTCTTTTCGTTGTACTCCATTACTTTGTGCCTTCCGGCGTTTAAAAATTTATACTCTGACTCGCGTCAGTCTGTTAACTTATTGTCTTATATGTTTTTGTCGCCTGCGGGAACTATTTCGTCAATTTGAATATATATGTAATCGTCCCGTATTGCTTCGTCTTCGTCACATCCGTCGTCTTCGAGAACTTCGCGGACATCGCCGCATTCCGTGCCGCGTTCCACAACGACTTGTCGGCGACCGTGGTTCCGTCAAACCCCGGGATAGCCTCGACAACCTTTCCATTCTGGTCGACGGCAATCCGGACAACGACCGTGCCTTCCTTCTGTATGTTGTAGGCAGGCCGTGCAAGATGCCCCACGACGCTGCGCCCCTCAAGCCTTGCGTTCGGCTCGCCTGAAACTTTTCCGCGTTCCACATTTCCGCTCGCGTGCCCTGTCTCCAATTCGTCGCTTGCCGTGCGCGCGGTCTGCGGCGCGAGCGTATCCTTCGCCTCTGGGTTGTCGGCGGCATGGAACAGCGCCCTGCGGTTTATCTCCTTCTCGCGCTTCGGCTCATTTACTTCCACATCGCCGTCCGGTCCCACAGTAGCCTCCTGCGCAACATTCCGTTTCGTCCCCTCCATCTGCGCCTTCGACATCTTCATGAGCTCGTCCGGCCGTGTCCTGTCCGGCTCCGGCGACTTCATCCGCGTCCGGCTCCATCTTCTCTCAGGCTTCACCTCCTCAACCTCGACGTCGTCAAAATCAATCAGAATCTCCTCCCTCTCCGGAGGCGGCGGATCCAGATATGTCATTCCGGCAAAGCACGCGCAGGACAATGCCACGGCATGCACCGCCACCGTCAGCCCTATCCCGGCCGCCCGCGACAGCTTCCTCTGCCTCTCCCTGTCCTGTTTGTACTCTTCCATTATATAATTACATTTCCTGTCTTGGCAGGATCTGTTTTAGTAAATCTTGTTTCACTGACTTCTGTTTCAGTAAAATTGAATAAAGGTGTCAGATGCAAGGCGCACGAGACTTTATAACCGGAGCAACCTCCCGGTTGTGAGGATTATAAAGTTGAGCGCAACGCAGCAGATGGCATCTTTATTCGGTTTTACTCCGGCTGTGTAGCCATTATCACTTTATAGTGATTACGTTTCGCAATGTTCATCACCTGCACCACTTCCTTAATCGGAACCGTCTCGTCCGCATAAATCGAGAACGTCGGATCCTCCTCTCCCTGAAGCAGGTCAATCAGGTCGTCCTCCACCTCATTGAAAGGCACCGGCTGCTTGTTCCCGTTTATATGATAGGTGTAGACATCGTTCCCGTGATCCGCAATCGACACGCTCACCGTCGCCTTCGCCGACACTTGTCCGGTGCTCTTCGGAAGCAGAAGCTTCAGCGCGTTGGGGTTTATGAGCGTCGACGTGACCAGGAAGAATATAAGCAGCAGGAACACGATGTCAGTCATCGACGACATCGAGAATCCCGAGTCCACCTTTGTTGTTCTTCTTATCGCCATATCTCTAAATTCCTGAAGATCAAAGTGCTATTCTTTCCCATTCTCCGCAGGCTCGTGCAGCAGGTCCATGAAGTCGATGGTCACGGACTCCATCTTGAACACGAGATCCGAAATCTGGGAAGTCAGGTAGTTGTAGGCGAAGTATGCGAGGATTCCTACGACAAGACCGCCGACGGTCGTCACCATCGCCTCGTAGATGCCTCCGGCGAGCAGCGAAATGTCGATGTTGCTGCCTGCGGTTGACATATTGAAGAATGCCCGAATCATACCGGTCACAGTCCCGAGGAATCCGATCATAGGCGCGCCTCCGGCGATTGTCGCCAACATAGGAAGTCCTTTCTCAAGCCTTGCCACCTCGACGCTGCCCATGTTCTCGACGGCAGTCTGGATGTCCTGAAGCGGCCTTCCGATTCTCTCGATGCCCTTCTCGACAAGCCTTGCGGACGGAGTGTCATATTTCTGACACAGCGACACCGCCGACTTTATCTTTCCCTCATGTATGAGGTCCCTGATTTCATTCATGAAATTCTTCTCCACCTTTCCGGCCTTGTGAATCATCCACCATTTGCTCGCGAAGATGTACACCGCCACGACCGAGAGCAGAAGCAGCACAATCATCAGCCATCCGCCGGCCTTGGCCAGCTCAAAATAAGACATCTTCACCTCCTGCTGCACCGGAGCCGGAACAATCTCCGAAACCATCGCCGCCGTGTCCGCAATGCTCTGAAGTAAGCTTAATGACATATCCCTTAAATTTTAGTATTTTTTCAAAAATCCAAATATGAAACCTTCAAAAAATAACCTGCATCATCTTTTTCATTCGTATTTCATACGCCACTTTTCTGCGTTCGGCATAATCAAAGTGAACTTTGCTTCTGCTCTCACTTATCGAAAAGGTTCTTTTCGGTCCGTGTTCCTTTTCTCATCGGTCATGTACCTCCAGTACACTCCCTCTTCCCAAAGAAACCTATACTCGAAAATAAAAGACAAATCTGAGGCAGTTTATTTTTTTCAAGTTTCCAACTCGCAAAGATACAAAATTTCTCCGAATACCGCCGATGAAATTTACGCATCACATCACAGCAGCCATTCAGTCCAGTTATCGGGAGTGACGATTGCGGTCTGCCCGACGTTGCATTTATGTGAATTTTGGGATTATAATCCTAAAAGTTGATATAATTTTGGGATTGGCGGGCTATGCCAAACAGATACAGACCCATCGAATAGCGGCTCCACACTTTTTTTTGGGGGGGAGGGTATACTATCCTTCAGCGGAGTCGTGAAGGACTGATTCCGTTGATGAACTTTTTGAAGGTAGTTTGAAGCGGAGAAGATAGCCTTTATTGTTTTGATTATAGCGTACTTTGTAATACGCAATGCCCCGTAAAACGAAAAACATTTTCTATCTTTGCCCCTGTCATCGCAAGGTGACGGACATATTGATGAAAGTGTTTGGCTTTTATCCTTGGATAGGAATCTGGTAAATTTCGGGGTCTGTGGTCTATAAAGACAGAACATGTTAAGTTCATAGTTACAAGAATTGGAATATAGGGAATACCCTACGATTCCCAGCAGTTTATAATCGATATCACATGAGTTGATATGAAACGGATAATTTTAATAACAGTTATATTGACGGCAAGTTTCGTCAGCAAGGCGCAATACAACAGTAATTATAACCCATATCTCTATGCTGCGATTGCTGCGGAAACAGATGATACATATAGACTGAACAATATAAGGTTTGACGAAAATGCTATCAGGCAAAATCCAAGGGCATGGGCAACTTATCTGAACTATTTAAAAACCAATAAAAAATATGCCCAAAAGAGCAAAACTTACAGCACTATAGCATGGGTTGGCGCGGGAGTATCTTGCGTGTCTCTGATTCCACTATGTCTCGACTATGATTACGCTGATCCTCGAAGTGATGTCGCTTTTGATTGTGGTATCGGATTATTATGCGCAGGTGCAATCACAGCAATCGTTGGATGTGTTGGCTTATTTATTCAAATAGACAGAATAAAAGCCAACAAGAAAGAATTCATCTACTATCTTAAGACGACCAATGACGGCATAGGTGTCGTTGCTATATTTTGAACCGCATTACAACAATCACTGTTTCGATAAAGTATTCATGGATACCATGTGATCCTTATTGGCGGTCTTCACAAGGCTACAATGGGGATAGTGGTTGTACGGACGGCTAATTACAGCGATACCTCCAGTATGGCTACCATTTCCGCCGGGGTTACAATAAATGGTTTGACAGGGAAATGCTTGATGTTTATCGCTCATTTCTTGTCTCCTGTATCTCGGCATTGATTTCATCGAGCGAAAGATCCTGAACACCTGCGGCAGCTGCCTGTTTCCTCAGGCCTAAAAATGCAGCCCACGCGTCCCTGTTAATCTGTTCCTTGCCTGACGCCTTGATTTCAAAGGGTATACGTCTTTCGCGCACGATCGTCTTCATGAACACGGTGATTGCATTGGGGTATGTATGTGTTGTAGTTTTCAAAAAATCTCTCCGTTCCATAGCATTCTGAGAAAATCGGTCGCATAGACAAGTTCCTTGTCCTTTGAGACTCTGGTAATCGGATCTAAGGAGACGAGAATCAGTCGGCAGTCCGGGTGTTCTTCCTTGAATGCTTTCAGCCCGGTCTTGTGTTTTGTCTTGACTATTTCGCTGGATTTTATTTCGATCGCGACCTTCGCGTCGCCAATGACGGCATCAACCTCATTGCCGTTGTAAGTGTGCCAATATGAAATGGTCTCCCGTCTTTTGAAGTAACCTCTGTAGGCGATGATTTCCTGCATGATAAAATGCTCGAATGCGTGGCCGTAATCGTCAGTGCCGCGTTTCAGAGAGTGTCTCCCCATAAGAAAATTAGCGAGTCCCACATCAAAATAATAGAATTTGGGAGACTGAACGACTTTCCTTTTGACGACTTTTGTGTATGCTGGTATCTCATAGCCAAGCATTGTGTCTTTCAGTATGTTAAAATAGGACTTGACTGTTTTTGCGGAGACTTCACAGTCGGTGGCAATGTTTGAGTAGTTCAGCATTTCACCGTCGGAAATGGCTGCCACTTCCATGAATCGCTCAAATGAATCTATGTCCTGGACTGCGGCCTCTTCTTGAATTACCTCCTTTATGTAGATATCAACGTATGCTTCCAGTCTGTCAGTTGCATCCTCAATCATGTAATGTCGTGGGATCATTCCGTTCTGTACAGCCCGGTCTATTTGAAAATCAGTAACTTCTGGCCATACGAGGGGAAACAATGTCCGTGGTTCCGCTCTCCCTCCAAGGGTGTTGGCACCAGTGCGTTTCAGTTTTCTTGCACTGGAACCACTGAGTATGAAACGAAGCCCCTTGTTCACCATCAGCCAATGAACAAGATCCAGCAACTCCGGAACTTTCTGTATCTCATCGACAATTACCAGTGTCCCCTGCGGCTTTGCCGAAAGAGCTTCTTTGAAAATTTCAGGGTCCCGTTTGAAGCGTTTTCTCACAGATGGAATCAGAAGATCATAATATTCTGCCTCTGGGAAACGTTCCTTTAGAAGAGTTGATTTCCCGACTTGGCGTGCTCCGAAGAGGAACATTGCCTCGTCAAGCTGTTGCTCGATGTTGAAGATGCGCTTGTACATATCCATTAAATTTATTCCTCCGTTCCCGAATTTATCGAGAAAATCGGGAACGGTGTCACAAATTTAATGGTTTTTGCCTAATTTACAAATTTGTGGGACGTTGCTCATTTGGGCGTTTTTTATATGAGGTCGGCATCGGTACGTGGAACTGAGGTTGAGCGCGTCATTGTTACACAAAAAAGGCTCTGGCAATCAGTCGTTTGCCAGAGCCTTTTTTGTGTACCCGGAGCCGGGATCGAACCGGCATGCCTTGCGGCACTGGTGTTTGAGACCAGCGCGTCTACCGATTCCGCCATCCGGGCAATTGTGTGCGCGTTGTCAGAGTTCGTGCGCGTGCACCATAACTTTCGTAACTGCGCGTCGATAGACTCCTTCCGTGAAAGGACTGCAAAGGTAGAAAAAACTTATGATACCGCAAAATCTGAAATTATATTTGTAAAAGAATAAAACAGAATCTAAATTTGCCGGTTGGTTTCCGGAAGAAAGGTCGTTGTGTCCGGAAGGTATCGACAAATGAACGAAAATGTGAAGTGCAGAACAGTGCGCGCGGAGAGTATCGAACCGCTTTTCCCGTTGTTGGAAGACTTCGGGACGGTCTGGCTTGTCTGCGATCGCAATGTGTGGGAGCAGGTGGGAAGGCCTGTGGCGGAGAGGCTGCGCGGGGGATGCGCCGATTCGGGCGACAAACCATCTGCGCAGGGCAAGTTGCTCGGGACCAGCCTTATAGATGCCACTGAAGGGAATAAGACAATGGCGACGGTCGAGTCGGTCATTGGGGAAATGCTCGCTGCCGGAGCCGACCGAAGTGTCCTTGTTCTCGGCATAGGCGGGGGCATAACCACTGACCTGGCCGGCTTTGCCGCCTCCATATATAAAAGAGGTGTCCGCTTCGCCTTTGTCCCGACGACCCTCCTCGCGCAGGTCGATGCCGCAATCGGAGGCAAGAACGGGGTCAACTTCCACTCCTACAAGAACATGGTTGGGATAATCCGTCAGCCGGAGTTTACCTATATATATAATAAGCCTCTGAAGACTCTTCCGCAACGTGCCTTCCTTTCCGGAGTCGCCGAACTACTGAAGACTTTCATCATCGCCGATGCCGTCGCTTACGACGACGCTGTCGGGCGCCTGACGGCTTGGCGAGGCTCCATGAATGGCTCCATAAATGACACCACAAATGGCTCCAAGAATGATTCCAGCGCGGACTTCCCGACAGAAACAGACGGCAGTCATCCAATTCCTGAAATAGGAGACCTTGCCGCCCTTGCCGCGGAAATAAAGGCTTCCATAGTGGAACAGGATCCGGAAGAGCATGGTCTTCGCAGGGTGCTCAATCTCGGTCACACTTTCGCCCACGCCATAGAGAAGCTCTCCAACGGCAGCCGGTCCCACGGTGAGGCCGTTTCCGTCGGCATCATCTTGGCCGCACGTCTCGCAGAATCCCTTTCCGGCAAGGTCACGGACAAAGATGGACAGCCGTTCGTCTGTGAAAAAGGCCTGAGCGCCCGTCTTGAAAGAGACTTTGCAGCGATTGGTCTCCCCACGGGCTGCCCATACACCTTGAAAGAAATGTCCGAAGCCATGTCCAAGGACAAAAAGGCCGAAGGCAACAAGATAAACTTTATCCTCCCTACCGGGATAGGCTCCGTTAAAACTGTAAAATTAGACGTGATGTCACTGACGGAAGAACCTTGATTGTATACGAGGATCGAAGAAAAAGAATATTATAAACAAAGAAGAATAGCCTCAGGTTTTTGAGGTTATTTTTGAGGATAGATTTATTTTTAAAGAGGGAGTGTACTGGAGTACTCGACCGATGAAAAGATAAATATATACCAAAAAGAAACCAAAAACAATATGATTTGTACAGTATTGAAAGACAAGAACGCCGATGGCTTGCTGGCTGCTCTTGACGAATGCCAGATGGCAGAAATAAGGCTTGACAGCTGCGATGTCACCGAAGACGAAATTGACGAGCTCTTCTCGACGGCCGACATTCCGCTAGTTGCAACCTGCCGGATTTCCGAGACAGCGAGGAAACATCCTGAGATGAGTCCGGTAGCCGTGGCCTCTCTCTGCGAGAAGCGTCTTGTCGCTGCCATCAAGGCAGGTGCCTCATACGCCGACCTTGAAATCGAGGCTCCGAAAGAGAATGTCAAGAGGATTAAGGCCGCCTGCACGGACAACGGCACGCTTCTGATTCGTTCATTCCATGACTTCACCGGCACCGATTCTGTCGAAGCGCTCAAGGCTGTCGTCGAGAAATGCGTCTACCATGGCGCTGACATAGTAAAGATTGCGACGACCGCAAATTCCGAAGAAGACACTGCCCGTGTCCTTTCCCTCTACGATGACCCATCGGTTCTCGCTCCGCCTCAGACCGGCCGACACACGACACCGGCTCCGGAGACCACTGAAGGCCGTCTCATAGCTTTCTGCATGGGCGAGAAAGGCAGGACTTCAAGGATGGAATGCCTCAAGAAGGGCGCACCATTCACGTATGCCGCCCTCAACGAAAATGAAACCGCCGCTCCGGGTCAGCAGACCGCTTCCGAAATGTCGGAAAGACTCTATGGCAAGCTGCCATTCTTCGACGCTGATGTCGTGGCACCGTCATCAAAGAGTTTTGTGCAGAGGGCAGTGATTGCAGCCTCTCTCGCCGAGGGCACGTCGCGCCTGCGTAACTACACCCAGTGCGAGGATTCCGAATCTGCGCTTCGTGTCGCCGAAGTTCTCGGTGCCAAGGTACTGCGAGAAACCGCCGGGGACGAGACAAATCTCGTGATAACGGGAATCGCCGCAAAGGAGGGCTGCCTGCCTGAACTCGAAAGTCTCAACGTCGGGGAATCCGGGCTTCTTGCACGGCTCATGATTCCTCTTTCTGCGGAACTCTCTGACGGGCAGGCGGTGCGCATCGAGGGAGAGAAGACCCTTGCAGGCCGTCGTCTTGCCGGCGTGAACGAAATAATGACCGGAATGGGGGTTAAGGTCAAGGACAATGACGAGAAACTTCCGATAAGCGTCGAAGGGCATATTTCGGAGCTTAAGGCTGAAGTTTCCGGAGAGAACGGCTCGCAGCTGATTTCCGGTCTTCTGATGGCCATGCCGCTTGTGAACCGAAACATGACCCTGCTTGTCGAGAATCCCAAGAGCATTCCATACACATTCATGACAGCCGAAGTCCTCAAGAGGTTCGGAGTCAAGATTTCCAACGAAATGCTCGGAGGGCGTGACTTCATGGAGTCCGACGGCGACTGGTCACTCTGCACCGAGATGATATTCAAGGTCCGCGAAGGCCAGAAATACACGGCGGCCGACTTTGACATCGAGGGGGACTGGAGCGCGGCGGTTCCTGTTATGGTTGCCGCTTCAGTCTTCGGGAAGGCCTGCATAGACGGACTCAGCACCAACTCACTCCAGGCCGACATCGCCATAATGGACATCCTGATGGCCGCCGGCGCAAGCATCACGCAGCTTGACGGAGACGAGGGCGAAATCCACGTCCAGCAGTCACCTCTGCTCGCCTTCGAGGCCGATGCTTCTCATTGCCCCGACCTCTTCCCGTGCGCGTCCGTCCTTGCGGCATTCTGCCAGGGAAAGAGCCGGCTCTATGGCGTCAGCCGCCTGCGCAACAAGGAGAGTGACCGTGCGGCCGCAATCGTTGAGATGCTGACGAAGATGGGTGTCGAGGCCGTGATTGACGAAGCTGCTGATGCGCTTGTCGTCACCGGTCACTCGCTCGCGTGGAGGCTTTTGAACGGGAAGCTTCTCAGCGGCGGCAAATACAGTTCGCACCACGATCACCGCATGGTGATGGCTCTCAAGGTGGCTTCTCTCGGTGCCGATGCTCCTGTTGAGATTGACGATGAGAGTTGTGTCTCCAAATCATATCCGGAGTTCGTCGAGATGTTTGTGGGCTCCGTCGAGAAGTGATTGACAAACAGTGAGTAAACACTTTTAGATTTCGCTGGCCTGGGATGTTTGCGGATATTGAGAAGCTGTATACGCCTCAAAATGACTGAACAAAAAATTCAAACATCTTCTGAGAAATATAATTGGATATGCACAACAGTTTCGGAGAAAAATTCAGAATCACGGTCTATGGCGGCTCTCACGAGCCGAGGCTCGGTGTTGTAATCGACGGCGTGGAGCCGGGGCTGCCGCTTTCGGAGGATGATTTCTCCGAGGATATTGCCCGCCGTAAGCCCGGAGCAAAGGGAACAACGCCAAGAATCGAGGCGGACGTCCCTGTGCTGACAGGTCTTTCCGACGGGAAGACAACGGGCGGTTCTCTGAGAGTCGAGTTTGAAAACCGGAACATCCGTCCGGGAGACTATGGCGAATTTGCCGATGTCCCGCGCCCGGGGCATGTGGACTATGTGACTCACCCTCAAAGATATGGCGTGACCTCCGCCCGTCAGTTCCCTCCGTTCACCGGCGGCGGCATATTCTCCGGCAGAATGACCCTCGCTCTCGTCGCGGCAGGCGTCGTTGCCAAGAAGGTCCTGACAACCCACATTCCTGATGTTAAAGTCTCCGCTGAATTGGTAAGGATCGGCGGAACTTCCGACAAGTCCCTGTGGCAGGGTCTGATTGATGCCGCGGTCGCTGATGGGGACTCCATAGGAGGCGTCGTGGAGTGCCGCGTGAAAGGGCTTCCTGTCGGGCTTGGCGAGCCATATTTCGACTCTGTGGAATCGCTCGTTTCCCATGCCATATTCTCCATCCCCGGAGTTCGCGGCATCGAGTTCGGCGACGGCTTCGCGGCCTCGGACATGCGCGGCTCCGAGCACAACGACGCGTTCGGAGAAGACGGAAAGCTGACGAAAAACGGGGCCGGAGGAGTCAACGGCGGTCTCACCAACGGCAACGATCTCCTTTTCCGCGTGGCATTCAAGCCCACTTCCACCATACACAAACCGCAGACGACATGGGACTTCGCGCAGAAACGCCTCGTGGAACTCTCGGCAAAGGGGCGCCACGATGCCTGCTTTGCTCTTCGTACCCCCGTCATCGTCGAAGCCATGACCGCCGCAGTGCTCTGCAATCTCATATAGCCGGTTCATACAGGTTCATAATGTTTGCATAAAATCGTATCTCTATTGCAATTTTAGTCCCGATTCTTTAACTTTGTTGCTTGCCGTCCGTATTTCGTTGGCAAGGTTAGAAAGTGTAGACTCTGTCGGGCATGTTCATGCCTTATAGTGGTGAAGGACTATTTATATTTAAATATTTTATAAGCGTTACAATGAGCGAACCTATCGTTAAAGTCGAGCATTTGTCCCATCGTTACAGTGTGCAGTGGGCAATCCGTGACATCAGCTTTGAGATCGGGCAGACGGGAACCACCGGGCTTCTCGGGTCGAACGGTGCCGGCAAGTCCACAACAATGAACATAATCTGCGGAGTTCTCTCCCAGACCGACGGTGAAGTCTGGATAGACGGGATAAACCTGCGCAGAAACCCAGTCGAAGCAAAGAAAAACATAGGATTCCTTCCTCAGAAGCCGCCTCTTTACGGCGACCTGACGGTGGATGAATATCTGAAATATGCGGCTCGGCTGCGTCAGATGGAGTCGTCGAAGATTCCGGCGGCTCTTGAGTCCGTCAAGGAGCGCTGCGGCATAGCCCATTTCAGCAAGAGGCTGATAAAAAACCTTTCCGGAGGCTATCAGCAGCGTGTCGGCATAGCCCAGGCGATAATCCATGATCCCAAGGTGGTGGTGATGGACGAGCCGACCAACGGACTTGACCCGAACCAGATTCTTGACGTTCGCTCTCTCATCAAGGACATAGCGCGCGACCGTGCGGTGCTGATTTCGACCCACATTCTTTCAGAGGTGCAGGCAATCTGTGACAACATCATGATGATAGAGCACGGTTCCCTCGTCTTCAGCGGAACAATTGATGACTTCGACAACTACATCGAGCCCGATACGTTCATGCTGCGGCTCGAACATGCCCCCGACGAAGAGGAACTGAAGGCCGTTCCGGGAGTCACCGAAGTGAAGAGCGTTTCCGAATACGAGTCGCGCTATAGAGTGTGGTTTGACGGCGATCGCGAGACTATGGAAAGAATGGTGCGCGAGAGCGTCGCAAAAGGATGGGGACTTATTGAGATACAGCTTGAAAAGTCTTCGATGAACGAAATATTCGCACAGTTGTCCGGCCGTAAGAATTTGTAGTTTGTAGCATGAAGACGAAAAACGTAACTCTGAGCATCGCCGCAAACGAACTGAGGCTGATTTTCAGCACTCCGGTGGCATGGGTGATGCTGACAATCTTAACTGTTCTATGCGGCACGACTTTCGCCGACGTGGTCAGGCTGCATGCCGAGACCCTCGCTGCCGGCCGTCAGGTGCCGTTCCTCACGCAGTCAATATTCACTTCAGACGGGCTCGGACTCTTCCTTGAAGTGAAAGGCTATCTCTACCTGTTCATACCTTTAGTGTCGATGGGGATGATAAGCCGCGACCTTGGAAGCGGAACATCGAAGCTGCTCTATTCTTCTCCTGTGTCTGATCTGCAGATGGTTGCGGGGAAATTCTTCGCGATGGTCGGCTACGGGCTGGCGATGATGGCGGTTCTCGCCGTCTTTGTCTGCTACGGATGTTACGCAATCGTAAGTCCGGACGTTCCTCTTCTGCTGTGCGGGATGCTGGGACTGTTCCTTCTTCTGTGTACCTACTCTGCCATAGGCATATTCATGTCCTCGCTCACTTCCTATCAGGTTGTGGCCGCCCTCGCGACCTTCGCCCTGCTCGCGGTCCTTTCAAAGATGAGGGATGTGGGACAGGACACGCCGTGGGTACGCGATCTGACATGGTGGCTTTCAATCGACGGCCGCTGCGAGACATTCATCAGCGGTCTGATATGCAGCGAGGACGTCATCTACTTCATCGCCGTCACGGCTTTCTTCCTCGCCCTTACCGTTCTCCGCATTTCCAACCTTAGGCGCAGCCGCAGAGCCGCGGTCAGGGTACTTTCGTATACGGGGGCTGTCGTGCTGCTCGTTGCCGTCAGCCTTGTCTCTTCCCGTCCGTCGCTGATGGGCTTCCTCGACGTGACGGAGACCGAAAGCCAGACCATTACCGTTCCAAGCCGGGAGGTGATGAACTCCGTTGAGGGACCAGTGGAAATCACCACATACGCCAACATCCTTGACGAGGAGGGGTTCTACCTCGGGATTCCGTCGATGACAAACTATGATAGAGCCTATCTCAAGCCATATATCCGTTTCAAACCGGACATCCGTCTTAAGACCGTCTATTACTGGGCAGATGCCGGCAGCAAGGCGGCCGGACGCCGTTTCCCGGGACTTTCCGACGAACAGAAGGCCGAGAGGATAGCGGATGTCTACGAGATGGACTTCGACCGTTTTCTCTCTCCGCAGCAGGTGGCGCGGCTCGCGGACCTGAGTGGGGAGGGATACAAGACCGTGCGCCAGATAAGGCTCGCTGACGGGCGCACGACATTCCTTCGCTATTTTGACGATTCCCAGCGCCAGCCGGGGGAGAAGGAAATCACCGCTGCCTTCAAGAGACTCGTGCAGGGCTCTGTGCCGGTAGGTTTCCTTACAGGCCATGGCGAGAGGAATATCCGTCGCGACGGTGACGCGGACTACAACGCCTTTGCCGCGTCGCGGAGCTTCCGCCACTCTTTGATGAACAACGGTTTCGATGCCGTGGAAATATCCCTTGAGGACGGGAGGACAATTCCGGACAGCATAAGGATACTTATAATCGCGGATCCGAGAGAACGGATTTCCGAGGCTGCGGTGTCTGAAATTCAGCGATATATCGACCGAGGCGGCAATCTCATCCTTGCGGCCGAGCCGGGACGTCAGGCAAATGCCAACGACATTGCGGGTATTCTCGGCGCGCGTTTTCTCGACGGACGCCTTGCGGTTCCCCCGGGAGACAGCCGGCAGGATCTGATTCTTGCCGATGTCGCAAAGGCGGCCTACGACCAGATGCCTGCCCTCGCGCAAATGAGAAGTCACGGCTACAAGATTACCATGCCGGGTGCCGTGGGCATCAACACCGACAAGGTCAGCGGCTTTGACTGCACGCACATGCTTCTGAGTGCCCGCAACACATGGAACGAGTTCCGTACGGCGGATTTTGTCAACACGGTGGCCACTCTTGACCCTGCGGACGGAGAGAAAGAAGGATCCCGAGCGGTCGCGACCATGCTCACCCGCAGCCTTGCGGAGGGCAGAAGCCAGAAGATTATCCTGCTCGGAGACGCGGACTGCTTCAGCAACGCCGAGCTCATGCGTGACCGCTATGCCGTGTCATCCGGGAATTTCACTCTGATCTACCAGGTTTTCCGCTGGATGAGCGACGGCGAATATCCGGTGGATACCCCGAGAGCAAGCGGAAGCGACTGGAGAATGCGCGTCGGAATAGAGCAGATGCCGGCGCTCAAATGGATGCTGGCCGTCATACTCCCGCTCTTGATGCTACTCACGTCACTGCTCATAATAATCCGCAGAAAATCTAAATAGAAGAAGATGAAAACAGTTCTCAACATAGCAAAGAATGAACTTCGGCAGCTCTTCTGTTCGCCGATTGCGTGGATTCTTCTCGTGATTTTCTACGTCCAGACCGGGCTGAAGTTTTCGGAGACCCTGACAGGCATAATCCGCTTCACCTCACTCGGGCTCACAGCACGGGAAATCACCTCGCAGCTGTTCATCAGCCCGTGGTCCGGAATATATCCTGCCGTCCAGGCATGGCTATACCTCTACATTCCTCTTCTCACGATGGGTCTTATGAACCGCGAGAAGACCTGCGGCACCGACCGACTGCTGCTCTCGTCTCCGATTTCAGGAAGCCAGGTCGTGTTCGGAAAATTCCTCTCGATGGCGATATACGGACTTGTGATGATGTCGAGCCTTATAATCCAGATAGTTTTCTGCTCGTTCACGGTTGACCACATCGACATAGGTCCGGTCCTTTCGGGATTCCTGGGGCTGTATCTCCTGCTGTTGGCATATTCGGCCATCGGAATATTCATGTCGTCGCTCACGGGCTACCAGATAATCGCGGCCGTGGGCACCGTTGCCGTCCTGTTCGGGCTGAACTGGCTTACGGGCGTCGGGCAGGAAATACCGGTTCTGAGGGAAATTACCTATTGGGCGGGAATATCCGGACGGGCGGGAACGTTCATCCTCGGAATGATATGCAGCGAAGACGTCATATATTTTCTTGCCGTCATCAGCCTTTTCCTATGCCTCACAATACTCCGTCAGAAACATGAAGTGAAGGCGGAGAGTCGTCCGAGGAAGTTTAGGGAATATGCCCTTGCGGTGCTTGTGTTCTGCGCTGTGGGATTCTTCAGCAGCCGTCCATACGCAAAGTTCTATCTCGACACCACGGCGACGAAATCCAACACGCTGACGGCCGAAAGCCAGGAAGTGATGAAACGGCTCGACGGACCGCTCACCATAACGACCTACGTCAATCTGCTCGGGAACGATGTCTACACGGCCCTACCGAGGAACTACACGAGGGATGTCGATCGTTTCTCGTGGTATACGCGATTCAAGCCGGAGATAAAGATGAAATATGTCTACTATTGGCATGAATCCGAGAGCAATCCTCTGAACAACAAACGTTTCGCCGGACTTGACGCCGAAGGAAAGGCAAGAAAGATGGCAGAAATCTGCCGCGTAAACTACAGGTATTTCCTCACTCCGGACCAGATAGGGGACTTTGAGACCCGACTGAACCTCAAGGACGAGGACTACCGCTTCCTGCGCGTAATTGAGCGGGGTGACGGTTCTTCTTCGCGGCTTAGAATGTATGAGGACCAGGAGCGGCATCCGGGAGAGATGGAAATAACCGCCGCGATGAAGCGACTTGTCTGCGATGTCCCGAAAGTCGGCATCCTGACCGGGCACGGGGAACGTGACCCGTTCGGCATAGGGGATAACGGCTACTTCACCTTCGCGAGCAGCTACACCTTCCGCCATGCGCTTGTGAACCAGGGCTTTGACGTCGAGACGGTGGACCTGTCCGAAGGAGGAATTCCTGAGGGCGTTTCAATCTTGCTGATAGCCGACCCCAAGACTGACTTTTCACCGGAGGAGGCAGAGGAAATCAGCCGCTACATAGCATCCGGAGGAAATGTCTTCATTGCGGGCAAACCCTACAATAGAGACCGTCTCGACGGCATCATGGCGCAACTCGGGCTTCAGTTTATCGACGGAACGCTCGTTCAGGAAAGTTCCTCCCGTGCACCTGACCTGATTGTCGCGGACATAACTCCTGATGCCGTCAGAACGTCTCCCGGGTATGCAGGCTACATCGCAAAGAAAAACTGCACCGCAGGTGTGGGCACAATGGGCATAGACACGACCGGGACATCCGCACTCGGGTTCCGTGCCGTTGCCGTGATGACCACTGACTCCCTTGCCACCGACACCACACGCGTCTGGAACGAACTTCAGGTCAAGAACTTCGAGAATGATACTCCTGTCTTTAATCCGGAAAGCGGAGAGAAGATTCAGAACAGGACTCCGGTGCTCGTGTCTCTTGAACGCAAGGTCGCAGGGAAGTCTCAGAAAATCATTGTTCTCGGCAACGCGGACATGATTGCCAACGGAGAACTGATGATGTCGCGCCAGGGAATAAATGCCGCGAACTACAGCATAATAATGGAGTCATTCCGTTTCCTCAGCGACGGGGAATTTCCGATTTACGCGCCTCGCCCGTCAGGAAAGGACAACGCCCTGCGGCATATCGACCGTTTCTCGAAGAAACCGATAAGGTGGACTTTCGGAGCCATATTGCCTCTGCTTCTCCTCCTTCTCGGCTCATTCATAATTGTCAGCAGGAAAAGCAGGTAATACCCAATCTCTATGTCAAAGGAAAAGTTTTATACAGACAGGCAGACGGCCGTGGACCTGAATCTTCTAGGGAGGTTCAGGAAAGACTCGGTCATCAACATATTCGACAGGACAAGAACACGCTGCGGGCGGCAGAGGCTTGAGGCCATGTTCCGCTCTCCGCTCACTGATGCGGCGGAAATAAATGCACGCGCTGGACTTGTCGGCTGGTTCCGGGGCTGCGGTGCGGAGATGTTTCTGACGGAGGAGGATGTCGAGGCCGTAGAGTTCTACATGGGCTTCCACCCTTCGTCCGGAAAGGCCGGGGCGCTTGCAGATATGCTGCTGTGCCGTGCCAGACAGATTGTTCTCGGCGTGCCTTCATGGCAGAAAGTGCTTGACGGGATTGCGGCGGTGTCGTCCGTGATTGTGCGCACTGACAGACTGCTGTCCTCGCTTCCTGAGGATGGCTGCCCGATTGCGGAGGAGGTCGGGAAGTTCAGGCAGGCATTTCCGGAAGATTTTGTCCGTGAACTTGAAACCGTCGGAACCGGGGAACTGCCATTCGGAAAGGCCGTTTCTCTTGACCGTCGGCTCAGGGCCGGAAGACGTGCACAGATTGGAGAAATGATGGAGCTGCTGTATGACCTCGACGTCTGGCTTTCTGTCTCTTCCGTAGCTGCAGACAAGGGTTTCTGCGCGGCGGAGGCCGTGGACTCGAAGGACAGTTTCATAGAAATTGAGAATGTCCGCCACCCAGCGCTCAAGTCCGCGGTTCCCAATGATATACAGATGGACAGCCGTTCCAACGTCTTTTTCCTCACAGGGGTGAACATGGCGGGGAAATCGACTCTGATGAAATCCGTGGCGATTGCCCTCTATCTGGCGCAGATGGGCTTCCCTGTGCCGGCGACCGCGATGCGCTTCACTCCTATGGACGGGCTCGTTACCTCAATCAACGTTTCCGACAATATCTCCCTAGGGTACAGCCACTTCTACGCAGAGGTGCTGAGGGTCAAGGGAATAGCCGAGAAAGTCGGTGAGGGGAAACGGCTCTTCATAGTCTTCGACGAGCTTTTCAAGGGTACGAACGTCAAGGATGCCTATGATGCCACTCTTGCGGTTACGCAGGCCTTTGCGCGGCACACGGGCTGCCTCTATATAATCTCGACCCACATCATAGAGGTAGCCTCTGCCCTTGAGGAAAGCTGCGGCAACATCCGCTTCCGCTGCCTCCCGTCCGAGATGGAGGACGGACGTCTTGTCTACCGCTACAGGCTCCATGACGGCATATCATCGGATCGTCACGGAATGACCATAATCCGCAACGAACATATACTTGACATTCTGAAGGGCGGAGACGCTCCCGCCGGAGATGACGGAAGACGTTAGCGCACGGAACCCGAGAGTCTGACGAATGAGATAAGTTTAATATCTGCAATAAGTTAGAATACTTGCGAAACTTGAGAATTTGAATAATACACAATGAGCTTTATAATAGACAAACAGACACTTGAAGACCTCGGGATATTTTCTCGCAACAGGAAAACGTCGGTCTTCGCCATATACGACTCGACGCGGACGAGGGGAGGCTCACGCATGCTTGAGGATATGTTCGCGGCTCCTCTTGATAATGTGGAACTCATTTCCCGCCGCTCCTCCGTGATTGCGTGGTTTCGTGACAACAAGATAAAGTTTCCGTTTCCGAAGGCACTTCTTGACGCGTCTGAACAATATCTTGCGGTGACGGACGAGCGTACGAGGATTGCAGGCGAGAAGCATCCTTTCCTGAAGTCAATCGAGCGCATTGTCAGGAAAGACAGCCAGGTGGAGCAGATGGTTGCCGGAATCGGAGCGACCGTGAAGATTCTCGGACTTCTTTACGCGTTCATGTCCGGGCTTTCTGCGACAGGCGGGCTTGAGAGCCTGTTTCCGGAGCTTGTGGAGGCGCGAAAGACGATTGCCGGTCCCGAGTTTACGACTGTGCGCACTCTCGCCGGCAAGAAGAAACTGACAGTTGCGGAAGCATCAGATGTTGACGGGACGCTGAGGTACAGGCACCGTGACAAGGTGCGCCTGCTTTTGGATTTTGTCTATCTTCTTGACGTTTACGTCTCCGTTGCCGGAACGGCTTCCGCAAGGGGGTTCGTCTCGGCAGAGGTGTTGCCGAAGGAGGATAATGTGTTGGAACTCAATGGGGTGTTCCATCCGGCGCTGGACCGCCCCGTGGCCAATGACCTGAGCGTCACGGGTGAGTGCAACGTGATTTTCCTCACCGGAGCGAACATGGCCGGGAAGTCCACGTTCATGAAGACGCTCGGCATCGCCGTATTCCTCGCGCATCTCGGATTTCCGGTCCCGGCCAAGTCGATGCGCTTTTCAGTGCGCGACGGCCTTTTCACGACAATCAATCTTCCGGATGCCCTGAACCGTGGCTACAGCCACTTCTATGCCGAGGTTCGCCGTCTGCGAAAGGTCGCTCAGACCGTCCGCCGCTACCCTCACACAGTCGTGATTTTTGACGAGCTGTTCCGCGGAACCAACGTCAAGGATGCCTTTGACGCCACTGTCGCCGTCACCGAGGCATTTTCCAAGATAAAGGGAAGTATCTTCCTCATCTCGACCCACATCATCGAGGCAGGCGAGGAGCTTAAGAAACATTGCGGCAACATATCATATCTCTATCTTCCGACCGAAATGGACGGGAACCGGCCGGTCTATACCTACCGCCTGAAGGAGGGGATAACTTCCGACCGTCACGGAATGGTGATAATACGGAACGAAGGGATATTGGACATATTAGAAAAGCGGGAACCGTCCGACGGTTTCTGAAATATACCGACATTTTGGGATTGACAGTGTTTCCCAGATTGTCTATTTTTGTAAGAATCTGCCAGAATTGTTTGTTCAGTTATTTTGCGATGTATTTTTGAGTCAGATGGCTCCAAAGACACCAAAAGAACGAACACAATAATGATCGGACAGCATATAGTAGTGTATCTTATGGGTGTTATTAGTTTAAGGAAAAGGATTGTCTTTCTTGCCCTCGTTGCATTTCTGACGCTTCTTGACGCGGCAGGACTGGCCGCGCAGGGCGTTCAGGGGGGGGCAGGATTCGTAGCAGGCCGGGTCACTGACAAGATGACCGGAGAGCCGCTCCCGGGTGTGTTTGTCCTGTTTCAGGGCTATACCTACGGAGCGATGACAGACGAGAACGGATATTACTCTCTCAAGCGTCCCGAAAAGGGCGGAACCCTCGAATTTTCATGCCTCGGCTATGAGACTAAACGCGTGAAGATCAATCAGCACGCGAAGATGGACGTGGCACTCGTGGAGGCAAAGGAGAGTCTTGACGACGTCATAGTCACGGGATATGCCCCTATCCGAAAGGAGGGATTTTCCGGAAACACCACGAAAATCAAGAAAGACGAGCTCATAAAGGTCAATCCGAACAATTTCATATCGGCAATACAGACCTTCGATCCCTCTTTCCGAATCAAGGAGAACATAAGCGCCGGCTCAAACCCGAATGCCGTTCCGGACGTGACTCTCCGCGGACAGACCAGCGTCTCCTCGCTTGACGCTTCGGACATATCCAAGCAGTCACTTAGCGGCAGCGCGAACCTTCCTATATTCATACTCGACGGATTTGAGGTAGACGTCCAGAAAATCTTCGACCTCGACCCTACGCGTATCCACAGCGTCAACATTCTCAAGGATGCGGCGGCCACGGCACTCTATGGCTCGCGGGCTGCAAACGGCGTCATCGTCGTCGAACTCCGTTCCCCGCAGGCCGGTCAGCTCCGGCTTCAGTACAACACGACGCTCACCCTTGAGGTTCCGGATCTGTCATCCTATAACCTTATGAATGCGAGCGAGAAACTTGAGGCGGAGAGACTTGCCGGACTCTACGACAGCTCGACTCCATGGGTGGACCCCTATACGGACGGATACTACCAGAGAATGAACAACATCATCCGGGGTGTGGACACCTACTGGCTCGCCCTCGGACTTCGCAACTCGTTCAATCAGAGGCACGCAATATATGTCGACGGTGGAGAAAACGATGTCCGCTGGGGAATCGAGCTCAACTACTCCGGGAACAACGGCGTCATGAGACATTCTTCAAGGAATGTCACCGATGCCGGGTTCTACGTCGACTACCGTATAGGCAAGTTTCAGATTAAGAACAAGGCAACGTTCTCGTTCAGCGACAGTTCCGATCTTCCTTTCAATTCGTTCAGCGACTACTCCCACCTTCAGCCCTACATGAGGGTTTATGATGATGACGGAAACTATCTGCGCCGGCTCGAAAGCCTCGACGGTTATTCCGGATCGCTTGTGAATCCTCTGTACGAAATCAACAACTACCGGAGCTACAGCAAGTCGAAGTACAACGAGATCATAGACAACCTCCTTGTCAACTGGGACATAATCAAGGGACTGCGCCTGCGACTCCAGATGTCGGCAACCATAAAGCGGAACAGTTCCGAGACTTACAAGGATCCGTCCTCGTCATCCTACGGCACGGGGAACCTCGCGCTCAACGGAGACAAGAGCACGACTTCCGGGGACAGCAACAAGCTTGACGGCACGCTCCAGCTGATGTACAACGCCAGCATCAAGGGGCACAACCTGAACCTGAACCTCTCCACAAACATCCGCACCACCAAGTACGAAACCGAATCCGCTTCCTATCAGGGCTTCCCTGGGGGCGACCTCACCTCGACCAACTATGCCTCGCAGATTGTCGGCAAGCCGTCCGTAAGCGACAGCCGCACGAGGCTTGTCGGTTTCCTGCTCACGGGCAACTACACATGGAACGACATCTATTTCGCAGACCTCACCGGACGTCTCGACGGTTCCTCCGAGTTCGGTTCCAACCGCAGGTGGTCGATGTTCTGGGCAACCGGAGCGGGCATCAACATCCACAACTACGACTTCCTCAAGAAGAACCCCGTGATTTCCACCCTCAAGTTCAGGGCATCCTACGGACTCACAGGAAAGACCAACTTCTCGCAATACGCCGCCCGCAACCTCTACAACCTCGACACAAGTTCATGGTTCCCGACGGGCTACGGTGTGTTTCTCTCGCAGATGGGCAACCCTGACCTGAACTGGGAACGCACCTATCAGCTTGACTATGGCGGAGAGCTCGGATTGTGGAAGGACAGGGTGCATCTCAAAGTCTCGGCATACAGCCAGCGTACGGTGGACCTCATCACCGACTTCGCGCTTGCCTCTTCCACGGGGTTCCAGTCGCACAAGGAGAATATGGGCGTGGTGAAGAACAACGGAATCGAGCTTGACCTCCGCGTCCGTGTATACCAGGACCGCGATTGGCTGCTGTCTGTTTTCGGGAACTTCGCACGGAACCGCAACACGGTCGTCGAGATTTCGGAGGCCATGCAGGCCTATAACAGAAAGGTTGAGGAAATATTCAAAAACTACAATCCGGCGACAACTTCCGACAGCCAGTATTCCAAACCTTACCTGAAATACTACGAGGGTGCCTCGATGACCGCGATAGCCGGCATGAAGTCCCTGGGAATCAGCCCGTCCAACGGAAAGGAAATCTTCCTCAAGCCCAACGGTGAGGTCACTGACAAATGGGCGGCGGAGGACTGGCAGGTAATCGGCGACACCGCACCGAAGGGACAGGGCTCGTTCGGGTTCACGGCCGCATGGAGGCAGTGGTCTGTCTTCACCTCTTTCCTCTACCATTTCGGCGGCGATGCCTACAACAGCACGCTCGTTGACTATGTCGAGAACGTGAATCTCGCGAAGGAAAACGTTGACCGCAGGGTCCTTCTCGAACGCTGGCAGAAGCCGGGCGACGTCACCACAATGAAGGACATACGTGACAGAAACGTCACCACCGGAGCCACCTCCCGCTTTGTACAGAAGGACAACACCCTACAATTCAGCTCCATAACCCTGAGCTATGACTTCAAGCCGGAGCTCCTTCGCAAGGCGCACATAGGTATGTGTCGTCTCTCCCTCGTCGCGAACGACATTTTCTATCTGTCGTCGATACGCCGTGAGCGCGGACTCTCGTACCCATATTCCCGTTCGTTCAGTTTCTCAATGAACATTTCGTTTTAGAAATCTTCAAAAAATAAATTATCCTCATCTTATGTCTTCTTTTTGGTCTATATTTATTTTCTCATCGGTCATGTACCTCCAGTACACTCTCTCTTCCAAAATAAATCTATCCTCAAAAATAATCCACAATCTGAGGCAATTTATTTTTCTCATATTTCTTGGGGAGGAGGCTATATGAAAAGGATATATTTCAGAACACTGCTTATTCTCACGACGGCCGTTCTCTCCATCTCTTGTGACTGGCTGAACGTGACCCCGTCAAACGCGGTTGACGAGGACGATCTATTCAAGACGGGCTACGGCTGCCGCAACTCCCTGAACGGCGTCTACCTTAAGCTCGGAAGCGCCGACCTCTACGGGCGCAATCTCAGCTGGGGGCTGCTCAGCTCTGTGGCGCAGGAATACCTCACGGACGACTCAGCCCAGGGCTCCAATGCCGCCCAGGTATGCAGGGACGGTGCCGATTTTGTCTACAACTCATCTACGACAAAGCCGCTGATTGCGTCTGTCTGGGAGACTTCCTACTCGGTGATTGCGAACCTCAACAAGATAATCGAACATATAGACGGAATAGACGTCCGCGAATTTGCATACGGCGAGGACGAGCGCGGGCTCATAAAGGCCGAGGCATACGCCCTGCGCGCGATGCTGCACTTTGACCTGCTGCGCCTCTTCGCGCCCGCCCCGGCGACCAACCCTTCCGGAACCTACATTCCTTACAGAGATGAATTTTCTTCCTCGTTAGGTGAGAAATTATCTGTGAAGTCTGTGATTAACAAGGTTTTGCGTGATATTTCCATGGCGGAGCCGGTTCTTCGGAAGTTCGACGTCGAGACGCACCCGGAGGCGATGTATGCCAGCAAGATGACGGAGCCCACCACAGAAATGAACGCCCGCTACCGCTTCGACAGCAAGATTTACATCGACGACATGGGGCAGTTTTTCTGGTATCGCGGCTGGAGGATGAACTATATGGCTCTGATGGCACTGAAGGCCCGCGTCTGCCTCTACGGCGGCTCTGGCTTCTACCCCAATGCCAAGGCTGCGGCATACGAGGTCTATGACAGTTTCTACCGCTCCAAAAAATGGGTAGGATTCACTCCTCAGGACAATGTCGTGTGCCAAAAGGACTCACGCTACACAAAACTCTCTGACGACGTGCTTTTCGGAGCCTACTACCGGACGCTCGCAACCGATTACGATGCCTCGCTCTTCGGCTCCGACAACAGCGTGAAGTACCCTCTTGCCAACATAGACGATCTCTTTGCAAGCGACAACACCGGACTCTACAAGGACTGGCGTCTGGACTACACGCTCGCGAAGACGAACTCGTCCAACACTTCGTGGTATACCCTCAAGTACAGCGTCTCCACCGAGCCCGAAGTCTCCGCAATCGAGAATCCTATGATTCCGGTCATACGTCTGAGCGAGGTCTGCTACATTCTGGCCGAGATTGCCGCGTCGGAGGGAAAGGTTCCCGAGGGCATCGCCTATCTTGAAACTGTCCGTAAGGCACGCGGGGCAGAACGTTCGCTGTCGTTGAGCGTCACCACGGCGGAGCAGCTGATGGACGAGATTGTGCTGGACGCGCGAAAGGACTTCCTGTGTGAGGGAAATATGTTTTATATGTATAAACGTTTGAATTACAGGGAATTGCCGAGTTCGTCGCACCCCGGGACCATGAAAGACGCCTCTGCCGCGTATGTGTTCCCGATTCCTACGAGTGAGAGCCCGTTCTGATGGAGACATTCCTCCACCAGAACGGGCTTATGCCCGCCTAACCCCAGTCGCATAAATAGATTATTATGAATAGTGTAAAAAGAATATCAATCTTGCTTGCATTCGGTGCTCTCGCACTTGCCGGATGCAAGGAAGACACGCTCAAGACCTACAGCGGCGAGAACTATGTTCATTTCAAACCGGACGCGAACGATGTCGTCGCGGCGGAGTATAATTTCGCGACGGGCGAGACCACGCGTGAGACCGAGTACAGCATCCCCGTCGATGTCCGGCTCTGGGGCTTTCTTCCGGAGACCGATTTCACTTTCACGACGGAGATTGTCACTGACGGCACCACCGCCCTTCCTGCCGACTATGAACTCCAGCCGCAGCAGACATTCAGGGCGGGAGAGGCCGAGGGTAAATTTCACCTTACGGTAAGGCGGCGTCCGGAACTGCTCGCGACGAACTATCGGGTCGTCGTGCGTATGGTTTCCGCGGACGGAGGTCATGTCGTGGCACCTTTGGCATACACGACGGTCTCGATAACCGTGAAGGACGACCTCAGTTCCCTGAAACCGCAGTGGTGGGCGACTACGCAGGCTCTCGGGAGCTATTCCGACATCAAGTTCCGCGTCTTAAACATCTACCTCGGCCACTTTCTCAAGAATCTCAACGGTTACACCGACATAACATTCAAAGAAGAGGCACTGAAGTTCAAGGCCTGGTGGAAACAACAGTGGGGCGAGGGTAATTACAAATATTGCGACACCGACGGCATCACCCCTCTCTACGACACCATCCCCGACTGAACGGGGTCTATGATGGGGAGCAAAACGATGTGATACCTGTAGAACATAAGATAACATGAAGATAAAGACACACATATATATCCTTCTGGCGGCAACCGTAGCCATCGCGGTCTCATGCATGGCCGACAAGGGAAGCTACGACTATGCGAAGACGAACGAGGTCACGTTCAAGACCGTCCTCGAAGGCTTCACATTCACATCCAGTGAGGATGTGGAAATCACGGCTCCAGTAGAGTTCTCTGAGCCGTTCTCCAACGATTCTGAGATTGACGAGGCCTTTGAAATCAGCTGGTACATAGGCAAGGAATGTGTAGGGACGGGCTATAAACTGAAATACTGCTTCGACAAGAGCGGCGGCTACTCACTGATTCTTAAGGTCAGGAACCGCAGCACAGGCGAGACCTATCTCAGCGGCACCTATCCGATAAACGCCAAAAGCGCGGTGGGTTGGGGCTGGATGGTCCTGAGCGCCGACAGGGACGACAATTCCTGCCTGGCGGTCATCTCTCCGATAACCCTCCATGTCTATCCTTCGCTCGAAAAGGACATCGACGGCGGGCTCGGCACCGGTCCCAAGTCACTGAACTACTACTATGTCCTCGGTTCAATCCCGGGTTCATACGTTTCGGGGCTTCCTAAGGTTATCGTGAACCAGACCGGCGGCACCGTCACCCTCGACGGCAACACTCTTCAGAAAGACAAATGGCTGCGAGACGAGTTCGAGAACGGCGCCGAGCCCGAGGCCGACCTTACAATCAGCGCCTTTGCCTGGAAGCAGTCCTACTACCTGATTTTCTCTGCCGAGGGCAATGTCTATCTGCGCTGCATGCCGATAACCGGTGGCTACACCGAGATTCCCTACTACAACTCCTACTCGTCGATGCCATACGCCTTCGATAGGGAAGTGCGCATCAGCGCCGTGGCTCCATTCCACAATGTCACTTACTGGGCCGCCGACGAGGAAAATGTCCTGATCTATGATGAGCTTAACTCACGTTTCCTCGCCTTCGTTAAGGGAAACTATGGCTCCGACTATGATTCCTACAGCCCCAAGGTCGTCTATCTCAGCTATTACGATGCCGCCGGCGAATTTGACCCGTCTGTTCCTAAGGTGGACAATCTCGGCGCCGGCACGAAATGCCTCGCTCTCGGGGCCTACGAGGTCGTCGAGACCGATCCGGATACCAAGGCACTGGACTTCTATCCGACTTACGTCGCCCTTCTGGACTACGGAGGAACGGGCGACTACCACGTCTACGAGTTCACGGTGAACCCTATGGGGTCCCGCAGCCACACGATCACGGCAAACACCCACACGCCGTTCTCCGGAGCATCCCTCATGACGGAGAACTCTGTTGTGCAGATGTCAACGAACTTCACGAAGAACCCATATTTCTACTTCACCGACGGCGACCGCAATCTCTACGTTTACAGCATGGATGCCCGCGAGCACAGGCTCCTCTACACCGCATCCTCCCGCATCACCGGCATCTGCCCGAGCCCGGTCGACTGCCCGTTCTCCAACTACGGCGCCAACAGCAAGACCCCGAACTTTCGCCTCGCCCTCTCCCAGGAGGGAGGAAAGATAAGCATAGTCGACGTCAGTTCTTCGAAGATGGTGCGTCTGTTCGAGGGTTTCTCCTCCGACGTGAAGATTGATGAGCTTTCCGGTTTCGGTGACATAAAGTCGGTTGTTTGGGCGACGAACTACGAGGGGGAATATTAGAGCCCGTTTAATTTAATGCGAATGTGATTGAAATTCAAAATATTAGTGGTTTTATGTTTAATTCTAAATTTTTCAAACAAATGAAAAGGTTATCTTATTTTCTTTGCGCCGCCCTCGTGGCATTTGGCGCAGCAAGCTGCGAGAAGACTCCTGAGGTCGTTGATTTTCCGGTAGTGGGTCCGTTGACGTTTGAAGGGACTTATGATTCCTATGCACATGGTGCACATGGCTGGGTTGAGGGTGATGAAATTGGATTGTTTGTTACTTCTGATGGTGTTATTCAGGCAAACCTTCATTATGCTCCATCTGAATATGCTACTATTAAAGACAGTGAAGTCGGCCCGGAACTTCAGGGCGATGTTAAGAAAACAGCATTCAAAGCAGTAGGATCTGAAATAGCAGGGTTTAAGAAAGGAGAACATCAGGTTTATGCCTATGTACGTTACGATGCTTCAAGTACAGACTACAAGGCAGTAAAGTTGCCGGATTTGTCTGTTCAGGAGTATTATTCTGCATTTGGCGCTAATCCTAAATACACATTCGCTTACGCAAAGTTGGCTGAGCCTCTTACCGAATATACTGCAGAAACAATCTCATTGGGTGAATTTGTCTGCCCATTCTCATCTTTGACGATTTCTTCTCTGACATTTGATGAAGAGAAGTTTAAAGCTGGGGATGTTGTCTCAAAGGTTGTTGTTTCTGCAGAGACTGGCATATCAGTTTCAAATGCTACAATTAACCTTGAGACAGGAGAAATTTCAGAGAAGGGCAAATCTATTGAAATTAAGTTGCCTGAAGGTGGTTTCCAGATAAAAAACTCTGATTGGGGCCTTGATTTGGAAACATTGTTTGTCGTTGTATGTAATGATGTTGCGACATCTAAAGATACAGAGTATACGATTACATTGACAATCAATGGCAAGGAGTATACAGCCAAAGGTAAGCCAAGTATGAAATATATGGATAATGCAATGTTTATGGGAGCGACTGTAGAATAACAGTTTCAGTAACATTTCATATTTGGCCTGTCATTTGAGCATAGTGGAGTGCTTTATGCAGGTCAAAAACAGCAAAGAATCCGACCCGAATAAACAGCAGGCCGGATTTTTTGTCTTATATTTGTGCCACGAAACCATAATGAACAAAAACAAATGGCCAAGCTTACAGTTCCACGCCTGAGAGTCGGAGAATCCGTACATTCAATCCTATGCGACGACAACGCATTCGCAAATCTTCCCGCAAACCACCTCGACTGCCTGAATT
>ERZ808246.606-NODE-606-length-29081-cov-5.271136_pt1 | contig 29081 bp, 27 predicted proteins | sample MGYA00521083_ERZ808246 | MGnify/ENA primary metagenome ERZ808246 (study PRJEB31516, sample SAMN03275577) | gut metagenome | biome: mammalia-associated habitat; material: feces | host: Papio cynocephalus | place: Kenya | collected 2012-07-07 ...
AGGAGAAAAACGCCCGAGGATGCGGAAAATAAAGCTTTTAGGGCGTATCGGTTCGACCCTCTTATGCCTAACTTTATTTTACTTGTTTTTCTCTCATTTTGTCAAGCTTTTCAAATATAAGCTTAACGCCGGTTTCAACATCCGAAACGGAAAAGACGGTGCTTTCCATCGGGCACATTCCCGTTTTGTCGCGATTAATGATATAGGGAACAAGCGTGTTATATGAAACCCTGACGCCGCAGGACTCAAAAAGCTCTTTTGCGCTTTGGGAAACCGTCTCGCCGAAAACCTCTTTTACGCCGGCTTTAATAAACAGCATCGCCGCCGCTTTGCCTATCACCTTGTCTGCGGCAAAAAAGCCCGAAAAGCTTTTTCCCTCGCGCAAAAAATCGACCATAGGCGCAACGCCGCGCTTATCGCTTGTTATTACCTCACCGTCTTTTGCAAGCGCCAGCGTATGGCGCGAAAGCTCTTCTTTTGCAAGCATTAAATCAGTCATTATTTTTGCTCCTGTTAAGGCATTTGTTAAGCCACATAACTGTTACGGGAACAAGCACGAGCTGTAAAAGAAGCCCGGGAATACCCGTTAAAATCTGCGACCATATCATAGCGGGCGTAAAGGATACGACGCCCTTGAAAATAACCGAGAGGAGCAAAAACATTCCTCTGCCGCAAAGTGCCGAAAGCGCGACGGCGGCAAAAGAAAGTGCGGGCTTATCAGAGATTTTCTTTGAAAAAGCGCCGCAGACAACAGCAAAAACAAGAAGCTCCGCCGCCATAAACGGAAGTCTTTCAAGCGCAGGCATTGCATTGCCGAACGCCGAGGTTAAAAGATAGCTTAAAACGGGCGAAATAACGCCGACAAAAGCGCCGTATTTTGAGCCGAGCACGCATGCGCCGAGCACCACGGGAAGATACATCGGCAAAAGCATTATGCCTGCCTTAGCGCCGACTGCAAGGTGAGCTAACTGCGGCAAAACAACCGCAAGTGCGACACAGCCTGCCGCAACAATCATTTTAACGGTAACTGCCGTTCTTTCAGAAACCGTTTTTCTTTTAAGTACATTTTCAAGCATAATATCATTCTCCTATAAAATATTTTGAAATTTTGTTCATTCGTTCCTGCTGTTTCACTTTAAACGGACAGCGCCTGTTGCAGTGGCCGCAGGAAATGCAGGCGTCGGCGTTGACTTTAAGTTTTTTATAATGGTCGTGCGCCATTTTGTCGCCCGCAAGCGAAAGGTCGTAATATTTGTTGACAAGCCCTATGTCAATCCCCGCGGGGCAAGGCTCGCAGTGATTGCAGTAAACACAGCTTCCGACGGCGCTTTCGGGCGTAAAGCCCGCTATTACGGAATAGTCGTTTTCCTCGCGCGATGAGTCAAAAAACTTAAGAAGCTCACAAAGGTCGTCACAGCTTCGCACCCCGGGGACTGCCGCAACAACGGCAGGTCTGTCGAGCACATACTGAAGACATTGATTTTTTGTAAGCGCCGTTTTAAACGGCGAAGAGCTTTTTTGAAGCAGCTTTCCGCCGTGGAACGGCTTCATAACCGAAATTCCCACGCCGTCGCGCTCACAGCGGCGAAACAACTCGGCGCGCTGTGAAACGGTGCCTATGCCGTACTCGTCGCCGTACTGAAAATCGTATGCGGCGTTTATCGAGAACATCATAATATCAAAAAGCCCCGTATCCAAAAGCGCGTTTGCAACCGACGGCGTATGCGACGAAAACCCGAGATGATGCAAAATGCCGCGGCTTTTAAGCTCTTTGACGTAATCAAAAATGCCGTTTTCTTCAATATCGCGAATGTCGTTTTCTTCATCGACGCAATGAAGAAATCCGAAATCGGCATAATCGGTTTTAAGTAACGTCATCTCCTTTGAAAACGTCTCTTTAATCTTTTTAAGATTGCGCGACCAGCCGTATTCGCCCTTTTCGTTATAAACCGCGCCGAAATGAAGCTGAAAATACACGTCTTTTCTTATATCCTTTATCGCGTTGCCGAACGGCTCATAAACAGAAGCCCCGCCCGCGCAAAGGTCAAAAAAGTTTATTCCGTTCTCGGCGGCATTTCTTATAACCTTTTCAATTTCTTCGGGCGGTGCGTTTTGTATTCCGCCCATTCCGAGACCGAGCGTGCAGATATTTTCATCTCCGCGTTTTAATTTTCTGTATTCTTTCATTTCTTTTCAAACTCTTCTACAACATCTTTAAGAAGCTTTCTTATTTCAAGGTGCTGCGGACAGCTTCTTTCGCACTTCCCGCATTCTATGCAGTCCGAAGCCTTGCCGCCTTTTTTGGTGTAGACCTCTTCGTAATAATAATCGGCATTCCAATCGTGATAAACATTTTTTGCGTTCATACACGAAAACAAATCGGGAATCAGAATGTGCTTCGGGCAGCCGTCGGTGCAATAGCGGCACGCGGTACACGGAATAAGGTGCTGTTTTTTAAGTATTTCGCTGACCTTTAAAACGGCTTCGTGCTCGCTGTCGCTTAACGGCTTAAAGTCTTTCATATAAGAAAGGTTATCAAGCATTTGCTCTGTGTTGCTCATGCCCGAAAGCACCATAAACACATTTTCAAAGCCTGCCGCAAAGCGTATTGCATAGCTTGCGGGCGAGCCGCCGTTTTGCTCTTCAAACACTTTTTTTGCTTCGTCGGGCAAATTCACAAGAGTGCCGCCCTTTACAGGCTCCATAATTATAACGGGTTTGTTGTGCTTTACGCACACGTCATAGCATTTTTTGCTCTGAACGGCGGGGTCGTCAAAATCGACGTAATTAAGCTGAATCTGAACAACCTCAACCTCGGGGTACTCGGTAAGTATTTCGTCAAGCACGTCTGCCGTATCGTGGAAAGAAATGCCGAGGTGCTTTATTTTGCCCTCTTTTTTAAATTCAAGCGCCGTTTCGTATGCGCGGCATTTTTTGTATTTTTCAAAAATGCTTTTGCTTTGGGCGTGCATAAGATAAAAATCAAAATAATCGGTTTTGCAGGCTTCAAGCTGTGTTTCAAGAAGAGGCCTTATTTCTTCCTCGCTGTTAAAAAGCGAATTTGAAAGCTTGTCGGTAAGAATAAAGCTTTCGCGCGGGTAACGCGCCGAAATACACTCGCCTATTGCGCTTTCGCTTTTGGTGGCAAGATAGACACGCGCCGTGTCGAAATAGTTGAAGCCCTCTGCCATAAACATATCGACCATTTTTGAAAACTCTTTAAGGTCTACGTTTTCGCCGTTCATAGGAAGGCGCATACAGCCAAAGCCGAAATTTTTCTTAACGCCGGGAAAAGTCATTATTTTTGCTCCTCTCTTAAACATTCACAGGGTTTTTCGTCCCATGAGATTTTGCCTGTTTTCACCGCTTCTTCATACTTTGAAATTTTGTAGTTAAGGCGGCTTAACATCTCGTCTATTTTTTCTTTTTGTGAAATAAGCGCCTCGCGCTGCTCCGACAAAAGCTCAAGACGCGCTTTGAACGTTGAGTCGCCGAGCCTTGAAAGCCTTACATATTCGATTATCGCTTCTATCGGAAGCCCCGCAGAACGCATACACAAAACAAGCTCGACCCATTTTATATCGTCTTCGCCGTAATTTCGTATTCCGCCCTCTGTTCTTTCGACCGGCGGAATCATTCCGACGCGTTCGTAATACCTCAATGTGTCGCTCGAAATTCCGTATTTTTCGCTTACTTCTTTTATCGTCACGCTTTTTCACCTCGCTTAATTCATATTGTATACCTTAGAGTTTACTCAAAGTCAAGGGGTATTTTTAAAAAATTTTTTGGACATATTTTTAAAAATTTTTTTGGAAAAGAAAAAACGGGTCGCCTAACTGCAACCCGTTTTTTATTTCATAAAATATTATAATGTTACTTTACCGTCTTTTTGCCGCGTTTTTTAGAAGCTATAAACACTGCGGCAATAACGCCCGCTGTAAGAGCCAGCAAAAGTAAAATTCCGCTTATTACAAACAGCAGTGTTTTTAAAGACGAATTGCTGTTGCCTTTAACCGCCGTTCCGACCTGCATATTTGAAATGCCGTCAGCAGCGCCGGGATTGTGGTTGATGTTTATAACCTCGCCCGCGCTTTGAGTTGTATCCTCTTCGCTTGTTTCCTCCGCGTTTTGAGAGGGCTTTTCGCTCGGCTTTGTTTCGTCTTTAACAGCCGGCGTCAAAGAGTTTGCGGGGGTTTCGGGCTTTTCGGTTTTTTCGCCCCACGACGGAATGTTGTTGCCGTAAATGAGTGTTTTAAGCGGGGTCAAAGCCTCTTTAAAATCGCCCAAAAACTTTTCGGGAATGGCGTCAACAGCTTCAATCTGCCCTTCTGTGGCAAAATGCGCACCGTCTATTGTGAAGATGTCTTTAAGCTTGAAAATGTCGCTTTCGTCTCTTAAAACAGAAAGGTCAATATACCCGTCTGATTCTTTGTTTGTTCTTATCCATTCGTTAACTTCATCGCAAACGGACTGCGCTTCTTCGTCCCATGTAAGGTCAACGCCGCTTGTCAAAAGCTCTCTTGTGTAGCCCTTCCACGGGGTAATTTCAAAGAAATAAATCTGAATGCCGTTTTTGTGTGCGTCGTGAATAAGCTTTTTGTAGCCGTTTATAATATCCTCAACCGAAGCTTCAGGGGCTTTGCCCTTCATACTTTTTGTTCTCGGGTGAAGAATGTCGTTAACGCCGACTTTTACAAAAATCTTTGAAACGCCCTTTTGCTTTATTGCGTCGTCTGCGAAGCGGTCAACGGTTGCGGGGCCGTAAATATTGCCGATAAGCCCAACGCCGTCATAAAGAAGCCTGTTTCCTGCGACTGCCTGCTGTAAAACGCCTATGTTCTTAACGCCCGAGCCGACAAGCTTTTGCGCAACAAGCACGGGAATGTCGTTTGCAAGGGTCGAGTCGCCGATAAACACTATCGACGAAGCGTCGCTCGCCCAAACGTCCATATTAATAAGATACGGTATGGTGTTGTAAGCAAGACCCGAAATTTCGTTTTTTGCAAGAACGCTGTTGGAAAGCGTTTTTTCCGTGAGCTTGTTGCCTGTTGTGATGTATGCCTTTGCGCCGACAAAGCCCTCGGTGCGCATTTGCTGATAAGCCGAAACATAATACGTCACGGCAATTGCGTCAAGCGCTTCGACCTTCATATCAACTGGGTCTGTGTATGCGTATTCGCCCGCCGCCACAGAAAACGACTCTGCCCCGCGAACCTTTAAGGGGATTATCGTTTCGGTAAGAATTTCGTTTGAATCCTCCCCGACGGCGCGCGCAACGTTTATTCCGTTGATTTTAATTGCGGTGTTGCCGAAGCGGTTTGAAATTTTAAAGCGAACTCTTGTGCCCGAAATAGTGGGTTTAAGAATAATTCTGACGGTTGAATTCATCAAAAAATCCGAAAGCTTTACGCCGTTGCTTTCAACAACAGCCTCTACGGGAGTGGTGCTCCATGCGCCGACCCATCTACTGTCATCGGCGGCATACGCCCCGACCGAAAAAGCCGAGAGCATTAAAATTATACACAAAACAGCGGCAAAAGCTCTTTTTAATTTTGTCATATAATCACCTTCCGATATTATTGCTCTACACCTGTAGCGTGAACAAATTATATCATCGGAATGTAAAATGATTATTCCCTTTAAGAAAATATTTTTGCGCGCGGCGGCGCTTCGCCCGAAAAACGGCGTAAAATAAGGGCTTGCGCCGTTCTGCAAGCCCTTGAATTTAAGAATTATTAATAATTATTTTCGCATTTCGGAACAAAATTATGTTCAATAGTACCTCATAAGCGCGATTACCTTGCCGAGAATTGCAACCTCGTCTGTAATAATCGGCTCAAACTCGTCGTTTTCGGGCTGAAGCCTGAAATGACCGTTTTCTTTATAAAAGCGCTTTACGGTGGCTTCGTCGTCAATCATTGCGACAACAATTTCGCCGTTTGAAGCGTAGGGCGTTTTTTCGGCGATGACAATATCGCCGTTTAAAATGCCCGCCCAAAGCATACTTTCGCCGCGAACCCTTAAAGCAAAAAGCGATTTATCGCGTGACACTCTTCCCGAATACGGAATATACCCTTCTATTTGCTCAACGGCAAGTATGGGCATACCCGCCGTTACCGTGCCGAGAAGCGGAACGTGTGTAACGTTTTCTGCCTGCCCCAAAATTCTTATAGAACGTTTTAAAAGCGGGTCGCGCATAATATAGCCCGCCTTTTCGAGCGAGTCAAGGTTGCTTTGCACCGACGAAGTTGATTTAAGCCCCACAGCCGCGCCGATTTCTCTGACTGACGGGGGAACGCCGTCCTGCGAGCGCTCCACAAGAAATTCGTATATCTTTTTTTGAGTCTCGTTAATTGGTTCCAAGAAATCACCCTTCCGAACAAACATTCTGTTTTTTATTATAATAACACATAAAACCGAAAAAAGCAAACATTTGTTTGCAATTTTTGAAAAATTTTTTCATAGTGATGTTAAGGGTGATTTTATGTATAAAACCTTAAGCTTTAAAACTCTTTCGGCAGTGAGCGGCGGCGTATGCGTTCTGCTCATTTTATCGGCGGCGCTGTCGGCGGTTTTCCCCGTGAAAGACGTTTTAGCCCCCGAAACGCGCCAACTTTCAATAATTATGTATCACCAAATAAGCGAAAACCGTTCAATATGGGGCAACTATGTCATTCCCGAAGAAAAGCTTCGCGCCGATTTTCAATATATGAAAGACAACGGCTTTAACCCCGTCAGTCTTAAAACCGTGCAGGATTTTGTTTCGGGAAAGAGCCGCACGCTGCCGAAAAACGCCGTGGTTATTACGTTTGACGACGGCGAGCGCAGTTTTTTGACAAAGGTTTTGCCGCTTTTAAAGGAGTTTAATTACCCTGCGGTGGTGTCGATTGTCGGCGCGCTTGCCGATATGTATACAAAAAGCGGCGAAACGAACGACGCCTATGCCTATCTTAACTGGGACGACATTAAAGAGCTTTCAAAAGAGCCGCTTATTGAAATAGGCAATCATTCTTACAATATGCACTCGCTCGGCACGCGCCGCGGTATGGGAAAAATATACGGCGAAAGCGACGAAGCGTATAAAAAAATCATAGCCTCCGATTTCGGACTTTTGCACACTGCTTTTAAAGAGCGCCTTTTAAATCAGCCGACAATTCTTGCCTACCCTTACGGCATAAGAAACAACATACTTTTTGAATATGCAAAAAGCGAGGGCTACACGGTGACGCTTACTTGCAGCGAAAAAATAAACAGGCTTAAAGAAAACGGCTCTCTTTATGAGCTCGGCCGCTTTAACAGACCGTATAAAGAGAGCTGTGAAACCTTTTTTGCAAAATTAGAGCAGAGTTAAGGCATAAAAAATTAATTTCCCCGCCGTCAGGCTTTCTTATGCCTAATCGCGCGGTATAAAGTAGCCGCACATAAAACGGCATTTTTCGGTGACTTCCTCACGGGTTTTATATTCGCAAGGCTCCGTTTTCATATTCGAGCGGTTATAAATTCTGTAGCCGCCGTCAATTCTTTCTATACAAACGGTGTGCACGCCGCGAAACGGATGGCGCGCGTTCCAGAATGACAAAATGCCGTGCTTTGACGAGTCGAGCGCGTCAAAAAACGCGTCGTAGGAAAGCGTGCGTTCAAGCGGTATTCCGTGTTTTTTGAAAAAATGCGCGGCGCGATAGACGTTTGAGCCTAAAAGCCCGCAAAACGCCCACACCTCTTTATACATATCGCGTGCAATTTCGGCAAGAGAAAAGGCATTTCTCCCCTCGAGCTTTAAAAAATTATATGCGGCAATTATTTCACAGCCGTTATACGACATAGGGAAAAAGCCGTATCTTAAAGCGCTTGCCGCGCCCTTCCCTTGTCCGTTTACAAAGCCGTCTTTAATATCTATCGGTTTATTGTGAGAATAGTTTATTTTTTCAAGCATAAAAGCGCCCCCGAAAAATTTGTTATTTAATGATACCACCTAAAAAGGCGCAAGTCAATTCCGAAACGCGCCGCGCGATTGACAACGCAAATAAATAATGGTAAAATTAAATAAATATCTTGCCGTTATGAGGTGTTATCTGTGGAAGATTTTACTTTTTATTTTGTTGCAGACCCCCATTATTTTAAAAGCTCTCTCGGCGCATACGGCAAAGAGTACGAAGAGTTTATGGACTTTGAGCAAAAATGCTTTGCCGAAACCGAGGCGATAAACAAGGCGCTGTTTGAATATTTAAAAAGCGCATCCGACTCAAACACCGTGCTTTTCGGCGGCGACCTTTCGTTTAACGGCGAAAAAGAAAGCCACCTTGAATTTAAAAAAATGCTCGGCGAGCTTAAAGAGAGCGGCAAAAACGTGTACGTCGTAACGGCGGGGCACGACATAGAGCCGCACCCGTTTTGTTATGACGGCGGCGAAAGAAAAGAAGTCGAGGGCATTTCTTTTTTTGACCAATACGGCCTTTACAGGGATTTCGGCTACGACGGCGCGCTTTCGTTCAATAAAGAGCATCTTTCTTACATAACGCAGCTTTGCGACGGACTAAGGCTTCTTGTTTTGTGCAACGACACAGAAGAGGGCACAAACAAAGCGTATTCCGACGACTTTCTTTTGTGGATAAAAGAGCGGCTTGACGAAGCAAAAAAAGACGGTCAAAAGGTTATTGCAATGGAGCATTACCCCGTTTTGCCCGGACAGCCTGTTTTGTGTTTTATCCCCGACGCACGTCAAAAAGACGCCGAAAAGCTTTACACTCTTCTTGCGGACAACGGCGTTCACCTTATTTTTACGGGGCACATGCACAATCAAAGCATTAACTTTGTAACCACAAAAAACGGCAACAGATTTTTTGACGTTTGCACAGGCTCGGTAATAGGCTGCCCCGCGTTTTTCAGGCGCGTAACATTAAAAAACAATTTTACCGTTGCCGAAATAGAAAGTATTCCCGTTCCCGATTTTTCATATGACACAAAGGGGAAGTCCTGCAGCGTCTATTTAAAAGACCAGTTTGAAAGAATGATTCTTTCGCTTCTTGACGGTATGAAGGACGACCCACAAAGGCTTTTGTCAAAATTCGGCGCGGGCGACAAAAAAGCTCTTTTCGGGCCGGTGAAAAAGATAGGCAAAATTTTTGACACCTGGACCGTCGGCAAAACTGCGCGCGTTTTCTTTGTCAAAGCAGAAAAAGAGGTCAAAGACATAAAACTTAAAGCGCTCGCTTTGGACCTTGCAAGATATACCTTTGAGGGCGACCAGCCTTATACCGAGGACACACCCATGGGCAAAACGGTTCTTAAAGTCTTTAAAAGGCTTAACCCCGTGTTTAAAATACTTGAAAAAAAGCTTCACGGCGCTCAGGGCGAAGAAATAAATATGTATGACATTCTGAAAAACACCGTCGGAAACTACGGAATTTCGGATTATAACGCAACGATAGAACTTGAATAACAGGAGATTTTTATGACTGCAAAGAATTTAATCGAAAACAAAAAAGCCGTTCTCGGCATTGAGCTCGGCTCGACAAGAATCAAAGCCGTTTTGATTGACGAAGAAAACAACCCGATAGCTTCGGGCAACTTCGACTGGGAAAACAGCTTTGAAAACGGTATTTGGACTTATTCGCTCGACGAAATTCACAAGGGGCTTTCGGGCGCTTATGCGTCGCTTAAAGCAAATGTCAAGCTTCAATACGGCGTCACTTTAAAGGGCTTTGCCGCCCTCGGCATAAGCGGTATGATGCACGGCTATATGCCCTTTGACGAAAACGGCACGCTTCTCACTCCGTTTCGCACCTGGCGAAACACAATAACAGAGGACGCGGCAAACGAGCTTTCAGGAGCTTTTGACTTCAACATTCCCCAGCGCTGGAGCATAGCGCATTTTTACAGCGCGCTTAAAAACGGCGAAAAGCACACAAAAGACGTCCGCTTTTTCACAACGCTTGCGGGCTACATACATTTTCTTTTGACCGGCGAAAAGGTGCTCGGCGTGGGCGAAGCTTCGGGAATGTTCCCCATAGACGAAAAAACACATAAGTTTGACGAAGAAAAAATTGATATTTTCAATTCTCTTGCAAAAAAGCATGGCTTTTGCGGCAACGTTAAGGAGCTTTTGCCCGATGTTCTTTCGGCAGGCGAAAACGCGGGATACCTTACGGAAAAAGGCGCGCTTCTTCTTGATAAAGACGGCGACCTCAAGGCAGGCGTTCCGCTTTGCCCGCCCGAGGGCGACGCAGGCACGGGCATGGTTGCCACAAACAGCGTAAGAATCCGCACGGGCAACGTTTCGGCGGGCACGTCGGTCTTTCTTATGATTGTGCTTGAAAAGGCGCTTTCAAAAATGTACCGCGAAATAGATATAGTAACAACCCCCTCGGGCGACCCCGTTGCAATGGTTCACTGCAACAACTGCACGTCCGACATAAACGCGTGGGCGTCTTTGTTCGCCGAATTTTCCGAGATGATGGGCGCAAAGCTTTCTATGGGCGATGTTTTCACCGCGCTGTTTAAAAAGAGTAAAGAAGCAGACCCTGACCTCGGCGGTATTCTCTCTTACAACTATTTTTCGGGCGAGCACATAACGGGATTTTTTGAGGGCAGACCCCTTCTTGTAAGAAAGCCCGACGCACATTTTACGCTTGCGAACTTTATGAAGGTTCAGCTTTACACCGCGTTCGGCGCGATTAAAACGGGCTTTGATATTTTGGAAAAGAACGAAAAGGTCGGCGTTGACAAAATTCTCGGCCACGGCGGATTTTTCAAAACGCCCGAAATCGGTCAGAGCATTTTTGCCGCAGTGATGAACGCCCCCGTTTCGGTTATGGCGACCGCGGGCGAAGGCGGCGCATGGGGCATTGCCGTACTCGCTTCTTATATGATAAACAAAAACGGACTTTCGCTTCCCGATTACCTTGACGAAAAGGTATTTTTAAAGCAGGAAATGACAACCGTTTCGCCCGACGAAAAAGAGGTTGCCGCTTTCAACGAATTTATGAAGTCATATAAAGCGGGCCTTGCAATAGAAAAAGCCGCAGTTGAGGCGTTCTGACTCAGCCATTAACGCGCGGCTTTGCCGCTTGAGCCGTTAGCTGCTGGCTGTTAGCTGTTAGCCCGAGTGACGGTCGGTTTGTTTTTTCATTTTTACATTGTTATTTTTGAACCCCGTAGATTGGTTAGTCCGATTTGCGGGGTTTTGTTTTCAGCCGTTAGCCAATAACGCGGCGTTGCCGCAATTTTAACCGCGCAAAGCGCGGCGTATAGCGGAAAAACGCGTTGCGTTTTTGGCGGGCGGCAGATATTTGAAGTAATAGGTAAGATGTAAGATGTAAGAAGTGATTATATTCCGCGCAGAGCGCGGAAAAATATAGGAAAAACGCGTTGCGTTTTTGGCGGGCGGCAGGTTGCCGCCCCTACGGGAAATATGGGAAAATCAATGCGAAAACGGGAAGTTTTTGCATAGAAAAACCTGCATTGCGTGTTTGTTGACAGAAAATTATCGTGTCGAAATAAATCTATTAACAATCAAATATTTTAAATGACAAGCCCCCACGCTCGGACAAAACCCGTTCACGGGGTCTGTATTTTACGCAACAAAGCCCTGTGAATGGAAAAAATTATTCCATTCACAGGGTTCATTTTATAACAATATAAAAACGATACTATGCAGTTTCGGTTACGCGGGCTAACAGCTAACGGCTAATGGCTACGGGCTACCCCGTAGGGGCGGCAACGCCGCGTGCTAAAAGCTAAAAGCTAACAGCCAAACCGACGTCTCATTTCTTTCCGATTTCTTCGCGGATTTTTTCGACTTCCGCAAAAACTATAGCCAAAACAACAAAAAGCGCGACTTGGAAAGAGATTATATACATAAATCCCTCGTCATCACCGAAATGTATACCTACACAAGTCAAAAGACCGAGAATAATAAGTACAGCAAAAAACGCCGCAATAAAGCAAATGCTGATAAAAAGAATATCTTTTTTCATATTTAATACCCCTCCCAAAAATATATAACCGAAACACCAAAAATATGATATGCGAAAATTCCGTCTTATTGTTTTTCAATTTAAATAACCGCATAACCAATGTTTCTGTTTTTAAAATAACATTTTTGTCAGTTGATGTCAATATTTTTAATTCAAGTTTTTGTATTAAAAACCGGCTTCGCCGCTTGAGCCGTTAGCTGTTGGCTGTTAGCCGTTAGCCATTATACCCGCTTGCGCGGGTGTCGTGGGAACGCTTACGCATTCCGGCGGGCGGCAGAGTTTGAAGTAATAGGTAAGGTAAGATGTAAGATGTAAGAAGTGATTATATTCCGCGCAGAGCGCGGAAAAATATAGGAAAAACGCGTTGCGTTTTTGGCGGGCGGCAGGTTGCCGCCCCTACGGGAAATATGGGAAAATCAATGCGAAAACGGGAAGTTTTTGCATAGAAAAACCTGCATTGCGTGTTTGTTGACAGAAAATTATCGTGTCGAAATAAATCTATTGACAATCAAATATTTTAAATGACAAGCCCCCGCGCTCGGGCAAAACCGTTCACGGGGTTTATTTTTTTACACAACAAAACCCTGTAAACGGACAAATTTTAATCCGTTTACAGGGTTCATTTTATAGTAATACAAAAATGATAATACGAGGTTGCTGTCACAAAAGCTAACAGCCAACGGCTAATAGCTAACAGCTACTCAGTCCTCATTTTCAAGCTGAATTTGTTTTACGATTTCATCGGGCACAGCCTCGCCGTGTTTTACAACAAGCAGGCAAAGCGCCGAAAGGACGAATACAATCGGTGCGTAATAGAACAGCGACATATACGTTCCGCTTACCATTCTGATTGCGCCGTAAAGTATGGGCGACGCTATCTGAGCCGAGAACGTTGCGGTGTAATAATAGCCCGTGAACGTGCCGACCTTGTCAAGACCGCCGATTTCAAGAACGAGCGGAAGCGTGTTTACGGTAATAAACATATTCGCCGCGCCGCCGAGAATAAGAACGGGGTAAACGAGTATGCCGAGTATTTTCGTTATGTCGTCAACAGCGTCCGAAAGCGAGCGAAGAGCCGCGCCGAACGTAGTAATATCCGTGTGGCCGAGCGTTTCCTGCGAAATTCTTACAACGCTTTCTTCAACGCCAGCGTGGGTCTTGAAGAGCTGTTCTTCAAATGCGGCGTATTTTGCCATTGAAGAAACGTCCTCGCCCTTGTCGAGCGCCTCTCTGTAAGAAATATATTCCTCCATAGAAAGAACGTCCGAATCAAGAAGCTCTTTTCCGGCGTCTTTTGCGGCTGCCGACAAGTCGGAGTTGTAGTTGTTGATTTCATCGTTAACGGCAATATAAGCGTTATTAACCGTAACGTAGTTTTTGATTGAAAGGTCTTTTGCGCCGAGCATTCCGACAAATATGCCGAAGAAGATTATGAATGCCGCAAGGAAAACGCAAAGTCCTGCAAGAATCGTTTTCTTTCTGCCGAATTTTTTGCCCATTTTGCCTGCCGGAAGAGCCGCAATGCCCGAAACGACGGCAAATATAAGCATAAGAATTGTTGCGCGCGAGGTTATCATATGAAGAATTTCCTGCGCGAAGAGCGAGAAGAACGTTGTTATTGCGTTTGTGCCGCAGAAAAGGAAGAAAAGGCAAGCGAGCATAAACATAAGGCTTCTTTTTTCGCCCTTTGAAAGCTTAACGGCTTTTCTCTCGGCTTTTTCGCGTTTTTTCTCTTCTTTTTCAGCCGCTTTGCGGGCTTTGGCGTCGGCGTACATATTCGCTTCGCCTTTTAACTTTATGCTTGTATCCTCTTCTTTGACAAAGAAAAGAAGAACGAGCATACCGATTATCATAATAACCGAGCCTATGCCGAAAACATAGGGGAACGAAAGCGTTTCGTCGGCTGTAATCTGAGCCTTTGTAACGCCCGAAAACGTTGTGCAAAGAACGATTGCAAGCGTGCCCGCAACCATACCGATGGCACTGCCGAGACCGCCCATAAGGTTAATAACGGCATTACCCTCGGAGCGAAGCGCAGGGGGCGTTAAGTCGGGCATAAGAGCAACGACGGGCGCGCGCCACAGCGACATTACGAAAACAAAGAGTATTATGAATATCATTGTTAAGGGAAGGCTGTGAGTGTTGAGGAACACAATCGGAATAAGGAAGAACAGCACTGCTGAAATCGGCGCGCCGATAACGATAAACGGACGGCGTTTGCCGAGCTTTGAGTGGCAGTTATCCGAAAGCTTGCCGAAGGTCGGCTGGAAAATAACGCCGAAAATGTTGTCGAACGTCATAATAATACCGATAAACAGCGGAACGAGCGTAAAGCCGCCGCCCACAAGCGCAACGTTTTCGCCCTGTGCCTCGGCAAATTTTGTAAGAATGGGAAGCTTTTCAACAAGCCAGTTGCTCCACGCGGTAACCGTAGAGCTGTTTGAAAGCAGGTTGTTGAGAATTTTTGTTATGTAGGGGTCATAAATCGCCCACGCAATGGACGTGGCAAGAAAACCGAAGCCCGTTAAAATAGTCTTTTTATAATCGAGCTTCAATCCTCCGTTCTCTTTCTTTTTACCCAAAGGTATCTCCTCCAATTATGGTCTTGTGGGCTTTGCAAAAGCACTGCCCGTGTCTTTTTATTTTATCACACTTTTTTGTGATTTCCAACAAAACAATACGCCGCTTTGCATTTTCAGAGACTTTCACAAAGCGGCGGTTGTTTATTTGTGCATATTTAATTTAATTTTGGCTGCTTCTGTAGCTTTCGGCTTCCCAATTGACAATAAAATCGGTAAGCTCTTCGCTCATAAAGCGCGGTCCGCCGAAGCTTTTTGAATAAACGGCGATTTTAAGCGCGTCGTCAAAAAGGGCTGCCGCGGTAGAGGCGCCTTTAACGGTCTTGTCAACCGAGAAAAATCCGCAGTCCTTTACAAGAAGTATTTTCGGAAGATAACCGTGCTTTTTTAAATATTCCGAGACAAGCGGTTTTATATCGCAAACGCGCTCAATATAAAGCGGATAAGGCTTGCAATAAACAATGTGGTCGGGCGTAAACGGTCTTAAAACGTCTTGCGCAGAATGCTCGCTTTTTGCAAAACGCAGTGCTTCTGTGTTAGGCTCAAACGTTACAACGCAGTCTTCAAGATATTCGGAAAAAACTGCGTTAATCTCTTCAAAAGCGTCGTTTGACTCGTCCGGTAAAAACCCGCCTGTTGAAAAATCGGGCATATATATATTCTTTTCACCGATTTTTTCAAGAATGAACGAAAGCTTTTTGTCAAGCTCTTCACGCGTTTCTGCGGCGACAAAAACGCCGTGGTTTGCAAGAAGCATCATATCGCACGGCTTGTTATGCTCTTTTTTAAACATATTAAGAGCGTCACAGCATATTTTTGCAAGAGTATAGCCCGGCTTGCAGGGTTCTATCCAAAGAACGCTGTCGCCGAAAATCTCTTCTGAAGCTTTTCTTCCGCCGACAGAGCACGTCAGCCCGTTCACCAAAGACGGGTGCAGATGAAGCACATATTTAAACGGAAAAAGGCTGTGCAAAAGCGTTTCGACGCTCGGCCTTTTCTCTTCGCCTTCAGCCCTTGCCGAAAACAGGTCTTTAAGCGACATAGCCTCGCGCGTTTTATCGTCGTCGGGATATGTTTTTTCAAAAACCTCGGCAAGCTTTTTCCTGTTCATTTTCACAAAGCCGTCGTTTGTGATTGTCGAAAGCGCCGTGCCCGAGCCTTTTATATACATAAAATCGCCGTCTTTAAGCGACGTGTTTCCGCCGCCCGCCAGCACAAGATTTTCGTCGCTTCCGTAATAATTTGAAAGTGCGGTAAGCTCGTCAAGCAACATTTTTGCTCACTCCTTAAATTTCACTCCGTTGATTTTTTCTATAATCGCGGGTATTTCCTCCACGGTATTCACCCTTAATTCGGGCTTTTCGATTTCAGGGTAGACCCATGTGCCCGTGGTCATTACCCACACGGGAACGCACCCCGCTTTTCTTGAACCTTCCACGTCAAAAAGAGGGTGGTCGCCGACATACATCATTTCGGATGTATCTACTAAAAGCCTTTTTGCCGCCTCTTTAAAAATGCGCCCGTCGGGCTTTTTAAAATCAAAATCGCCGCTTATAAGAATTTCGTCAAAACTGTTTAAAAGCCCGAGCATTTCGAGCTTTTGCTCTTGAACCTCGTGTCTGCCGTTTGTTATAAGTCCCGTTTTTATGCCGTTTTTTCTGAGAATTTCAAGCGTTTTTTTCGCAAACGGAAACGGTACGGCAACCTTTGTGAAGCACGAAAGCAAAAATTCGGTATAGTCGTTTATATCGGGCGGCGCAACAAAAATACCGCAGGAAACAAGATGGTCTAAAATCTTTTCCCACCCGAAATGAACATATTGCTTGTCTGCATAAATAAATTCTTTTGCAAAATATTCGTCGGTAATGCCTTTTGAAATTTCGTATTTTTCGCGAAACATCGGCACGACCTTTTTCAACGTCTCATATCGGTCAAAAAGCGTGTGGTCAAGGTCGAACACTGCGGCTTTTATCATAAAACCACCCCTTTCGTATACGAGTTATTTTAACATAACGCAATATTTAAAGCAACCGAAAAAAACTTAATTTTTCCCGTTTTTCGACAGGCAAACACATAGGCCGCTTTAAAGCATAAGCCCCTGCGGTGCTTCGCCGCATTCTTCACAGTCTATTATTTCGCGCACTCTTTTTTGACCGTTTAATATAAACTGCGCGACAAACTCTTCGTCAACCTTAATCGGAATCTCGTCAAAAATTTCATATATCATTTTTTCGGTTATTTTCGGAAGCTCAATTTGCCTGTACATCTTTCGCGCTTCATAAGAAGAGCTTAAAAACTCTTTAAAAAAGCGAATCAGTCCGTCGTGCTTTCTTAAAACGTCCGAAGGATACCCGTTTGAAATAAGCGCAATATTATTGTCATAATTCGGCGCGAGCGACAGAATTTCGCCGCTGTTCACATCGCGCAGTACCCCGAAATTTTCGGTGTGGCGGTCCATATTGTAGCAGACGGTGTCCATCCACAAAAGCAAAAGATACTGTTTTGCAACATCCCTTGAAATGCCCAAAAGAATATCAAAGCAATATTTGTAATCTTCGTTTTCGCCCGCAAGAGAACGCATAGATTCAAAATTAACCTTTGCGCCGTCCGTAAAATCCTTTGAACGGATATACTTTCCGTCAATTTCGTAATGAGCTGTATTAAGCCCAAGCCTTTCACCGAGACGGCATATAAAAAGCTCCGAAAAAATCTCTTTTTCATTGCCGCTTTTATACATCCACCACTCGCCGTCCAAAAGCTTCCAGCATTTTTCAAAGCTGCCGATATTCGTAAGCTCGGGCGTGCGCGAGGGTCTTCTTGAAAACCCGTCCGGGTCGCCGCGCAGCGCAAGCTCGGCAAAATAATTTTCTTTAAACCTTATATCGTCGTATTTTGCAGAAGAGCCTTCGGGCTTGAACCAATATCTGTCGGTTACGGTTGCCGCATTTACCGCCAAAGCCGTGGCAGCATCATCGGCGGCGCCGATGCGAAGCGCTTTTTTTAAAAGCCGCGAGTTTGTTCTGTGAGAGTCGATTGCCCTTAAAGCGAGCCACCCCTCAAAGTCGTTGACTCTTTTAAGATAGAGCGGCAAATATTCATCGCACGAATTTACAATTATTCCGTTTTTAATATCAGCCGCAACAAAGTCGCCCGACATAAGCTTACCCGTAATGCTTTTCATATTCCGCGCCGCCGCTCTTTTTGCGTTTTCACACCTTGCGCCCTCGGGGGTGCTTTTAAGTTTTTTAAGTTCCTCTTTAAGCTTCTTTCGTTTTTCTGTTTCTTCTGTTGCCGCCTGAAGCTCGTCTTTTTTCAAATATTTGCTTTTAAGCTTGCCGTTTTCGGTCCACTGCAAATAAAAGCGTTCTTTGCCGTTTATCATTTTCCGCGAAATATAGCCGCTTTTACACCTTGAAAGTTCTTCTTCAAGCTGTGCTATTCTTTCCTGTATATCCAAAACACTCTCCCCTTTCGATTTTTATATGCACCGGTACCGATATTGTAACCTATTTTTTCGCAAAACACAATAGGTTATTTAAAAACAGCCGAAAATCTCAAAAGACTTTCGGCTGTTTTTTCAGTAGATATTATAAATTAATATTTAGGTCTTACCGTGTAGCCCGTGTGAAGAATTTCGTGAGCCTTATGGCTGCCGGGCTTTTCAAAGTACTCGTCATAAACCGCCTTAACATCGGGGTTCTCGTGAGACTTTCTTATGGGAAGGTTTTCGTCGTCTTTATAGAGCGCCGCGCCTCTTACGGCTCTTACGTCCGTAAAGTTGCGAATCTCTGCGGGAACGATGGGCTGACCGCCGCCGTTTACACAGCCGCCGGGGCAAGCCATTATCTCAATGAAATCATAGCTCTTTTCGCCCGATTTAACCGAGTCGAGAACCTTTTTGGCATTTGCAAGACCCGAAGCCACTGCAACGCGGATTTTTGCGCCGTTGAGGTCATATTCGGCTTCTTTAACGCCGTCTACACCGCGAACGTCTTTAAATGCGTCGTAGCTCGGAAGCTCTTTACCGGTAACAACCTCGTAAGCGGTGCGAAGAGCAGCCTCCATAACGCCGCCCGTTGCGCCGAATATTGTGCCTGCGCCCGAAGCGAGACCGAACGGTGAGTCAAACTCTGCGTCGGGGATAGCCTTAAAGTTGATGCCCGCTTTTTTAATCATTCTTGCAAGCTCTCTTACGGTTATCGAAGCGTCAATATCGGGGAGTCCTTTAACCGCGGTGTGGTCAAGTCTTTCGGCTTCAAACTTCTTTGCAGTGCAGGGCATAACCGAAACCACAAAGATGTTTTCGGGGTCAATGCCCTCTTTTTCGGCATAATAAGTTTTTGCAACCGAGCCGAACATACCCTGCGGAGACTTGCAGGAGGAAAGATTTTTAATAAATTCGGGATAATAATGCTCGCAGAATTTTATCCATCCGGGAGAGCACGAGGTAATAAGCGGAAGATTTTCCTTCTTATTAAATCTGTCAAGGAACTCGGTGGCTTCCTCCATTATTGTAAGGTCGGCAGAGAAGTTTGTGTCAAACACTCTGTCAAAGCCGAGCATTTTAAGAGCGGCAACCATTTTGCCTGTTACAATTGTGCCCATTTCATAGCCGAACTCTTCGCCCAAGCCGACTCTTACTGCGGGAGCGGTCTGAACGATAACGTGCTTTGAGGGGTCGTTTATGGCGTCGATAACCTTTGCGGTGTCGTCTCTTTCCGAGAGAGCGCCCGTGGGGCACATATTGATGCACTGACCGCACGAAACGCAGGCAACATCGCCGAGACCGTATTCAAATGCAGAACCGATGTGCGTGTCAAATCCGCGCGCGTTTGCGCCGATAACGGCAATGCCCTGAAGCTTTTCGCAGGCGGCAACACAACGGCGGCAAAGAATGCATTTTTCGTTGTCGCGGTACATATGGGTTGCGCTTCTGTCGATGTCGTAATTTACAACCGCACCCTTATATGCGTCGGCGTCCTCAATGCCGTAGTCCTTGCAAAGCTTCTGCAATTCGCAGTTTTGGCTTCTTACGCAGGAAAGGCACTCTTTTTTGTGTGTTGAAAGAATAAGCTCAAGAGTTGTTTTTCTCGCTTCAATAACCTTGGGCGAATTTGTGCGGATTTCCATTCCCTCGTTAACGGGGAAAACGCACGACGCAACAAGGCTTCTTGCGCCCTTGACCTCTACAACGCATATACGGCACGCGCCGATTGCATTGATTTCTTTAAGATAGCAAAGCGTGGGAATTTCTATACCGACGCTGTGAGCGGCCTCAAGAATTGTGCTTCCGGCAGGAACCTGATAATCAAGACCGTTGATTTTTACATTAACTGTATTTTCCATCACTGTTCCTCCTTATTTCTTGGAAATCGCTTTGAATTTGCAGTTTGCCATACAAGCGCCGCACTTTATGCACTTATCCGTGTCGATAGAGAACGAGGGAAGCTTGTGGCCGGGCGCGATATAGTCTGTTTTTGTAATGGCGTCGGCGGGGCAGTTTCTTGCGCACATACCGCAGCCGATACATTTATCTTTGTCAATGTTGAAGGTAAGAAGTCCCTTACAAACGCCTGCCGGGCACTTTTTATCTACAACGTGGGCGATGTATTCATCCTTAAAGCGCGCATATGTGGAAAGAACGGGGTTGGGAGCCGTCTGACCGAGACCGCAAAGCGAATTGTCTTTGATGTAGTGGCAAAGAGCTTCCATTCTGTCAAGGTCTTCCATAGTGCCCTTGCCGCTTGTGATTTTTTCAAGAATTTCAAGAAGGCGTCTTGTACCTACGCGGCAGGGTGTGCACTTGCCGCAGGACTCGTCAACCGTAAATTTAAGGAAGAACTTTGCAATGTCAACCATACAGTCGTCCTCATCCATAACGATAAGTCCGCCCGAGCCCATCATGGCGCCCTTTGAAGTAAGGTTGTCATAGTCAATCTTTTCGTCAAGAAGCGACGCGGGAAGGCAGCCGCCCGAAGGGCCGCCCGCCTGGGCTGCTTTAAACTGTTTGCCGTGGGGAATGCCGCCGCCGATGTCAAAAATAACCTCACGCAGAGTCGTTCCCATGGGAACCTCAACAAGACCTGTGTTGTTGATTTTGCCGCCCAAAGCGAAAACCTTTGTGCCCTTGCTTGTTTCCGTGCCCATTGAGTTGAAGAACTCGGCGCCCTTAAGAATTATCTGGGGAATGTTTGCAAAGGTTTCAACGTTGTTTTCGGTTGTGGGTTTGCCGAAAAGTCCTTTAACCGCCGGATACGGAGGACGCGGACGCGGCTCGCCGCGGTTGCCCTCGATTGAGGTCATAAGCGCGGTTTCTTCGCCGCAGACGAAAGCGCCTGCACCGAGACGGATGAACAAATCAAAGTCAAAGCCCGAATTGAATATATTTTTACCGAGAAGTCCGTAAGCGCGGGCGTCGTCGATAGCCTTTTGAAGTCTTTGAACAGCTATCGGATATTCTGCGCGGACGTATACATAGCCTTCGCTTGCGCCTGTGGCATAGCCGCAGATTGTCATAGCTTCAACTATGCAGTGCGGGTCGCCTTCAAGCACCGAGCGGTCCATAAACGCGCCGGGGTCGCCCTCGTCGGCGTTGCAGACTACATATTTTTGGTCGGCCTTGTTAGCCGCGGTGAAGCTCCACTTTCTGCCTGTGGGGAATCCGCCGCCGCCTCTTCCGCGAAGGCCCGAATCCATAACCGTTTTAATAACCTCTTCGGGGGTCATTTCGGTAAGGGCTTTTGCAAGCGCCTGATAGCCGTCGACAGCAATGTATTCGTCGATGCATTCGGGGTTTATAACGCCGCAGTTGCGAAGCGCAACACGGTGCTGTTTTTTATAGAAGTTTGTTTCGCTTAAAGGCTTTACTTCTTCTTCGGTTACAGTCTCTTTATAAAGAAGTCTTTTAACAATACGGCCTTTAAGAAGATGCTCTTCGACAATCTCGGGAATGTCGTCAACGGTAACTTCGCTGTAGAAGCATCCTTCGGGATATACTATCATAATGGGACCCAAAGCGCAAAGTCCGAAGCAGCCGGTTCTTACTACCTGAACCTCGTTTTCAAGACCCTGAAGCTTTATGTTCTCGTTAAGCGCTTCTATGAGTTCCGCGCTATGGTTGGAGGTACATCCGGTACCGCCGCAGACAAGTACATGAGCACGATACATTTATTTTTCCTCCTTATTCCGTTACGGCGCCCACGGTGTATTCAGCCACGGGTTTGCCGTTTACAAGATGCTCGTTTACAACCTTAACCGCCTTTTCGGGCGTCATAAGCACATATGTAACCTTTTCTTTGCCGGGCTCAAAAACCTCAACAATGGGTTCATACTGGCACATACCGATGCAGCCCGTCTGGGTAACGGTAACGTGCTTTACGTTTCTTTTTTCAAGCTCCGAAAGAAGAGCCGAAAGAACGGGTCTTGCGCCCGCGGCTATACCGCAGGTTGCCATGCCCACAACAACTCTTACTCCGCCTTTGCCCTCGGCGTCTCTCGCCGCCATCTGAGCCTGTGCCTTTTCTTTTATTGCAAGTAACTCTTCAAGTGATTTCATTAAAATCTTCCTTTCACAGGTTTACAAGTTTGCTTCCGACCGAAAGTCGGTTTCATAAGTTTTCGGTATTTTCCCTGATATAGTCGGTTATCCATCTTACTACCGACGGCTCCGACAGCGGCACGCCGTCAAGAATACGCTTTATCTCGGCAGAATTAAACACAAATTCGCGCCCGTCTTTAATACGCCTGTAAACAAAGTCCCTGTCGCCGTTCATCGAAACTATGGCGGCTATTGTCGAAGGGACATCGCCGAGCGGGGTAAAATCAATGCTGTCCGTTTTAAAAAGCGCCTCGGTGACAGTGCCTTTTCCCAAAACCGAGGATATTTTAAAAGAGCCGCCCGTTTGCTCGGCTGCCATTTTAAAAAGCGGAATACCCATTCCGACCTTTCTTGTGGTGCGCGTTGTAAAAAACGGGTCCGTTACGTTTTTTATCTGCTCTTCTGTCATACCTTTGCCGGTGTCGCTTATCTTGATTAAAAGCGTGTGCTCTTTTGTGTTTTCTTTTACGGTAATTTCCGTAAGAAGCGAGCCTGCGGCAACCGAATTCTGGGTTATATCAAGAATATTGAGCGATAACTCCCTCATTTTTTCAGTTCATATATTTTGCAAGTATTCCGGGAACGTCGTCGGCTGTAACCTTGCCGTAAACTTCGCCGTTTACAGTGAATACGGGAGCAAGACCGCACGCACCTATACAACGGCATTCCGAAACGGAAAATCTGCCGTCCTGAGAGCACTCGCCGGGTTCAACGCCGAGAACTTCGCAAATTTTATCGAGCACCTGCTGAGAGCCTTTAACATAGCACGCCGTGCCGAGACACACGGAAATGTCGTACTCGCCCTTGGGCGAAAGCGCAAACTGTGCATAGAAAGTCGCTACGCCGTAAACCTTTTCAAGCGGAACGTCCATACCTTCCGCAATCATTATCTGCACTTCGCGCGGCAGATAACCGTAGATTTCCTGGGCCTCCTGCATAACGTGCATAAGGCGGCTTTTGTCGCCGTTACAACCGGCGATAACAGCGTCGAGCTTTGCTTTTTGCTCGGGAGTGCCCCTGAAAGGTATGCTGCTGATTTTTTTGACCATTCGGATTTCCTCCATTCAAATAGGGGTGTTAAGACGCAAAAGGCACAGTTCGCCTTGCGCCAACATACGAAGTTAATTATATCAAACCGAAAATTAAAAGTCTATAGTAAATTCCGACTTTTTTCGCAATAATTGATATTTTTTTAACGGTTTTTATAAAGTGCATAAAAATCGGGGCGAATTTTCTACACCCATTTTCCTTTATATTGGGGGTTTTGCCGCTTTTTCCTTTTTTTCGCTATGGCAATTTTCATTATAATATGATAAAATTAAATTTATATCGGAGGTGCTATTTATGAAAATAAGCGAAATCAAGTCCATTTTGAACGCCGAGCTTATATGCGGCGCAGACCTTATTGACAACGAGGTCTACACGGCATGCGGCAGCGATATGATGAGCGACGTGTTAGCCTACGTCAAAGAGCAGGCTGTGCTTCTTTCGGGACTTGTTAACCCCCAGGTTGTAAGAACGGCTGAAATGATGGATATGAAATGCATTGTTTTTGTGCGCGGCAAACGCCCCGACGAAGATATGATTGACCTTGCCATCGAGCGCGACATTGTTCTTATGTGCACAAAGCTTGAAATGTTCACCGCATGCGGGCTTCTTTACAAAAACGGCTTAAAGGGAGGCAGCGGCATCTGATGGAGGCGTTGAACTTACACTATGATGTCAGCGGCAACGATTTCACCTGCGCCGGCGAAGCCTCCGGCAAAATCAAAAAAACGCTTAAAGAGCTGGGGTTTCCGAACAGCACTGTAAGAAACGTTGCCATTGCGGTATATGAAGGCGAAATCAATATGGTTATCCACGCGGGCGGCGGCGTTATCGACGCCGTTATTGAGCCCGAATGCATTTCGCTTGTATTAACCGACCACGGCCCCGGAATACCGAATGTGGAGCTTGCCATGAAAGAGGGCTGGTCCACCGCCCCCGAAAACGTGCGTCAGCTCGGCTTCGGCGCGGGAATGGGGCTTCCGAACATCAAAAAATATACCGACGAAATGGTTATTGAAACTACAGTCGGCAAAGGAACGACAATAAGACTGAAGGTCTTTGTAAAATAAATCAAAGGAGCCTTTTATGGATACTTATTTCCACTCGGTTCGCCTTGACAAAGACAAGTGCAAAGGCTGCACAAACTGCATAAAGCGTTGCCCGACACAGGCAATAAGAGTACGCGAGGGCAAGGCGCACATTATAAAAGAGCGCTGTATTGACTGCGGCGAATGTATAACGGTCTGTCCGCATCACGCAAAGTATGCCGAGCGCGACAGCCTGACGCAGATTATAGGCTATAAATACAGAATTGCCCTGCCCGCCCCCGCGCTTTACGGGCAATTCAACAATCTTGACGACGTTAACATTGTATTAAACGCGCTCCCGTTTCTCGGGTTTGACTCTGTTTATGAGGTGTCAAAGGCGGCGGAGCTTATTTCCGACGCAACGCGCCGCCTTATGGCGGAAGGAAAGCTTAAAAAACCGATAATAAGCTCGGCGTGCCCCGCCGTTGTAAGGCTTATAAGAGTGTGCTTCCCCGACCTTTTAGACAACGTTTTGCCGCTTAACCCGCCCGTTGAAGAGGCGGCGCGGCTTGCAAAGCAAAAAGCCGCCGAAAAAACGGGGCTCCCCTCTTCCGACATCGGCGTATTTTTCATTTCGCCGTGCCCCGCAAAAATAACGGCGATAAAACAGCCGCTCGGGCTTGAAAAGTCATATATCGACGGCGCCGTTGCCATAAACGACATTTACCCCGTGCTTTTAAAGCAGATGGAAAAAACCGAAAAGGACGACCTTAAAGCGCTTCACGAATCGGGCGTTATAGGCATAAGCTGGGCGACAAGCGGCGGCGAAGCTTCGGGCACATTAAACGACAACGCCCTTTCGGCAGACGGCATTGAGAATTGCATGAAAATTCTTGAAGAGATAGAAAACGGCACGCTCGATTCCGTTGATTTTATAGAGCTTAACGCGTGCCGCGGCGGCTGCGTCGGCGGCAGTCTTACGGCTGAAAATCCGTTTATCGCAAAAACTCGCCTTATAAAGCTCAGAAAATACAGCCCCGTGTCGTGCAACCACATAAGCGGCGGCGTTCTTCCGCCCGAGGTTTTCAACTCTCACAAAATAGAGCCTAACGACGATATTATGAAGCTTGCCGACAATGTTTCGGAGGCGCTTGAACGTATGGCGCGTATGAAGGAGCTTTTAGAAAGCTTTCCGGGGCTTGACTGCGGCATATGCGGCGCGCCCTCGTGCCGCTCGCTGGCAGAAGATATTGTAAGGGGCTTTGCTTCGGAACACGACTGCGTTTTCAGAATCAAAAAAGATATAGAACAGCTTGACAAGGGCGTAAACCTTGACACGCTGATTCCCGCGCCGTTCAGAAAACGGCTTATAACGCGCAAAAAGGAGGAGCACAAATGACCGTAAAAGAGCTTGCTTCAAAGCTTTCTCTCACATTTCTTTCGGGTGAAGAAATTTCTTCCGAGCGCGAAATTGACGGCTGTTACTGCGGCGACCTTTTAAGCTGGGTAATGTCAAAAGCCAAAAGCGGAAACGTCTGGCTTACGGTTATGGGCAACATAAATTCCGTTGGCGTGGCGGCACTTGCGGACCTTTCGTGCATAATTCTTACAGAAAACGCGCCGCTTGACGAGGACGCAAAGAAAAAAGCCGATTTAAACGGCATTATAATACTTACAACAGACGGCAATACATACGAAACCGCCGCAAAAATCAGCAGGCTGATATGAGGCTTTATTACGATTTTCACCTGCACTCGGCTTTAAGCCCGTGCGGCGACGGCGATATGACCCCAAATAACCTTGTCAATATGGCAAAAATTATGGGTCTTGACGTGATTGCCCTGACAGACCACAACTCCTGTAAAAACTGCCGCGCCGCAATAAACGTCGGTGAAAATGCAGGTCTGACGGTAATCCCGGGAATGGAGCTTTGCACAGCGGAGGAAGTGCACGTTGTGTGCCTTTTCCCCGAAATATCCGCTGCCGAAGAATTTTCGGAATATATAAAAACGACCGTTCCGCCCATAAAAAACAAGCCCTCGGTTTTCGGCGAACAGCTTATTATGAACGAAAACGACGAGGTCACGGGCGTTGAAGAAACGCTTCTTGTCACGGCAAGCAGTCTTAGCATAAGCAGGGTTTATGAAACCGTATCAAAATTCGGCGGATTTTCGTTCCCCGCGCATATCGACAGAAGCTCTTACAGCATTATTTCAAACCTCGGCACAATCGACGAAAGCCTCGGCTTTACGTCTGCCGAAATATTTGACCTTTCAAAAGAAGGGGTACTGAAAGAAAAGCACCCCTTTTTAAATACTGTCCCTATTCTTTCAAGCTCCGACGCACACTACCTTGAAAATATGCGCGCCGCTTCTTTATTGATAGAGGCAAAAGACTCTTCGGCAAAAGCCGTTATTAACGCGTTAAAAAACTTATCCCGAAAGGATTGAGTAAAATATGGAAGCCATACAAAAAGTCAAAGACACATTAAGCGAAGTGAAGCTTTATTGGAATCAGCCCCGCCCCGGCGAGTATGTTCCCTATAAAGAAATCGCAAAGCTTTCTGTGGGCTGGATGGCGCTTTATATGTCCATTCAGTGGTCAATCGGATTCGGCGTAGGCAACCAGTTTACCGGAATGACGCTCGGAATGACAAACACACAGCTGCTTGTTATGATGTACATCTGCCAGGTAATAGGCTATGTTATGACCCCCGTAAACGCATGGATAGTCGACAACCTCAGAAGTAAAGACGGCAAATACAGAGTTTACATTAAGCTTGCTATTCCGTCGATGATTTTTACGCTCTTGTCACTGTGGCTGCCCTATGAGCAGGTGCGCGACGCCCACAAGCCGTTTACCGTTTATGTAATGATTATTATGCTTTTCGTAATCGGTCAGATTCAGGGCTACATTCAAAACTGGGTAACAACGGGCGTTACAAATATGGTTCACGTTATTACTCCCAACACCGAAGAACGCACAAAGATAATGGCTATCACAAGCATTATATATTCTGCGGGCTACACAATAAACAACCTTTATTATCCGATAATGGTTGACGTGCTCTGCCAAAACGGCGACAAGTATAATATGACATATTTCCGCGGCGCTTACACACCCATGGCGCTGTTTATGCCTATTGTTCTTCTTGCATACTTCGGCACTCAGGAAAGACTTGTTCTTCCCAAGAGCCGAATAACAAAGATGAGCTTTGCTTCGTCAATGCGCGCCGTTGCAGGCAACAAAATCTTTTGGATTAAGTGCGCCGACGGCTGGAACAACTTCCTTGAAGACGCAAAGGGCAACATTTGGGAATGGATGGTTTACCGCGCCCATATTATGAAGAGCTCTACATACGGTCTTCTTAACACAATATCCTACAACGCAAACTTTTGGGGTATGCTGTTCTCACCGTGGTTTATTAAAAAATTCGGCAAAAAGAAAATCAAGATATTCAAAAACGTCGTTCAGATATTCCTTATTGCCTCATACTTCCTGTTCTACAAAAGCCCGCTCGCAGGCATCGGACTTTTCATTGTTTATACAATCGACCGCTTTGTCGACACAGGCAACGTTATCGACAGCGCAATCGAATCGGATATGCGCGATAACCAGCAATACCTCATCGGCGAGCGCATAGACGGTGCGTTCGGATTTGTTCAGACATATGCGGGCGCCGCAATAAGCTCCGTAACGAGCCTTTTCATTCCGTGGGTTTATCGTAAAAAAGGCTTCGACGGAACGGATTACTCTGTTCTTGACGTTTATAAAGATTATGACGAAACGCTTCCGCTTTCAAAGCAGACCAAAAACCCCGACTGTGTACTTTACCAACTTATGGATACGCTTCTTCTTATCTCGATTGTCGGCGCTACCATCGACGTTTTGCCGTGGTTTGCTTACGACATCACGGAGACGGGTCAGAAGTCGATGATAAGAGTTATAAGAATCCGCACTATAGTCGAGGACAGAAAAGCCGAAATGCAGGAGGACTCTGCATATATCGAGGGCTGTGAAGCGATTATCAAGGCGCGCAAATATCACGGACTTGAAAAGAAAGACGTTTCAAAGCATCTTATAAAAGAAGCCAAAAAATCGGGCGACCGCGAGCTTGTAAAGAAAGCAAAGCAGGAGCTTGAAGACGCAAAGGCATTCAACGAAGAGATTGAGGTTGCCGATTTTGTTATGCGCGAAATCAACCGTTTTGAAACCGAGTTCGGTCAAAAACAGCTTGAGCTTTGCAGAATGATTGTCGCAGGCGGCCCCGAGCACTTCTTTGACTGCGCCGAAGAAGCCGTTGCTTTTGCTTCGGCTCTTCCAGAGACGCACGTTAAAGAAGAGCGCACCTGGAGAAAACAGGAGATAAGAAACGCCCGCTCTCTTGCAAAATCAAGAAAGCTTGCCGCAAAATATTATCCGAACGGCATTGTAGAGTTTGACCACAAAATTTACGACGACGCCTACAATATGCCCGACGACACAAGAGAGCAGGCAAAGCTTCGCCGCAAGGCCATGAAAGAAGCAAGCAAACAGCGCAACATCTACGGCAACGTTGCGGCACCCTATCTTGCCGCCGTAAGAACACTTGAACTTTACGAGGGCTACAACAACCTTGACGAAATAATCAGCGATTATGACAACGTTGTTGCCGCAAGAAACGAGCGCCACGCTTCGGAAAGAAAAGAAGCCGAGCGCATCGCCGCCGAAAGAGCACTCGACAGAGAGCGCAAACAGCAGCAGAAAAAATTGAGAAAATAAGCTGTTGGCTGTTAGCTGTTAGCTATTAGCTTTTAGCTGTTAGCCGTTAGCCCGAGTGGCGGCGACTTGCGTGTTGTCATTTTTACATTGTTAT
>ERZ808246.607-NODE-607-length-29071-cov-6.166081_pt1 | contig 29071 bp, 22 predicted proteins | sample MGYA00521083_ERZ808246 | MGnify/ENA primary metagenome ERZ808246 (study PRJEB31516, sample SAMN03275577) | gut metagenome | biome: mammalia-associated habitat; material: feces | host: Papio cynocephalus | place: Kenya | collected 2012-07-07 ...
ACGGGATTCAGCCTTATTTTTTCATACTCGGAAAAAGTTTACCGGACAGTAATAAAAAATAATACCTAAATTTGCATAAAGGGTCGAATCTATGAGATGTGATGAAAGGTACATTTTTTCTTCAGTTTTTGATGTTTCTGAACCAAAATTCGGGCTTCAACTCATTGAAATATAATAATGTCCAAAAATTGCTCTCAGAGACTATATTCCACTAAAACAAGGATTAAGACTTCCGGTCTTCCGTCTTACCGTCGGCAGTTTTTACCCTCAGAGACTATATTCCACTAAAACAAGGATTAAGACACAACTGGGAAGTTCCTGAACGCGCTCATAGGAATGAGCTCAGAGACTATATTCCACTAAAACAAGGATTAAGACCCGTCTCCACAGCTAATGAATAGCCGCTTCTGTCGCTCAGAGACTATATTCCACTAAAACAAGGATTAAGACCCTACGGGTAAGCGTAGAAATAGACAGCCATGATGGCTCTCAGAGACTATATTCCACTAAAACAAGGATTAAGACATAGAGTTGTTTCTCGAATATGCTATAGACTCAGAGACTATATTCCACTAAAACAAGGATTAAGACCAATACTGCAAGACATGAGAACGACGGATAAACTCAGAGACTATATTCCACTAAAACAAGGATTAAGACTGATTTTCTTTAATTTACCCACCTCATTATACCTCTCAGAGACTATATTCCACTAAAACAAGGATTAAGACCATCCGGGAACTTAATCACATCCCCTACATGGAGCCTCAGAGACTATATTCCACTAAAACAAGGATTAAGACGTCTGTTCAAAGGTTTTGCCGTTTCTTACTACACTCAGAGACTATATTCCACTAAAACAAGGATTAAGACGAGCCATTTATGGCCGATACGTCGACCATTTGGCACTCAGAGACTATATTCCACTAAAACAAGGATTAAGACAATTGTTTAATTGTTTAGTTGTTTATTTATTCCCACTCAGAGACTATATTCCACTAAAACAAGGATTAAGACTATATCCTCCTCCAGTTGAAACACCCTCTTTCAATGAACTCAGAGACTATATTCCACTAAAACAAGGATTAAGACTCCTTTTCAGATATGAGCGGTATTGATTTTTCGGACTCAGAGACTATATTCCACTAAAACAAGGATTAAGACGCCAAGGCTCTTTGTATGAACCTTCACTCTCATCGAAGCTCAGAGACTATATTCCACTAAAACAAGGATTAAGACAACATCTTTCAGAGCCTTCGCAAGTGCCCTCATAGTCCTCAGAGACTATATTCCACTAAAACAAGGATTAAGACGTTCCTGTACTCGTCGGGGGTCATCTCGACGCGCTCAGAGACTATATTCCACTAAAACAAGGATTAAGACATCGTGGTAATTCCGTAAGCAATCCTGTAAGCTCAGAGACTATATTCCACTAAAACAAGGATTAAGACTGAGTTGATACTCTTTACTGACCATTTCCCCTGGCTCAGAGACTATATTCCACTAAAACAAGGATTAAGACAAGCATAAGTGTTCTGACACCATTCTGTCGTTAAATGGCTCAGAGACTATATTCCACTAAAACAAGGATTAAGACATTCATAATTTTATTTGTTTATAAATTCCTCAAACACGCTCAGAGACTATATTCCACTAAAACAAGGATTAAGACACTGATTTTCCATACTCTGAAGGCACAACCTCTGCCTTGCTCTCAGAGACTATATTCCACTAAAACAAGGATTAAGACCTCACGGATTTTCTGAGAAACCACAAGTGGGTTCTCTCAGAGACTATATTCCACTAAAACAAGGATTAAGACCCCAGAATGGTCTGGTTTTTCTTCTCATCGTCGGTCATCTCAGAGACTATATTCCACTAAAACAAGGATTAAGACCTCACGGATTTTCTGAGAAACCACAAGTGGGTTCTCTCAGAGACTATATTCCACTAAAACAAGGATTAAGACCCCAGAATGGTCTGGTTTTTCTTCTCATCGTCGGTCATCTCAGAGACTATATTCCACTAAAACAAGGATTAAGACTGTAAATGCCGACAAACAACAACCCACCGCCAACACTCAGAGACTATATTCCACTAAAACAAGGATTAAGACTGATGCAAACATATTTACATCGTACCAAAATGCGTCTCCTCAGAGACTATATTCCACTAAAACAAGGATTAAGACCATTTGTAGCGTCAGGTATAAATTATCACTCATCGTGGAGACGATTAGAAGAAAGGCATATTGTATATAGAAGATTCTCGAGAAAAATGTAACTTTGCAGCGAAAATTGAGTAAACGCTGTTATGACAACGATATATATATTGGCATCTTTGGCTATCGGCTTTGCCGCTGGCTGTGCCATCTCCTGGGCATTTTTTCACGGCAGGCTCTCTGAAGCCAAGTCCAGGATTGACGTGCTTTCCGCGCAGAACGAAATGCTGAAGTCGGCGCGGGAAGATGACGAGAGGCATCATAAGGAAAGCCTTGAGGCTCAGGAGGCTCGCTTTGCCCAGACACTTGCACGAGTGACGGCTGAGCTCAAGACCGCGACCGAGGATATGCTGAAGCAGCGGCAGAAAGAGTTTTCGCAGTCAAGCGCCGAGAACATCGGGCAGATAGTCGGGCCTCTCAAGGACACCATAGACAGGATGAAGCAGGCCATGAACGACAGCACTCTGAAGCAGACTGCCATGAGCGGGGAGATGAAGGCCGGAATCGAAAACATGATGAAGATGAGCGAGGCAGCGCGCAAGTCCGCCGATGAACTAGCCCGCGCGTTCCGTCATGGCAATAAGGTGCAGGGCGACTGGGGCGAGGCTGTTCTTGATGAACTGTTGCAGTCACAGGGACTTACGCGGGGTGTGCACTATGACGTGCAGGCTGTTCTGCGGGATGCCGACGGCAAGACCGTGCGTTCTGAAAGCGGCGGGACGCTCCGTCCGGATGTCATTCTGCACTTGGATCAGAACCGCGATGTCATCATAGACTCCAAAGTTTCCCTTTCAGCGTTCATGGACTATGTGAACGCCTCCGATGAACAGGAACGGAGCAGGGCTCTTGCAGCTCACCTCGCCAGCCTGAACTCGCACGTCAAGGAACTTTCGGCAAAGGACTACTCTTCGTATGTCAAGGCTCCGAAAGTCTGCATGAACTATGTGATTATGTTCGTCCCGAATACCGGTGCCCTATGGACGGCGCTGAATGCCCAGCCGGATCTGTGGAGGCAGGCTATGGAAAAGAATGTGTTCATCGCAGACGAGCAGACGCTTTATGCCGCGTTGCGGATAATCGATATGACATGGACGCAGATAAAGCAGGTTGAAAGCTACCAGAAGGTCTTTGCGCTGGCAGACGAGATGATGGATCGTGTCGGGCAGTTCATGAAAAAATACCGGGACATCGGTGACGCGCTGTCCAAGGCTCAGAAACTCTACGAAGAGGGAGGGAAGAAACTCGAACCTTCCGGGCAGAGCATACTCCAGACATGCGCGAAGCTTGAGAGACTCGGTGCGCGTCAGAGCACGAGAAACCCGCTGCCGCAACTTGCTGATGTTGAGCCTGTTGCTGAACAGGGTGAAGAAGACGGGGACAATGGATGAATATTCTTATCGTTTATTAATATCTTTGCAGGCTGAAATTTAATAATATACCAATGGCACAGAAACCTTCCATTCCAAAGGGAACAAGAGACTTCGGCCCGGTCGAAATGGCCGGACGTAACTATATCTTCGACACAATACGCTCTGTATTCAGAACTTACGGATATGCTCCGATTGAGACCCCGTCAATGGAGAATCTTTCCACTCTGATGGGAAAATATGGGGAGGAGGGCGACAAGCTGCTCTTTCGCATTCTGAACTCAGGAGAGGCATTCAACGGAATCGATTTTAAGGAATATGAAGTTGAGCCGTCGGAGTCCGACAATCCGGAGAAAGGACCTTTCTACAACTGTCGTGCACTTACTAACCGTGTGTGTGAGAAGGGATTGCGCTATGACCTGACGGTGCCGTTCGCGCGTTTTGTAGTCCAGCACCAGAACGAGCTCTCGTTCCCGTTCAAGAGGTTTCAGATTCAGCCGGTATGGCGCGCCGACCGTCCGCAGAAAGGGCGCTACCGCGAGTTCTACCAGTGTGATGCCGATGTTATAGGCTCCGCCTCGCAGCTCAACGAACTTGAGCTTGTGCAGATTGTGGACAGGGTATTCGGTCTTTTCGACGTGCGCGTGTGCATAAAGATTAACAACCGCAAGGTGCTTACGGGCCTTGCCGAAATCTGCGGTTTCCCGGACAAGGTCGTGGACATCACGGTTGCCATCGACAAGATTGACAAGATTGGTCTTGAGGCGGTTGAGGCCGAGATGCTGGAGAAGGGGCTTACTGAGACGGCGGTGAGGGTTATCGAACCTGTGCTTCAGATGAGCGGCACTACTGCGGAGAAGATTGTCCTCATGCGTTCTCTGTTTAATGGCGGCTCGGCGTCCGGGCTTGTGTCCGAAACGGGACTTCGTGGAATTGACGAGCTGGAGGAACTGTTCGGCTACATTGATGCGGCCGGGATTTCGCAGCAGGTGGAGATTGATCTCTCTCTTGCCAGGGGTCTCAACTATTACACCGGAGCCATCTTCGAGGTGAAGGCGCTTGACTTTGCCATCGGCAGCATCTGCGGTGGCGGGCGCTATGACAATCTTACGGGCATATTCGGCCTCCCTGGGATGTCCGGAGTGGGAATCTCTTTCGGTGCTGACCGCATCTATGACGTGCTTAAGGGCTTGGATAAGTTTCCGAAGGACGTGACAGACAGCGCCAGGGTTCTCTTCGCGAACATGGGCGTGGACGAGGTGAAATATCTCATCCCGATTGTGAAGGCGCTCCGTGAGTCAGGCGTGGCCTGCGAAATTTTCCCTGAATCCGGAAAGCTCAAGAAGCAGTTTGACTATGCCGATCGTCGGCACATTCCGTTCATCTCCATATGCGGAGGAGACGAGTCCGCCGCCGGCAAGGTGAACTTCAAGAATCTCGCGACCGGCGAGCAGCAGGCCTTTGACAAGAGGGATCTTGCCGGGATGAGGGCGTTTCTGGGAATGTAGGCGTTCTGTGGGCTGGAGGTGGGTGAACAAAACACTTTTGAGTCACCTTGTCTGCGTCCTTGTGGCAAAAATATTGCAAAAAGTTCAACAAAAGTTTGCAGCATCAAAAATTTGTTGTACCTTTGCAATCCCATTCGGGAAAAGCTCGTTTGAGCGTACTTCCGATGGGACAGATATCAAATTCCTGAATAGCTCAGTTGGTTAGAGCATCTGACTGTTAATCAGAGGGTCGCAGGTTCAAGTCCTGCTTCAGGAGCAACATCGCGGGGTAGAGCAGTTGGTAGCTCGTCGGGCTCATAACCCGGAGGCCGGAGGTTCGAGTCCTTCCCCCGCTACCAAGTCAAGGCATTGAAATTAAAATTTCAGTGCCTTTTTGTTTCTTTTATTTTTTTCATATTTCTATAATGCTTATTTTTGTAGGTTAGGAAAATTCGGGAGCATTGTGCGCTTCCGCGAACCTCAAGATAGCCATTATGGACATTGACCTTCTTTCAAAAATGGTGTATGACCTGATTCTTGACAACGACAGAGTCGCGTTGCCTGGAGTGGGGTGCTTTGTGGCAGAGATTGTGCCGGCGAGTTTCTCCGACAAGGGATATACGATAAACCCTCCGTACAGGAGACTCTATTTCAGAAGCAAGCCGGACGACGGTCAGTTGCTCGTGAAGCTTTACGCTAAGTCGAATGGTGTGACGGAAGAGGATGCCCGGAGGATTTTGACGGAATTTCTTGCCGAGATGAAAGAACTCCTCTTTACTCGCAAGATCATTGTCTTCCCGGGACTCGGGCGTCTTCGTGCCACGAAGGAGAATAATCTTTTCTTTGTTGCGGACGAGGCTCTCGACATCTATCCGGAAGGCCTCGGTCTTGAGCCTCTGTCTTTGAAGACTCATAAGGAGACCGAGCAGGAACTGTCCGCCACTATTAACGAGTTGGACGGTATACTTGGTGTCGGGGATGCAGTTGCAGAGACGCCTGCTGAGCCTGTTGCAGAGCCTGTCGCTGAGGCGCCTGCTGAGCCTGTTGCAGAGCCTGTCGCTGAGGCGCCTGCAGAGCCTGTCGCAGAGTCTGTCGCTGAGGCGCCTGCTGAGCCTGTTGCAGAGTCTGTCGCTGAGGCGCCTGCTGAGACTGTTGCAGAGTCTGTTGCCGATGCGCCTGCTGAGCCTGTTGCAGAGTCTGTCGCTGAGGCGCCTGCTGAGCCTGTCGCAGAACCTGTCGCAGCAGAGGCCGTCAGGTCGGAAACCGTGGAGACAAGGAGAACATCGCCGGGAAAAATCGTGCTTCTGACCGTCGTTTCGATTGTCGCCGTGGCTGTGGTTCTTTTCGGGGTCTTCGTCTTGATGGTCAACTGCTTCCCTGATGCCCTCGACAAACTGCTCTACACTCAGGAAGAGCTTGACATAATCAATTATCGCCTTTAGAAATATTCATCTCGACGGCGTGGCTCAGAAAAGATAGTTTTGAGATGTTTGAACTGATTTATCCGGTGGATCCGGCTCCTGTATTGCCTGTCCTCACTGCCGGTTCACCGCGCGGAGGGCGTCTTGACGGTGAGGTGTTTCCCGTCGTAGAGGAAAGCGGACTTGTGGTGGGACGTGCCTCGCGCTCATATTGTCACGGCGGTTCGCGGCTTTTGCATCCGGTTGTGCATCTTCATATAATTGACCGTGAGGAGAGGATATATCTCCAGAAACGTTCGATGAAAAAGGACATCCAGCCCGGGAAATGGGATACGGCGGTCGGAGGGCACGTCGGCTACGGGGAGAGCCTTGTGGAGGCGCTGCTGCGGGAGTCGATGGAAGAGTTGCACCTGACGCGCTTCAATCCCGTGTACATCGGGACATATCCGTATGATTCCGACAGGGAACGTGAACTCGTCAACATCTTCGCGGCCGTGGGCTCATTTGAAATAAAGCCGGATCTCGACGAGGTTACGGACGGACGTTTCTGGACCACAGCCGAAATTGACGCCGCCATGGGAAAAAACATCCTGACGCCAAATTTTGAGATGGAATTCGGTAAGATTCGAAATAAACTGCTTGCCTTGCTGTAAATCCGTGGAAGATTAGAATGAACAGAATATCAATAATATACTCGAATAATCTCGGGACTTCTGACGAATTGTGCCGGATTGCATCTGCGACAGGAACGGAATATATTCTTCTTTGCAACGAAAAATACCGCATCACCACGGCGCAGCACGCGCTTGAACGCTTTGTTCAGATTGCTGACGACACAGGGGCTGACATGCTCTACTCCGACTGCATCGAGAACGGGGAACGACATCCTCTTATTGACTGTCAGATGGGTTCGCTGCGAAACGACTTCGATTTCGGACCTGCGCTTCTTTTCCGCACCTCATCGTTCAAAGACGCCGCAGCTTGTCAGGCGAAAGAGGCAAATTACCGATATGCCGCGCTTTATGACCTTCGTCTCCGCATGCGTAGCATCTTTCATATAAGAGAGTATCTTTATGAATATGTGGAAGACGACCTGCGCCTGAGCGGCGAAAGGCAGTTTGACTATGTCGCCCCTTCCAACAGGGACGTTCAGATTGAGATGGAAAAGGCCTGCACTACCCACCTCAAACGCATAGGGGCGTGGCTTGACGGTCCGCGTCCGGTCGCTCCGGAGCCGGGCGTGACCGTGCCGGTCCAAGGCGAGACAGGTAGCGCGAAGTCTCCGGACGGCATCGCCGGGCAGACCGGCTTTCCTGTTGTCGCCTCTGTAATAATTCCTGTGTACAACAGGGTAGGGACAGTCGGCGATGCTGTCAAGAGTGCTCTCTCGCAGCGGTGTGACTTCGATTTCAATGTTATTGTCATCGACAATCATTCCACCGACGGCACGACGCGGCTCCTTCGCCGGCTCTCTGAAGATGACCGGCGCCTGGTTCACATAATCCCGGAAGAGAAGAACCTCGGAATCGGAGGCTGCTGGAACCTCGCCATAGACAGTCCTCGTTGCGGGCTCTATGCCGTCCAGCTCGACAGCGACGACATCTATTCCGGTCCCGACACGCTCTCGAAAATAGTGGACGGCTTCCTCTCGCAGCATTGTGCGATGCTTGTCGGCTCCTACACGATAACTGACTTTGACCTTCGGCCCATACCTCCGGGGCTCATCGATCACCGCGAGTGGACGGATGAGAACGGGCATAACAACGCCCTGCGAATCAACGGACTCGGAGCCCCGCGCGCATTCCGGACCGACATACTGCGCCGGATTCATTTCCCGAACACGAGCTATGGCGAGGACTACGCTGTTGGGCTGAGGCTTTCAGGGCTGTACCGTATCGGCAGGATTTACGAACCTCTTTATTTCTGTCGTCGCTGGACCGGTAATTCGGATGCTGCGCTGAGCATAGAGAAGCAGAACGCCAACAACCTCTACAAGGACAGCCTCCGCACTGCGGAACTCCTTTCGCGGATGAGGCGGAATGCGTGCCATGATGCCGCCGACAACCTTTGAGTCAGAATACTTGCGAAACTTGAATAATGAAGGATAACAACGAAATACAGAAATTTGTCAACGACCAGCTCTCCTGCTGGCCGCTTGCCTGCGCGAACTTCAGGGCACTCAAGAACGTGAAGACCAAGGCACTCAACATCCGGGGGCTGGACGTCATCGTGCAGCACAATCCGGCGAGGATGATTTCTTCGGCAGCAAAGCTCGACAAGGCCTCGGTCGCGAAGCGCCCCTGCTTCTTCTGCAACCGCTTCCCGGAACAGACTTTCATCCGTTTCGAGGGACGCAAGGGCAAGAAATACGACATCCTGCTCAATCCATATCCGATTTTTCCGGATCACCTCGTGATAGCAAGCACAAGGCACTGCGCCCAGTCCATCTGGAAGCGCTACATAGACATGCTTGATCTTTCCAGAAAATATCAGAACTACACCTTCTTCTACAACGGTCCTCATTCCGGGGCCTCCGCGCCCGACCACCACCATTTTCAGGCCGCTCCTAACGGGCTTATGCCCTTGGAAAATGATGTGCGGAAGATGCTCTCGCAGTTGCGTATCTCTTCATTGAAGGATGCGGAACCGTCATCGCCCGTTCCGGAACTGACCTACCTCGCCTCGGTCCAGGACGCACAGCTCTTCCACTACAACAAGTTCGTGAACGGTGTCTTTGTTCTCCGTGCAACTACTTCGAAATCAGCTGCAAAGCTCTTCTATAGACTTCTCGACTGCGCCGACACTCCGCAGGGGGAAAGCGAACCGCTGTTCAACCTCATATCGTGGTATGCTGACGGGGAGTATTGCTCCGTCGTGGTGTTCCGCACCGCGCACCGTTCGCACCACTACTTCTCCGACGGCTCCGACCATCTCACGATGAGCCCCGGCTGTGCCGACATGGGCGGCTGCTTCGTGGCTCCTGTACCCGCGGACTTCGAGAAACTTGATGCAAAGCTCCTGACGGAAGTGCTTGATGAAGTGACCCTGAGCAAGGATGCCCAGCGTAAGATTGTCCGTCGTCTCACACGCACGCAGCCTCACATAAGTGTAGGCATAATGTCGGCGGAACGGATTGAATTTCAGATGTATCCGGACGGCGGCGGCACGCGCGTGGCAACCTACCGCGAGGGCAAGATTGACTATGACGGCGCGCTCTATGACGAACTTTTCTTTGAGGAGCAGACCCCGTCGACTTTCTTTGCCGAACCGACTTTTGAACTCCACGATGTCACTATAGGCAAGGGTTTCCACTGGGAACGCCGTGAGACACAGAAGTTTGCCGGAGCTCTGAAAATCATCGTCGAGAACAACGGACTCACGGCCATCAACGTAATAGGTGTCGAGGACTATCTTCTCAGCGTCATATCCTCCGAGATGAGCCAGAACTCTCCTGAGGAGTTCCTGAAGGCTCACGCCGTGATTTCCCGCTCGTGGGTTATGGCTCAGCTCGCTCATGACAGGAAAATTACCTGCGATGCCGCCGAGAGAGAGAGTTTCCGGAAGTGCAGGAATATAGAGGATGTCGTCACCTGGCTTGCGATGCACCGAAATGCCGTCAGGAATGAACCGCCTGCTCCGGAATCCCACTCCGGTGAAATGGAATATGTCCGCTGGTACGACCACAGTGACCACAGGAACTTTGATGTCTGTGCAGATGACCATTGCCAGCGTTACCAGGGACTGACAAGAGCTACGGAAGTCTCTGTTCAGAAGGCAATTGACGCGACATGGGGACAGGTTCTGACATTCGGAGGAGAACTGTGTGACGCGCGCTTCTCTAAATGCTGCGGCGGAACGGCTGAACTCTTCTCGACCTGCTGGGCGGATGAGGACAAGGAGTATCTTCAAGCCTTGCCGGACACTCCGGGGCACCTTCCTGACGGCAGCCGCAACGTCGACGGAACAGCAGTTGTTCCATTCTGCTCGCTCGCGGACAGCGCGCTTCTTGCCAGAGTCTTCAACAGTTACGACCGTGAGACCTCCGACTTCTATCGTTGGACAGAGGTGTATGAGCTCGGGGAACTCTCGGCTCTTGTCAGCGAAAAAAGCGGCGTGGACATCGGGGAACTCACTGCCCTTGAGTCTTTGGGGAAAGGGCCTTCCGGAAGGATATTCAGGCTTCGCGTGGTCGGGACAAAGGACAGCTTCGTTGTCGGGAAGGAACTGGAAATAAGGCGAATACTCTCTCCGTCTCATCTCCGGAGCTCGGCCTTTGAAGCCGAGTTCACCGCCGATGGCAAGGTAATCCTCCGTGGGCATGGCTGGGGACACGGTGTCGGGCTGTGTCAGGTCGGCGCGGCCGTCATGGCGGACAGGGGATATGGCTACAAGGCCATTCTTGAACACTATTATCCCGGCGCTAATATTTCCGAATCACTCTCCAAATGACGACAAACCGCAAGAACATATCTCCGTGGCTATGGGTTCCCACGCTCTATTTTGCGGAGGGTATACCATATTTTGTCGTGAACAGCATATCAGTCACGATGTTCACCCGAATGGGAGTCAGCAACGGCGCGATGGCTCTCTTCACGAGCCTGCTCTATCTCCCGTGGGTGATAAAGCCGCTTTGGAGCCCGTTCGTCGACATCATCCGCACCAAACGCTGGTGGGTCATGACGATGCAGGTCGTGATGTCGGCATGTTTCATCGCCCTTGCCCTCTCGCTTCCATCCGATGCCGGGACGCTCGCCGCACATCGTGCTCCTGACGGCTCGTCCTCAATTTCACTTTTCACGGTCACTCTTATAATATTCTGGATCATGGCATTCGCAAGCGCGACCCACGACATCGCTGCCGACGGATTCTACATGCTCGCCCTGACTCCCGGCGAACAGTCTCTGTTTGTCGGTATCCGCAGCACATTCTACCGTCTGGCATCGGTATTCGGACAGGGTGTCCTCGTCGTGATTGCAGGCGTTCTTGAAACCCGGTTCGGCGACATACCTAAAGCATGGTTCTGGACTATACTCATAACCGCCGCGCTATTTGCGGCAGTCACGCTTTGGCACAGTTTCTCCCTTCCGCGCCCTTTGTCCGACAGACCTGCAGCTAATTCTCCGGAATCATCGTACGGGCATGAAGAAAATTCAAAAGGGAATGATACACGTTTGATATTCAGAGATTTCGGCAGGACGTTCTTGACGTTCTTCCGAAAGCCCGGCGTTCTTCTCGCCCTTACGTTCCTGCTGCTCTACCGTCTTCCCGAGGCCTTTCTCGTAAAGATGATGAATCCTTTCCTTCTTGCTCCGACGTCAGAGGGCGGGCTTGGACTGACGACCACTCAGGTTGGGGCAGTCTATGGCACCGCCGGAGTCATAGCCCTCACGCTCGGCGGCATACTCGGCGGAATGGCTGTCGCAAGATGGGGACTCAGACGCTGCCTTTGGCCTATGGCCCTTTCCCTCGCGCTTCCGTGCCTCGCCTTTATATGGCTCAGCATCTCGCAGCCGTCATCCATGTGGACTGTAGGCGCCTTCGTATGTCTTGACCAGTTCGGCTACGGATTCGGATTCACGGCATATATGCTCTATATGATATATTTTTCGCAAGGCGAATACAAAACCTCACACTACTCCCTCTGCACCGCATTCATGGCTTTGAGCATGATGCTGCCCGGTATGGTCGCCGGTTATCTTCAGGAGGCTCTCGGCTACACGGGATTCTTTTGGATGGTGGGCGCGTGCTGTCTTGTAACTGTTTTTGTGACAATGCTTTTGAAAATTGAACCGGAATATGGAAAGAAATAATATGATATATGCTTTCGTCGTCGCAGCGTTTGCGACGCTTTCGCCCCTGAACCTTGCGGGACAGGATTGTACGGACACCATATCTGTTGCTCAGGCTGATTCTTTGACGTTGATGCCCCAGGTGACGGACACGGGCTATGTGAATGCCCATGCTCCAGTGGTCAGAACCGGGATAGAGGTGCTCCGCGACCGTGGATTCGATGTCCTTCAGGGAAAGCACGTCGGGCTCGTGACCAATCCGAGCGGCGTGGACAGCGGGCTCAATTCCACAATAGACATACTCTACAATGCCGAGGGCGTGAAACTGGTAGCTCTCTATGGTCCGGAACACGGCGTGCGCGGAGACAAGTATGCCGGGGATAAGGTCGGAAATGAGACTGACCTCACCACCGGGCTTCCTGTCTACTCCCTCTATGGTGCCACGCGCAAGCCGACAAAGGAAATGCTGGAAGGACTTGATGCCATAGTCTACGACATTCAGGACATCGGGGTGCGCTCCTACACGTTCATCAGCACGCTCGGCCTTGTCATGGAAGCCTGCGGAGAACTTGGCATTGAAGTCATAGTGCTTGACCGTCCCAACCCTCTTGGCGGGCTCAAGGTGGAGGGACCGCTCGTGCGCGACGGCTACCATTCTTTCATAAGCCAGTATAAGATACCTTATATATATGGACTCACCGTCGGCGAACTCGCCCTGATGCTCAACAGTGAGGGGCTGAACCGGGGACAGCGCGGCGCTCAGGAACCGGCCTGCTGTAATCTCACCGTCATTCCGATGGAAGGCTGGCGTCGTGAAATGCTATACGGCGAGACTCGTCTTCCGTGGGTGCTTCCGTCTCCGAACATCCCTTTCTGTGACACGCCGCAGTACTACGCCGCCGCCGGAATCGCGGGCGAGTTGTCTGGCTTCCTTCAGATTGGCATAGGCTACACTCTTCCGTTTCAGGTCTTTGCCGCGACGTGGATTGACCCTGTGGAACTTAAAAGAGAGCTTGATGGATATGAACTTCCCGGCGTCGCTTTCCGGACGGTGGTCTACAAGCCATTTTCCGGTTCACAGGCTGGGAAGATTCTCAAGGGGGTTCAGTACTTCTTCACCGACTATGAGAAGGCTGCCGTCACGGAGGTGCAGTTCCGTGTCCTTCAGGCCATTGCTGAACTTTACCCGGCCCATCGCGCGTTCGAGGCGGCAACTTCTGTGGGCGCCTTCGACAAGGTCTGTGGCACAAATTATGTCAGAGAGGCATTCGCCCGTCGTTATGAGTTTGATGACATCTCGCAGTATTGGCGTTCTGACGCGGAAGGGTTCCGGGAAATGTCGAAGAAATATTGGCTGTATTGACAGACGACGGACACTATGTATAACCAATGGAACATTGTGCTTCGGGCATATATGTTTCCGCAAAAACTATGATTATGAGAACATATCGTGCAGCAATGGCGGCAATGCTCATCGCGTTGGCGGCATTCCAGACCGACGGATATGCCCAGAGCCGTCGGACAACGACCTCGTCATCGACAAGGCAGTCTTCGTCATCGACAAGACAATCATCTTCATCAGCAAGACAGTCTTCATCCTCGACAAGGCGCAGCTCATCCGTGAGTTCATCGGCTTCACAGAGAACTTCATCATCCGACAGCCGGTCAACCGTACGGCAGACTTCGGCTTCAAGACCGTCGTCTTCGGTGACAAACAGAAACAGTTCCGCATCGCAGGACAGAAGAACCGGAACGTCCTCAACGAGACAGAGCTCGACCAATTCAAGCCGTAATGGAGGCGCCGCGACGAGGCCTGCGTCTTCAACAAGACAGTCAAGCGGTTCCGTGAGGGGCAGTTCGTCCTCATCGGCTCGGCAAAGCTCGTCTTCATCGGCTCGGCAGACGCCGTCGGCGGACAGGACAACCTCCGTCGGGCGCCAGGCCACGCCACGTCAGACAACGACTCGCCAGCCGGCATCAACGTCAGCCGGCAGAAAGGTGACCGCTGTTGACAGGAACACCGGCAACTCTTCCACCCGCACCACTTCGTCATCGGTGCGTAACGTTCCTCAGACAAGTGCCGCCGGGCGCGCTGACAACAATCGCGCTGATGCCGGCCGTCCGAACGGCGGCCATCCGGGAGGCAATGCAGCCAACGGACCGCGTCCTGATGACCACCACGGCAAACCGCAGCCTCCTCGCGACGACTTCCGCCCTCAGCATCCGCGTGACCGGGACTACATTGACTTCGACCGCCGGCCGCCTCACCGCTTCTATGACCCGCATCACGACCATTGCTTCGGCTACAGGGTTCACGCCCTTCCGGCAGGCTACTGGTACCGCGACTGGCACGGTGTCCGCTACTACTGCTACAATGATGTCTACTACCGCTACATTGACGGGTGCTACGTTGTCTGCCGCCCGCCTTTCGGAACCTCGCTCGCAGCTGCAATAGTGGCCGACGCCACTTGGACGGCTATCCGTGTCAGCTACTACAACACACTGAACAACACCTACGACAAGATTAACTCCAACAATGCCTACATCGCCGAGCAGAACGCTCAGATTGCACGCAACAACGCGCTTCTCGCACAGCAGAACTCGGCTCTCGCGGCTCAGGAGCAGTACATGGCAACACGTTCGACTGAAGCCTATCAGCTCGCGCTCGCAATGGGGCTCGTCCAGAGCTACGCGGCCGCCGGCACCGACTACTTCTATCAGGACGGAGTCTTCTACCAGAACACGAACGGCCAGTACTACGTCATAGTTCCTCCTGCAGGAGCCCTCGTGGATGCCCTCCCTGAAGACTACGACATGTTCACCTTCAACGGCCGCGAATACTATCAGGTCGAGAACACCGTCTATCGTGTTACCGTCGTCTCAGGCAAGGCCTATTTCGAGGTTCTTGGTCAGAAATACTGACATCGCAAAGAGTAGCTGATACTCAAACATATAAAGTCTCCGCAGTTCCATCGACACGGTTCTGCGGAGACTTTTTTTTGATTGTGCTTACAAATTTTAATGGCAGCTTTTCTTGCTTTGTTGCGTTTATTTCCTATATTTGTAAACGGAAAGTATAAAAATAGTCTACGTTCTTCTTAAGAATTAGTGGTTTTTACAGTGCTTCTCTTATAGTTAGAAGCAATATTGCGCGTGTTTTATATTGATTCGGAGCCAAAATGGCTCTTGAATGTTATATATGGTGTAGTGTTTAACTGAAAAATTAAAACAATGAAACGCGATTGTTATGAAAGCCCGTCGTGCATGGTAACGCGGGTCTGCCCGGAAACAGGGTTTGCCGGCAGTGGAGGCGAAGACCCTCAGGCAAAGTATTTTGACATTTTTCAAGGTGAGGATGACAAAGAGTTTTCATGAATTGCCTCACGGAATTCGGAATTTCTCAATTTTAAAGCCTGTTTCTACAGGGAACTGCTTAAACCAGAATTCAAGATGAAAAAAATCAACAACTTCATAATGGCAGGGCTCGCCATACTCGCAGCCGCTGCCTGCACCAAGACAGAAAAGGTCGAGAATATCAACCGGGGGGGGCAAGAAATAAAGCTTAATGTTTATGTCCCCGATGAAAATTCTACCAACGACCTCAATACAAAAACTATTCTCTCTCCAAATCCGCTGATACGCTGGGGACAAGACGACGCTAAGAAAATGGCATTGTATTGCTTCCAACTTAATACCGATTCTTCGGAAGGTAGCTATTCGTGGAATGCTATTTTGCAGAGTTCTTCGATGACAGCTGCTGATGATTATTCGTCGGCCTCTTTCTTGTTTTCATCAGATAAAGTTCTTGATAGTTCCAAGCAGATGCGTATGATATATCCGTATGCAAGCTGGAGTTATATTACAGATGTCAGTCTGGCCATAGAAGAAAAACAAACGCAGAGTTCTGCTGGAGAAAAAAGCAAAGCTTACGAGGCTGTTCCGATGATGAGTGATTTCTTTTCGCCTTCCTTGGAAAATAAAACAGTTGAGGCTAATGTTCCGATGCACATTCTTTCGTCTATAATAGCTTTCTATGTTTATGATTCTTCCGGAGAATATTCTAAAGAAAAGGTAAAGGACATTTCTCTGTATTCTAATTCTGTAAATATTTCAGGGTCAACAAAATTGGGCAATAAAATAGCTGATGATGCCATTCCGGAATTGACGGGCAGCAGTACCATGGCGACAGTGACACTTTCTAATCCGTTTGCATTGACTGCCGCTACTTCAAAAGAAACAAGTTCTCCTATTTATTTGTCCATTGTTCCGTCTTCATTTACAGGCAAAATAATACTGACGACAGACAAGGCATTGTATCTCTTTACTTTCAATTCACCCAAAACATTCAACCGCGCGGAAGTCAAGGACTTTTCCCTCAATCTGTCCAATGCGAATGTTGAACGGGTTGCTTTGAGTTCACTGAAAACGCCGGCAGTGCAGTATACCTACTTGGCGCGTACTAAAAGGGGCGACTACAATGACGCTGTGCTGACAATAGAAAAGTCCAATGATTCAGTTGTCGGGTTCTATGCTTTGATGAAGCCTGCGGGGAGAACGACATCGCTGACAAAAGAAGAGGTGATGAATGGTGATGTGTACCATTTCGGTGATGCAGACAATTCATTGTTTGAGTTGCAGTCTGACGGCACTGTTCTTTATAAGAAAACAATGGATTTAAGTGGCTATGGACTTGACACATTTTCTTTTGGAGTGCTTCCTTTTGACAAATATGGACGACTAGGGGCGTTAATTGGAGATTTTGGATATGGGAATAGCGATAAAGATGTGAAATTCTCTGATGATTCTGAATATGATTGGTGACGTGACTATAATTCTATAAAATAAATGAAAACAACAAAGAAACTTATCTCGTTTTTTGTTGCGGCTGCGGCATTGCTCACAACGGCCTGCGACAAGACGATAAAGCCGGCTGGGGATGGCAAGACTCTTTCGGTCGCGACGGAAAGCATTTCCTTCGACATTGCCGGAGACTCGAAGGAACTTGAAATCAACGCCTCTTCCGGGCTCGCGTGGAGAGTGGCGGCAGATGCGGATTGGGTGAAGGTCTCCCCGGCAATCGGGAGCGGCATCGGAACCGTGATTGTCAGTGCCGGGGCGAACACCGGTTATGAGGCGCGGACCGCGACGCTCACTGTTTCTGCTGAAGGTGTGGAACCCAAGAAGATAGCTGTGTCCCAGGCCTCGGTTGCAGCTCCTTCGGGTGACGCGATACAGCTCAAGAGCGTGGACTGCTACTACGCCGGTGACTATTGGGACACTGACGGAAAACTCGACGATGTCTATTTCGAGATGACCGACATGACCATCGGGACTGACGGCAAGGCGCAAGGCCCTGGGACGGCCATCTGCATTGACGTGAATGTGGCTGCGGCGACGTTCGATACATTCTCCATCGAGGGAACCTACACACCGAGTTCCGCGCTCACTCCGACACAGAAAGGTACCTTCAATGTCGATGCTGCGGGGGATGTCAGCCCGACTTATGTCTATGTGCTGGACGAAAACGGTGCTCAGACCAGAAAGGATGCCGTCGGCGGAAAGATCACAATCGTGAAATCCGGCGAGAACTATATATTTGACATTGAACTTACTTTCCTCGACAAGACATCTCTGAAGGCAGCATATAATGGGGCAGTCTCATTCTACGATGACACGGCCGGCGGAAATTCCACGCTTACGGAAAGCATCTCCACGTCGTTCACGGCGGTTGAGGGGACATTCTATTCATGGGGAGTCGATGGGATGGAGTCCGATGCGCTGATTCTGAACTTTACCGGTGACACGGAGCAGAATCCGTGTGAATACATGACCCTTACGCTGAACGTCGCGAAGACGGCATGGAACAGCGGCAATATCGACGGTGCCTACAAGGTCATCGAAAAGAGTATAGACGAAATCTATCTTGACGAACTCGTTCCGGGAACGGCCGTTCCGGGCTATCTTTCAAAGGATGACTCCGGCAATGCGAGCCTCGGCGGCGGATGGTACTATGCCCTGGCCAAGATTGACAGCCAGTCCCAGCTCGCGGGTATGGCTCCTTTCACGGCCGGCACGGTCACGATTTCCGGAAGCGGCAGCGACGGCGAATGCACAATAATTTACAGTTTCGTTGATGACGACCCGGCGACTCCGCACACCGTTTCCGGCAAATACACGGGGAAAATCACGCTGACCAATGTCGGAGGCGGCTCCACTGATCCAACGGACCCTACTGATCCAACAGATCCAACAGATCCGACAGATCCGACAGATCCGACAGATCCGACAGATCCGACAGATCCGACGGATCCCGATAAGCCGGACCCCGACAAACCGGATCCCGGTGAACCTGCAAAACCGCTGATTGACATCATCGCTGGCGGAAATCTTGGGCAGTTCACTGACGGAGGTAGATGGTAATAACATTCAGATAATCAGTTGAAAACATTTCGGCATTGAAACAAGAAACTGTTTCGATTCTTTTGAAAGTTTCATAAAAGACATATCGACATGAAAAGAAATATATTTTTCATTATAGCAGCCGCCGCGATGATGCTCTCGGCGTGCAGCAAGGAACTGACAGAACCGGAGACTTCCGTCGCTGAAGGGAATACGGTCACGCTAATCGGGGCATATCCCTCAATGGACGTGGACGGCGCCGGTTCCTCAATTACCGGAGGCACAAAGACATCCATCTCGGGAACTTCCGCCAAGTGGAGCTCCGGAGACGAAATCGGCGTGTTCACGGCGTCGTCAAAGACTCCGGCGAAGTTCAGTCTCTCTTCCGGGGCAGGCACGACAACCGGTTCCTTCACGGGAAAGCTCGGAGCGGAGTCAACAGATGAAGTCTACGTCCTCTACCCCTACACTACCGACCCTTATGACACGGGCTTCGACATCGTTCCGACCGCAGCAAAGCTTTATTTCAACGGCCAGACTCAGGACGGGTTCGGCGCGAACGCGGAGGCTCATCTCGGCAAGTTCGCCTACATGGCTTCCTCTCCGGTGACGCTTTCCGACGGCAAGGCCGAGCTCTCGTTCACACACCTCGCTGTGAAGATGGCGTTCGAGTTTTCCCTTCCTGAGGCCGCCACGGTCAAGTTCCTGACAATGGTCACGGCACTCAATAAGTTCTATGACACCGGAGTGGTCGACCTCACGGCGGCAACACCTGTCGCAAAAGGCTGGGGCACAGCAAAGCGCTCCTTTTCGCTCGGATTCAAGAACTCGAAGGTCGAGGCCGGCCAGAAGGTGACGGCATACGCGATGATGCTTCCCGTGAATCTTGCGAGTTCCGATGTCACATTCTATGTTGCCGCCGAAAAGGCTGACGGCACTCCGGTGACTTACTCCGTCAAGAAAGGCAAGGGACTCAAGTTCGAGGCTGCCTCATCCTACACGGCGGAGGTTCCGGCACTCTCGAAATTCGACACCTATTGCGACATGGTCTTCGTGCCGGGCGGTTCACTCAATATATGTGGTATATTCGAGGCTGACGATGATGTCGTCAATATGGCGATTGTAGACAAGGACTATCGCGTTGACTCGTTCTGGATCGGACGCACGGAGGTGACTAACCAGCAGTACTGCGACTTCTTGAATGAGCGTAAGCCGAACGATGTCGTGCTTGGAGCATGGATTACGGAAAACATTATCCAAATCGAAAACCTTGGAGATGAATACACTCAGAACTGGGTGCCGAAGAGCGGTCCGATACTCAATGCCGACGGCAAGACCACGCACGAGGGCAGTTATGCCGACTATCCGGTGATGGGAGTGACCTGTCTTGGCGCAGGCGCATACGCTGCCTTTGTTGCAGAAAAGAAATGCGGCTATCCGGACAAGGATAACGGTTACTATCTCCCGACTGAGGCGCAGTGGGAATATGCCGCCATCGGAAGCGAGTGGAATTCAGATTGGGCCAATGAAGCCGTTTCAGGATGTGACTACGATGCAAACTACAACAGTTACATGTGGTCGTGCGAAAATTGTGACAGCGAAGGCAGTTCTTGTCTTGGCGCCTATCTCGGCAACGGGACGGATCCGAATGCGGTTTCCGGCTCCGGCAGTCAGACGGGAGGCACCCATCCGGTGGCCGGGCGTCTGCCGAACTGCCTCGGACTGTACGACATGAGCGGAAATGTATCTGAAATCTGTGCAGACTATTATAAATCAACGGATTATCCTTGCGGCGGCCCTCTGAACCCGAGGAACGCAAGTTCAAGCAATGCGGATGACAGTGCCGATGGAACGCTTCGTGCAGTGCGCGGCGGAATGTGGTTCTCATCCGTTGCTTACGGATATACCTTTGTCCGTGATTACATGGGATATGCGGCAGCCTACGATTTTACCGGTTTCCGCGTCGCCCTGCCGCTGAAATAGACTACTTAAATAAGCTTCTTGGAGAAAGGGGATGCATAAAAGGATGGGATGCAAGGCGGATGTCGCGGATGAATACCGCAGCAACCTGATGGTTGTGAGGATTTCATCAAGACATCCAACGCCGCAGGCCGCCTTTTAGGCGCCCCGTCATTCGCCGCCGACGGTGAGTGACTTGACAAGCACGGTCGGAATGCCGACTGACACCGGCACCGACTGATCCTTTCCGCAGGTCCAGGTGCCGTTGCTTATGTTGAGGTCGTTGCCGACCATCGTGATGTCGGACAGTGCCTGCGGGCCGTTTCCGATGACATTGATGTCCTTGACCGGTGCAGTCAGGCGTCCGTCTTCGATGAGGAATCCGCTGTTCACATAGAAAGTGAAGTCGCCCTCGCCTATTTGCACCTGACCGTTCGAAAACTCGTCGACATATATTCCCTTTTTTACGGAGGCCACGATGTCCGCAGCATCGCAGTCTCCGTTTTCCATATATGTCGCCCTCATTCTCGGAATCGGATTGAATCGGAAATTCTCCCTGCGACCGTTCCCGGTAGGGGAGACTCCGTACCACGCGGCGCTGATGCGGTCGTGAAGGTAATTGGTCAGCACGCCGTTCTCGACCATATATGTCTTCTGCCCCGGGATGCCCTCGTCGTCGAAGGCGCATGCCCCGCGGTTGCCCGGGATTGTCCCGTCGTCCACAATGCTGATTCCACTGGCGCAGATTCTCTGCCCCATCCTGTCCGAAAAGATTGACTGCCCCTTGCGGTTGAAGTCGGCCTCGAAGGCATGTCCCATGGCCTCGTGCAGCAGAATCCCCGATGCCCCGGCACCCATTACCACCGGCATTTTCCCGCCTTTAGGGCGCACGGCCTCGAAACGCGCGTCAAGATTTCGCAGCACTCCCTCAGCAAGTTCATTGACCAGGCTGTCCGACAGCATTTCAGCCCCCATTCTGAAACTGCGTGACTCGGACTTGGTAATGTTTGTCGGCTTTCCGTCAAGTCCATGTCCGGAAAATACGGCTGACACAGAAACGCTGCCCATCGGACGGGTCTCGAATGTAAGTTCACCGAGCGAGTTGAACATCATCACCCGGCTTACGCTGTCGGAAATCTGGGCTATGACCTTCACCACCCTCGGATCCCTCCTGCGCAGTTCCTCATCAATTCTCTTGAGCAGTTCTGCCATCTTCCGACGGCTGCAGGACTCCCAGCTGTCTTTCATTCCATAGAGTCCGTCGCGGGGTTTTATGCCGGCTGCTGCCTTTTCATGCGCGTTCCCGTACTTGCTTCCGGAAGGCGCGTGACCTGCACGGACATTCCGGGTACACCCTCCGGCAGCGCAGATTGCCGCAGCCGCGCCCACGGCTGCCTCCATGTCCCGCCTTTCGGTGGTCTCGCAGCAGGAATATCCCGTCCGTTCTCCGCAAAGCACCCGGATGCCGGCTCCGAAATCCTCATGATAGCCTCCGGATGTCACCTGCGAGTCTTTCAGAAGCAGGTTCGTGTAGTTCGTGCATTCAAAATAGATGTCAGCGAAATCCGCTCCTGAAGACAAAGCCTTCGCCATGAGTCCCTCAAGTTCCGCCCTGCTTACCCTGAAAAGCTCAAGGTACAGATTCTCTCCGTTCTCCATAATCCCGTTCTCCTGTAATCGTCTCTGTTGGCCGGCAACCATTCTCGTGCCCGGCAACGCCGCTTGTTATCCGGCAATCGTTCCTCCTTCATCCGCGACGGCGCATCCTGAATCTTCCGCCGAAAGTCTTGTCCGCCCTTCTTCGCACACGTCCTTTATCCGCGCAAACGTCGCCGCATCCCTCACGAACACCTCGCCTGTTTCGCGAAACCCCTCGGCCACGACCTTGAAGGGCGGCTGCGAATTATCCGCGAGAATCCACCTGTCGCAAATCTTCATGTAATCGTTGAAAAGATAGTCCAGGCCGACATAGTAGCGCCTTATGATCGTCTCCACCGGGATGTTGTGCCCACCTTTGCCGACTCTCGCCTTTACCCTCTCCATCGCCCTTTCCGGCGAATCGAGCCAGAAATAGATGACCGTCACGAAATATCCCTCCGCCTGTGCCTTGCGAACCATTTTCAGCAGCGTGCGCGTCGCAAGCGTGGTCTCTATCCCGAAATCCTTCTTCTTGCGGAACAGATACTGAATCTTCATCAGCATATACCTGCTGGCCTGAAGCGGCACCTTCTCCGGCTCGTACGGAGACAGACCCTTCGCGAACTCGTCCGAATTCACGAACTGTGCGCATTCGAGCATCTCGGGCAGCAGAGTGTATGACGCGGTCGTCTTCCCTGAGCCGTTGCAGCCCGACACGATGTAGAGTTTAGGCATAGACATCAGATTAATCCTCCAATAGATGCGTTTCTTTCCTCAAATGTCTCAATGGGTTACTCCGTATCCGAAGAGAGCGAAGTCCCCAAGGCACGGGTCGTCCGGGAATATCTCCCGAAAGCTGTCCGTAATCTCCGTTGCAGTCACCATGTCCTTCTGTCGCCTCTCTGTAAGGCCGAGTGCCGTCGCTTCATCGTAGACATGCACGTCCAGAGGAATTATCAGGCTGCGTCTGTCCGTATGCTTCCATACTCCGAGGTCCACCTTCCCGTCGTCGCGCACAAGCCATCGGCGCATCATGTTTATCTTTTTGTTCGGAGCCCTGCGATCCGGTTTCTGACCATACACCCTCACTCTGAACCCCTCGTCATCCAGCCCCTCAAGGCTCGGCACAGCAGCCTCTCCGCATTCGGAGTACAGTTCGCGCAGCCGGGCACATATCCCCGCAAACTCGCTCCATCTTACCGTCCTGTGCAGGCTTGTCGTGTCGTTGCGGTATTCTCCATTCATTACGTAATCGTATGGTTTCCAATTCATTTCGTCGAAAGCTCGTCCGCAGTCCCGTACAATCATAGCCCTTCGCCCCCAGGCAAGATGCGCGGAAATCACCGCCGCAATCTCCACGTCCGCGAGGCTGCATTTTCCCGCCGCATAGTCCTCGGCAAAATGTCTCGGGAATGCTATCGGGTCTTCCGTGAAATATTTCCTGTCATTGTAGGTCTCTGCCCATTCGATGAGCATTTCCCTTATTCTGTCGTCCATATCTGTCAAAAATGTCTGCAAAATTATTAAAAAATGAGACAGCTTCATGCCCTGCCATTGCAATATATTACGAGAAATTTGATAAATTTGCAGGATATGAAGAAATTGAAGCTGACATTATTGACCGGTGCTGTGCGTTTTCTCGCGATATTTCCGCTGAAAGTGCACTACTTCTGGGCCGATGTCATCGCATGGGTTCTCCGTAGCGTCGTCGGCTACAGAAGGGAGGTTGTCGCCATAAACATGGGACGCTCATTTCCCGCCTCCGTATGCTACTACGACACGATTGAGCGGCTTTCGCGGGAATATTACCGTCACATGTCAGAAATAATTGTCGAGGCGATATGGTTCTCCGGCGCGACACCCGAGAAGATGCGCAAATCCGGACTCGTGCGGATTGTAAATTCGCGAATAGTGGAAGAAGCGTGGAATTCGGCGCCGTCCGTCATAGTATTCTATTCCCATTGCGGCAACTGGGAACTCATGGGAGGCGCCCCTTACGCCGAATGCAGCGATCTTGAGCGTTTCCCTGTTCCTGTGGAGAATCTCCGATGTGTCTACAAACAGCTGCATGACGATGCCTGGGATGAATTTTTCCGAAAAAACAGGACATCGGTGGTCCGCAATGACGGTCTTATGCTCGAGTCGAAGCGTCTTCTTCGCTATATGCTTACCCACCGCAATGACCGTCTGACATATTTCCTTAACATAGACCAGTCTCCGGAAATTTCTGCGGTCAGCATCGGAACGTTCATGAACCAGCCGACGAAGGCTTTTCTAGGTCCGGCGGAGGTCGCCCACAAGCTCGGTTCCGCTGTCCTCTACATGAACTTCGATCGTACGGAGCGCGGACACTACGATATCTCGTTCAGCCCAATCTGCATGAATGCTGCCGAAATGGAGCCTAAGGACATAATCCGAAAGTATTACGATCTTCTCGAAGCCGAGATACACCGCTGTCCTGCCAACTGGCTGTGGTCTCACAAGAGATGGAAAGACTGAAAAAATTTTTTGTTTGATATGAAACGTGTATTCCTGATTTTGATTGCAGGCATTCTCGGAATTTCCGCCCATGCGCAGGAACCGGTTGCCTTGAAGATTAAGGTGAGCGCCGTGCAGGAGCGGTTTTATGCCGGACCGTACGCTAAATATGCAGTGAAGTATCTCGGTGTCGAGGCCGAGCAGTCCTCGTCTGCTTCCACTGTCCTTACGGCCGTGAGCGTGGCCACGGAACCCGCAGCTTCGGATGAACTTGCTTTTACATCCGGGAGGCCTCTTGACAAAAAGGCCGACTTTTCGGCGATCCCTCTTCTCAAGGCCAATGTGGGGCAGCGCAGTCTCGAACTCTCCGCGGCACGTGCTGCAGATCAGATTCTTGATATAAGACAGAAACGCTATCAGATACTTACCGGCGACACGGACATGTCGCTTTCCGGAGAGAGTCTCAGACTTACCCTTGACGAATTTGCCCGTCAGGAAGCCGAACTTCTCAAACTTTTCCTCGGCTACTCTGTCTCCAATGAGCTTGAGGGCGAGTTCTGCGTTCTTCCGAAAGCCGGCGAGGACAGCCACATCTATGTCGCTTTCCGCGTTTCGGAGAACGGTCTTCTTCCGGCCGAGCACCTTGAGGGACGCATGGTGACAATCGAACTTACCCCGACTAATATCCCGGAACCGCTTGAGGTTCAAGGCGTTCCTGCTAAGAAAAAGAAGGTTCCGAAAGGATTCCAGTGGGAGTCGAAGACGGAATTTGTTCCGGCGGAATGCGTGCTCAAGATGCGTGACGGGGCGAATGTGCTTCTTCAGGGCAACGTTGTCATTCCCCAGCTCGGATATGAACGCGTCTACGATGAACTCGTTCCGGTGGAAAAGAAATAGATTTCGTAAAAATATATAATTATATAGGTATATGACAATTAAGGATTTGGATCCACAGATTGTGTGGAAGAACTTTTACGGGATTACGCGTATTCCGAGACCTTCGAAGCATGAGGAAAAAATCGCCAAGTATCTTTACGACTGGGGCGTAAGCCACGGTTTTGAAACCATTATCGACGGCACTCCTATCGGCAACGTAATAATACGCAAGCCTGCGACACCGGGCTGCGAGAACATGAAAGGGGTGATTCTTCAGGGGCACATGGATATGGTGCCTCAGAAGAACGCCGACACGGTGCACGATTTCGAAAAAGACCCGATTGAGACGGTAATCGACGGGGATTGGGTTCGTGCGAAGGGCACGACTCTCGGTGCGGACAACGGACTGGGCGTGGCAATGGCGCTTTCCGTGCTCGAATCCGATGACATCAAGCACGGACCTCTCGAAGTCCTCGTGACATTTGACGAGGAGACAGGAATGACAGGCGCCCAGGCCCTGAAGCCCGGCGTGCTCAAGGGAGAGATTCTCATCAACCTCGACTCTGAGACCGAGGGCGAGCTCTATGTCGGCTGCGCCGGAGGGCTTGATGCCTCCGCGTTTGCGAAGTATGCCCCGGAAGAGCCTGCCAAGGACTGGGAATGCTGGTCTCTGGCAGTGAAGGGCTTCAAGGGCGGACATTCCGGAATGGACATAATTCTTTACCGCGCCAATGCGAACAAGGTGATGGCTCGGGTGCTCTATGCGCTCATCACCAAGGCCGATGTGAAACTCCTTGATCTTGAAGGCGGTACACTCAGAAATGCGATTCCTCGTGAGGCGTTTGCGACTGTTTATGTGCCGGCTGCCAAGGTTGCTGAGGCAAAGCGTGTCGCAGAGGAGACCTTCGCGGCAATCAAGGCCGAGTATGCGACGACCGACCCTGATGCGCAGATGGTCTTTGAACCATACAGATCTGCGGAAGGGGAGTGCTGTGACCACAGCGAGTGCCTTTATGTTCCCGAGGAGGACGCGCTCCGTTTTGTGCGCGCGCTTCTTGCCTGCCCGGACGGCGTGGAGAGGATGAGCAGCGACATCCCGGGACTTGTAGAGACTTCCAACAACCTCGCGGTTGTGAAGATAGAGAAAGGGGAGTTCGCTCTCAAGACACTGATGAGGAGTTCCGTAGACTCCGCAAAGGAGGCTCTTGCCGAGAAATTCGACGCGGTCTTCAAGCTTGCCGGCATTTCCACGGAATTCACCGGCGGCTACTCCGGCTGGGCGCCGAACCCTTCATCCGCGATTCTCGCAACAATGAAGGAGGTCTATCACAGGCTCTACGGCAAGGAACCGGCAGTGATGGCAATCCATGCCGGACTGGAGTGCGGCATTCTCAGCGGTGCTTATCCGCACTGGGACATGGTCTCATTTGGCCCGACCCTCCTCAGCCCGCATTCCCCTGACGAGCGTGCCAACATACCGTCGGTGGCCAAGGCCTGGGATTTCCTCAAGGCTGTACTTGCTGCGATACCGGAAAAATAAGGGACTGCGTCCTCTCTTAGAGGATATTGTGAAAATAAATAACTAAAAGAAAGACAATATGTTTAAAGGACAACCAAAAGGACTTTTCGCCCTCGCCCTTGCCAACACCGGAGAGCGTTTCGGCTACTACACGATGCTGGCGATTCTCACCCTGCTGATGCAGGCCCGCTTCGGATGGAGCGAGGCCGCGGCCGGTCAGGTCTATGCGATCTTCCTCGCCGGAGTTTATTTCATGCCTCTTGTCGGAGGTATTCTTGCCGATAAGATTGGCTACGGCAAATGCGTGACGATCGGTATCGCCGTGATGTTTCTCGGCTATCTGTCGCTTTCCCTCCCTGTCGGCAACGGACTTGCCGCCAAACTTGTGATGTTCGGGGGGCTTGCGCTGGTCGCTGTCGGAACCGGTCTCTTCAAGGGGAATCTGCAGGTTCTCGTCGGCAATCTCTACGATGACCCGAAATATGCCTCGAAGCGAGACGCCGCATTCAGTCTTTTCTACATGGCCATCAATATCGGCGCTATGTTCGCCCCGTCAATGGCAAGGAAAATCACCGAAGTCGTGCTCGCAAAGCATGGCTTTGTCTATGACGCAGCCTGCCAGGACCCGGCATATCTTTCCGCACTTTCCGACGCGTACGGTCTCAGTTTCGGCGTGGCCTGCGTGTCGCTCATTCTTTCGGTGGTGATTTACTACTCATGCCGCAGCTGGTTCAGGCATGCCGATGTGACGGCAAAGCAGAGCAAGGCCACGGCCGCTCCTGTCGAGGAACTCACTCCGAAGCAGACGAAAGACCGCCTTGTGGCTCTGTTCCTTGTGTTCGCCGTCGTGATTTTCTTCTGGATGGCATTCCACCAGAATGGTTCGGCGCTCACGTTTTTCGCGAAGAAATATACTGACCTCACCGTCACGGGACCTATGAGGCTGTGGTTCAACATCTGGATTCTTGCCCTCATCGCAGTTTCCGTGTACACGGCGTTCGGTGTCTTCCAGTCAGAGACTAAGAAAGGAAAAATCATCTCCGGATTTTCGACCTTCGTGCTCTGGCTCGGTGCGGTTCTGCTCTATTTCTACAACACCCCGAACCCTCTGCTTGCACAGCCGTCGGACTTCCAGCAGTTCAACCCGTTCTTCGTGGTTGCCCTGACTCCGGTGTCGATGGCAATCTTCGGCGCACTTGCCGCAAAGGGAAAGGAACCGTCTGCTCCGAAGAAAATTGCCTTCGGAATGCTTGTGGCCGCTCTCGGCTTTGTCATCATCACGCTTGCTTCGTTCGGTCTCACCTCTCCGATGGATCTCGGCGAGGGGGAAACTCAAAGCATACTCAGTCCGGGCTGGCTCATTTCGACCTATCTCACCCTCACATTCGCCGAACTGCTTCTTTCCCCGATGGGAATCTCGTTCGTGTCGAAGGTTGCCCCTCCTAAATATAAGGGCGCGATGATGGGCTGCTGGTTTGCCGCTACTGCAATCGGAAACTATCTCAGCTCCATTCCTTCCATGCTTTGGAACAAGATTCCTCTGATGTACAACTGGGGCATACTCATCGGTCTTTGCCTCATCGCGGCACTCATTATGTTTGCGCTGATGAAGAAGATCGAGGCAGCAACAAAATAAATTTGCTGAAATAAATATAAAATTGTAATTTTGCAGCCCATTTGTGGGGAATCGCACCTACTGGCGACCCACGATGGACTGCAATTTATTTATAAACATTTAGTTACAAACAAAATGATCAAACAGTACGAAACCGTTTTCATTGCAACTCCCGTTTTGTCTGATGTTCAGATGAAGGAAGCGGTTGCCAAGTACACCGGATTCATCAAAGAGAATGGTGGTGAAATCGTGTACGAAGAGGACTGGGGTCTCCGTCAGCTGGCTTATCCTATCCAGAAGAG
>ERZ808246.608-NODE-608-length-29051-cov-26.165885_pt1 | contig 29051 bp, 25 predicted proteins | sample MGYA00521083_ERZ808246 | MGnify/ENA primary metagenome ERZ808246 (study PRJEB31516, sample SAMN03275577) | gut metagenome | biome: mammalia-associated habitat; material: feces | host: Papio cynocephalus | place: Kenya | collected 2012-07-07 ...
ACGTTGATGGCGTCGTCCATCATGCCCTCGAACCAGGCGTTTTTCACGCAAACCTGCCCCTTTACGTTCGAAAAGTGGGTCGCGTCGACCGTATGGGCGCCCACGCGCCCGGCGGACGGGAACACGCCGCACGTCTTGTCCGCGGCGGTTTGGCTCCCGACGATCGACACGTTCTCCGAAACCTGGGCCAGAAACGCCATTCCGAACGCCGCGTGGACGATGACGTCCTCGAATACGACATCCTTTGCCCGGTGCAGGCAGAAACCGGGGTGCGGACGCGCGAACGAGCGCAGAACCAGAATATCCCCTGGCCGCATCCCCGCGCCGATCGCGCCGAAATTCGAGTCGTAGACGATAGTCCCGTCTTCGCGCAATGTGGCCCTGTTGCACCAGATATCGGCGCTACCCGGGACGATTTCGTGCGTATCGGCGCGAAAAGCCATGCCGATGCGCTGGGGGATGTCGAGCCCGTCTCCCCGGGCATGGAACATGCCGTTCTCGACAGTGAAAGGATAAAGTGCGCGGTCGCAAGAGAAAACGCCGCCTTTCCCGTCCGGCGTCGGCCCCTGGTAGACGAGTTCCGTGAAGGGCGGACGCGCCCAATCCACCGAAAGATTGCGGATGAATACGTTCGTCGCGTCCTTTATGAGCCCCACCATGGCCTCGCCGTGCAAAAGCAGCCGTGCGCCGTTCCCCTCCAAGGTGAGATTGGAGATCCCCATCAGGGGCAACGCGACCGGATGATCCGCCGGCTGGTCGTGGTTCGAGACGCGCAAAACGACGCGTTCCGCCTCCGCGGCGAAAAGGTGGTAGTCCCCCGGGGCGAGCTTGAGCGTGCCGCCTCCCGCCGCGCGCAGCTGTTCGAGCGCACCCTTGATCGCCGCGGTCGTGTTCGTGCCGGGCGCGACAAATACCGTGCCGGACGCCGCAAGCGCCGCGGACGCCGCAAGCCCGCACAGGAGGGCGACCCACCCGCGCGCACATTCCCTTTTCTTGTTTGTATGCATAATCCCCACTCCTGGCGCCTTCTCGGCTTTTTACCCGCGGACTTCCCGCGGCGGTTCGTGTTTGGTGGACGATGAGGGACTCGAACCCCCGACCTTGACCGTGTAAAGGTCCTGCTCTAACCAACTGAGCTAATCGTCCGAAAGAGGCGTCAATCCTCGACGCGCTCGACGGTGATCTCCGGGTCGATCTCCCGAAGCCCCGCCTCGATGCCCTGCTTGAGGGTCATCATCGCGTACGGACACGTCCCGCAATGCCCGACCAATTTCAGGCGCACGACTTTCCCGTCGATCGAGACCAGCTCGAGATCTCCGCCGTCCGCCTGAAGAGCGATGCGCATATCTTCCAGTTTCGCCTTGATTTTCTCGTCCATTGCAGGTTCTCCTTTATGTCGGATAGATTTATATTATACCATATTTCCCCGCTCAGCGGTTCAAAATTTCTTCGCGGATCGCCCGCGGCACGATTTCGAACGTGTCCGGCTCCATCGAATAGGACGCGCGGCCCTTCGTCAGCGAACGGATGGCCGTCGAGTAGCCGAACAGGCTCGCGAGCGGAACGTGCGCATGCACGACCTGCATGTCGCCGCGCTGTTCCATGTCGAGAACCGTGCCGCGCCGCGCGTTTAGATCCCCCAGCACTTCGCCGACGTTTTCCGGCGGGGTGGTGATCTCGAGCTTCATGATCGGCTCCAGGAACTCCGGGCCGGCCGCCTCGGCCGCCTCGCGAAAGCCCATGACCGCCGCGGAACGGAAAGCGACTTCGTCCGAGATTTCCGGATCGACCAGCGTCGCGCCCGTGCATTCGACGGCGATGTCCGTCATGGGGAAGCGCGCCAGGACGCCCGTCGTCACGCCGTCCAGCAGCCCCTGCTCGACGCACTCCTGCAGATGCTTGTCCGCGACCAGATTGCGGAACTCGCGCGAAAGGCCAATGCTGCGACCCTTGCCGCGTTCCAGCGGCCGCACCGCGATCTGCAGGCTCACCGCGTGCCGCTTGCCCCCGAGTTCGCGGTCGAAGGTGAAGTCCACCGTGGCCGGCCGCGTGACCGTCTCCTCGTAGCTCACCATGGGCTTGCCCACGTTCGCCGCGCACTTGAACTCGCGCTTCAGGCGGTCCACCAGGATCTCCAGATGCAACTCGCCCATGCCCGACAGGATCGTCTGCCCCGTCTCTTCGTCCTCGCGGAAGCGGCAGGTGGGGTCTTCCGCCGCGAGCGCCTGCATGGAGGCGACGAGCTTGTCCTTGTCCGCGGAACTCTTGGGCTCGATCGCCATGAACATGACCGGCTGGGGCGCGACGATGCGCTCCAGGTAGCAGGGCTTCATCTCCGCGCAAAGCGTGTCGCCCGTCGTGCAGTCCTTCAGCCCGACGACCGCGCCGATGTCGCCCGCGTGCAGCTCCTCGCACTCGATCTGGTGGTCGGCGAACAGCCGCACGATCTTCATGATGCGCTCGCGCTTCTTCGTGCGCGGATTGTAGGCGTTGGCGCCCTTCTTGAGGATGCCGCCGTAGACGCGCACGAAGAAAAGCCGCCCGACGTAGGGGTCCGTCGCGATCTTGAAGACGAGCGCCGTCAAAAGCTCCGAATCGTCCTGCTTGCGCGTCGTTTTCTCCCCGGTCTTGAGGTCCGTCGCCTCCACGGGCGGACGGTCCACCGGCGAGGGCAGATAGTCGCAGATCGCGTCCAGAAGCGGCTGCACGCCCTTGTCGCGCAGGGACGTCCCGCAGAGCACCGGCACGAACTTGCCCGCGACGACGAGCCGGCGGATGGCCGGCGTCAGCTCCTCCGCCGTCAGGTCGCCCTTCTCCAGGTAGGCGTCCTGGACGCCCTCGTCCAGATCGGCGACCTTCTCGACCAGTTCGGCGCGCGCGAGTTCCGCCTCGTCCTTCAGATCCGCCGGAATCTCGCCTTCCGTGAACTTCTTGCCCTCCGAGGCCTCGTCGTAGACGATGCCTTTCATGCGGATGAGGTCGACGACGCCCTTGAACGCGTCCTCCCGCCCGATCGGCAGCTCGACCGGCACGGCGTTCGCCTTCAGCTTGTCGCGCAATTCCCCCACGACGCGCATGAAATCGGCGCCCATGCGGTCCATCTTGTTGACGAACGCCAGGCGCGGCACGTGGTAGCGGTCCGCCTGCCGCCAGACCGTCTCGGACTGCGGCTGGACGCCGCCCACCGCGCAGAACACGCACACCGCCCCGTCCAGCACCCGCAAGGAGCGCTCGACCTCCATCGTGAAATCGACGTGCCCCGGGGTGTCGATGATGTTGATCGTGCACCCCTTCCACTCGCACGTGATCGCCGCGGACTGGATCGTGATGCCGCGTTCGCGTTCCTGGACCATGAAGTCCGTCGTCGTGTTGCCGTCGTGCACGTCGCCGTGCTGGTGGATCTTGCCGGTGTAAAAGAGGATGCGTTCGGTCGTCGTCGTTTTGCCCGCGTCGATGTGGGCGACGATGCCGATGTTCCGTACGTTTTGAAGTGCGCTCGCCATAGTCGTACTATTATACCATAATTCGCCGCGGAATGGGACGGCGAATTGCGTCCTACCAGTCGATGGGCGTCTGCCCGTGCGCGGTCAGATAGGCGTTGCACGCCTTGAAGTGTCCGTTGCCGAAGAACCCCCGGTACGCCGAAAGGGGCGAGGGGTGTGCCGAGGCCAGCACCAGATTCGCCGCGCGATCCACGAAGGACGCCTTGCGTTGCGCGTACGCCCCCCAGAGCATGTACACGAGACCGCGGCGCTTGGCCGCCAGACGCCGGATGACGGCGTCCGTGAAGCGCTCCCATCCGCGCCCCTGGTGCGATCCGGCGCTGTTCGCGCCGCCCGAGACCGTCAGCGTGGCGTTCAGCAGGAGCACGCCTTGGTCCGCCCAACGCGAAAGGTCGCCCGAACGCCCCTGGAACGGGCGCCCGTACTCCTGCTCGAGTTCCGCGTAGATGTTCGCGAGCGACGGCGGAACCTGCACGCCGTCCGGAACCGAAAAGCTGAGCCCCTGCGCCTGGCGCGGATTGTGGTACGGGTCCTGCCCGAGGATCACGACCTTGACCTTGTCGAAGGGCGTGCGGTTGAACGCCTCGAAGATGAGGTTCGCCGGCGGGTAGACGACGCCCTTCGCATACGCCTCCTTCACGAAAGCGGCCAGCTGCGCGAAGTAGGGACTCTCGAATTCGTCCGCGAGTTCCGCCTTCCAGCTCGGCTCCATCTTCACGTCCATGGCCGCCCTCAATCGCGCTGGATGACGCCGCCGCACAAAATCGCCCCGGTCTCGGGATCGTAGCAGACGGCGCTCTGGCCCGGCGCCACGCCCGCCAGCCCCTTTTCCGGCGTGACGACGCCCGCGGCAAATTGCGCCGGGACGAGCCGCCCCGCGCTGCGGACCTTCACGAGGCACGCGAACGGCTCGTCCGTCGGCGCGCGCCCCATCCAGTTCACGTCGTCGACGCGGAACGCCGTCTTTTCCGCCTCCGCCGCATGCGCCACAATGACGCGGTTGCGGCAGGCGTCCAGGTCGATCACGTAGTACGGCTCGCCCGCCCCGCCGATGCCCAAACCCTTGCGCTGGCCGACCGTGTAGTGCCAAAAGCCCGTGTGGCGCCCCAGGACGCGGCCTTTCGTGTCCACGATGTCGCCCGGACGCGGCGCTTCGCCGATGAGTTCGTCCGTGTCGCCCGAATAGAAGTCCTGCGAATCGGGCTTGTCCGCGGCGCCCAGCCCGTGGGCGCGCGCGATTTCGCGCACTTCGCGCTTCGTCAGCTCCCCGAGCGGGAAAACGTGCCCCGCGAGCTGGTCCTGCGAGAGGCGGTAGAGGAAGTAGCTCTGGTCCTTCGCCTCGTCCGCCGCGCGGCGCACCGCATACCGCCCGTCCTTTTCCGCGATCCGCGCATAGTGCCCCGTCGCGAAAAAGTCGAACGCCAGCCCCGACTCCCGCGCCAGGCGCGGCAGAAGCCCGAACTTCATCGTCGCATTGCACCGCACGCACGGATTCGGCGTCTTGCCCGCCAGATACGTCTCGCGGAAGTACCGCACGATCGTCTCGTCGTACGCCGCGGAACAGTCGAACACGCGGTACTCTATGCCGATCTTCCGCGCCAAGGCCTCGGCGGAGGCGATATCCTCCGATTCGCCCGAACCGAAACACGCATCCCGCGTCCCGCCCTTGTACTGGCCGCGCCACAGCTTCATCGTTATCCCCACGACCGTCGCCCCGCGCGCCTTGAGCGCCAACGCCGAAACGGACGAATCCACGCCGCCCGACAGACCCACCGCCACGGTCTTTCCCTTCACGTCATCCAATGTCACCTGTCTGGTCCTTCTTCTTTTCAGCTAATCACGAACGTCTGCCCCGGCTGCGGCGCCAACGCGTTCGACACCCCGTGCTCCTTCAGGAGATCCACCATGGCGGACACCTTCTCCGGCTCGCCGTGCACCGCGAACGCCTGGCGCACGTTGTCCTTGATCTCGTCCAGCCATTCCGCCAGCCCCGCCCGGTCCGCGTGCGCCGAAAGCGCGTTGATGACCTCGACCTGGGCCCGGAGCGGAATCTCCTCGCCGAAAATCTTCAGCGTCTCGCGCCGCTCCACAATCCGCCGCCCGAGCGTATTTTCCGCCTGGAAGCCCACGATCAGCACGATGTTGTCCGGATTGGATATCCCGTGGCGCAGGTGGTGCAGGACGCGCCCGCCTTCGCACATGCCGCTGGCGGCGATGATGATCATGGGTCCGGGCTTGTCGTTGAGCGCCATCGATTCCTGCGGCGTGCCCACGAACGTCATGCCCGGGAAGGTCAGCGGATCCGTCCCCGCGGCGATCATCCGCCGCGCCTCCTCGTTGTAGACTTCCCGGTGCCGCGCGTAGATTTCCGTCGCCTTGCGCGAAAGCGGCGAGTCGATGTAGACCTGGACGTCCCGCGGCACTTTCCCCTGCGCGGCCAGCCGGTTCAGATAGTAGATGATCTGCTGCGTGCGGCCGACCGAGAAGGCCGGGACGATCAGTTTCGACCGGTACAGGTTGATGTGCCGCAGATACCCCGTCAGGCGCATCTCCACGTCGTCCGCGCTCGGATGGTACCGGTCCGCGTAGGTGGACTCGATCAGCAGGATGTCCGCCCCGGTCGGATACTCGTAGTGGCGCAGGATCGGCTGGTCCGGCTGGCCCAGGTCGCCCGAGAAGAGCAGCCGGTGCCGCCGCCCGCGGTCCGCGCGGATGTCGAGCTGCACGAGCGCGGAACCCAGGATGTGCCCGGCGTTGAAGAACTCCAGCGTAATCCCCGGCGCGATCTCCCGCGGCGCGTGCAGATGGACGGGCGTGAAGAGCTGCATCAGCGCGTCCACGTCGCTTTCCTCGTAGAGCGGCTCGAAGAGGTTTTTGCCCTGCTTGCGCCGCTGTTTGTTCACGACCTCCAGGTCGCGCTTCTGCAGAAAGCACGAGTCGCGCAGCATCACGTCGCACAGTTCCGTGGTGGACTGCCGCGCGAAGACCCGCCCGCGGAAGCCCTGGCGCACGAGCTGGGGCAGGTTCCCCGAGTGGTCGATGTGGGCGTGCGACAGGATGACGTAGTCGATCGTCTTCGGATCGACCGGAATGTTCCGGTTCTTTTCGAACGCCTCCTTGCGGTGCCCCTGGTAGAGACCGCAATCCAGCAGAATGCGTTTGCCGTTGGCCTCGACGAGATGCATGGACCCCGTCGTCGTCTGTGCCGCGCCATAGAATGTCAGTTTCATACTCGCATTATAGCAAAAAGAAGCGTTCGTTTCCAGCCGCTGGATTGCAGAGACGGGAGCGCCGCGGACCGTTTGGGCGGGGAACGCCCCGGGAGCGCGGCATTCAACCGCGGCGTTCGACCTGAAAGCGCAGGCGAAGAGCGGCACCAAGGCGCGTTGTTTGCCGCCGAGGAAACAGCGAACGCGCGGCGCTCGCCCCGTGGAAGGCAAACGCGGGACACCGGCTCAAGGGGCCGGAGGGCCCGTCCCGGCGCAACGCCATCGCCGTTCCGGCGCAACGCCATCGCCGTTCCGGCGCAACGCCATCGCCGTTCCGGCGGGACATTCGCACGCTGGGGGCAAAGACGCATCTCCGGCGCGGTAAAGTGCGGAACCTCCATAATATAGGAGAATGCGGAATCTCCATACAATAGGAGTCCTCCGGGATTTGCGCCCAAGAACCGCCGCGCACCGCCCCCGCGAACCGTGTGTCCCGGGTTTGGCGCGGGCCGAGCGGGGAGTTTGGGCGGACGGGGTCGGATTTCGGGATTCTTGGGCGAGATGCCATGTCCGCCCGTTTCATGCCCTTATGGAGTGTGTATCTGGGGGAAAGGGCACGCAAAAGACGGAACATGGGGGTGCGCGCGGCATAAAAATGAAGGAATCGAGAAGTTCCGCTTGCAAGCGCGGACGCTTTTTGGTATACTATTTGAGTTTTCATCTCGAAAGAGGCCACTTTAGCTCAGTTGGTAGAGCACTTCCTTGGTAAGGAAGAGGTCGGCGGTCCGATTCCGCTAGGTGGCTCCATCGGGGTGATGGACAGAACAGAGAAACGACTCACAGGAGAGTAAGAAAATGGCAAAGGAAACATTCAATCGCGGCGGCAAGCCGCACGTGAACGTCGGCACGATCGGCCATGTCGACCACGGTAAGACCACGTTGACGGCCGCGATCACGCACGTGCAGGCGCTCAAGGGCCTCTGCGAAGAAGTGAAGTACGACCAGGTCGCGAAGGCTTCGGAGTCCGCCGGCCGCCGCGACGCCACCAAGATTTTGACGATTGCTTCGTCCCACGTCGAATATTCGACGGCGAACCGCCACTATGCGCACGTCGACTGCCCCGGCCACGCCGACTACGTCAAGAACATGATCACGGGCGCGGCGCAGATGGATGGCGCGATCCTCGTCGTTTCGGCCGTTGACGGCCCGATGCCGCAGACCCGCGAGCACGTGCTTCTCGCCCGCCAGGTCGGCGTGCCGAAGATCGTCGTGTTCCTCAACAAGTGCGACCTCGTCGAAGATCCCGAAATGCTCGACCTCGTCGAGATGGAAGTCCGCGAGCTCCTCAGCAAGTACGACTACGACGGCGACAACGCTCCGGTCATCCGCGGCGCGGCCTATCCGGCCACCCAGGCGAAGAGCGCGGACGATCCGGCCTGCAAGTGCATCGACGAACTCATGGACGCGCTGGACAGCTACATTCCCGAGCCGACGCGCGAACTCGACAAGCCCTTCCTCATGCCGATCGAAGACATCTTCTCGATTGAAGGTCGCGGTACGGTCGTCACCGGCCGTGTCGAGCGCGGCGTGATCAAGGTCGGCGACGATGTCGAACTCGTCGGTCTCAAGCCGACGGCGAAGACGGCCGTCACGGGCGTCGAAATGTTCCGCAAGCTTCTCGACCAGGGCCAGGCGGGCGACAACATCGGTACGCTCCTCCGCGGCACGAAGAAGGAAGACGTCGAGCGCGGCCAGGTTCTCGCCAAGCCGGGTTCCATCACGCCCCACACCGAATTCAAGGGCCAGGTCTACGTCCTCACGAAGGAAGAGGGTGGCCGCCACACCGCGTTCATGAAGGGCTACCGTCCGCAGTTCTACATCCGCACGACGGACGTGACGGGCGACATCCAGCTCCCCGAGGGCGTCGAGATGGTCATGCCCGGCGACAATGTCGAGCTCACGGTGAAGCTCATCGCTCCCGTGGCGCTTGAAGAGAAGATGCGCTTCGCCATCCGCGAAGGCGGCCGTACGGTCGGCGCCGGAACGGTCTCGAAGGTGATCAAGTAACACGATCAAGTCTTCTGTGGGATGCCTGCCCGCAAACCCGGCCGAATGTGGTCGGCCGGGGGCGGCGGGCGGGCTTCACTGGACGGAAGAATGTGAATAGGAACAAATAAAATGCGTGATCTCGCGATTTTGGCTTGCGGCGACTGCAAGCGGCGCAACTACACGACGACCCGGAACAAGAAGACAACGACCGAGCGTCTCGAAAAGGTGAAGTTCTGCCCGTTCTGCCGCAAGCGCACGACACACAAGGAAACGAAGTAAGTCGTATCCTTTATCTAGGGTAGTAGCACAATGGCAGTGCAGCGGTCTCCAAAACCGCCTATGGGGGTTCGATTCCCTCCTACCCTGCCAATCCGAACGGAAAGAGAATAAGATGGAAATTGTCAAGAAGGCGGGTGCCTATCTGTCGGGAGTCGGCGCGGAAGCCAAGCGCGTGACATGGCCCGGCAAACGCGAGCTTTGGGAATCTACGCTCGTTGTCATTTCGTTCATTTTTATTCTCGCCATCGCCACGCTCGTCTGTGACAAGGTCATTGAGTTTGGTTTGAAGTTGCTTAAGGCCTGAGGGTATAACGAGAATGGACAAGCAGTGGTTTGTGTTGCATACGCTCACCGGACAGGAGAACAAGGTCCGCAAGTCGATTGTCGCGCGCGTGAAGCTTGAGCGTATGGAAGACTACATCGGCCGGTGCGAAATACCGACCGAGCGTGTCGTCGAGAAGAAAAACGGCCGCACGACGAAGCGTACGCGGATGTTCTTTCCGGGCTATGTGCTGTGCGAGCTGGCGCTTTACGACAAGTCGCGCGATCTGGACGAGAACGGCCGTCCGGCGATATACGAGCGCACGTGGCAGTTTCTGCGCGAGACGCCGGGCCTGATTGGATTTGTGGGCAGCGAGCGGCCGGTTCCGCTCAAGCAGAGCGAAGTGGACGCGATATTCTCGAACCGTCCGGCGGGGGCGCCGCCGGTGGAGCGTCCGAAGATCGATTTCTCCGTCGGCGAGACGGTAAAGGTGATAGATGGCGCGTTCATGGGTTTGACGGGCCAGATATCCATGGTGGATCCCGACAAGGGCAAACTCAAGGTTGAAGTCAACATCTTCAGCCGTTCGGTCCAAGTCGACGCGGAGTACTGGCAGGTCGAGAAAGTCCCCGTCGAGGAGACTTTCGAGCCGGCCGAGTAGGACGCAGGTTTTGCGGTCCGTCGACCGGGAAGGATCCCCGGGAGGAGCCGCACGAAAACAAGGAAAAGGCATAAATGGCCAAGAAAGTTACTGGCGTAGTAAAGCTCCAGATCCCGGCCGGCGCGGCGAATCCCGCGCCTCCCGTGGGTCCTGCGCTCGGTTCTGCTGGTGTGAACATCATGCAGTTCTGCAAGGAGTTCAACGCGAAGACCGCGAAAGATTCCGGTCTGGTGATTCCCGTCATCATCACGGTTTACCAGGACCGTAGCTTCTCGCTGCAGTTCAAGTCGCCGCCGGCGAGCGTGCTTCTCAAGAAGGAAGCGGGCCTTGCCAAGGGCAGCGGCGTGCCGAACAAGAACAAGGTCGGCAAGGTCACGAAGGCCCAGCTCCTCAAGATTGTCGAAATGAAGAAGGCCGACCTCAACACGGACGATCCCGAGCAGGCGGTCAAGATGATCGCGGGCACGGCGCGCAACATGGGAATCGAGGTGGTTGAATGAGTCACGGCAAGCAGTATTTCAACGCGCTCAAGAAGGCTCCCAAGAAGCCGGTGAGCATTGAAGAAGCGGTCAAATTCGTGAAGGCCAACGCCGGCGCGAAGTTCGACGAGACCGTCGACGTCTATTTCCATCTCGGCAAGGAGCTCACCAAGGGCGATACCGCGGTCCGCGGCGTCGTGAAGCTCCCGAACGGCTCGGGCAAGAAGGTCAAGGTCGCGGTCTTCGCGGGCGGCGACGCGGCCGAAGCGGCCCGCGCGGCGGGTGCGGACTACGTCGGTCTCGCCGATCTCGTCGAGAAGGTCCAGAAAGAGGGTTGGTGTGATTTCGACGTCGCGATCGCGACGGTCGAAGCCATGAAGGAAGTGCGCAAGTGCGCGCGCGTCCTCGGTCCGCGCGGCCTCATGCCGAACCCCAAGACGGGCACGGTGACGGACGATACGGCCACGGCGGTCAAGGAAGCGCACGGCGGCAAGGTCGACTTCCGCATGGACAAGACGGGCAATCTCGCGGTCGTTGCGGGCAAACGCAGCTTTTCCGAGGAAGCCCTCGTCCAGAACATCAAGGCGGTCGTCGCGGCGGTCCAGGCGCACAAGCCGGCCTCCGTCAAGGGCGTGTTCATCAAGTCGGCGACGATTGCTTCCACGATGGGAGTTGGCGTGCCCGTGATCGCTTCGGCGGATGCTGAATAAGGGGAGATCGTTCGAAATGAGAATTGAAAAGATTGCCATCCTCAATGAAGTCGTCAACCGCGTCAAGGATTCGGACTACTGCTTCATCATCAATCACGGCGGCGTGACGGTCGCGGCGACGTCGAAGCTCCGCGCGGCGTTGCGCAAGCTCGACAGCCACATGCTGGTCGTCAAGAACACCTTCCTCGCGAAGGTCGCGGAAGAAAAGGGTTGGAGCGACGACGTCAAGGCTATGTTCGTCGGCCAGACGGCCGTCGTCACCGGGCACGGCGAGCCTACCGCCGTCGCGAAGGCCATCATGGACTTCGTGAAGGATTCCGCGGGCAAGGCGTCCGTCAAGGGCGCGGACTACGACAACAAGATTGTCGACGCGGCGATGGTCGAAGCGCTCTCGAAGATTCCCGGCAAGGATCAGCTTCGTGCGACGTTGCTCATGCTCCTCAAGGAGCCGGCGACACGTCTGGCGCGCGTGCTTTCGGAGAAGGCCAAGAAGGGCGGCGAGGCGGCTCCCGCGGCGGAAGCCCCTGCGGCCGAAGCGCCCGCACAGGCATAAACGGAAATTTCCCTTGGATGAAACACGCCACGGGTTGGAGTAAAAAGGAAAAGATAAAATGACAAACGAAGAAATCATCAAGGAACTGTCGGGTAAGACGGTTCTCGAAATCAACGAGCTCGTCAAGGCGCTGGAAGAAGCGTGGGGCGTGAGCGCGGCGGCGGCTGTCGCTGTTGCGGGTCCTGCGGCCGGTGCGGCGGCTGAAGAGAAGACGGAATTCGACGTCATTCTCAAGGCGGCGGGCGCGAACAAGATCGCGGTCATCAAGGAAGTCCGCGCGATCACGGGTCTCGGCCTCAAGGACGCCAAGGACATGGTCGACGGCGCGCCGAAGAAGGTCAAAGAGGCGATCGCCAAGGACGAAGCCGAGAAGATCGCCGAGCAGCTCAAGAAGGCTGGCGCGGAAGTCGAGGTCAAGTAATCCCGTCTCGTGCCAACGCACAAACGCCGTGGACGCGAGGAACGTTCGCGGCGTTTTTCATTCTCTGTCATGGCGCAGATAAAAGAGACATTGCTTGTGTGGGTCGCCTGGCCGGAGAAATGCTTCTCGGTCAACGCATCCGATGCGACCTTTTTGCGCGCACTGGCCGGAGATTCCGTGGATGTCGTAGTCGTGAAATCGGAGCGCACTTTCCTGCGCGAACTGCCGCGCGCCACGAAAGCGATTGTCTGGTCTTTTAAGGCCGAGTGGTTTGTGCATGCCCCCCGCCTCAAATTGCTCGCGACGCCGGGCGCCGGGCGCGAACTTGTTCCCCGCACCGCGCCTGCGGGCGTGACGATCCATTTCGGGCGTTTCCACGGACCGATCATGGCGGAGACAGTGGCGGGATTCATGTTGGCCTGGGCGCGAGGTTTCTTCCGCCCCGAACGGAGCGAATTCTGGCCGCGCGCAGCCTTGAGCGACAAATGCTACCGGGTCGAGGGAACGAAAGCGGTCATTCTGGGCTATGGGCTGATAGGCCGCGCGATCGGCGGGAAGTTGACCCAGCTGGGCGTGTCGGTTGCGGGCTTTCATCGCGCGAACATGGGCGATTTGCCCGCGGCGCTTTCGGACGCCGATTGGTTGATCTGCGCTTTGCCCGGGGATACGGGGACGGACAATCTTGTGAGCGGGAGACTTCTGCGCAAGTTGCCGCGGCGCGCGGTTCTCGTGAACGTCGGGAGGGGCAACGCGGTGGACGAACGCGCGTTGCTGGACGCTCTGCGCGCAAAACGTCTGGCGGGCGCGTATTTGGACGTGTTCCGCGGCGAGCCTTCGCCGGTAAGGAAGGGCGAGCCTGAGATCTACGGCGCGGAGTATGGGCATCTGCCGTGGAATCTGATTCGCATGCCGCACACCTGCGCGTTCAGCAACGACTACATGCGCCGCGCATTCAAGGAGTTGAAAGATGACGGGCTCATATGAGGTTTCCAGCGTCGAAGAGACATGGGCGTTGGCCAAAACATTCGCCGCCACGCTGCGTCCGGGCGATGTCGTCTGCCTCGAGGGCGATCTAGGCGCCGGCAAGACGACGTTCACCCAAGGGCTGGCGGCCGCGCTCGGCGTCAAGGGGCGCGTCACCTCGCCGACATTTTGCATCGTCCAGGAGCATGCGGGTGCGCAGGAGCCGGTCAAACTGCTCGTCCATATGGACCTGTACCGCCTGAAGGGCGCGGGAGACGTGGAGGCCATCGGCTGGGAGGACTATCTCGCCCGGGGCGCGGTTCTTGTCGTGGAGTGGCCCGATCGCGCCGGCGAACTTGTTCCGGCAACGGCGAAACACATTCGCTTCGAGCACGCTCCCGGCAACGAGGAGTCGCGCAAAGTCACGTTTATTTGATATAATATAGCCATGGAATTCGAGAATACTATCGGTTTGGAGACGCATGTCCAGCTCAAAACGCGGACGAAGATGTTCTGCTCGTGCCTGCTCAAGACGGGATGCGAGCCGAATACGAATGTCTGCCCCATTTGTCTGGGCTATCCGGGCGCATTGCCTGTCATGAACAAGGAGGCAATCAAGTTGACGGTGATGAGCGGACTGATGCTCGGATGCGAGATCAACCGCCATGCGACCTTCGACCGGAAGAACTACTTCTACCCTGACATGGCCAAGGACTATCAGATTTCCGAGAATGGCCACCCGCTGTGTCTGGGCGGCGGCGTGGAAATCACGTGCGCCGACGGCACGAAGAAGTTCATCCGCATCAACCATATCCATCTCGAGGAAGACGCCGCGAAGATCAACCACTACGCGACGAGTTCGGGCGTGGACTTCAACCGCGCTGGCACGCCGCTCATGGAGATCGTCTCGGAGCCCGACCTTTCGTCCGCGGACGAAGCGATCGCCTACTTGACGGCGCTCAAGGAGATTCTCGTCTACGCCGGCGTGAGCGACTGCAATCTGGAAGAGGGCAACATGCGCTCGGACGTGAACATCTCCATCCGTCCGGTCGGCGCGACGAAGCTCGGCACGAAAGTCGAGATCAAGAACATGAACACCTTCAAGGGGATTCATGCCGCGCTCGAGTACGAAGCCCGCCGCCAGCGCGAATGCATGGCGCACGCGATACCGATCATCCAGGAGACGCGCCGGTGGGACGGCGAAGCGCTGGAGACGGCGTCCATGCGCACAAAGGAGAACGCGCACGATTACCGCTATTTCCCTGAGCCCGATCTCGTGCCGGTCGAGCTTTCGGACGCGCAGATCGAGGCGTGGCGCGCGCTTTTGCCCGAGAAGCCCGAAGTGCGGCGCGCGCGCATGACGGCGGCGTACGGGCTGGCCGAATACGATGCGGAGGTGTTGTCGCAGAACAAGGCCAACGCCGACTTCTTCGAAGCCGCGGCGAAGGGGCTCGACGCCAAGACGGCGAAACTCCTCTGCAATCTTTTCATGGGCGACGTGATGGCCCTCATGAACACGACGGGCAAGGCCGTCGCGGAAAGCGCCCTCTCGCCGGAATCCTTGCGGAGCCTGGTCGTATTGTCCGCCAAGGGGACGATCAACGGTCCGACGGTGAAGGAACTTCTGCCCGAGCTCTTCGAGAAGGGCGGCGATCCCGAAGCCCTCGTGAAAGAGCGCGGACTGGGCGCGGTCAGCGATGTGGCGGCGCTGGAAGCGTTTGTCGACCAGGCGATCGCGGCGAACCCGAAGAGCGTGGCGGACTACAAGGCCGGGAAGAAGGCGGCCGCCGGATTCTTCGTGGGCCAGGTCATGAAACTGTCCAAGGGCAAGGCGGATCCGAAGCTTGTGGGCGGTCTTGTGGCGAAGAAGTTGGCGGCTCTATGAAACGGCTTTTTTCGGCGATGGGCGCACTCGTCTGCGCCCTGTGTCTTTCGGCGTGCGTCTCCGCCCGCATATTCCAGACGAACGTGTTCACCAACGAGGACGGCGAACAGGTGACGGTGCACTACGGTCGGCTGGACAAAGACCATACCACGACCTATCTGTGGCCGGTCACGGGCAAGGAAGTGACGCTGACGTCGCGCCTCATGGTGGAGGTCTCGCTTCCCGACGGAACGTCGTTCACGGCCTACCAGTGCATGAATGTCCTGCCCTCGGGGACAATGTACAAAACGGACAACGACAAGTGGATGTTCCACGCCAACGGCCTTTCCTGCACGGTCTACCGTCGCGTCGAGGTCGCCGGACGCACGGATTATCTGGAGGTCTACCGCGGCATAGTCTGCGAAAGTCCGCGAAAGGAGACGCGTTAGCATGGATACGAATCCGCTTGAGAATATCCGCGTGGTGCTCGTCGGCACGCTCTACACCGGGAATGTCGGTTCCGCCTGCCGCGCCATGGCCAACATGGGCATCCGGCATCTGCGCCTCGCCGCGCCCAACCTGCAGAATTCGTGGGAGGAAGGCGAGCGTCTGGCCGTTCACGCGACGGACGTCCTCAAGAATCGCGAGGAGTTCTCCACGTTCGAGGAGGCGGTCGCCGATTGCGTGGCGGTCGTGGGCACCACGGCGCGCGAAGGCCTCTACCGGCAGCACGTGCGCGCCCCGCGGGATTGCGCCGCGGATCTTCTTTCCCTCGCGGCGACAGGCCCCGTGGCACTCGTTTTCGGACGCGAGGACAAGGGGCTTCTGAACGAGGAAGTGGCGCAATGCACACACCTTATCCGCATTCCGGTGGACGAAGGATACACCTCCATCAATCTCGCGCAGGCCGTCCTTGTGACATGCTACGAGTTCTTTACGGCTTCCGGACGCTATGTGCCGCCACACGAGAAGGCGCCGCCTGCGCCGCAGGCGCAGAAGATGCAGCTCATGAAGAATTGGGCTGAAATGCTCGTGGAAATCGGTTTCATGGAGCCCGTCCAGACGGAGCACTTCATGCAGGGCTTCCATCGCGTCTTCTCGCGCGGCGTGTTCACGCGCGACGACGCGGCGCTTTTGCTGGGGGTCGCCCGCCAGGCGCGCTGGGCGGTCCGGCACGCCAAGGAGTTGCCCAATGGCTGACGAACTGACGCCGATGATGCGTCAGTATCTGGCCATTAAGCGCGAGATACCCGCCGGGGCCATACTCATGTTCCGGCTGGGCGATTTCTACGAAATGTTCGGCGAGGACGCCGTGCGCGCCTCGCCCGTATTGGGCGCGACGCTGACCCATCGCAACAACCTGCCCATGTGCGGCGTGCCGTACCACGCCATCAACGCGTATCTGGCGAAGCTGATCCGCGCGGGCCTGACGGCGGCGCTCTGCGACCAGGTCGAGGACCCCAAAACCGCCAAGGGGCTCGTGCGCCGCGAGATTACGCGCATCGTGACGCCCGGCACGGTGACGGAAGACGGGCTTCTGGACGAGACGGCCAACAACTACGTGGGCGCGACGAAAGGCCACGCCCTCGCGCTTCTGGATCTGGCGACGGGCGAGTTCCTCGTCGAGGAGTACGCGTCGGACGCGAAACTCCGCGAGGCGCTGGAAATCGTCCGCCCCGCCGAAATGCTGGCGCACGACGCGAACAACGAGTGGACGTTCTCCTACGACGCGGCGCTGGACTGCCTCACGCGGCACTTCAACGTGCTTTCGCTGGAAGGGTTCGGCCTCTCGGACAAGCCCGACGCGGTGGGCGCGGCCGGAGCCCTCCTCTATTATGTGGGGACGACGCTCCATCATGCGCTTGGCCACGTGCGGCGGCTCCGGTTGCGGAATGCCGCGGACGGGCTGGTCCTGGACGGCGGGACGATCCGCCACCTGCAGCTTCTGCCGGGAGGCGACGTCGCCAAGAACGCCTCGCTCCTCGGCGTCCTGGACGTGACGAAGACCCCCATGGGCGCGCGCACCCTCCGCAACTGGATCGCCCGCCCGCTCGCGCGCGCATCCGAAATCAATGCGCGCCTGGATGCGGTAGGAGCGTTTGTCGAGAACCGCGCCGCGCTCGGCCAGCTGCGCGGCCAGCTGTCGGGCGTGCGCGATCTGGAACGGCTCGTCCAGAAAGTGGACGCCGGACGCGCGAATCCGCGCGACATGCGGGCGCTTGCCGCCTCGCTCCGTCCGGTGGACGAGATTAAGGCGGCGGCCGCGGCGGTTCCCGACGCCCTGCTGGCGACGTGCGCGGCGCGTCTCTCCGGCCAGGCCGGACTCGTGGACCTCATAGACCGCGCCATCGTGGACGAGCCTCCGGTTCTGCTGACGGACGGTGGGTTCATCGCGCCCGGGTACAATGCCGAACTGGACGAAGTCCGCGCCCTGGCGGCGGAAGGCCACCAGTGGCTGGCCAACTACCAGGCGAGCGAGCAGGCGCGGACGGGCATCCCGAAACTCAAGGTGAAGCACGTCTCCACGTTCGGCTTTGTCATCGAGATTCCGAAAGGGTCGGTCGCCTTGGCCCCGGCGAACTACGAACGCCGGCAGACGCTGACGACGGGCGAACGCTACACGACGCCCGAGCTGAAGGAATACGAACGCAAGGTCCTCGGCGCGCAGGATCGCGCGATCGCCCTCGAGCAGACCCTTTACCGGGAGCTTCTCGCCTCGGCCGCGGCGAAAACCTCCGAGATCCAGACGACCGCCGCGGCGCTGGGCGAACTCGACGTCCTCCTCGCTTTCGCGGACCGTGCGCTCGCGGCCGGCTATGTGCGCCCGACGGTGGACGAGTCGGACGTCCTTTCCATCAAAGACGGACGCCATCCCATAATCGAACAGCTCCCCGACGCGGAACCGTTCGTCCCCAACTCGACGTTCCTGAACGGCACGACGGACCAGATCCATCTCATCACCGGACCGAACATGGCGGGCAAGTCGACCTACATCCGCCAAGTCGCGACGCTGGCCGTCATGGCGCATGTCGGCAGCTGGGTGCCGGCGGCGGAAATGCGCCTCGGGGTTCTGGACCGGGTCTTCACGCGCATCGGCGCCGGAGACGATCTGGCGCGCGGACGCTCGACCTTCCTCGTCGAAATGCAGGAAACCGCCAACATTCTGAACAACGCCACGCCCCGTTCGCTCGTCATACTGGACGAAATCGGGCGCGGCACTTCGACCTTCGACGGAATTTCCATCGCCTGGTCGGTGGCCGAGTACCTGCACGGCAAGGCGGAAGCGAAAGCCAAGACGCTCTTCGCGACCCACTACCACGAATTGACCGACCTCGCCGACCGTTTCGCCGGCATCAAGAACTACACCGTCAAGGTGAAAGAAGAGGGCAATCGCATCGTCTTCCTGCGCCGCATCGCGCCGGGCGTCGCCGAGAAGAGCTTCGGCATCCACGTGGGTGCGATGGCGGGCCTCCCGGCGGAAGTCGTGAAACGCGCGGCGGAGATCCTCGGCAATCTGGAGTCCAACGAAATCGATGTGGACGGCAAGGCGAAGGCGGCGCGCAAGGCGCGGCGCAAACTTTCGGAAATCCCGGGTCAAATGACCTTCTTCTAAGGAGATCGGCGGCATGTCATTCGAAGAGAATCTCAAGAAACTGGAATCCCTCGTCAAGCGGATGGAGTCCGGAGAGCTCAAGCTGGACGAAATGATGAAGGCTTTCGAGGAAGGGCGCGCGCTTGCGGACAGTTGCCGCAAGGAACTGGAAGCCGTCCGCCTGAAGATCGAGAAAGTCACGCGCGACGGCAAGACGGAGCCGTTCGATTTCTCCCCCGGAAACGTCTGAAAGGTCGCCTATGGGAAAATTCGTCTACGTCCAGGCGCAAGCCGACCATATCGCCTCGCTCGCCAAAGGCACCCCGCTCGCGGCGCTCGAAGAACTTGTCTGGAACGCCCTCGACGCGGACGCGCGCGAAGTGCGCATCGATCTCGTCCTCAACATGCTGCAGGGCATCGAGGCGATCCGCGTTTCGGACGACGGTACCGGCATAGACGTCCTCAAGGCGGACGCGACCTTCGGTTCTCTGGGCGGGAGCTGGAAGCGCGGCGCATCCCGAACGCCGCTTGCGCATCGCCGTTTGCACGGCCACCATGGGCGCGGCCGCTTCAAGGCTTTCGCCCTGGGGCAGGATGTCGAGTGGCGGACGACGGTGCGCGAAGGCGATGGGCTCCTGTCCTACAAAATTTGCGGCGAACTGTCCAATCCGGGCGTTTTCACGGTCGCGTCCGCGCCGTCCGGTCCGGCCACCGGAACGGAGGTCTACATCTCGAACGTCGCCGCCGCGAGCGCTTCGCTCCTGAGAACGGAAGAGACCGTCCAGACGCTGGCCGCGCATTTCGCGCTCTATCTGAAGAGCTACCCGGACGTGCGCATCTACTTCAACGGCCTTCCCGTCACGCCGCTGATCGTCCAGAAATCGGTGACGGACTATACGTTGGCGTTGCCGGATGGCGAAGGCGCGAAACTCGAGATTATAGAATGGCGCCGCCGCTTCTCGGGCGCCGGGCGCCTCGTCTTTTCGGGGCCGGACGGCTTTCGTCTCCATGAAGTCCCGGCGGGCGTGCGTCCCGGCGGCGTGAGCTTCACGGCTTACCTTGTCTCGGACCGTCTGGCCCGTTTGAATGCGGAAAACCGGCTTGTGATGGATGAGCTGGACCCTGAAGTCCGCAACTGCCTCGATGCCGCGCGCAAGACGCTGAAGGCACACTTCGCCGTTCGCAAGGAGTTGCATCGGGAAGAAGAGGCGCGCAAGTGGCAGCAGGAGGGAAGTTGTCCCTACCGTCCGGACGACACCTCGGAGCGGCGCCGGCGGTTCGACGCGGCGGCGCGCGACTTTGCCGCGCGTTTCGAGGATTTCGCCGCGTTCGCGCCCGCCGAACGCAAGATGCTTTTCGCGCTCCTCGATCGCGCTCTGCTGGCCGCGCCCGGCGAGACGCTCGATACCCTGCTGAAATAGGCCCGAAGAGCGAATCGCGCCGAGCTTCTCGCTTTCCCGCATTCCCCGCACGGTTGATGTCTCGCCCAGAGATGCGCAGAGACGGCGCTTTAGACCACAGAATGCGCGGAATCCGCCTTTGGCGTATGCGGAAGACAAGTCTGCCTTTATCCTGGAAATCGCAGTCGAAAGGCTGATGTCGGGGCGGTGAGATTTATTTTCAAGACGGAGCCGCATTCTCCAAAACAAACGCTGGGGGCCGCAGCCCTCTGCGGTCCGTATGGGATATTTGGCCGTGGAGTCGGGAGAACGGGAAGAAGGCGTGTTGGACCGTGCATATTATAGAGGAGAGAAAATAGAGGAGTAGTGGAGAGGGGGATACCCCCTCAAACGGTCCCCATGGCAGGGACGAATCCCGCCACGCGGCGTTACGAACAGACGGGATTCTCGTGCCCATGAGAAAAGATTCTCATGCCGATGAGAAAAAATTCTCATGGGCACGAGAACGGATCGCCGGTAGACGTGAAATCGTCCGTTAGTTTGCGTTTTCGGTCGAAATCAATCATGAAATAGTCAGATATCCCCTAAAAGCCGGGGGTGGCCCGGGCGACCGCCCCCGTTTCGCTTGCCGGTCACGCCGGAAACGGGGTCCAATTGCCTTGAAACGCCATCGCCGTTGCGCCGGAACGGTGATGCCGTTGCGCCGGAACGGTGATGCCGTTGCGCCGGAACGCCTACCCCGTTGCGCCGGAACCGCACCACGAACGGACGGGATTCCCGTGCCCATGAGAAAGAATTCTCGTGCCGATGAGAGAAAATTCCCCTGGGCACGAGAACGGGGCGCCTGCAGACGGGAAATTATCCGTTAGTTTGAGCTTTCCGTGGAAATCAAGCGTTAAACCTATGGATATCTCCTGAAAACCGGAGTGCCCCGGTCTGGTATCCCGTTTCGCCCGCTTTGCGCGTCCGAGAGGAGGGCAAAACGCCCCGAACCGGGATGCCGGTTTCCAGTGCGGTTCCTGATATTCCGCTTTCTAGGCCGTTTCTTCTCCTTTTGGAGCCTCGTCCCCGCCTCCTGGACGGTCTGTTCCGGGCGTCTCACCCTATTGGACGCTTTTCGTCCGCTTCGAACGGCTCCCAGCGGTTGCCCGCGGCGTTCGAGGCGAGCGCCGCCTCCACGAACCGCATGGAGCGCACGCCTTCCGCGGCGGACGGGAAATCACCCGCCTGGCGGGTCCGCACGGCTTTGCAGAAATTGTCGTAGATCGTGGCGAACGCTTCGATAAAGCCTTCGGGATGCCCCGCCGGAATGCGCGCGGCCGCGACACTGTCGGGCGACACGGCCTGCATGTAGGGCGCCTTGCGTTTGTAGATGCGCTCGGGACCGAACGGGTACTTCACGCTGAGGACGTTCGGTTCCTCCTGGTTCCAGTAGAGGCTGGCTTTGTCGCCGTACACTCTCAGACGCATGCCGTTTTCCTCTCCCGTGGCGATTTTGGAGACGACGACGGACGCCTTCGCGCCGCCTTTGAAACGCATGAGAATGGACGCGTCGTCGTCCAGCGTATTGCCGGGCGCGTAGCTGGAGAGATCCGCCAAGAGCGTCTCGGTCTCGAGTCCGGTCACGTATTCGATCAGATTGAAGGCGTGCACGCCAATATCCGCCACGACGCAGCTGGGACCCGACACGCGCGGATCCATCTTCCAGATGTTGTGGCCCGTGAGGGGCTTCGTGAAGTCGATTTTCCGGAAGCTCCCCTGCGCGTATTCCAGCACGATCTTGTCCAGCGTGCCGAGTTCGCCGTCGCGCACGAGCGCGCGCGCCGCCTTGACCATGCTGTAGCCCGTGTAGGAAAAGGGGATCGCGAGGATGCGCTTGCGGGCGGACGCGAGGCGTGCGAGGTCGCGTGCTTCCGCGCAGGTCAGTGCGAGCGGTTTCTCGCACATCACGTCCAGGTCTGCTTCGAGGGCGGCTTTGGCGATTTCGTAGTGCGAATCGTTGGGCGTGCAGACGGCGACAAAGTCGATCTTGCCGCGCTCCGCCGCGAGGAGCGCGCGCCAGTCCGCGTAGGTCCTCGCCGGCTCGATGCCGAGCGCCGCGGCGGTCTGGGCGTTGACGTCGGGCTTGCGCGAGAAGCAGCCCGCCGCGAGTTCGGCGAGATTGTCCATCCGCACCGCCATGCGGTGGACGGGTCCGATGAAAGAGTTGGCGGCGCCGCCAACCATTGCATAGCGCAGTTTCTTGTCCATGCCTCTATTATACCAAAACGAAGCGAATCGGGGAATGCGAAATGTTGGTGAAAAGTATTCCCTGTCGTGAGACACCCGGGGCAGGTCGACCCGGGGGATGGAGAGCAGAACCGATGGCAGGAGCGGATATTTCGCGCAGACAGGAGAAGACCCTTGTCCAGTCCGGCCGCGGGACGTCACGAACAGACGGGATTCTCGTGCCCATGAGAAAAGATTCTCATGCCCATGAGAAAAGATTCTCATGCCCATGAGAAAAAATTCTCATGGGCACGGGAACGGAGCGGTCGCAGATGTGAAAACGACCGTTAGTTTGCGTTTTCATCCGAAATCTGACGTAAACAGACAGATAGCGGCCAAAACCGGGGGCGAGGCGGCCCCCCCCCCTCCGTTTCACCCGCCGGGACCGCCCCAAACGGGGGCCAAACGCGCCGGAACGAGGTGGCTGTCTCGCCGGAACGGCAACCCGTCTCTCCGATGGCAACGTAGAGTCTAAACTCCGACGGGCGGCAGAAGGCTTCCCTGACGTTCCGCCCAAGGCTTCGCGCGCCCCGCTCGCGGACATGACCGCGCAACCGTCTATTGAAATGGCTGTCCGCCTGTGTTTGGGGGCGGATCCTGCGGAGCTCTCAGGACGAAGCGTTAGCGTAGTCTTTTGTCGCCCCTCGGAGTTTGTCGACTGTGCAGGCTTGAAAATCCGCTATACGTTATCGTGGCAAATCGCGGGGGAGGGGGTCGTGCGCCGTCCCGGGCAGGGACTGCCCCGTGGGTCCCGGATGTCCCGGGCGCCCCGGCTACTCTCCCGACCGCCGTCCCCCGTTATTCGTCCGACCCCGTCCGGGGCAGGAGACGGGGCTGGGGCGAGTCAGGAGGGCAATTTACCCCCGCGGAACCAACCGCCGACACCCCCCCCCGCATGTGACAGGGGCTAACATGCGCATGTGACGGGACCTGACATGCGCATGTGAGGGGGTCTAACATGCGCATGTTTTTGGACCTCATGCGGCGACGTTTTTTCGGTGAACCTCCGTCTTGGGTCGATAAGTTGCAGTTTTGACGCGTTTGGCGGGAGGAATGGCCAATCAGCGCAAATGTTAGCCGAGGTGAATTCCAAGCCGCATGAGGGGGGTGTGTTCGGAGGCTGAAAACAGACTATTCGGGTAGGTGGAAAAGCATTTGTTTTTGCCCTGCTCCGCCGCCTCCGGGGCAGTTCCTTGTCGCCCGCGCGGGGTTTCGGCCGTGTGGCGGTGCAGAATTGGAAGGCACAATGCAAGCGCGGCGAGACGCTTTGCCGAAGGTCTTTCCGAGTCCTCTTGGCGGCAATCCGAACATTTTCTTGACGGCGCTCCTTTTTCGCTTCCGTTCTCCACCCCTCGGAACGGTCTGTCCCGGGTGTCTCACGACAGGGTACGCTTTTCGGTATTTTTCGCGCGCGGAAAGGGGGTGGAAGCGCCGTCTTGGATATGGTATAATAAACATGTGGCGAAACTCATCGGCACACGAAGAACTGGAGATAGGAAAGATGACATACAAAGAAGCTGAACACCGACTGAAAGCGTGCGGACAGGAGCAAGTTCTGCGCTACTGGAAGGCCCTTTCGGAGAAGCAGCGCAAAGCGCTTCTGGCGCAAATCGCGACAATCGACCCCGCGAGCGTCGTGCGGTGCCGGGCCGCGCTCGAGGCCGGCGTCGAGGCGGTGGACAATTCGAAGGGCAAGGCGCCGAAGGTGGACGTGCTGAAGGGCGCCGCGCTCAAGCGCGCCGTCGAGGCGGGCGAAAAGGAACTCGAGAACGGCCGCGTCGCCGCGCTCCTCGTGGCGGGCGGACAGGGCTCGCGGCTCGGATTCGACGGACCGAAGGGGTGTTATCCGATCGGTCCGCTGACGGACGCGCCGCTTTTCTACTACCATGCGCGCAAGATCCTGGCGCGCGAACTCCGCTACGAGACGACGATTCCGTTCTACATCATGACGAGCGAGGCGAACAACGCCGCGACCATCCGGTGTTTCGAGGAGAACGACTACTTCGGGCTGAATCCGGACGATGTCTTCTTCTTCACCCAGGGCATGTGGCCGGGCATGACGAAGGACGGCGAGATCATCCTGGACGAACCCGGCCATATCTTCATGAGCCCGGACGGGCACGGCGGGCTGCTCGCCGCGCTGGACCGCTCGGGCGCCCTGGATGACATGAAGGAGCGCGGCGTCACGTCCGTCTTCTTCTTCCAGGTGGACAATCCCCTCGTGGAGATAGCCGACCCCGCCTTCATCGGCTATCACGTGCTGAAGGACTCGGACTACTCCCTCAAGCTGTGCGCGAAGAGCGATCCGTTCGAGAAGGTGGGCATCCCGATGAAGTTCGGGCCGGCCTATCGCATGGTGGAGTACTCCGAGATGACGGAGGAGCAGTGCCTGCGCAAGACGGCCAAGGGCGAGCTTTACTTCAAGTACGGGTCGCCGGCGATCCACGTCTTCGACCGCGATTTCCTGGCGCGCGAAGCGAAGGAGGCCATGCCGCTCCACCTCGCGTTCAAGAAAATCCCGTGCGTGAACGGGAAGGGCAAGGTGGTCAAGCCGTCCGAGCCCAACGGCTACAAGTTCGAGAAGTTCATTTTCGACATCCTGCCGAAAGCGAAGACCGCGGCGTTCCTGGCGTTCGACCCGAAGGACGAATTCTCGCCCGTGAAGAACGCGGAAGGGAAGGATTCGCCCGATACGTGCCGCGCGGATATGCAGGACAAGTGGCGGCGCATGCTGGCCGCGGCGGGCGTGTCCTGCGCGGCGGGCGTGCCGGTCGAAATCGACCCGGTCTACGCGCTGGACGCCGCGGACCTGGAGTCGCTGGGCCTTCTGCTCCTGGTCGACTAGTGGCGGACAGGCTTTTCAAGCTCGTCGCCCCGTTCAAGCCGACGGGGGACCAGCCGGAGGCCGTCGACAAACTGTTCGACGGTCTCTCGCGCGGCGACGACCGCCTCATCCTCCAGGGCGTGACGGGGAGCGGCAAGACGTTCACGCTCGCGAACCTCATCGCCCGGTGGAACCGTCCCACGCTCGTCCTGTCCCACAACAAGACGCTCGCCGCCCAGCTCTTCACGGAATTGAAGGAGTTTTTCCCCGAGAACTCCGTAAACTACTTCATCTCGTACTACGACTACTACCAGCCCGAGGCGTACATTCCCCAGACGGATACCTACATCGAGAAGGACGCGGCGATCAACGAGGAGATCGAGCGCTACCGCCTGGCGGCCACGAACGCCCTCATCGCGCGCAAGGACGTCATCGTGGTGGCGTCCGTCAGTTGCATCTACGGCCTGGGGGAGTCCACCGAATACCGCGATCTCGCCGTCAAGATAAAGACCGGCGAGAACCTGTCGCGCGAGAAGCTCCTCCACAGGCTCGTCGAGGGGCAGTATGCGCGCAACGACTATGCGTTCGAGCCGGGGATCTTCCGCGTGCGCGGCGACGTGGTGGACATCTTCCCCGCCTACGAGACGGAAGCCCTGCGCGTGGAGTTCTTCGGCGACGAGGTGGACTCCATCCGCACGCTGGACCCGGTCAGCGGCAAAACGGGCGTGTCCATGCCCGCGGCGGTCGTGACGCCCGCCAAGCAGTTCGTCCTCGGCAAGGACAAGATGGAAGCCGCCTTCGGGCGCATCGAGGCCGAACTCGCCGACCGCCTCAAGTACTTCGCCGCGCACGGCAAGCTCCTGGAGGCGCAGCGTCTGCGCGAGCGGACCGAGTACGACATCGAAATGATGCGCGAACTCGGATACTGCAACGGCATCGAGAACTATTCGCGTCCCCTGACGGGCCGCGCGCCGGGGAGCGCGCCCGAGTGCCTGCTGGACTACTTCCCGGACGATTTCCTGACGGTCATAGACGAAAGCCACGTGGCGATCCCCCAGATACGTGCGATGTACAACGGCGACCAGGCGCGCAAGCAGAAGCTCATAGACTACGGCTTCCGCCTGCCCAGCGCGAAGGACAACCGTCCGCTCACGTTCGAGGAGTTCAACGCCAAGACGCGGCAGATCGTCTATTGTTCGGCGACCCCGGGCGACTACGAGTATTCGCAGGCGCAGGTCGTCGCCGAGCAGGTCATCCGGCCCACGGGCTTGCTGGACCCGGAAATCGAGATTCGCCCGCTGGCCACCCAGATCGACGATCTCATCGGCGAAATCCGCAAGACCGCCGCCGCCGGCGACCGCGTCTTCGTGACGACGCTCACCAAGCGCAGCGCGGAAGACCTGACGCACTATCTGCACGAGACGGGCATTCGCGTGGAGTATCTGCACAGCGGCATCGACGCGATCGAACGCGTGGAGATACTCCATCGCCTGCGCGCGGGCGAGTTCGACGTGCTCGTGGGCATCAACCTCCTGCGCGAAGGATTGGACCTGCCCGAAGTGGCGCTCGTCGCGATACTGGACGCGGACAAGGAGGGTTTCTTGCGTTCCACGACCTCGCTCGTGCAGACGGCGGGGCGCGCCGCGCGGCACGTCGGCGGACGCGTCATCCTCTACGCCGACCACGAGACGGACGCCATGCGCGAACTTGTCCGCATAACGGACGGCCACCGCGCGAAGCAGATCGCCTACAACGAGGCGCACCATATCGTGCCGCGCAGCGTCAAACGCGCGCAATCCGAGACGAGTTACCTCTTCCGCGCCGGCGCGCGCAAGGGCGCTTCCGTTCCGGACCTGGCGCCCGGGACGGAATCTTCGCCCGAGGAGCTGATCGCCGAAATGACGCGCGAGATGCTCGAGGCGGCGGACAACCTGGAATTCGAGCGCGCCGCCTATCTGCGCGACCAAATAAAGGACTTGAAGAAGAGTGCGAAAAATGAAGGAAGTCATTCTGCAAAAGGGACGCGAAAGAAGCGTCCTCCGGCGCCATCCGTGGATATTCTCGGGGGCGATCGCAAAGGCGGACGAAAGCGCCGCGCCCGGTGAGACCGTCTGCGTCAAGAACGCGAAGGGCGAGACGCTGGGCTGCGGCGCCTGGTCTCCCGTTTCGCAGATCCGTGTCCGCATGCTCGCGTTCGGCCCCGGCCCGGCGTTTTCCACCGCGGACCTCCTGGCGGAACGCCTGGGCGCGGCGCTGTCCCGCCGGACGATCCGTCCCTCCGGGGCGGTGCGGCTCGTCAACGCCGAGAACGACGGACTCCCGGGCGTCGTCGTGGACGCCTACGCCGGCCATCTCGTCTGCCAGCTGACGTCCGCCTGGTCGGAAGCCCGGAAAGCGCGGCTCGCCGCGGCGCTTCTCGCCAAGGTTCCTTCCGCGCAGGGCGTCTCCGTGCGCAACGACCTGGACGCCCGGCGCAAGGAGGGCTTGCCCGTCGAGCCGCGCTTCGAGACGGTGGCGGGAACGGAACCCCCGGAACGGATAGAAATAGAAGAAAACGGGCTCCGCTATCTCGTCGACGTGCGGAAGGGCCACAAAACGGGTTTCTACCTCGACCAGCGCGAAGCGCGGGGTACGGTGGGCGAACTGGCCGCGGGCCGCTCGGTCCTGAACTGCTTCTGCTACACCGGCGGGTTCGGACATGCCGCGGCGCAGGGCGGCGCCGCGCATGTGGTGCAGGTGGACGTCTCGGCCGACGCGCTCGCGCTGGGTGCCCGGATAGCCGCGCTGAACGGGCTCTCGGACCGGGAGGAATTCGTCGAGGCGGACGTCTTCGCCTACCTGCGCACCTGCCGGGACGCCGGCCGCACGTTCGATCTGATCGTGCTGGACCCGCCCAAGTTCGCCGAAACGAAAGCCCAGGCGCTCAAGGCCGCGCGCGGCTACAAGGACATCAACCTGCTCGCGATGAAACTCCTGTCCCCGCACGGCATTCTGGCGACCTTCTCCTGCTCGGGGGCCATGACGCCCGAGTTCTTCGATACGATCCTGCGCGAAGCGGCGACGGACGCGCGGCGCGACTTCCAGATCGTCGCGCGCACCCGCCAGGCTCCGGACCACCCGGTCGCGCTGAATTTCCCGGAGGGACTCTACCTCAAAGGCGTCATCCTGAGGGCGTTTTCATGAACCGCCTGCTTGTCGAAACCGCCGCGCTCGGGCAGGACGTCCCCGAATTGGACGCGGACGCCCTGCGCCACATGAAAGTGTGGCGCCTGAAGGACGGCGAGGGAGTGGAACTTTTCGACGGAAGCGGACGCGTGCGGCCCTATCGCTACCGGGCGGGAATCCGACGGCTGGCGTCCGCCGGAAACTGCCGGTTCTTCGCGCCGCCCCGCCGGGGTCTTGTCCTGTTCGCCTGCGTCACCAAGGGTTCGCGCTGGGACTGGACGCTCGAGAAGGCGACGGAACTCGGCGTTTCGCGCATCGTCCCCGTCGTCTCGGAACGCACGATCGTGCGCATTCCGCCCGCCGAACGCGCGGCGAAACAGGCCCGTTGGCGGCGTATTGTCGAGGACGCCGCCCGGCAGAGCGGGGCGGTTTGGCTTCCGGAAATAACGGAGCCAATCGATTTTCCGGCCGTTTTCCCGCTCGTAGAGGCGACGCAATGCTTTGTGGGAGCTTTGACGGAGCCACCCCCTCCGCCGCTCCTCGCGGCCGTGCGCGCGGCACAAGACGATGCGGCGCCCGGGAACCGCGACCTCGCGCTTTTCGTCGGACCGGAAGGCGACTTCACGCCGGAGGAACTGGCGGAACTCTTGCGCCGGGCCGCCCCTGCCAGCTTCGGCCCGACCGTCCTGCGGGCGGAAACCGCCGCGCTGTACGGTCTCTCCGTCCTGGCCGCCGTCCAAACCGCCGCGTCCGCCGTCTAGCGGGCGGACGCAAACCCCGGCCGCTTGAGGAACCCCGCCCGTCTTTTCCCGCTATTTCCCTTTATCCCCGGTTCTCTGTCTTTCAGAG
>ERZ808246.609-NODE-609-length-29038-cov-8.376945_pt1 | contig 29038 bp, 13 predicted proteins | sample MGYA00521083_ERZ808246 | MGnify/ENA primary metagenome ERZ808246 (study PRJEB31516, sample SAMN03275577) | gut metagenome | biome: mammalia-associated habitat; material: feces | host: Papio cynocephalus | place: Kenya | collected 2012-07-07 ...
CCGATGAAGATGGAAGCGTAAGTACCGATGATGATACCGAGGATGAGCGCAACCGCGAGACCCCTGATGACCTCACCGCCGAAGACTGCGATTGCAAGCATGGTGACGAGAGTCGTGAGTGAGGTGTTCATCGTACGTGAGAGCGTGCTGTTGAGCGCGTCGTTCACATTGTCCTTAAGAAGCGACTTCGGATGCTCTGCCTTGTACTCACGGATTCGGTCGAAGATGACCACGTTATCGTTGATTGCATATCCGATGATGGTCAGGATAGCCGCGATGAACGTCTGGTCGACGTCGAGGGTGAACGGAAGGATGCCGCTGAAGAGCGAGAAGAATCCGATCACGATGATTGCCGTGTGTGCGAGGGAAGTGACGCCTCCGAGTCCCCATGTCCAGTTCTTGAACCTTATCGCGATGTATGCGAAGATTACGAAGAGGGCGATGATGACGGCGATGATTGCGTCGCGCTTCATGTCGTTCGCGATGGTAGGACCCACCTTGTCGGAAGATATGATACCGTTAGGGTTGTCGACCGTTGAGCGGAATTCGTCGAAGGTCATGTCCTTCGCGAAGAGACCCTTCAACGCGTCGTAGAGCATCTGCTCAACCTCGGCGTCAACCTCCGTTGATTCCTCGTTAATCTTGTATGCGGTCGTAATCTTCATCTGGCTGTCGCCGCCGAACTGCTTTACCTCTACAGCCTCGTTGAACTCGGCGAGAGTTGCCTCACGCACGGCCTCGGCAGTTACAGGCTTGTCGAACCTCACGACATAAGTACGGCCTCCAGTGAAATCGACACCATAGGTGAAGCCCTTGATGCAGATTGAGAGGATGGAGATGAGGATGAGAGCGCCTGAAATCGCGTAGGTAATCTTCCTCTTGCCGAGGAAATCAACGTGGGTGTTCTGGAGGAAGTTCCTCGTGAGCTTGTTGTCGAAGCTTACCTTCTTGCCCCTTGCGAGCCTGTCGTCAATCACGATGCGCGTGATGAAGATGGAGGTGAGGACAGAAGTGATGATACCGATGATGAGGGTAGTCGCGAATCCCTTGACAGGACCGGAACCGAAGACGAGGAGAACGAGACCCGTGAGAGCCGTTGTCACCTGACCGTCGATGATTGCGGAATATGCGTTCTTGTAACCGTCGGCAACTGCCTTGCCGAGACCCTTGCCGGCGCGGAGTTCCTCCTTGATTCGCTCATAGATGATGACGTTCGCGTCGACCGCCATGCCGAGCGTGAGGACGAGACCTGCGATGCCCGGCAGCGTGAGGACTGCTCCGAATGAAACGAGGGTTCCGAAGAGCAGGAGCACGTTGCACAGGAGGGCGAAGTCAGCGATGAGACCGGCTCCCTGATAGAAGAACACCATGTAGAGGAGCACGAGGAGGAATGCAATCACGAAGGAGATGAGACCCGCGTTGATTGACTCGCTTCCGAGTGAAGGTCCGACAACCTGCTCCTGAATGATGGTCGCAGGCGCAGGGAGCTTGCCTGACTTGAGGACGTTTGCAAGGTCCTCGGCCTCTTCGAGGGTGAAGTTACCGGTAATCTGTGACGAGCCGCCGGAAATTTCGCTCTGAACCGTCGGGTATGAATAAACCATTCCGTCGAGCACGATTGCCACCTGACGGCCGATGTTGTCCTTTGTAAGACGCGCCCATGTCTGTGCGCCTTCGGCGTTCATTGACATTGAAACTTCAGGACGCGCACCGCCGTCGCCGTACTGTACACGTGCCTCTGTGACAGCGTCGCCGTCAAGCGGAGCCTTGCCGTCGCGGGATGTGTTCCTGATAGCGACGAGCTCGAAGTAGTTGCCGCCCGGAATCTGGTCTGAAGGCTTCACTGTCCACATCGGGGTGAACTCGTGCGGGAAGCATTCACGAACCTGAGGCATCGCGAGATACTTGTTCACGAGAGCCGTGTCGGCGTAGCTCGCGAAACCGATGCAGGCGTTGGTGTTGTAGCCTGAAGGACGGAGAACGGCAAAGAGCGGATTCTGCTTCTTGTAGTTCTCAAGTTCCTCGTTATCGTTTGCCGCCGCGTTGACTTCCTGAGAAAGGATGTCGCTGCTGTCGGCAGGCTGGGTTTCCGTCACGGCCACCGCCGTCTCCGTTGACGGGAGAATCTCGGCGAGCTTGGCATTGGCCTCCGTGAGGAACGGCTCAATCTCGGAGAACTGGAAGGTCGTCCAGAACTCAAGCGAGGCGGTTCCCTGAAGGAGCTTCCTCACGCGCTCCGGTTCCTTCACGCCCGGGAGTTCGACGAGGATTCGTCCGCTGTTTCCGAGCTTCTGGATGTTAGGCTGGGTGACTCCGAAACGGTCGATACGGTTTCTCAGTACGTTGAAGGAGTTGGAAATAGCGCTCTCCGATTCCTTTTCGATGACTGAAAGAACGTCCGCGTCGCTTGACTGGCTCGTCACCTTGTCCTTGAGGTCGAAGGTCGCGAATATGTCCGAAAGCGGACGGCCGCCGGCAGTCTCCTGCCAAGCCTTTCCAAAAAGGGTGATGAAGTTGTCCCTTGAGTTGACGCTGCGAACCTTCGCGCTGTCGATGGCCGCAAGGAACTGCGGATCCTGACTGTTGCCCGCAAGAGCCTTCACGAGGTCCTCAAGCTGAACCTGGAGCATCACGTTCATACCGCCCTTAAGATCCAGACCGAGGTTGATGTCCTTGACTTTCACATCCTTGTAAGTGTAGCCGAAATAAACTTTCTCGGCTGAGATCGAATCAAGGAACCTTCTGTTGTTTACTTTTGAGATCGAATCAAGGACGTATGCCTTGTCCTCGTCCGACACAGAGTTGAAATCCGCAGATGCGCTGAAAGCCTCGACAGCCTTTTCCGCATACTTGTCGGCCTTGCGTTCCTGCACTCTTGTGACTACAGAGAACGAAAGCTGCCAGAGGCATGCGAGCGCAAGGCAGATTGCAACGAATCTGATGGCACCTTTACTTTGCATAATTGTTATAGTTTTAATTAATATTTATTGTCTTTTTCACTTCACGGGCTGCAATCCGTTCTCATTCTGCAATGTATGGCACGAATTTACGTCCGGCAAATAGGGCACAAATTTACGATTTTTTTCTTATAAACGCACTTTTTCTTAAATTTGTAGTCCTTTTGTGGTCATTGAGTGATGAAATACGGGAAGATAAAGGCTTTGATAATTTTCTTGACGGCGTTTTCGTCAGGCATCGCGGCGGCACAGTCACGTGATACCATAGCCATATCCGTCCCGTCCGTCCCCGCTCAGATAGCCGTGCCTGTGGCTGAAGATGTTCGCCGACTCACTGACACGGAGAAGCTTGCGCTTGCGGACTCGCTTCACGAGGTCTACCAGTTCCGCCGTGCCGTTCAGCTTTGCGACGAGATTCTCTCCGAATCCTCCGACAGCCTCGTGAAGGTCTACGCCTCCGAACTGCTCGAATGTTCCGAAAGCGGTTTCGACATGTCCTCGAACGTCGCGCTCCCGACGGTGATTGCCCGCCAGAAGTTCACGCTCCGCGACTTTTTCCTCTACTATCCGTTCCCGGACCGCTCATGGCACGACACGCGCGTCTGCGAGGGTCTTCGCGACAGCCTTCAGGCTGCAAGGACTCCGGCTCTCTTGGGCATACTTCCGGACATCACATATTTTCAGGAGGGCGATGAAGCTGTATATTTCTCCGCTCCCGACACCCTCGGAAATATGAAGATATATTCTTCTTCAAAAGACACGCTCTGGAGCCGTCCACGTCAGGTTTTCGCCCCGAAGGACTCTCTTGTGACGACGACGGATTCGACAGGGACCGTCATCGTGTCTCCGGACTCGACGATGACTTCATATCCTGTGTCGGATGAAATATTCCCGGTTCTTTCGGCGGATCGGCGTTCGCTCTATTTCTCGTCGAAACGAAAGGGCAGTGCTGGAGGGTACGATCTCTATGAATCCGTGTGGTCCGAGGCCGACAGCTGCTGGACGGAGCCCGTAAATCTCGGATTTCCATATTCATCCGTCGCGAATGACTATCTATATATGAATACGGATGACGGGCGTTACACGGTCTTTGCGTCGGACAGAGGGTGCACGAAGGATAGTGTGTGTGTCTATGTCCTTGAATATGAGTTTGTTCAGGAAAGGAAAAGAATCACTGACGCCGACAGGTTGAGGCAGATTATGGAACTTGCGCCCGAGGAGGGGCTTGATGTCGTCGATGCGGGTTCTGCCGTCGGGGGAGGAATACCGGAAAATGACGACACTAAGCGGTATATGGAAAAGATGGAGGACGTCCGCCGGCTCCGTGGCACGCTTGACGGGGAAAACAGGAAACTCGAGGATATGAGGGAAGAGTTTGCCGTCAGCGATGATGTCGAGCGCCGTCAGGAACTCACCTCTCAGATTCTTGAGGCAGAGGCGAAGATTCCTCAGATTCAGTCGGAACTCGACAAGGCCGCTGCTGAAGTCCAGAAAATAGAGATGGAATTTCTGTTCGGCGGCGTGGTCATCGACTACGACAAGCTTTCATCCGAGGCCGCCCGCAACATAGTCGGCGACGGCACCGGCTACCTCTTCAAAGAACGGCAGACGGGCGCCGCGCTGAACTTCCGTTCCGGTCAGTCTCCTGTCGAGCAGATTCCGCAATAGTAAATATTAGTCAAATTCTGTGATATATCGGTACACAGTTCTCCGAGATTGTGCGCAGTTGGGCTTTTGAAGGTAATTATTTCTATCTTTGAGAGATTTTGAAGCCGGCTTGAGGTCAAGACAGCTTCGTTAACACGATAACACTACAGACTTATGATTGTTTTACGGAATATCGCGGCGTCAATTTCGCTGATGCTGATGTCGGCCTTTGCCGCTTTTGCACAGAATGAGGATGATCCGGTAGCGGAACTTCGGAAAGTGAGGGAATCATTTGTGGCGGCGACGCTCGACTCTTGTTCGCCGTCGGACGAGGTGACGGAAAACTTCATGACATATTCGGAACACGGGAGGGCGGCGATTGACGTGCTCCTGATGCAGCTCTATCTTGCGGTGCAACTGCCTCAGAGTGAGGTGGAACGGGTCATGGGGCTTTTCGATTCCGAAAGGCGGCAGTGGAGGGACATCGACTACACGGACATGTCCCGGGGCGGCTGGGACATGACCCTGCACGTTACCCGTATATATGCCCTTGCCAAGACCTACGAATGGCCGCAGTCGCCGTTTTACAAGTCTCCTGAACTGGGGGCGGTGCTCCATAAGGCGGCCGGGTGGTGGTTCGACAATATGCCAGTGAACCCGAACTGGTGGCACAATGACATCGGGGTTCCAAAGAAGCTTGCAGCCGCGATGGTGCTTTTGCGTGACGAACTTTCCGAAGACGAGATTCAGGGAGCGCTGCGTGTGCTTGAACGGTCGCGTTTCGGGCGCACCGGGCAGAACAAGGCGTGGCTTGCCGGGAACCAGATGATGAAGGCGCTGCTCATCGAAGACCCGGAACTCGCGAGGGAGGCGTGCAGACAGATTGGTGAGGAGATATACGTGACGGACAGCGAGGGCATACAGCGGGACTGGTCTTTTCACCAGCACGGACCTCAGATGCAGTTCGGTAACTATGGGCTGGCTTTCGCCGACGGAGTTTCCTTCTGGGCACGTGTGTTGGAGGGCACTGAATATGCTTTTTCGGAGGAGCAGGTTGAAATCATTGAGAATTACATACTTGACGGACTATGCTGGCCTATATGGAAGGGCGTGATGGACCCGAGCGCCTGCGGTCGGCAGCTTCACATCAATGGAGGGCGCGGCAAGGCTTATTCCTGCGCCGTGGCCGTGTCGAATATGGCAGCTATGAAGCGTCCTCGCAGCGAGGTCTTCCGACACATTGCCCTTCAGAATCTTCAGCCGGAGCTTTACGAAAACGAATTAGTCGGTGCCCGGTACTATCCGCGTTCGGATTATGGCGTCTATCGGGCAAGGGACTGGTACGCTTCCGTTAGAATGCAGTCTGAACGGACGATAGGCTACGAATTTACCAACGCCGAGAACCAGCTGGCGCAGTTTTCCGCCGACGGTGCGGTGATACTGATGCAGTCCGGACGGGAATATGAGAACATCTTCCCCTATTGGGACTGGAGGATGCTGCCCGGAGTCACGGCCTACTATGACGGCTCGCCTCTGCGCACCGACGACAGCCGCGAGGACAAGCAGAACAACACTGGACACGTGGGGGGTCTGGCTCGGGACAATGTCATGGTCACGACGATGGAACTGAACCGCCACGGGCTCCATGCTTTCAAGTCGAACTTCTTCCTCGACGGCATTGTTGTGTCTCTCGGTTCCGACATACGTTCTTCGCGTGCGGAGATAAGCCGCGTGACCACGACTCTTGAGCAGAACCGCCTCTCTGGTAAGGCAGAATCCGGTTCTGTTCGTTCAAGGGCGCACGGACGCACTGACTGGGCATGGCATGACGGCAGGGGATATGTTGTCCTTGACGGCTCTGAAATCCGGACTGAAACTCCGCTCCAAAAAGGAAGCTGGGCGAAAATGGCGCCGATGTACACGCAGGTTGACAGCGGACGCGTCTTCAAATGCTGGTTTGAGCATCCGGCGGACGGTGTTGCCTCATACGCCTACGCCGTGCTTCCATGCCATGACGTTGCCGGAACAAAGGCTTTCGCGAAGGCATACGCATCCGGGAAGGACACTATTGGAAAAGCCCACGCCGAACGCAGTAAGAAGACCTCCGGAGTGCAGTTCAAGACAGCTGTTCCCACAGTTCTCCGCAACGATGACAGTTGCCAGGCTGTGTCCTATATTGGAAATGTCTATGTCATTGTGCACAAGGCTGGTGCATATTCATTCTCAAACGGAGAGTTCAATTTCTCGACTCCCGGAATCTATTTTTGTTCCGATGACGGGATTCACTCCGAGCCGCTGCCTCCGGCCGTCGGGGAGGACTGACTGTCCTCGTTCTCTGCCTTATGCAGCGCCACGAACTCTTTCGGGAGTATGCCGAACTGCTTGAAAAAGCACGACGTGAAATAGGACGGGGTGTTGAATCCGCACATGTAGCAGACCTCGTTCACCCTGTAGTTGTCTGACAGCAGCAGTCCGGCGGCCTTCTTCAGCCGGAACAACTTTATGTACTCGTTCGGAGCCATTCCGGTCAGCGACTTCATCTTTCTCTGGAGGTTGCTGCGGCTGACGAACATCCCGTCCGCAAGCTGCTGGACGGAAAAGTCTATGGATGAGAGGTTTGCACCGATGATTGAGTCCACCTTGGAGAGCCATTCGATGTCGAGAGTACCGTATTTCGAGAAATTGAGGCTTTCATCCGGAGATGACGCGAACTTCTCCATAAGCACTTTCCTGTTGTTTATTATACTGTCAATCACCGCCTTGAAGTGACTTGGCGAGAACGGCTTCTCTATATATGCGTCCGCTCCGCAGTCAAGTCCGCGGATTTTTGACTCGACGGACGACTCGGCCGAGAGGAGAATGAACGGGATGTGCGAGGTCATCGGATTTTCACGAACTGCCCTGAGGAGCTCGAACCCGTCCATATTCGGCATCGCTATGTCCGAAATAATAACATCCACGTTGTGCCTTTCAATCTTTGCCATGGCTTTTTGCCCGTCAGTCGCCTTCAGTACCCTGTACGAGGACTTTAGCTGCTCCGCGATGAATGAGAGTATGTCAGTGTTGTCCTCCACAATCAGCAGCGTGACCTTCTCTCCAGCGGGTTCCTCAGCCACCTGTTTCTCTGTTGAGGCTTCATCGCCCGCCGGAACTGTCTCCATGACCTGTCCCTCGGCTTTTTTCCATGGAAGTTCCACGCAGAAACGGCAGCCGTCCGCATAGTCCGTGTCCACATAGACCCGCCCTCCGGACTTCTCTGCAAGAAGGCTCACGAGCGACAGCCCGATTCCGAACCCGGGCTTGCGGTTCTTTCCGGTGCCTCCGTCAACCTGGTAGAAAGTGTCGAAAATCTTCTCGGCCTCCTCCTTCGGTATGGCAGGGCCATTGTTGCTCACGGAGAGCACAAGTATGTCGTTTCCGTCGCGCATTTCATCATGAAGCTCAACCTCAATCCGGTCTTTCGTGTACTTCACGGCGTTCTCCACGAGGTTGCTCAGAATTTTTGACACCGCGTCCGGGTCGAACATCCCGACGTATCCCTTGCCCTTGTCCGGACTTGTGAAACTGATTTCAATGGCCGGCGTCCTGAACCTGCGCAGCACTTCCTCCACGACAGGTACTATGTTCACCGGAGTGAGGTGCAGGAGATAACCCTCGTTGCTGATTTTCTTGAAGTCGAGCAGCTGGTTGGTGAGTTCCGTGAGCCTTGCGGTGTTGGCCTCTATGATGCTGAGGTTTTCCTCGGTCTCGCTGTCCCATGTGTGATGCTCCAGCACGATTTCTAGCGGTGCCTTGATGAGAGTGACAGGGGTCTTGATTTCATGGGCTATCTGCGTGAAGAACTGAATCTTCGCGTTGTAGGACTCCTGCTCTCCCCGAAGTTTCATTTCCTCAATCCGACGTCTTTCCTCCTTGCCCCGCAGTCTTATGTACAGGCATATTCCGAGTGCTGCGACCGCCGCCACGAACAGGATATAGAGGCATATTGCCAAAGAGCTTCTGTACCATGGTTCCATTATCGTAAGCGCTATCGAGCAGTCCCTTTCACTCGCATACCCGTCGGAGTTCACCGCGCGCAGCAGGAAAGTGTACTTGCCCGGCTTCATGTCGGCGAACGAAACCGAGGACTGCCCCGTCTTTATCCATTCCGAATCCTTGTCGAAACGGTATTCAAATACGGTTTTCTCCGGAGACACATAGCTCAGGCAGTCGAAGCTGATGGAGAAGTTTCCGACCCCGCTCGGAACCGTGACTGCATTTCCCTGAAACGTCCGGCCGTCAAATTTCACGGATGCCGTGACTCTCGGGGCAACGCCATTGTCAAGAATCTCCTGCGGAAAGAACGCGTTGAAGCCGTTCACGCCGCCGAACCAGAACTTGCCGTCATCTGTCTTGAAGCACGACTTGAAATTGAACTGGTTGCTCTGAAGACCGTCCTCGTGGGTATAGAGCCTGTAGTCTCCGGTCTTCGGATCGAGGCGGATGATGCCCGCGTTGGAACTCATCCACAGCCTCCCTTCGCTGTCGTCAAGAATTCCGAATATGATGTTGCTCGGAAGCTTGCCGTCCGGAGTGTTGACGTGCGGCACGCTGAACGTGTCGGTCCCATAGTCGTAGCGGCAGATTCCGTTGCCTTCGGAACAGAACCAGAGCTGACCTCCCGCATCGCTGTAGATGTCTATGATCCGGTCGCTGCACACGCTGCCCGCGTCCTCCGGGTCGTGTCTGTAGAGTTTCCACGAGCCTGTGTACATGTCGTGGCTGTAGAGCCCGTAGCCGTGACAGCTGAACCACATCTTCCCGGTGTAGTCTTCAAAGATGTCGTAAATCATCTGCCCGTCCAGCTGTGGAATGGGCGTCATCGTGTCCGTCGCGTAGTCGTAGACGCTGCATCCGCGCTTTGTCCCGACGTAGAGGCGGCTGTGACCGTCCTTGTTGCTGTGGGAAAGCGAGTACACGGCATTTTCGCTGTCGGGAACGTTGCCTCGTGTCATATAATATATCCTGACCCTCCCGCTTCTGAGGTTTATGCGCTTCAGCCCTGAGGAGAACGTCGCCACCCAAAGGTCATCTCCAATCCGTGTCAGGGCGTGGATGTTGTCGTTGCTGTCATGCCATTTTATCGGGACGAACTCTCCGCTGTCCCTGTCGAGAAGGCTGAGCCCGCCGTTCTCCGTCCCGACCCACAGCCTGTCTTTCCCGTCACCGCAAAATTCGCTCACCGCCGTTCCGGAGAAAAGGCTGCCGGGAGACGGACGGTAGAGTTCAATCTTCGCGGCTTTCGGTGATATGTAGAATACTCCGTTGAAATATGTCCCCACCCACAGGCCTCCCTCGTGGTCTTTCAGACACGAATAGAAACTGTCGTTCGGAAGACCCGCGGAGAGATTCATTCTTCTGAGCCTTCCGTTATTTCGGTCATATTCAAAAAGTCCGGAATTGGAACATATTATTATGGTAGAGCGGTCATTGTGCCAGATCCACCGGATGAGAGGCACGGCATCCTTGCCGCCGTGAGGCGAAAGATAGTTGTGTACGCTCCCGTCCTTCGGGTTTATGCTGTACATCCCGTCGTCCCAAGTCCCGGCCCATATCATCCCGTTCTCATCTTCCCTTATGCAGAGAAAATGTTCCTTTCTTCCGCTGCCTGTGTTCACTTGAGTGAATTTTCCGCTGCTTCGTGAGTATCTCGTGAGCCCGTTCTCCGTGCCTATCCACATGTCTCCGCATCTGTCGCACAGCAGTGCCCCGACATTGCTGCTCGGGAGCGAATGCGGGTCTTCCGGGTCATTTCTGTACACGACTTTCACCCTGTATTCTGAAGCGTCGTTCCATGTCCCGGCCTCTATGACGGCAAGACCATCGTTTGAGCCGGCCCAAAGGTTGCCGTCGCTGTCGTAGCACAGCGTGCGGAAACTCTTTGTGATGCCATGCCCGCTGAGGTCAAGGCCGGTGAGCTGCCCCGTGGCGACATCGAGCAGTTCAAGGGAATAGCGTGATGCAATCCAGAGCTTGTCCCCGTCCGGATGCTCGGCGATGAATTCCACATTCAGTTGTCTCATGTCTGAAGAGTTTCCGTACACCTTGAACTCCTTTCCGTTGTAGCGGCTCAGCCCGTCCTTGGTTCCGAGCCAGATGTAGCCTTTCCTGTCCTGAATAATGCAGCGGACACTGTTTTCCGAGAGCCCGTCACGGACGTCGTAGACCCTGCACGGAATCACGGACGCCGCAGCCCGCGAACCGGACTGTGCCCATGCCGCGGCCGCGCAGGCAATGACCATGAAAAGCCGTTTTGTCGTTCTCATATCGATATGCAAATTCTTTTGCGGTTACTTTATTGTCTGTTTCGGCAAATCTACTTATAAAAAGGATATAAGTCCCCGTCCAATTCGTTGCAGAGGTCAACAGTGCTCAAAAAGTGAAATTCTATGCCTAAATAATGATACTGCAAGACGAGTATATTTGCGACTTTTGTAACCGGTAAAAAGTAAAAAACTGATAACCACCATGCAATACAAAACCAGAATGATTCTTTTTCTCGTGTCGGCCCTGACATTCGTCACCTCTTACCTGTCGGCACAGAACAGCTCAGTCATCAGCGGCAAGGTCACGTCTGAAGGCGGGGAGCCGCTTCCCGGTGTCGTCGTGATGACCGTGGGGGGGGTAATTCCCTGACATCCATAACTGACGGAGACGGCAACTGGTCAATTCCGGCAGCTCCGTCTTCTGTCAGCGAACTTGAGGTTTCATGCCTCGGATTCAGCACGATACGCGAGGCCGTCGGCGGACGCTCCCTCATCAATTTCGTGATGACCGAGGACACCCAGAGACTTGACGAAGTCGTAGTTGTCGGCTATGGTGTCCAGAAAAAGGGAAACCTCACCGGCTCCGTCACTCAGATTAACTTCAACGACGCCATCGAGAGCCGTCCGGCGATGACTGTGTCTTCCGCTCTCGCGGGACTTTCGGCCGGACTTCAGGTTCAGCAGACTTCGGGACAGCCTGGCAGCGACGGCGCGACGCTCCGCATCAGGGGCAACACGACGCTCAATAACAACAATCCTCTTGTCCTCGTGGACGGGATAGAATGGAGCATGGATGACGTCAATCCGGCGGACATCGAGAGCGTCACCGTGCTGAAGGACGCCTCGTCGACGGCGATTTACGGTTCCCGTGCGGCAAACGGCGTCATACTCATCACCACGAAAAAAGGTTCCGGCAAGGCGAGCGTGACCTATTCCGTGCAGGCGGTGATGCAGACTCCGTATAATAAGATAGGCTGGCTCAGCGACTACGCCACCCACATGGAGCTCGTGAACGAGGCCGCGGAGAATGTTGATCAGAACCACATCTTCTCAGACTCCACGATAGCGGCATGGAAGGCCGCGAACGCGAATCCTGACGGCGTCAACGAATACGGCGTGAAGAACAGCATCGCCTACCCGAACACAGACTGGTTCAAGGAGCTGTTCTCGACCGGATTCTCCCAGGAACACAACGTTTCCGTGCAGGGGGCTTCCGAGAAGGTGCGCTACCTCGTGTCGCTCGGCTATCTGGACAACAACGGAGTCATGACTCGCTTCAAGGAGATAGACTCCGGCACCAGCAAGTTCAATTTCAGGACCAACGTCGAGGCCAAGATCACGAACTGGCTGACGATGGGCGCCAGGGTCTTCGGGCAGAAGCAGGACTATGGCCTTGCCAATGTCTCCAATGCCTTCTCGTACATCTACCAGACGACTCCGGGAGTTTATCCCGGCGAACCCGACAAGTGGGGAAGGGCGGTGGCCACCGAGGAGTCGACCAACGCTAACAATGTGTTCGCGCAGATGGCCGGGCCTTCCGGTCACAAGACGACCTACCGTGCCAACGCCTCGCTCTACGGCGTGGCGACGCTCTACAAGGGCCTGACCTTCGAGGCTTCCGGCAACTATTCCCAGATATACACGGATCAGAACACGTATTCCCGCAAGAACGGCATGTGGAATTACACCAACGACACACGTTTCAGCGAGTCGAACCTCGCGAACGCGAACAATTCCAACACCTACGACATGAACTACCGCATCAACACCGAGATGCTCCTCCGCTACAACGGCACTTTTGCGGAAAGACATGAGGTCGGCGCGCTCGCGGGATTCACGACAAACTATTATAAGCGTCGCAAGTTCAACGTGAGCAAGAAAGGCGCTCCGGACTGGGCAATCACCGAGATGGACAAATACACCGACTACGACTCATCCGGCTCGCTCACCGAGGAGTGGTCTCTCATGTCATGGTTCGGGCGCGTCAACTATGCCTACGACAGCCGCTATCTCCTTGAGGCCAATTTCCGTGCGGACGGATCGTCCCGTTTCTCGCCGAAAAGCCGCTGGGGCTTCTTCCCGTCATTCTCCGCAGGATGGAGAATCAATCGGGAGGAGTTCATGAAGGAAGTCGACTGGCTGAGCAACCTTAAACTCCGTGCTTCATGGGGTATCACCGGTAACAACAATGTCGGCAACTACTCATGGCAGAGCACCTATCAGTCTGTCAGCACCGTCGTTGGCGGTACGGAGACTACGGGTTTCGTGCAGAAGGAACTCGGGAACGACAATCTTGAGTGGGAGACGACCTACACGACGAACATCGGACTCGATTTCGGAATATTCGACAACATTCTCACGGCGGAAATGGACTTCTATGTGAAGGACACCGACGGCATTCTCTACCGCCCGACCGTCTATGAGACGATGGGCAACGTCACGGGGGCATACGCGAATCTCGCTGCCGTGCGCAACACCGGATTCGAACTTACTCTCGCGCACAGCAACACCGTGGGCAAGGACTTCCGCTACGGAATCAGCCTCAATCTCGGCTATAATAAGGGTGTAGTGACAAAATATCAGGGACAGCTCCAGCAGTACTGGACGGAGCAAAACGGAAAGAAAGTCTATGTAAACAACATTGCCCAGGTGTCTCAGGGAAGCAACACCGCGAAGATAATCGAGGGACACGTCTATGGAGAACATATGCTCTATCAGGTCTATAAGGGCAGCGGACGCGGCTATACCGGCGGTACAGTCGATCCTAATGCCGGACCTAAGGACGGAATGATACGTACCGAGGCCGACATGGCATGGGTCAGGGCCATGATTGAGGCCGGCTATTCGTTCTGCGGCGTGAAGAAGGTCGGCAAGGACCAGCTTTGGTACGGCGACCTCCTCTATCAGGACGTCAACGGTGACGGGAACTTCGGAGACTCCAACGACATGGTTCTCAACGGTCACAGCAACAACCCTCTTGTGAACGCCGGTCTCAGCCTGAACTTCGCGTGGAAGGGGATTGACTTCTCGGCCGTGTTCTCCGGTGCGTTCGGGTTCTGGCTCAACTGGGGCACGCAGTACTATAACACCACCAAGGTCACAAACGGCCACAGCATCGCGCGCCACATCGCTGCCGACCACTATTTCTATGACCCGGACAACCTTACGGACAGCCGCACCAACATCCACGGCAAGAACCCGCGTCTCACGCTCAACGACGATTTCAGCAACGCGCAGACCAGCGACTTCCGTGAATACCGCGGTGACTACGTGAAGCTCAAGAACCTCCAGATAGGCTACACGCTTCCGCAGAACATAAGCCGCAAGATAGCGATGCAGAAATTCCGCGTGTTCGTTTCTGCTGAGAACCTCTTCACGATAACGAAGTATCCGGGTCTCGACCCTGAAATCGGAACAACGATAGGCTATCCTCTGATGAGGAGCGTGAGCCTCGGTGCGCAGATTTCATTCTAAACGTCTGATGTATAAAGAAATATGGATATGAAAAAGATAAATGTATCAATTCTTCTTCTCTCGTCTCTCGTGGCCGCATCATCATGCTCCGGATTTCTCGACACCGTGAGGACGGACGCCGTTTCCACCGCAAACATGTGGACGGACGAGTCCAAGGCCGATGCGGGAATGGCGGGAATATATTATCCTCTCTACAAGACCAATCTCACGAGGACACAGATTCGTATGGAGGACTACGACGGGCTCAACAGGACGGGAATGGAAGGAAACGGGTTCACTTCGGACGAATATTCAACAAACTATCCTCTCCAGTACCTCTACCGCTCGACCAAGCAGGCGATGGACTTTCAGGGAAGGCTCGAATGGCAGATTATCTTCCGTCTCGTGCATGACTGCAACGATGCCGTCGCCAACCTCGGCAAGGCGGGGCTTTCCGAAGAGAAGTATAACCGCTATCTCTGCGAGGCGAGGCTCCTGCGGGCATGGGCATATTCCCGTCTGAACATGATTTACGGCGGTGTTCCGCTCTATCTCGAACCGGTCACCAACGAGGAGTGCAATCGTGTGCAGTCCTCCTTCGTTCAGGTGTGGCAGGCGGTAATCGACGACTGCACCTTCGCGATAGAAAACGAGTTCTGCCCTTCCAACACGCTCACTTCCAATTACGGACGGCCTTCAAAGGGACTTGCCTATTCTCTCAGGGGAATGGCCTATATGTGGCTGGCCGCGATTGTCCCTGACGGCGTAAGCCATCCGTTCAAGTCGGGAATCATCACCGACCCTTCCGACGTGAAGCTTTCCGAGACCGAGTACTACACGCTCGCGGAGGCGGACTTCGCCAAGGTTGAGGAATGCGGCTACGGACTCTGGCAGGGCAAGTGGGGTGACTTCTTCACGGAAAAGAACGAGAAGTCAAAGGAAATGATTTTCCCGCTTCAGTTCACTTCAGAACCGGGATTCTGCCACAACTGGCAGCAGGTCATCGGCTGCACGGACCAGTACATCGGCTGGCAGCAGCTCAAGCCTTCGGCGGATTTCGTCAACACTTTCCAGAACGCCGACGGAACTCCTTTCCGGTGGTCGGAGGTCCCGGGTCTTGAGAAATGGGACGCGATGGACGTTGCTGTGCGTGAGGTATTCTTTGTCCGTGACGGGATGGACGATGTGCAGGACAAGATTGATGAATATGACGAACGCATCAAGAACGCCACTGACGAGGAAGTGATTGCGACGCTGAATAAGGAGAAACTTGTCTATACGGAGCTGCGCACCCGCAAAGAAGAGTGTATCAAGAGAATCGGTCAGGACAACTGGGACAAGTACTATATCAATGACGGCAATGAGGCGCGCATCCGCAAGGCCTACGACAACCGCGATCCTCGTCTGGAGCAGGCCGTGATAACTCCTTACCAGAAGCTGAACTCCTACTCTCCGTACAGCGAGCCTCAGCGCGTGCTTACGAAAGTGATGAGGTGGCCCGTTTCCGTCCAGGACAACACCGCCGACGACAAGGATCTCTACGTCTGCTACCGCAACACGATGTTCTATGTCTGGAAGAAGTACAATGTCCTTGACGATTCCCTTCCGGGAGGCACGCAGGGCCGTCAGCGCTGCGGTTATGACTGGCCGCTCGTGCGCTTCACCCAGATTCTTCTTCAGAGAGCCGAGGCTCTCGTTCATCTCGGGCGCGAGGGAGATGCAAAGGCGCTCGTTGACCAGATTCGTTCCCGTGCCGGGATGCCGGGCGTGACGGCTTCAGGCAAGGAGGCCATGCTTGAGGCAATCCGCTATGAGACACGCATCGAACTTTGTGAGGAGGGTGTGAACTACTTTGACGAGATCCGCTGGGGTACATACAAGGACTCAAAGTTCCAGGGCAAGGATGTGCACGGCGGCACGAATGTCTGGGGTGACATGTCTTACGAATACAAGTGGTACTACACCGGCACTATGTGGCCGTGGTCCATCTCCGACCGCGAGGCTCAGAAGAATCCGAGTCTCATACGCCGTGACGGCTGGCTTTATTAGAAAATTGTTCCACGATTTATATGATTAACATGATTAAGAGACTTATATCAATTATTCTGTCGGTGTTGCTCCTGTCGGGCACGGCGTACGCGGTGCAGTCGTGCAAGGTTGAGGCGCCTGTCGAGACCCCTGATGACAACGGGGGAAAGACAGACCCGGAGCCGGACCCAGATCCGGAGCCGCAGCCGGAACCTACATTGGATTTCGATCCTGTTCCTGAGGGCTTCGTGGAAGAGCCGAACGCCACTGTCAGCAACCCTGCCGGTACTGCGGATCTTGCCGTGCTTGAGACCGCAGGGCATCCGCGCGTTCTTATGAACAGGGCTGATTTTGACCGGCTTAAGGAAAAGGCCCTCAACAACCGCTTCCAGAACAAGACCCTCTACAAGCTGCACAAACTGCTTATAGACGTCGCGAACGAGTCCGTAGCCGACAACACAGAAATTGTCTATCAGCTTGATGCCGCCGGCAAGCGCATACTCGACAAGTCGCAGCTCGCGCTCAAGAGAATCGGCTCCTGCGCATACGCCTACAGGATGACGGGGATGGCGAAGTACCGCGAAAAGGCGGTCTCCGACATGAAGACCGTGCTCGCGTTCAGTGACTGGAACCAGAGCCGCCACTTCCTCGACACCTCTGAAATGGCCTTCGCCGTGGCTCTGGGTTATGACTGGCTCTACTACAGCCTCGACTACGACCTCCGAGTCAAGGCTCGCAAGGCCATGCTCAACTACGACATCGTGAACGCCCGCAGCCATTGGTCCAACACCGAGGCCGGCAACTGGAATCAGGTCTGCTACGGCGGCTCCATAGCCGCTGCCATAGCCATCTACGGAAAGGAAAAATCCGCGAGCGGCGGCCTCATCAATGATTGTATAAAGAACAACGGCGACATGGTGAAGGCAATCTATGACCCGGATGGGGTCTACCCTGAGGGCTACTCCTATTGGGGCTATGGCACCGGCTATCAGGGCGTGATTTTCACTCTGCTTGAGAACGCGTTCGGGCAGCTTTTCGGAATGGATGCGCCTGCCGGGCTTGCAAAGACACCGCAGTGGATGCTTATGATGACGGGTGTCGGCAACCGCACCTACTGCTACGGGGACTCCACCGGCTCGTATGGAGTTCCTAAGATGGGAATGTGGTGGTTTGCAAAGCATTACAATAACACCGCCCTTCTCAAGAATGAATTGGCTCTGCTCAATGACGGCGGGTATACGACAACCTGCGATGAGATTCGTCTTCTTCCGATGGCCATCGCCTGCGCGAATGACATCGAAAATCTCGACTCCGTTTCCGCAGGGGAAAACATCAATATGTATTCCGGCGGCGGGGAGGTCCCGGTCGTGCTCATGCGTACGGACTGGACCGACTCCGACACGGATCGTTACCTTGGTCTGAAAGGCGGACAGGCAAACTCCAGCCACGGGCACATGGACGCCGGCTCTTTCGTCTATGACGCGCTTGGGCTCCGCTGGTCGGAAGACGTCCAGAGGGAATCCTACGCGAGAGTCGAGAATGCCCTGAAGGCGGCCAAAGGAAATTTCTGGGACATGGGGCAGAACTCTCTCCGCTGGCAGGTGTGGCGGCTTAACAACCGTTCCCACAGCACCCTCACCGTCAATAATGCAGACCACATCGTCAGCAAGCCCGCGACCGTCAAGTCAGCCGAGGAAAAAGGTTCCGAGATGGTTGTTGAACTTGACATGACAGGACCGCTGTCGGGGCAGGTTGCTTCGGCGAGCAGGACATTCCGTCTAAAGGACGGGGATCTTTATGTGATTGATGAAATCACGGCCAAGTCCGACCTTGATGCTGCCGTGGAGTGGAGGATGATGACTCCTGCGACTGTCACTGTCGGGAGCGAACATGAAAAACTCACCCAGAAAGGCAAGGCACTCTACCTCAAGGCGGCATCCTCCAGCGCCTCGTCTCCGGTTACATACACCACCTGGGCGGCAAAGGGCACCAACTCATGGGATACCGCCTGTACAGGATTCACGGTGGCCGGATTCACCGCCACTGTCCCGAAGGGAACGACCGTCACATTCACGACAATACTGACGCCTTCTCTATAAAGGGCTTACGGATATTAACTAAACTCATTTTAATAACATTCAGTTTATGAAAAGATTTTTTGTCTTAACTATGCTTGCGATGTTCCTTGGGACATTCGCGCTGACTTCCTGCAAGAAAGAGCAGAAGGAAGACCCTACGGAGGTTGTGGTGAACATCGCTGACATCACCGCCGCTTCCGCCACCATCAACGTCACTGTCACCGGAGCAGCACCGCAGATGGTGCGCTTTGTCGCTCCTGTGGCCGTGGAGACACTTGACTTCGACATCAAGGATGAGTCGGCTGTCGCAAAATATGCCTCAAAGGGCTCGGCTGTCAGCACCCCGTACTCTTCAAAGGTGACGGAGCTCGCTCCTGCCTCCGAGTACTTCACCGCAGCGGTGGCATTTGACGCCAACTTCTCTGTGGTCAGCGTCTCTTCGAAGACTTTCACCACCCTTGTTCCGGACAATGCCATAGGCGACACGGCCGGAGCCGGCGAAATCACCAATGACCGCTGGTAGTTCAGAAGCTGTTTTAATTTTTCTCACATTTTTTATATGTTCGTTCTTTTGGTGTCTTTTTGGTCATATTTTCCCATTTTGTTTGTCATTTAGCACCGCTAAACTCCTCTCAAAACAGAACCTTTTCGTTAAGTGAGAGCAAAGCAAACTTGTTTGTTTTGCCGAACGCAGAAAAGTGGCGCGAAGCGAAAAATCTGACTCAAAAATACATCTCAAAATAACTGAACAAAAAATTAAAACAACTTCTCAGTTTAACGACAGAAAGTTGTCTTTGCGTTGAAGGCAGGGACGGCTTCTCATCAAAAAGTAAGAATTTATGAAAAAGATAATGATTTTCTGCACTGCCGCGCTCGTGCTGGCAGCCTGCACAAATGAACAGCTCGCGGAGACCTCCGGAACATCGACGAAACCGGCCGTGACACTTGAGGGAGGCTTCACGTGGGCGGACACCAAGACCGCATTCACCGATGCCGAGGCTCCGACAAACAAACTCGTGTGGTCGAAGGACGATGCAATCGGAATCTTCACGGTTTCGGGTTCTACGAACAACATCAACTACCGTGCGAATCTTCTCCGCACCTCCATCGGCTCGTCAAACGGCGTCTTCATTCCTGTCGAGCCCGAATCTGAAGAGGCTGACGGACTCAAACTTCCGGAAAAAGGAACCGAGAATTTTCTTATCTACTATCCATATTCCGAGAAGGCGGATCTCAACGTGGACGATTTCATGATTCATGGCAATCTCTCCGAACTTCAGGAGCAGGCAGCGGTGAGTGACAAGGAAATCGGAAAGAACGGATTTGCCTACGGATTCACGCAGGTTGCCGCCGATACGAAGAAAATAGACTTCTCTCTCACCCATGCGATGTCATACATCCGCTTTGTCGTCGCGTCGACCGACTATGCCGACTATATGCTCAAGTCAGTTCAGCTCTACGACGCTGCCGGTGAGGCTGTCCTCACGGGTGAATATGCCTTTGACGTCGAGAATAAGGCCATTGTCGTTCCGGAAAACGGCAAGACAAGCTCTTCTGCAAAGGTCGCGCTTGCTGACAACGCGCAGTTCAAGGCCATCGGCTCCGACAAGCAGGAACTCTACCTCACGCTCCTTCCTGGCGCAGACTTGACTTCAGCAACTGTCTATGCCGTCGTCACTTTTGCCAATGACAAGAAAGAGACTGTCAGCATCCCTGTGGAACTTGCGAAGAAGGGCAAGCTTGAGGCAGGCACGATGACTACAATCGACCTCGGTTCGGTCAATGCCTCAAGCAACGCGTTCGCATGGTACGAGCCTGTGGAGAAGAGAAATCTCGTGAACGGCTGGTGCTACGGTGCGCAGAATACCTATTTTGTTGAGCGCAGCGCGGAAAGCAATTGGAATCAGGTGACATTCGACGTGAAGGCACGCGGCGACTTTTCGCAGGTTGCCGAGCCTAAGTATGTGGGTATCATTTCATCCGGGGATGTTGGAAACAACGGTCTCATCCGCCTTTCCGACGGCACGATGACATATAATGACAAGCCTACCACTCCGGTGAACGGAGACTATACGGTGACCGTCGAGATGGCTCCGAAATCAAAGAGTTGCGGAAGTTCTGCCTGGGGAGTGGTGGCAATTTATGACAAGGACTACAATCTTCTCTGGTCATATATGATTAACTCCTACGAGCCGGGTGAGGAGCCTAAGGCCAATGCTTATCCTGGCACAGGAAAGTCCGTGATGGACCGTAACCTTGGAGCGAAGAGACCGGCTACCAAGGAGATAATCCCGCAGAAGGGTGACTGGGGAGCATATTTCCAGTGGGGGCGTCCTGCTCCACTCATGTGGTCAGTCAGCAAGCAAGAACATTACAATTGTGTCCTCGTGGATGAATCAACAGACCTCAAGGCAGCTCTTGCAAAACCATTTATCAGATGGGCTTATGCGAGTGGCGACGGCTGGACATCCAACGGCAATTGGTATGTCGGCGAGTTCCGCAATCTCTGGGGAGGCAATGAAACCGATGAGTTCTACGACAAGAACAACGATATGGGCAAGACAGTCTATGACCCGTGTCCTGAGGGTTATCGCGTGGCTTCCGGTGATGTCATCGAATATGCCATAAAGTATGGAAAACGCAATGAAATGAATCATACCGACGTGACAAAAACGGAGGACATCCTGTTCCCTGAGTTGGCTTCAGTGGTGGAGATTCCTCTTGATGGCGGCGCAAACGATTATTGGATTTATATTGGTGCTCTTTGGGGAGATAAGGCTAATTGGGGGAATCGTACATATGTCAAGATCGGAAGTAAGGAATATTCAAATTCGGCAGCCGGAGCTCTGTATTGGTCAAATTCTCCGGCCGGTGCCGGTACCGGTTTTGGTAATCAGTCTTACGTCCTTGAGCATTGCTACTTCTCCGGAGGTTATGGCGGAGCCGCAGGCGACAGTAAAGGAAAGAAGACCTACTCTGCCAACAGAGCACAGGGATTTGCCGTACGCTGCATGGTCGACACCGAAAACAGATAGAATCATAATGCTAATCTGACTGATTTACTATGAAGAAGTTATGTAAGACTTCAGGAATTTCTGGGGGGGGCTACTCCTCCCCGGATTTTTTCCTGCTTGAAATGACCTTGGAAACAGGTTTCGCCGCTTCCGTGAACGACTGGAACGATGGCACGATCAGCGACACGCAGAGCAACTACAACATTTGGGAATCACTTTAAGACGGAGGAAAAACAATGAAAAAAACTATCATAACGACATTGGCGCTTACGCCTCTCTTCGTCCTCTCCTCCTCGTTTGTTTCCTGCCAGAAAGTCTACGAAGAAGGACAGGTTGTTCCAAAAACAATATCTAGGATTGTCTCTGTCTCGACTGAATGTGCTGACATTCCTGAGGTGAAATCCCTCTACGAGAGCGGGGTCGGCGTCCATCTCACCAACAAGGAGTACATGTCGGTCTACTATGCCGCCAACGACGGCGACCGGACCCTCAGTGGCCTCAGCACCCAGATTCTCGGAACCCCCGACGGCAACGGCAACTGGACTTTCAGCCACTCCGCCATTTCCGGCGCGGAATCCTACGACTATGCCTTTGTGCTGCCGTACACCTCGAAAAATGAACTTCCTGGGAATAAAAAACAGGTTAAGCTCCGCCTCTATTGTGTCCAATATCCTTCAGCGACGTCTTTCGATCCGAACATGGATTTCCTCATCGGAAAGGCTCGGTTCGGCGAATCTCAGGCTTCTGCCGTTGAGGCGGTCAGCTTCAAGAGGCTGTTCGCTCCGGTAAAGCTTGAACTCTCCGACGAAGCTAATGTTCTCGGAACAGAAAAAATACACGCGGTTTCATTTGCTCTCGACAAGACTGCCACAAAGAATGACGCTCTTGTAGGTATGGCTTATGTTGACCTCGGTGAAGACTATGACGCGGCGAAAATCGGCCAGTTCGCAACCGATAAGAACAATAGCGTTTCTTCCGAAAACTTCGGTAATTCTGTAACGGCGCTCAATGCGGCGGGGATTGAAAAGACTGGCGGGGTTTATAATGTTTGGTACATTATGAATCCGTCGGAAATTCCGGCAGGAACGAGTCTGACAGTTACGGTGACATCGGACACGAAAACAATCACGAGAACTGTGACTCTTCCGTCTGTTGCAGTCGTCAAGGACAAGATAAATGTCATACCGTTCAACATTTCCGGCTCCGGGTGTGTCGTGGAGACTTCTGCATATTGCGATTTCTCGGTGGCATCCGCTGTAAGTAATGATGATCCTACAGCGTCTCTTTCTGACCTTACGGCATCAGATGGTACGACTCCGCTTTCGGCCGTGGGATGCACTGTATGGAAAGACAATGGCAAATCTCAGTATCCTCAGGCCTTGAGAGTGGCGTATGATAATGGCACGAAGGGTGTTATAACCATCAATCCCGCGTCGGGCAAGACTGTAAGCAGGGTTCGTGTTTATACTCACCCCGTTATTGGCTTCAATAGTAGTAAATTGGAGTTGAATGCTGACGGAGCAGCTTTGGCAACGGAAGACGTTGTTTACGCCGGTGTGAGTGCAAATGCCGGTTTCATTGATTTCGTAGTCCCTGAAGAAAAATCCGGTTCTTCTCTTACGGTAAGCAGAAAGGATGCAAATTCATGGATTTCCGGCATGACCGTGTTCTACAAATAACGGTTCTGGCGCAGTCTGCCCGGTGGCTGACGACGCCAGAAACCCGATGAAAATAAAAATTTGTTAAAGCAATTATTTTGTTGTACCTTTGCTGTCCCTTTTGCGGGACAGATTGGTACAACAACTGGTGAGATGGGTGAGTGGCTGAAACCAGCAGTTTGCTAAACTGCCGAACTCGATTAGGGTTCCGGGGGTTCGAATCCCCCTCTCACCGCAGAGGAGAAAAGGTCAGCTAAGTTGCTTTTAGCTGACCTTTATTGTTCTTCAAGAAGTTTTGAATCAATTAAATATAACACTAACGGATTATGAAAAAGAAACTTTTATTGCCAGTTCTTCTGTTGACGGCATTTGCCTGCACTCCGAAGAACGACATCATTGACGACAACGTCAGCTTTGCCGAGAAGCAGCTTGCCGGGCTCATTGCCGAGTCCGAAGAGGGCGGCGCGGTCAGATTCCCGTCGACTGTCAAGGACGGGAAGGTGGTCTTCGTTCCGGAAAGGGACTGGGTCAGCGGATTCTTCGCCGGCACGATGTGGTATATGTATGAACTCACAGGAAAAGAGGACTATGCAGTGCATGCGCAGAAGCAGACGGAGGCTCTCCATAACCTTCAGTACTTCACGGAGCACCACGACGTCGGTTTCATGGTCTACGACAGCTATGGCAACGGGCTCAGGCTCAAGAATATCCCCGGATATGACACCGTGCTCGTAAACACCGCGAAGTCCCTTGCAACCCGCTTCCGTCCCAAGGCAGGCATCATCCAGTCATGGAACGTCACCGGTGGCTGGCAGAAGGAGAGGGGATGGATCTGCCCTGTCATCATCGACAACATGATGAACCTCGAACTTCTTTTCCGCGCAAGCGAGATTTCCGGAGACCCGACATTCCGCAATATCGCCATAAGCCACGCTGACAAGACGATGGAGCACCATTTCCGCAGCGACTACAGCTGCTACCACGTGGTTGACTACGATCCGGAGACAGGCGCCGTCCGCAGCCGCGAGACCGCACAGGGCGCAGGGGACGAATCCCGCTGGTCAAGGGGACAGTCATGGGCGCTCTACGGCTACACTGCCACCTACCGCTACACTAAGGCTCCCCGCTATCTTGAACAGGCCCGCCATATCGCCGATTTCCTCATCAATGAGAAGAATATGCCGGAGGATTTCATCCCGCTGTGGGACTATGACGCGGTTGAGTATGCGAAGGTTACGCCTGCGTACGAGAAATACGTGAACCAGAGGGATGCGTCTGCCGGAGCCATAATGGCATCTGCTCTTTATGAACTTTGGGAGTACACGAAAAATGACAGTTATCTTGCCGCTGCCGACAAGATTGTCAGCTCCCTCTCCGCCGCTCCATACCGCGCCGCTCTCGGCACTAACGGCGGGTTCCTCCTCCAGCACTCCGTGGGCAGCATCCCTCACGGCGGCAGCATCGACGTCCCTCTCAACTACGCCGACTACTATCTCCTCGAAGCCCTCGTCCGCAAACGCCACATCCAGAACGGCGAGAACCCGGTGGAGTAAGTTTCAGCGAGACTAAACGGATAATAAACCCCGAAAGTTTTTTGTCTGACTTTCGGGGTTTATCATTACACACGGGTTCTTTTATGATGTGCGGTGTCTCCTATTTGCCGGGCGTGAGCCTTACGGAGTGGCTGCCGGGGCCGTATTCCGTCGGGGCGCCGCCATCGGGCAGGCAGACGGTGGCGGTGCTGCCTTCAGGGATGCTGAAATGCCATTCCCAGAGGTCGCCGTCATATTTCCACTCGCTTGTGATGAGTCCTGCAGCGGACTTGTAGGAGGCCTTGAGGGAGCCGAGGCGGCGGTCAGGGACGGGCTTCATTATGATGTGCCTGAAGCCAGGTGCTTCGGTGTCGGCTGCGATGCCGGCCGCTGTCTTCCAGAGCCATTCGCAGACGCATCCGTAGGCGTAGTGGTTGAAGCTGTTCATGCCCTTCGGACCCATCCCGCTCTCGATGGTGTAGCTGTTCCAGCGCTCCCAGATTGTGGTCGCCCCGTTATCGACTGAATAGAGCCAGCTCGGGTTCTTCCTCTGAAACAGGAGGTTATAGGCTATGTCGGCCATCCCGTTTTCGGAGAGGGTCGGCATCAGGATTGACGTGCCGAGAAAGCCTGTCTGGAGGCACATTCCGTGCTCCTCGAAGTTTTTACGCAGGCGTGCGGTCATGTTATCCTTTGCCTGTCCTTCCACAAGCCCGTTCTTGAGGGCGAAGAGCGCGGGAGTCTGCATCGTGTTGAACACGGCGTTCCGGAAGCTGCCGTCGGAGTTGAGGAAGTTCTCCCTGAGGTAGCTCTTTGCGGCGACCGTCATCGACTCATAGATTTTCCAGTCGCGTCCGGTGGCCTTTGCCATGTCGCGCATCATCGCGGCATCGATTGCCCAGTAACTTGCTCCGAGATAGTCCCAATACTCGTCATAGTCCTTCTTCAGCGTCCTTTTCCCTGAAGCGTCCTTGTCGAACTTTGGAGAGTGACTTTCAAGCGCCTCATAGCTGAGCCAGTCCGCATACTGGTCGTTGCCATTCTCCGCCGCGAGGGCCGCATGGTCATATTTCGTCTCGTTCACGTGAGTGATGAACCTTTCCATCGCCTCCCAGTTCTCGTCAACGATCGAATTGTCTCCGAACTGCTTCCAGACAACCCAGGGAACGATTACTCCTGCGTCAGCCCAGCCGACCCTCATCATCTCATTTGGCGCTGCACCGTATTGTGCGAAAGGAGCGACTCCCGGAAGTCCTCCGAGTTCTGTTTGGGTGTCACGCAGGTCACGTGTCCATTTGTGGAAGAATCTGTCGGTATTCGCGAAGAATGAGCCGGTTTCCGCGAAAACCTGCGTGTCGGCGGTCCATCCGAGGCGTTCGTTTCTTTGAGGACAGTCTGTCGGTACGGAAAGGTAGTTGGAACGCTGCCCCCAGACCGTGTTGGAAATAAGTTGGTTGATGAGCGCGTTGCCGGTCGTGAGCGTGCCGGTCTCAAGTTCTTTCGTTATGGAACTTACAGGGATGGTCACTATGGAACGAATCTTCACTGGGGCCGTGGCGCTGACTGAGGCGTAACGATAGCCGAAGAATGTGCTGCAAGGATGGTAGGAGACAAATCCTTTGCCCGCTCCGAAAGTATAGAAGAGTCGAATGCCGATGTTATGTGCGCGCAGATTTGTTCTGTGTATGCTGCCCTCCGGCCCGTCCATTCCGCGTCTCAGCGCACCGTTCCCGTCGTTCAGTATTTCCGCCGGCAGGAAGGTCAGGACAGTGCCATCGGCGGCGCTGAACTCGAACTCCGGAATGCCTGCCGTATTCTGCCCGAAATCGAGGACGAGGTTTTCGCCCGCATTGACTGTCATCTCCTCTCCATGGGTATATTCCCTGGCGATCACCACCTTGCCATATTCATTTTCCTTGACATTCTCGACATCCTTCCAGACGTATGCCGTCTGCGGCTTGAGCGTAAGGTCGCGGCGAAGATAGACTTCCGCCCCGTCAGACGGGAATATATTTCCCTTAAATTCGTCGAATTTCTCAGGAACTCCGAGCTTCTCCGGGGTGAGATAGCCCTGAGGGATGCGCGCGTCGTACTCCTCGCCGTCAAAAATCGAGGCATGGGTCACAGGCCCGGTGATTCCTGCCTTCCATTCCGTGAGGTTCGTCCCGAAATTCTGAACGCTGCCGTCGGCGAAAGTGAGCTGAAGGACTCCTCTGAATGCCGGTTTGCTGCCAATCATTCCGTCGTGGCCATACGGGGTTATGATTTTGTCCGCCCACCATCCCGGCGTCACCTGCGCGGAGAGCCTGTTGAGTTCTCCGGAGCCTTTTTTGAACGCGTCCGTGATGTCGTAGGTGAAAGAAAGCCTTGTTTTCTCGTAATGAGTGAATCCCGGTTTGAGGAACTCATTCCCGACCTCAGTCCCGTTGAGGAATATTCGGTAGACGCCAAGACCGGTTGTCATCCAGACGGCCTTTTCCACTTTCTCCGGGTTCATGACGTCGCTGACAAACCAGCTTGCGCCGTCCGCCGCCCTTTCCCTGCGTTCGTTTGCGGTGCCTTCGATGACTCCGCTTATTACACCCTTCACGACCGGAGCATCCGCAGCGGCAATCCACTCCGATTTCTTCCAGAGCGAACTGTCAAGCGCTTCCGTGCGTATTCCCGTGTTTTCTCTGCTTTCTGTACAACTGATTGCAGAAAGCGCAGCAACGATGGCCGCAGTTATTTTTCTGTTCATTCCTGATTATTAATACGCCACCATCAGGAACTTCCGATTCCGTCGGTGGCGCACGATGTTGAACTTCAATGAATTACTTTGCTACGGTAAACTTGCCCGCCAGGCTTGCGTGCGAATCATGCCCGACGAAAACATCGAAATCGCCGGTTTCCTCGCCCCAAACATTGTCTGCGCGGAAGAACGAACGCGCCTCCGGAGTGATGTCGAAGTCAACTGTCGCCGATTCTCCGGCCTTCAGCGCAATCTTCCTGAAGCCTTTCAGCTCGCGGTCCGGGCGGGTGCGGCTGCCAACGACGTCTCGGATGTAGAGCTGTGCGACTTCTTCGCCGTCCCGCGTGCCGATGTTGCTGACCTTCACGCGTACTTTCACCGTTTCTCCGAGCTTTGCCTCAGGGTTGAGAACCTCAAGCTCCGAATAGGCGAACTCCGTGTAGCTCAAGCCCTCTCCGAAGGCGAAAAGCGGTTCATTAGGGGTGCGCATGTAGCGTGAGACGTACTTCGCGTTGTTTGTCGGGGTCTTGCGCGGACGGCCCGTGCTCTTGGCGTTGTAGTGGATAGGAACCTGGCCGAGGCAGAGCGGGAAGGTCATCGTCAGTCGTCCGGAAGGATTGTAGTCTCCGGAAACGATGTCCGCGAGGGCTGTGCCTCCCATGATGCCCGGGTGCCATGTCACGAGCAGTCCGTCTGCGGCTTCCGTCTCCTCGGCGATGGTCATCGGCCGGCCTGTCACGAGCAGAATCACAATAGGCTTGCCGGTGGCCTTGACTGCCTTGAAGAGTTCCTTCTGTGCTGCTGGGATGTCTATGTTCGCCATTGATGCGGCTTCGCCGCTGTAGGCATTCGGAAGTCCGAGGGTCATGAGCACGACGTCCGACCTGCGCGCCGCAGCGATGGCCTTGGATATGCCTCCGTCAATAGGATCGAAGAAATCGCAGCCTTTTTCGCACCTGATGTCGTTGTGAGGGAATCTGGCCTTCAGGCCTTCGAGGAAACTGACTGGCTTTTTGTAATCCGCAAATCCGACCCAAGTTCCTGTCATTTCGCTGCGGGAGTCCGCTGCAGGGCCAATGATGGCAATCTTCTCGCTGCCCTTGAGAGGGAGAATCCCGTTCTCGTTCTTGAGCAGGACCATCGAGCTGCGCGCTACCTTGCGTGCCGTCTCAAGGTACTCCGGAAGCCATGTCTCCTTCTCCCAGCGTCCCTCTCCGCCGTAGCGGAACGGGTCGTCGAAGAGACCGAGCTTGAACTTCACCGTCAGAACCTCCTTGCAGAGCCTGTCAATCTGAGCCTCGCTCACGCGTCCCTCCTTCACAAGCTCTTCCGCGAACTTGTAGTAGTCACCGTCCACCATGTCCATGTTCAGACCGGCGTTCAGCGCAAGTTCCGCAGCCTCTTTCTTGTCCGCCACCACGCGGTGGTTAATCATTTCATTTATAGAGCAATAATCGGAAACGACGAAGCCCTTGAACCCGAGCTCGCCGCGCAGCAGGTCGGTGAGCAGCCACTTGTTGCCGCTTGCAGGGATGCCGTCGAAGTCGTTGAACGACGACATCACGCTCAGCGCCCCCGCATCGAGAGCCGCCTTGTAGGAAGGCAGGTGACGCTCGCGGAACATCATCTCGGACA
>ERZ808246.610-NODE-610-length-28982-cov-3.585405_pt1 | contig 28982 bp, 26 predicted proteins | sample MGYA00521083_ERZ808246 | MGnify/ENA primary metagenome ERZ808246 (study PRJEB31516, sample SAMN03275577) | gut metagenome | biome: mammalia-associated habitat; material: feces | host: Papio cynocephalus | place: Kenya | collected 2012-07-07 ...
GATATGGTTGACCAACGGATATGGTTGACCAACGGATATGGTTGACCAACGGATACACAAAGGTGAATTGCAGGCAAAAAAGTCGACCAAAAAATTGGTTGGCTTTTTTCTTTAAAAATAAAAAAAGGAAGGAATAATATGACAAAATTAAAAACAAAAATGCTTGCAACAATGTCTTTTGTCTTGATGCTTGTTATGTGCGCTTTTGGTGCCACAATTGCACTTGGCTCTGGCAAAAAAGCAACGGCAAGCGCCGATGCCACACCAGGCTCGTGGGCAACGGTAAACATTGATATTTGTGCTTACAATATTAACTCTAATTGGCTGGATAATGTAAAGTCGTGGACATTTACAAACCAATGCCCATATAACAACGTAAACTTTCTGGACTTATACGACAAAACAATTGGTGAGATAGAGGTTGGTTCTAACGATTTGGATGGCACAATAGTTTATGATGGCACAGGCACAGAAGGCGCAAGTTCATTAAAAGCATATTTTGTAAAAAATGGCACAATGCAAAGATATGCGAAAATTAATGAAGAAAATAAAGGCTATGATGAAAATGGGAATATTAATTTGCTATTAACAGAAATTGAAGCCTACGATGTTTATGTTTATGCTGATGTAGAAAAAATTTATTTGCCAAGCACAACAAAAACACAAAGATGGAGCAATAGCATATTTTTAAATTCACCAGATTCAATTTATGGCGATAATGTAGAAACCATTACTTTTGATAGTTGTGTTAGCACCGAAAATACAACATCTTTTGAGAAAATGTTTTCTGGTCAGCCATGGCTTACTACAATAAATGGACTGGAAAATTTTAATACATCAAAAGTAACAAATATGTCAAGCCTATTTTATGCAACAACAAGTTTAAAATTAAATAGCAATGTGTTTGCAAATTGGGATTTAAGTAAAGTAGAAGATATGAGTGAAACGTTTGCATTTAGTTCGGCAAAGAATAATTTAGATTTCAGTATTTTTGCAAAAGCACAATCATTAAAAAATGCGTCAAGTATGTTTTTAGGGCTTTCTGCAAAAACAATAAATGAAGCATATTTTGCTGTAAAATTTAGTATGGCATCTAGTTATGACATGGATGTTGATAACCTTACAAACGACCAATTTGATTCAATGTTGGATAATTTCTCCGGTGATACAAAGGCTGATAAAATTATATCCTTTGCAGCACTCCTTGGTATACAGAGCGTTATAGGCAATGATACTCGCTATAAAGCAACATCAATCGACCTTAGTAATTTTGATTTTTCTAATGTAACAAAAGCAACTGATATGTTGTATGGTTGTGATAACTTATCAACCATAAAAACCCCAAAAAATATGGGACAGTTCACACTAAAAAATTTGGGCATTAAAGATAAAGAATTTTATGTTAGTGGCACACAAACAAAAGTTGGTGCAGAAGATGCAATTCCAGCAAGTGTAACTTTGGTTTCTAACGCAGTTACTCCAAGCACTGGTGTGGAATTTGACGTTTTGGCAAGTGCGGTTAGCATTGCGTTTGCGGTTGTAATTTTGGCGGTTGTTGTAAAAAACAAAAAATCAAAACAAATCAAAAAATGTTAAGTGCAAATATTTTGCAAAACCAAATAAAAACAGCTTAGGTTTACAAAATATTAGCATTAAAAAAAGATGCTGTAAAGTGGCATCTTTTTTTTGTGCATAAAATGTATTGTGTAAGCTTTGTAAAAGGCCGAACTTCGCATAAAGTGGCAAACAAAAAGCATCAAAAGTTGTGTCAAATAAGTCAAAAACTTCACTATTTAAAAGTGGACAAAAAAAATAATATTCAAAACAAAGGGGTTATATATAGACTTTGCAAGGAAACACTTTTTTAAAAACAAAAATGGTTAAGCAATTTAAAATTAAAAAAATACGCTCAAAATTTGTTGTTAAATTTTGTTAAATAATGTATAATTTTATCGAAATATAGAGGTAATTATGAATTGGGCGGAAATTTGGGAAAAAATTAAAACATTTTTTACAAACAATTATATGGGGATAATCAAATTTTTTGCGGTTTTGGTTATTGGAATAATTGTAATAAAAATTGTGCTAAACATAACAAAACGGGTTATGAACAAAACAAAAATGGAAAAAGTCACTCAAGGCTTTTTGTATGGAATTATAAAGTTTTGTTTGTATTTGCTTTTGATGCTTGGGCTGATTAGTGTGTTAGGTATATCAATTTCGGGCATTATAACGGCATTAAGTGCAATGGTGCTTGCAATTGGTATGGCACTTCAAAGCAACATATCCAACCTTGCAAACGGCATTGTGATAATTTCATCACATATGTTTAAAAAGGGTGATTACATAAGCGTAGATGGCGTTGAGGGTAGCATACACGATATTAACTTTTTGTTTACAACAATTATGACAACCGATAACAAAAAAATAACCATTCCAAACAGCACCATTGTAAATAGTGCAGTTACAAATTATGGTGCAAACGATGTTAGACGGGTAAACTTTACATTTGGCGTTGCTTATGAGTGTGATGTAGAAGATGTAAAAAAGCTTATCATAAAGGTTATGAAAAGCAACGGAAAGGTTAGGCTAGATAGGGAGGTTTTTTGTAGGTTAAAAACCTTAAACGATAGCAGTCTGGACTTTTTTGCATATTGCTGGTGCGATACCGAAGATTATTGGGATGTTTACTACTATGTTACCGAAAATGTGTTTAACGAGTTTAAGCGCAACAACATTGCAATCCCGTATAATCAGCTAGAAATTAGGCAACGAACTGATACGCCGGCAAATCCTGTTGATTTTGATAAGTTACCAGATAGGGTAGAAAAACAACGCCCAGAAGAAAAGCATGTTTTTGACCTAGAAAATGATGATATTATGACTATATTTAAAGGCCACGATAAAAGCAAAAACAAAAAAGATAAAAAACATAAAAAGGACAAAAAAAATAAAGATAAAGCCAATCAAAATAATGTGCCTCAAAATAGTGCAAGCCAAAACGGAGTAGCCACTGCCGAAATTGCCAAAAATGGCAAAAACGGAAGTGAAGCAACACAAGGCGAAACAGCACAAAACAGCACAAACCAAAACAGTACAACGCAAAATGGAGCAAACTAAAGTGAAACAAATCAAATTAAAAAAAAGCCCTATGATATAGGACTTTTTTGTTTTATATTTTTTACAATTAGCCACAAAGCAATTTGCATTTTTTGCCACATAAAATTTTGCTTTTTTGGGCTTGTGGCCAAATTGCATTTTTATAGCTAAATTGCACTTGCTATTTTGCAAATTTACTTTGCCGTGTTGCTATTTTTTGGCATGTATTTAAGCGCTCGCAAACTGTTTAATATTGCGCACACCGTAACGCCAACATCTGCAATAACGGCACTTAACATTCCGGTGACGCCCAATCCGCAAAGCGTTAAAAATGTAACTTTAATTATGGCCGAAAGTATAATGTTTTGCCAAACAATTTTTTTGGTATATTTTGATATTTGTATTGCGTCAACTATTTTTTGAAGGTTGTCGTTTGCAATAACAATATCCGATGCCTCTATACTTGCAGGGCTTCCGTTAAGCCCCATACTAATGCCAACATCGCTAAGTGTTAGTGATGGTGCATCGTTAATTCCATCACCAACATATCCAATTTTTTTGCCAAGTTTTTTTTGAGACTCAATCCAATTAAACTTGTTTTCGGGCAGTTGTTTGTAGGCATAGGTGTCAAGCCCAAGTTGCTTTGCGGTTTGCTTTACAACAAGCTCGCTATCGCCCGAAAGCATTGCTGTTTTAACTCCATAATTTTTGAGACTTTGTATCACTTGTTTTGATTGTGGCTTTATTGTATCTTCAAATTCTATCTTGCCCAGCAAGGTGTTATTTTTGTAAACCTGCACGCAAGTAAATTTGCTAGAGTCGTCTTTTCGGCCAACAAAATAATTGTTTTTGTCAAGTGTGTAATATATTCCTTCGCCAGCAACTTCGCTTATGTTATCAACCTTTTTAGGTGGTTTTTTGTTGCTTTGCAAAATTGCTTTTGCAAGTGGGTGCGAGCTATTTTGTTCACCCAAACTTGCAAAATAAAGCACATCTTGTTGGGTTAAACTTTTATCACAAACTTCAATTTTTGTTATGCTAAATTGCCCAGTGGTTAGTGTTCCAGTTTTATCAAACGCAATGGTATCAAGTTTTGCAAGGGTATCTAGGTAGTTGCTACCTTTAATTAAAATGCCATTTTTTGATGCATTGCCAAGGCCAGAAAAATAGGCAAGAGGCACAGATATTGCAAAGGCACAAGGGCAACTTACAACCAAAAATGTTAAGCCCCTATAAATTGCAACATCAATGTTTTTTGTAACCGCCCAAACAATCGCCCAAACAACAACGCTTAGCCCCATAACCGCCAAACTATACCACTTTGCAATGCTACTTATAATGGTTTCGGTTTTTGCTTTTTTGTCGCTTGCATTTTCTACCAAATCTAAAATTTTGCTTACAGTGCTATCACTATATGGCTTTGTGGCTTTTATTGTAATTACGCCATCAAGCACAATGCAACCCGAAAGCGCTTCATCGCCGGTGCAAACAACTTGTGGCAAACTTTCACCAGTTAAACTTTGCGTGTTTAGCGATACTTTCCCACTTTGCACAATTCCATCAACGGCAATTTTTTCGCCAGCTTTAACCTTTATTATATCGCCAATATTTATATCTTCGGGCAAAACGATTTTTTCACTTCCGTCAGCCAAAACAAGAGTGGCATATTCGGGCTTTATGCTTGTTAACTTTGCAATAGATTTTTTTGACTTGTCTAGTGCAAGGCCCTCCAAAATTTTGCCGATGGTGTATAGGCCAATAACCATAAGCCCATCAAATTGTTCGCCAACAAGTGTTGCGCCAACAACAGATATTGTTACCAAAAAATTTTCGTTTATTATGCCCTTAAAAAGCAGGCTGATGGCTTTGTAATATGTTTTGTATCCCATAAGCAAGGCACTGGCCACAAAAAGCGTCCAGTGTAGCCAATTTGGCATTTGCAATGTAAACACAAGCACAGCCAAAACAAGGCCAACAGCAAGCAATGCAATGCTTATCCACGCATCACTTTTTTTAGACGCTGTTTTTTTTACAATAATTTTTGCGTTAGGTTCTATTTGTTTTGTTAACTTAATTGCCTCGTTAATTGCAAGGCCTGGGCTGTCGCTATCAATGCTAAGCTCTGATTTTATAAAGTTTATGTTTGCACTTTTTATGCTTTTTAACTTGCTAAGTTCGCTTTCTAGCGTTTTGGCACAATTTGGGCAGTCAAGCCCAGTAATTTTGTATTTTTTAATCATTTTTTAACTCCAATATATGCTCCAAACTAACATCAAAAACTTCGGTTACATGGTGGTCGGCAAGTGTATACCAAACTTCCTTGCCATTGCGCCTACTTTTTACAATGTTCATATCCTTTAAATTTTTTAACTGATGTGATACAGCCGATTTTGTCATATTGATTAGTGCCGAAATATCACAAACGCACAACTCGTTTTTTTCTAGCAAATTTATAATTTTAAGCCTTGTGCTGTCGCTAAGCGCCTTGTAAAAATCGGATATATCTAAAAGTATTTCTTCGCTAATCATACTGGCCTTTGCCTTATTTACCACATCACTGTGCAAAACTTCACAATCGCATTCTTTGCGAGAGTTTTCAGCACAGCAAGATTTTTGACCGGATTCACAACCACAATTACACATTTTTTTCCTCCTTAAATATCTTATGGTTTTGGTTGAATGTTTGTTCAACTGTGTTGATTATAGTTGAATAGTTATTCAATTGTCAAGCAAAATATGGCAATAAAAAAAGTTTTTCCAATTTTGCGAAAAAACTTACAAAAAAAGTCAAAGTAGGGGTAGTTACTTTAACTTTTTGCTTTTTAATTTTTTGTTTGGTTGTGGTGTGTCTTTGTTGGCGCTAGCCAAGGCTAGCAAAAGCGCCACTTTTTGCCCGTTTTGATAAAAATTAAATACACTTAAAATTTGGTTATTTAAAAATTATCAACAAAATAACAATAACAATCAAAATTATAATAACCGAGTCTAAAATAATACGCTCTTTGTTATTTTGGCTTTGCTCGGGCGTAACAACTTTTTTTATTGTTGCCGATTTAATATCTCGCTTTGGCTTTTTGGTAAAAAAGTTGGTTTTAACTTTTTCGTTTTTTGGTGCATTATCGGCTGATTTTTGTGCTTCTTCTTGCGCTTTTTGCTGTTTAACCTTTTCTTGCGCATAGTCGGCAGTGTTAATATTTTTGTGCTTTTTGTTTTGTTTTTGCTGTTGCTTTTTTGCCTTTTGTTGCTGTTTTGCTTGTTGCCTTAAATATTCATCACGCTTTTTGTCAAATCCAAACTTTGCGTCATAAACATATTTTTTATCCTTGTCTTTTAGGGTGGAGTAGGCAACATTAACTTCGGCTGTTATGTTTTCGGCCTCCTTTTTGCTACCTTGGTAGGTATCTGGGTGATACTCCTTAATTTTTTTTAGGTATCCAGCCCTAATTTCTTCTTCGCTAGCAAATATGCTAACGCCCAGCAAATTGTAGTAATCAACACTTTTTGACATAACTTATCCTCGTAGGTTTATTGTATTTTATTTTTGGTTTTTTTGCAATAGCAAATTACAATTTTTTTAATTTATTTTGCATACATTTTGTATAGAATTTTGTAAACCAGGCTTTTTGGCAAAATTTTGCTTAAAAATATAAAAAATTTGTATTTAAAACCAACAACATTTATAGGTTTTGGGTTCTTTTTTAGCAATGTTTTGCAAATAACTTTTGCCACACTTTCTGGCGTCATTCCGTGTTGCTCGTCATTTTCCATTTGCCCAACACTTTTTTTAACTCGATTTTTGTAGCTTTGGTCGTCAACAGCATTTTTTTCTCGTGATGCAGTGAAACCTGTTTTGGTGTCGCCAGGCAAAACGCAAACGGCTTTTATCCCAAAAGGTTTAACTTCCATGCTAAATCCAGCAGTAAAGCTTTCTATGCTTGCTTTTGTTGCACTGTAAAATGTTTGAAATGGTATTGGCAGTTCGCCTGCAACACTGCTTATGTTTACAATTCGGCCAAAACTGCCGTTTCTCATATATGGCAAAACGGCTTTGCACATGTTAACTGTGCCAAAAAAGTTTATATCAAAAATCTTTTTAATCTTTTCGTTAGGGCTGTTTTCTACGCTACCCGAAATTCCAATTCCGGCGCAGTTAACAAGCAAGTCAATATGCCCTTCTTTATCAAAAATTGTTTTTAAAATCTCGTCAATTTTTGTGGTGTCGGTAACATCACATTTAAAATAATCAAATGGGGCGGAGTAATCGTTATATGCAAGGCCATAAACCTTTATCCCTTTGCTTAAAAGCATTTTTGCAGTAGCAAGGCCAATTCCGCTAGATGCCCCTGTTACAATTGCTACATAATTTTTTTTGTTTTTCATAATTTAATTTTAATATTTTGTGGCCATCAAGTCAACAAAAACGGAAAGACTTTTATCTTGCCTTGGTTTTGTGCATAATTTGTGTGGCGCACAATTAGGCTGTTTGCTGATTTTTGCTTACATTATTTAAACTATTTTTAATGGCAACAAAAGTTACGCCATTTTGATTTGTGCTTTCAACCACATATTCGCCACTATCAATTTTGTTTTGCAAACTTTCAATATCATCAAGCAATGCTTGCTTTGCCTGTTTTATGCTTTCTAGAACTTGCGCTTGGATATTTGCAAAAGATATAATCACATCATCGTTCCAGTCATTGCAAAAATTTGCAATTTGTGTGGCCTCGGCTGATATGGAATTTATTGAACTTTTAAGCTTGGCTTTAATTTGAGATAAAACTTCTTTTGCGCACTCGGCATCGGTGCAAATTTGGGCATCAACTTGTTTGGCAATATTTTTTGACCAATCTCCAATGCCTTGCGATTTTTTGCCATTTTGGCTGTTTGTAAAAAACTTTTTGCTTAACGATTTTGCCTTTAATTTGTTTGCCACATTTTTTGTGTTTTGCAAACTTTTGCTTTTGCTTGTGCTTTGTGGCGTGCTTTGCCCGGAGTAATCGTTTGAGTTGTATATTGGTTTTAAATCTTTTTGAGGCATATTTAAGTTATTGTAGTTGTTTAGCGCAAGGTTGTCGCTTGCGGTTGTAACCAGCACATTGCAACTATCTTTGTAGCCACCTTCTTCGCTATAAACATAAATAACTGCATCGCCGGCACTTTTTGCTGTTACAAAGCCATCTTCAACATTAACAACATTTGGGTTATCAACCTCAAACCTATAATTTTGATTTGTTGCATTAAATGGATAAACTTGCGCCGAAATAACTGCAGTTTGCCCCTCGGCAAGATACAAATTTTTTTTGCTTATTTGTATGCTATCAACGCCAATGCTTTGTGTTTTGCCCCCACAACCGCCAGCAAGTAGTGCAAAAACCAGCACTGCCATCACAAATAATTTTTTAAAAATCTCTTTATCTTTTACATTTTTGTTTTTCATACTGATATTTTGTGTAGGTTTGGGCTTAATATACACAAATTTTTAAAGTTTAACTAACAAAAGCTTAAATAATTTTGACAAAAATTAGCAAAGAATATATAATAAAATTTAACGGGAGGTGTATATGGCAACCAGCAAAAATCAAATAAAAGATGTGCTAACTTTAATTACAAAATTGCAAAATTTTTGCGAAGGCTTTGACGATAGCAACAAAGCGGTTGTTTTTACATCTAAAATAAAAATTTTGTTGGAATTATCAAAAGAGGCCTGTATGTCGCCATCTATTTTGGTTGTTAAACTAGGTATGGCAAAAACAAATCTTGCCATGCTTGGCAAAGACCTTATTAAAGATGGCCTTATTCAAAAAACAAAAGATAGTGTTGATACAAGGGGCGTGTTTTACAGCATAACTCCAAGGGGTCAAGACTACTTAAACAAGTTTTTGTCAGTTGCACAAAAAAACTTTGATAAATCTATTGCATATACAAATAAAGAGCAAAAAATCAATAAATCTATAAGTGATTTGTTAGATATGGTTAAATAGGAGATATTATGATACAATTTTACAACACACTTACTCGCAAAAAACAAGAGTTTGAACCATCGCAAGATAACACTGTTCGTATGTATTCGTGTGGGCCGACAGTGTATAGTTATGCTCACATTGGCAATTTAAGGGCATATATTTTTATGGATACTTTAAGGCGAGTTTTAAAGTATAACGGTTACAAATTAAATGGTGTTATGAATATAACCGATGTTGGGCACTTGACAAGTGATGCCGATACTGGCGAAGATAAAATGGAAAAAGCTAGCAAAAAAGAAAATAAGTCGCCATACGAAATTGCCGAGTTTTATACAAAATGGTTTATGACCGATATGCAAAAACTTAACATAGGGCTTCCAGAACATATTGTAAAAGCCACCGACCACATACAAGATATGATAGATTTTGTTAGTGGTCTTATAAAAAACGGAATGGCCTACGAGGTTAATGGAAATGTTTACTTTGATGTTTTAAAGTTGCATGATTACGGCAGGCTTAGTGGCATTAAGCTAGATGATTTAAAGGCTGGGGCAAGAATTGCTGTTAATGACGAAAAACACAGCCCATATGATTTTGCGCTTTGGATAAAGGCACCTGAAAATCATATTATGAAGTGGCAAAGCCCTTGGGGACTTGGATACCCAGGCTGGCACATCGAGTGTAGCACAATGGGGCGCAAATATCTTGGCGATACTTTTGATATTCATACTGGTGGTGTAGACCATATTCCTGTTCATCACGAAAATGAGCTTGCGCAAACCGAGGGCCTAACAGGCAAACTTCAGGCAAGATTTTGGATGCATGTAGAGTTTTTGCAGGTAGATGGCGGAAAGATGTCAAAAAGTTTGGGCAATTGCTACAGAATAGAAGAACTTGAGCAAAAGGGATACAGCGCCCTAGATTATAGATATTTTTGCCTAAATGGGCATTATCGCAAAAAGTTAAACTTTACTTTTGATGCGCTAGATGCAAGCAAGGTTGCAAGGGCAAGGCTTTTGCAATTGGTTTATGCGCACAAAAACGGAGCAAATAGTGCAGATGCTGAAAAATTGCAACAATACAAAAAACAATTTGAAGATGCTATTAACGATGATTTAAACATACCTTTTGCACTTGGTGTTTTGTGGACTATGCTAAAAGATATGCCAGCATCAAAAGATGCTTATAATATGGCACTTGATATGGATAGAGTGTTTGGGCTAAGTTTAGATGACTGCGAGCCAAAAAAAGCCGAAGATAGTCAACAAATTCCGGCAGAGGTTACAGAACTTGCAAACCAAAGGGCCGATGCAAAAAAGCAAAAAGACTTTGCAAAAGCCGATGAGTTGCGTGGCAAGATAGAGGCTTTGGGCTTTGTTATAAAAGATACCAGGCAGGGCTACGAAATCAGCAAAAAGTAATTTTGATGAGATTATGTATCAAAAAGGGCTTTATTGGTTGACTTTTAAAAATTTGTTTGATATAACATAATAAAGAGGAATATATGGGAAGAATAACAGAACAAAAGCAAGAAATTTTGGGCGCATTTAAAGAGGGTTATGCGCCAACTGCAGAGGAACTTCTTACAAAATTACGCAAAAAAAACCCGGATTTTTCTAGGGCAACTTTGTATCGCAACCTAAGTGCGTTTTGTGAGGATGGGACATTAAAAAAGATTAGTGCGCCAGGTATGACGGATAGATACGAACTTGATACTGGTTGTTGCTACCATGTTGTGTGCGAAATTTGTGGCAAAGTTGATGACTTGCCACTTGGCGATGTTATTCCGGACCCAGAATATATTTATGATTATGCCATAACGCACCACGAACTTATGTTTTATGGCATTTGTGAAAAATGCCAAAAAGATTTGGATATGTAGTTAAAAAATCACAGTAACTATTTGCAGTTCTGTGATTTTTTTGTTTCCTAAAAAACTAATTTTTTGTGTAGTAACTTCCAGAATGTTGTGTCGCAGGGAAGCGTTTTCCCTTTTCTAGATAAAGTGAACCACCGTTGTTTCCGTATTGGTCAAAAGCGGTGTAGTTTGCTGACTCTGGCACTTCTTCTCCAGGTCTCCATTGCTTTTCCATACAAAATACCTCCAAGCATATTGTTTGCAATACTTTAAAATTTATGCAATTTTTTTGCAAAAAAAACAAAGGGGGTGGCCACTTTGTTTTGCAATTTTTTAGTAATTTTCGTTTTTAATTTCAAAATAGCTTTGTGGGTGTCCGCAAACAGGGCAAACTTCTGGCGCATATTTGCCAATTACAATATGTCCACAATTGCGACACTTCCAAATTCTATCACCATCTCGGCTAAAAACTATACCCTCATTTATGTTGTTTAAAAGTTTTAAGTATCTTGCTTCGTGCTCTTTTTCTATTTTCCCAACTTCTTCAAACAAAAATGCAATGTGGTCAAAGCCTTCTTCTTTTGCAGTTTTTGCAAATTCGGCATACATATCAGTCCACTCGTAATTTTCGCCCTCAGCAGCACTTTTTAGGTTTTGCGCTGTGCTAGAAATAGCACCATTGTTTAAAAGTTTAAACCAAATTTTAGCATGTTCCTTTTCGTTATTTGCAGTTTCTTCAAAAATCTCTGCAATTTGCTCATACCCATCTTTGCGCGCTTTTGATGCAAAAAATGTATATTTGTTTCGTGCTTGACTTTCGCCAGCAAAAGCGGTTTTTAAATTTTGTTCTGTTTTACTTCCTTTAAGTTCCATAATAATCTCCTTAAACAAACATATTATACCTAATTTTTTTGTTTTTGACAAATATTATTGGGTTCTAATTTTTTTGTAAGGATTTATAAAAATTTTGTGGTATTTTTTGTGTGGATAAAATATTTTGCGGGGGCTATTGAAATTTGCTTTGTGTTGTGTTAATATTTAAGTATGAAGCTATTTAATTTAATTTTTGATAGTATGGATGTTGGCATTTATTTTATGCAGGCCGATGCTAGAAAAAATGTTAAGCCTTATGGGCTTGTTGTTAGACAAAATATTAAATATGGGCCAAATCCATATGACAATGTTTTTGATATGTTTTATCCACAAAAATTAAAGGATAAAAAGTTGCAAACAATTTTGCATATACATGGTGGTGGATATGTTGCCGGTGCAAAAGAGCAACGAGAAAGATATTGTATGCTTTTGGCAAAAAAGGGATATTGCGTTATAAATATGGAGTATTCAAATGCCAAGAAAGTGGGCTTTCCGGGCCCAGTAAAAGAGGTTTATAGTTTGTTTGATTATTTGCAGACAGATGATAGCATAAATTGCCACATAGATTTTGATAACTTTTTTGTTTCAGGCGATAGTGCAGGGGCGCATGTTGCAACACTTGTTGCCAATGCACAAACCAACCCAAATTTTAAAAAAAAGTTTGGTATTGCTGGTGGTCCGCAAATAAAGGGTTGTTTACTTACAAGCCCATCTTTAAAAATGTTTGATTTTAAAAATAGTTATCTTGCAAAAATGTTTAGGCAGGCTGTTTTAGGTAGCGATGATGTAGAAACTGCAAATTTGGTTGATATGACAAAAAATATATCTCCAAATTTTCCGCCAACAATAATAATTTCGGCAGGTAATGATTTTTTAAAGGAACATGCTTTTCAATTTTGCAAAACGGCAAGGCAACTAAAAATTCCAGCACAACATTTTATTTTTGTTTCGGCAAAGCACTTGTTGCACGATTTCACAACAAACTATCCACATTTGGCTGAAGGTCAGTATGCTATAAACCGATTTGATAATTTTATAAAAATGGTTACAAACAATCAACTATCAGACGCGGTTGTTATAAAAAGCGTCAACTTAAAAGGTAAGTGCTCACCAAACAATATTTATGTAATTTAAAAAAAGTTAGAGGAATTAGCCTCTAACTTTTTTTATTTAAAATTGTTTTTTGTAAATTGATATAGTGCAATCCCAACACTCATACTTAGGTTTAAGCTATCAATGTTGTTAGAATGGTGAATTTTTACACTTGTGCCTTTGCTAATAAAATTTTTTGGAAGCCCTGTTGCTTCATTGCCAAAAACAAGTGCGTTTGGAACTTGCGCGTTTTCTAGGCAAGATAAATTGCTTGTGCCATTAAGCATAAACAAATACAATGGCAATTTATTTGTGTTTTCAAATTGAGAAAATGTCTCAAAAGTGGTTATGTTTAGCGAAAATATTGCCCCCATACTAGCCCTTACAACTTTGGGGTTAAAGTAATCGGCACAAGGTCTTATAATTGCCAGGTTTTTGTAGCCAAAGCCTAACATTTCTCGCATAATTGTGCCAAGGTTTCCCATATCACTTGGGTTAACCAAAACAACGGTATTTTGCTCTAAATTTTTGTTGTCAAAATATTTTTTAAAAACGCCAATTATATATACATTGCCTTTTTGAGATACTTTCTCAATTTGCTTATCATTTTGCTCTATTGTTATGTTATGTTTTTTTGCAAGAGATTCTATTTTTTGCCATTCTTCATTTTTATCTAATTTGCTACTTACAAAAACTTTTAACACATCATTCGGCCTGTTTTTTAAAAGCTCGTAGGTGGGGAACCCGCCAAAACTAAACGAGTAGTTTTCGGCCTCACTATATTTTTTAAATTCCATATTTTTATTATAAATTTATTTTTTGTTTTTTGCAAGTTTTTGGTATATCTTTATCAAAAAATAAAATTTGTTTTTTAAAAACGACCTTGTTTTTTATGCTTGCATATTTTTTTATTATGCTGGCTTTTGTTGGGCGCTATGTGCAAATTTTGTTTTAAAACATATTTGCTTTAATTTTTTGCCAAGTTTTGGCCTGTGCAAAAACACAAATTTTTAGTTTTTTGCTTTCAACAAAATTTGCACATAGCTTTTGTTTACTTGACTTTTGCTTGTTATATTTATATAATCTAAACTAGTTATTTAATTACATAGGAGATTTATGGAAAAGGAACAATCTAATTTAGACTTTATTGATATGGAGCACAAAGTGCTAGATTTTTGGGAGCAAAATAACTGTTTTGATAAACTAGTTGATAAAAACAAAAACGGCAAGCGTTACAGGTTTTTGGATGGCCCTATGACAGCCAACAACAGCATGGGTATTCATCACGCTTGGGGCAGAACACTTAAAGATGCCTTTATAAAATATCATGCTATGAAGGGCGAAAGTTGCCAATATCAAAATGGCTTTGATGCACAAGGCTTGTGGGTAGAAGTTGAGGTAGAAAAGCAACTTGGCTTTAAAAACAAAAAGGATATCGAAAACTACGGGCTAGATAACTTTACTTTGGCTTGTATGGATAGGGTTAAAAAATATAGCGGGATTATAACCCAACAAAGCAAAAGGCTTGGTCAGTGGATGGATTGGGATCATAGTTATTTTACAAATACTGACGAAAATATTACAAGCATTTGGTATTTTTTAAAAAAATGTTACGAAAAGGGACTGCTAGAAAAAAAATATCGCGTTATGAACTGGTGCCCAAGGTGCGGAACAAGTTTAAGTGAGCACGAAATGACAGATAGTTATCATGATGTGGAGTGCGAGGCTGTATTTTGTAAACTTCCGCTTTTAGATGGCAGTGCAAAAATGCTTGTTTGGACAACTACGCCATGGACTCTTACCAGCAATGTGGCTTTGGCTGTCAATCCACAACTAACATATTGCTATTGCAAGGTTAAAAGTGATGATAAGCCTCTTGTGCTTTGCAAAGATGTGCTTAAATGCTTGGGTGATGACCTTGTAGAGGTTGTAAAAGAAGTTAAGGGCTCGGAACTTGTTGGTAAACAATACGAAACAATGTTTCCTTATCTAAAGCCACAAAACTTTGTTCACAAAGTTGTTGCGTGGGACCAAGTTGATGCAACTGAAGGTGTGGGGGTAGTTCACATTGCACCAGGTTGTGGCGAAAGTGATTTTGAGCTTGGCGAAAGTTTGGGCTTGCCAAAAATTTGTCCAATTGATGACGCTGGCGTTATTACAAATGATTTTGGAGAATTTGCCGGCAAAAGCACAACTGAGGTTAAAGATTTTGTTTTTGAAAAGTTAAAACAACAAAATAAACTTTACAAAACACACAAATACAAACATCGTTATGCATTTTGTTGGAGATGCAAAACAGATATTGTTTACAAACTTGTTAGTGGTTGGTATATAAAATCCGACCCGATTAGGCAACAACTTATAGATTGTGCAAAACAAGTTCAATGGAAGCCTGAATATGCCGGAAAGCGTATGCTAGATTGGCTAACAAATATGGGCGATTGGAATATTAGCCGAAAGCGTTTTTATGGTTTGCCACTTCCATTTTATGTTTGCCCAAAATGTGGTAAATTGACAGTTGTTGGAAGCAAAGAAGAACTTTTAGAAAAGGCTGTTGATAAGCAAAAAGTTAAAGATATTCCAAATTTGCACCGTCCGTGGATTGATGATATAAAAATAAAGTGTGATTGTGGTGCCGAAGTTAGCCGAATAACCGATGTTGGCGATTGCTGGCTAGATGCAGGCATAACACCTTTCAGCACAAAAAAATATTTTACTGATAAAGAATACTTTAAAAACAACTTTCCAAGCGAATGTGTTATAGAGATGATAGAACAAATTAGGCTATGGTTCTATTCGCTATTGTTTATGAGTGTTGTTTTAGAGGGCAAAGCGCCATATCAAAAAGTTATGACCTACGAAAGCGTTATTAGGGAAGATGGCGGAAGATTCCACAAAAGTGGATATATGATAAAGTTTGATGAGGCAGCCGAAAAAATGGGCGCCGATGCAATTAGATACTTGTATGCTTCAGCACCAATATCAAACAATGTGCGCTTTGGATATTCGCTTGGCGATGATGTAAAGCGAAAATTGCTAGGCTTTTGGAATGCTTACATTTTCTACAATACCTATGCAAGTATAGATAACCCAAAACTAGATGGTTACACCCCAAATTTTAAAGAGTTAAACATCACAGATAAATGGCTTTTGGAAAGGACAGCCGATTTTGTGGAATTTGCACAAAAAAATTACGATAACTATGATTTATCCCCAATTGTAAAAGAGTTTGAAACTTATGTTGATGACCTTACAAATTGGTATATTAGAATAAATCGCCGTAGATTTTGGAAAAATAGTGGCGTTGACCAACTAAATGCTTATTATTGCTTATACACTGCAATAAAAACATCTTGTCAGGTTATGGCGCCAATAATTCCTTTTATGACAGAACATATTTGGCAAAAACTTGTTAGACAAACCGAGCCAAATGAGGCCGAAAGTATTCAGCTATCGGCATTCCCAACCCCAAAACATTATGGATATCAAAATTTGATTGGCGAAACTCAAAAGGTTAGAGATATAATCTATCTTGCTCAAAAACTTAGGGCAGAGCATCAAATAAAAGTTAAACAGCCACTATCAAAAATGCTATTAAAAGTTACACCAGATTACGAAAGTGCTATTGCCGACTTTAAACAAATTATTTTGGACGAAATAAATGTTAAGGCTATAGAACTTGTAACCGAAGATGATAAGTTTAACAAACAAAGCTTGGCTCTTAATTTTAGAAAGGCTGGTGCAGTGCTAAAAGGCGATGTAAACAGGCTAAAACAAACATTGCTTGCAATTAGCGATGACCAAATGGATAGTTTGGTTAAGGCCGTTAAACAACAACAGCAAGTTAAAATAGAGGGATTCCCAGAGTTAAGCTATGATATGTTTGAGGTTAAGCTAACCCCAAAATCAGAGTTTGCAATTGCTAATTTGGGCAACAATCTTGTTGTGCTAGATATAGAAATTACACCGGAGCTTGAGGCCGAGGGTAAATTGAGAGAACTTGTTAGAGAACTTCAAGTTGCCAGAAAAGATGCTGGGTTTAACATTGATGATAGAATTGTGCTTAATTTGCAAACCGATAGCAAATTTATGCAAGATGTTATCAAAAACAATTTAAGTGCAATAAATGCCGAAGTTTTGTGTGTATCTAATGCAAACATCACTGATGGCTTTGAAAAGACTATAGAGCTTGATGGTGCAAAAATTAACATTAAAATGAAAAAGAATTAGGAAGTAATTATATGATAGATATAAATTTAATTAGGACAAATCCTCAAAAAGTTAAAGATAACATCAAAAAGAAGTTTCAAAACCAAAAACTTCCACTTGTAGACGAAGTGCTTACTTTGGATAAACAAAACCGAGAGCTTAAGCAACAAGGCGATGTTATTCGTGCCGAAAGGAATCAACTTTCTAGCCAAATTGGGCTTTTGATGAAGCAGGGCAAAAAGGCCGAGGCCGAACAAATAAAGGCAAAGGTTGCCGAAAACAAAGCAAAACTAGAAGAGATAGAAAACAAACAAACCGAAATAGACGTGCAAATTAAAAAGGATATGATGGCAATTCCAAACATTATTGCTGATGATGTTCCTATTGGCGAAAACGATACAAAAAATGTTCAGGGCGAAGTATTTTTGGAACCAAAAGTTCCAGACTTTGAAATTCCATATCACACCGATATTTTGGAGCGCCTGGGCGGAATTGATATAGATAGCGCAAGGCGCACAAGTGGCCAAGGGTTTTATTACCTTTTGGGCGATGTTGCAAGGCTTCACAGTGCAGTGCTAACATATGCTAGAGACTTTATGATAGATAAAGGTTTTACATATGTTATCCCGCCATATATGATTCGTAGCGATGTTGTTACAGGCGTTATGAGTTTTGACGAAATGGACAATATGATGTATAAAATAGAGGGCGAGGACTTGTATTTGATTGGAACAAGTGAGCACTCTATGATTGGTCGATTTATGGGTCAAATTTTGGACGGCAATAAACTTCCACTAACTTTAACAAGCTACTCACCTTGCTTCAGAAAAGAGAAGGGTAGCCATGGAATAGAAGAAAGAGGAATTTACCGTATTCATCAGTTTGAAAAACAAGAAATGATTGTTGTTTGCAAACCCGAAGACGCTGATGCGTGGTATGAAAAACTTTGGAGATATACAGTAGAGCTTTTTGTAAGTATGGGCATACCATGCAGGCAACTAATTTGTTGCAGTGGCGACCTTGCCGATCTTAAATACAAAAGTTGTGATGTAGAGGCTTGGAGCCCGCGACAAAAAAAATATTTTGAAGTTGGTAGTTGCAGTAACTTGACCGATGCTCAAGCACGAAGATTAAACATAAAGTATAAAAACGAAAAGGGCGAAAATGTTTATGCTAACACATTAAACAACACTGTTGTTGCCCCACCACGTATGCTTATTGCTTTTGTAGAAAATCATTTGCGTGCCGATGGTAGTGTAGAGATTCCAGAAGTTTTGCAAAAATACATGGGTGGCAAAACGGAAATTAAGCCTATAAAGTAAAGATTTGCAAAAATCGATATTGACTAAATTTATAGTTTGTGTTATTATTATTTGCGAGGTAATTATGGGAAGTATAAATGTAGATGATTTGTTAATTTTAAAAGATAAAACAGGTAGCAAAGTGTTGCAGGTAACTCACTTGCCAATTGGTGAAAATGAAATGATGGCTTGCGATGCAAACGGCATCAATTATTCATTAAAATGTAATTATGTTGGTAACAAATTGTTTTCTAATCACGATTTTGATTATTATTACAATGGCAAAAAATTGCCAAGGCTTGCAAACATTGCAAAAATGCGCAAAAAGTTTGGTGTTAATAGTGCATCTAAAATTTCACAAAAGCAACTAAAAGCAATCCAAGAAGAGATTAACAAACCAAAAACAGAAGAAATGGAACAAACCTTATAAATTAAAGGTAAGCACAAAAAAACCACAGAATTGTGGTTTTTTGTTTTTTACTTATTTTTCTGCTTAAAATTTTGTTAAAAGCAAGTAAATAATTATATTTGTCATTTCGTGCAAAAATTTCGGGCTGAATACTTTAATTAAAAACTATTCAGTTTTTACAATATTTAAAAAGTTTTTTTGCAAATTATTCTTCTATAAATGTTCCGCAAAACCCCTTTTCGCTATCTTCAAGCACAGTTATTCCGTTTGCGTTGCACTTTCCGTTTTTGTTAAAAAGGCACTTGGCGTGGCAATCAACACACATATTGCCTTTGTGTGAAAACTCAGCAACTTCTGGTGCAATTTCAAACATATCTTTGCTAACATTTTGCGTATTTTTTTCGTTTTTTGCAAAATCTTTGTCATAAGTTTGACAATCGGTGTTTTTCGCAATGTGAACTTCACTTGCAGTGCAGGTACATTTGCAATTGTGCTTGCAATTTGTTTTGTTACATCTTAAATCCATATCAATCTCCCAATATATTTTAGCCAAAGCACAAAAAAATATTCAAAAAAACCAAACCACAATTTGCTTTGTGATTTGGCTTTTTTGTTATTCATCTTCTTTAATGCCTTTCATTGTTAATGAAATTCTATTTTTTTCTAGGTCAACTGACAAAACTTTTACCTTAACAACTTGGCCAACACTCAAAACTTCGCTTGGGTGTTTAATGTAGTGGTCGCAAATTTGACTTATGTGAACAAGTCCATCTTGATGCACTGCAATATCTACAAACGCACCAAAGTCAATAACATTTCTAACTGTTCCGGTTAGCACCATACCAGGCTTTAAGTCCTTTATACTCATAACATCAGTTCTAAGCATCGGGGCAGGCAACGAGTCTCTAATATCTCGACCAGGTTTTAAAAGTTCGGTTACAATATCATTTAGGGTTGGCTCTCCAACACCAATTTCTTTTGCAACATTTTTTGCACCTTTTTGCTCAATAAGTTCTGGCAAATGGGTTACGTTGTGATTTTTAACATCATCATCGGTCATATTAAAGTATTTTAATAATTTTTCGGTTGCATCATAACTTTCTGGATGCACAGCTGTGTTATCCAAAATGTTTTTGCCGTTTACAATTCTCAAAAAGCCTGCGCATTGTTCAAAGGCTTTGTCGCCAAGCTTGCTTACTTTTTTAAGTTGCTTTCGGTCGGTAAACGAGCCGTTTTCTTCTCGATACTTAACAATGCTTTTTGCAATACCGTTGTTTAGTCCACTAACTTTAGATAGTAGGGAAGGGCTTGCGCTATTTAGGTCTACACCAACGCTGTTAACACAATCTTCAACAACGCCATCAAGCACTTCGGTAAGCCTTTTTTGTGGCATATCGTGCTGATATTGCCCAACGCCGATAGATTTTACATCAATCTTGATAAGTTCGGCTAGAGGGTCTTGCAAGCGCCTTGCAATAGAAACCGCGCTTCGGGTTGTTACATCATAGTTAGGAAATTCTTCTGCACCAAGCTTGCTTGCGCTGTAAACACTTGCACCTGCTTCGCTAACAACCATATAGCTAACTGGTCTGTGAGCCTTTTTTATAAGGTTGGCAATAAAAATTTCGCTTTCTTTGCTTGCTGTACCATTGCCAATGCTTATGCAGTCAATTTTGTATTTGTCAATAAGGTTTAAAATAATTTTTTCACTTTCTTCAATTTTGCTTTGTGGTGGAGTAGCAAATACAACACCTTTATCCAAAACTTTTCCGTTTTCGTCAACAACTGCAAGTTTACAACCTGTTCGGTATCCAGGGTCAAAGCCCAAAACAACTTTGTGCTTTAGTGGTGGTTGCATAAGTAATGGCTTAAGGTTTACCTTAAACATTTTTATTGCTTGCTCGTTTGCAACATCGGTTAGCATATTTCTAAGTTCGGTATCCAAACTTGGCATTATAAGTCTATCAAAACTGTCTTCTATAGTTGCCTCTATACTGTCCTGCCAAATACTTTGGCCTTTTAGATATTTTTTTGAAATTATTGCAATGCATTTATCGTGATTTGCAACTATTTCAACTTTTAGGCATTTTTCGGCCTCGCCACGATTTATTGCAAGTATTCGGTGGCTAGGTATTGTTTTAATCGGCTCTTTTCGGCCATCATACATTTCGTATGTTTTAAAGCCCTCGGCCTCTTTAAGAGTTGTTTGTATTTGTGCAGTATCCTGCATAAATGTTCGTAGGGCTTTTCTAATATCGGCATCATCGCTAATAATTTCGGCAATAATGTCAAGTGCACCTTGAAGTGCTTGCTCGGCAGTATCCACCTTTTTTTCTGGGTTTATATATTGTTTTGCAATATCAAGTGGGTTGCCTTCGGTAAGTTTTTGCGCAAGTATAATATCGGCAAGTGGTTGCAAACCCTTTGCAATTGCTTTTGTTGCCCGTGTTTCTCGCTTTGGTCTAAATGGCCTGTATATATCTTCTAGTTCTGTTAACGTGCTTGCGCTGGCAATTTTTGTGGATATCTCATCCGTAAGTTTGCCTTGGTCGCCAATTAACTTTGTAACTTCTTCTTTTCGCTTATCCATATTTCGCAAATAGGTTAGTCTATCTGCATAGGCACGCAATGTTTGGTCATCGCAACTGCCTGTAAGTTCTTTTCGATATCGTGCAATAAATGGTATAGTGCACCCTTCGTCAATAAGCTTTTCAATGTTTTTGCTGTGCTCGGGTGTTATCCCAAGTTCTACTGCAAGTATTTGTGAATTTTCCATATCTTTACTCCTTGAATTTGGCTTTTGCCAACAAAATAATAATACCACAAAAAGCAAAAATAAAAAAGCAAAATGTGGCAACTGCAACCAAAATGTGCAATGCAAACAAAAATTTTTAACACACAAAAAAATCTAGCCAACGCTAGATTTAATTTTTTTAATCTTCAAGCCTAAAAACTCGCTTTCCAGCATCAAACTTTGTTTCATCCATAGGCACAAGCGAAACTTTTTGTTCCAATGCTTTGCAAAATCTTTCGTATGCTGTTTTGTTTGCGACATCGTTTACACAGTTCATTTTAATTTCTAAAATATGGTCGCTAAGCTGGTGTTTTTTTGTGTAAAACATAACTTCGTCAAAATTAACAATGCCATTAAAGCCACTGTTGTTAAAAATTTGAAGTTGAGTGCGGTTTGTTGTTATATATAAAAATACCTTTAAACTTTTCAAAATTCTGGCAATATCAATATCAATTTTGTGAGTGTAAATATCTTGCAATTTATCTTCCAAAAACAAAATATATTCGTTTTTATCTTGAATTTGGTCGCCTTGTTCCATTTCGGTTTCAAACTCGCGCCTAACGCCATCATTTTTGCAAACAATGCTTAAAATTTGTTTGCCAACCATACATCTAACCCTTATGCTTGCATCAAGCTCGGCAAGTAGCCTATCCGGAGTTTCGTAAAAATAATCTACAATATAAATTTGCTCAGTGCTTTTTGTATCGTAGTTTGGCATAAGCCTAATAAGCTCCGCAAGGCGAGGCAGGTCGTTTGCGTGCACATAATATGTGCGTTGAATAAGTTTGCTAGATTCTAAATTTTCCATACTTATATTTTATATGTTATTTATTTTTTTTGCAAGTAATTTTATGTAACATACGCTTTAGCACCCATCAAAAGTTAAAAAGGTGGTGCAGAAGCAAAAAAAGGTTTAAGCAAAATTGAATAATCTCTTTTATTTTTTGTAAATTTGTTGTAAAATACATAGGTTATTTGCAAAGGGTTAGTTAAAGGAGAAAAATTATGATAGATTTAGACCAAAAACAAAAAGAGATTATTCAAAACAAAAAAAATCACGGCTGGGAGATTGGCGACATAAAGTCAGAGTTTTTGCTTTTGTATGGCGAGGTTGCCGAGGCATATGAGGCATATTACAAAAATTTTGACAAAGAGGCACTTGGCAGTGAGCTTGCTGATATTGGCATTTATTTGCTTGGCATAAGTGAAATGTTGGGTTTTTCGCTTGCACAAGAAATTGACAAAAAAATGGAAATCAACAGCCATCGAATTTACAAAAATGTAAATGGCAAAGTGATAAAGTTTGATGATAGACAACAAAACAAAAATGCAGGTAATTAGCGCAAAAAAATAGGCAAAGTGTTTCTTTGCCTATGCGTAGGCTACTTGCCTACAACTAAAGTTTGTGCAAAACAAAAAATAATATACGCAAAAGTTTTGTTAAAAGGCTGGCTAGCATCATGCTTTTTCAAAAGCCTTTTTTAATGCAAAATACAAAATTTAATTTTTAGGCTGTTTTTTAAAAAAATGGCCATTTTTTTGTTTTTTTGCGTATTTTTTGCAAAATTTTGATTATTTTGTGGCAAAAATTTATTTTTTTGTTAATTTTTTGATTGCTTAATTTTAGCATATCAAGTCATTTTTTTGCATCTTGCAAGCAAATTTTTAATATTTTGCTATATACAAATAATTTACAATTCCGCAAAATATAGAGTAGCAAAGTTTATCTTGATAGGCATCATCACAAAGCAATTTTTCTTCGGTTGGGTTGCTTAAAAAACCACACTCAACAATCACTCCAATTGGGTTTGTGTTATTTAAAATGTAGTAGTCCCCAGCAAGCGCAAGCTCTCGGGCATTATCAAAGTTTGTGGTTAAAATATCTTTTATGCTGTTTGCCAAATTTTGACTATCATTGTTATCTTGCTCAAAAAAAACTTGTGCACCATTTTCGTTACTTTGCGTAAATTTGTTCATGTGCAAAGAAATTAAAATTTGCGCTCCACAACCATTTATAATATCGGCTCGTTTTTTCATATCAACCAGTTTGTAGTCATTGGTAACTTCGCCATAAAGTCCATCGCGGGTTGTTCTTGTTTGCACAACGTTTATGCCAAAGGCTTCCAAATATTTTTGCAATTTTTTTGCGTATATCAAATTTAAATCACTTTCTTTAACCTTGGTTGTCGCACCAACAGTTCCACCGTCAAGCCCTCCGTGGCCAGCGTCAATAACAACAGTTATGTTTTGTGGAGGGGTTGTGCTTGCTGGCACACTTTTTTTAACAAAAACGCCCAGCAAAAACACCACTGCCAAAAATATTGCCGAAACTGCAATCATCTTTTTTTTAACGCCAATTGCCATAAAACCTCTTAAACTGTACGTTTATAATATATTCACAAAAGGCCAAACATTTGCAAAAAATTTAATATAATATTGCAAATATGCATATTGACTAACCCTTGCCCAGTTGATATAATATAAATATGAGTATGATGTATAACGGAAAGCCCGTAAAAATTGTTAAAAATTTGCCTCAATATTGGGGAAAAACTAACGTCCAAAGCCCATATAGGGCCGATGGCAATTGCGACCTTGCAGAATATTGTAGATTACTTTTTTCTAGTTTGATGGAAATTAAAGAAGATTACGAGGCTAAGTTTAATAGGTTAAGCATAACCCCAATTCAAGATTACATTGATTTTTTTGATGACCAATACAGCAAAATAGCCAATGTTTTGCTAAATGCCGAGGCTGTAAAAAATTTTAGCGCAAATATGCGTGCCAACAACCCAAAATATTATACATACATCACAAGATTTTTTGCACTTAGAGAAAATAGTTGTTGCAACAGTGGCGTTTTAAAAATTGGCTTTGATGGCAAGTCGTATGGCTATTCCGACAGCGCTTATGCCGTTATCAAACCACTTGTTACAAACATATTTTTGATAGATAAGGTTTGCTCGTTTATAACACGAAAGTTTTGGCAAGAAGAAATAACATCATTAAGCGACCTAAGCCTAAAAGGTGATTTTAAAATTTTGATTAAAACTGTTTTTGCTGAAAATTGGAGGCGAGATAAGGTTTCGCCAACAATCAAAAAATTTCATCAAGATAGGATATATCAAAGCGCATCGCTAATAGATAACAAGCACAAATATAGCTTTTTTGGTTCTAGAAACAATTTTGTAAAAGCTTGGCTTGTTATGGGCTTTGACCCAAATAAGTTTATGTGCGCAAATTCAGATGATTCGTTTAGTGATGAATCAATAAACGACACAAACCCTCTAATCGAAAAAAACGTTTACACCGATGTGTTGCTTCAAAGCTGTGTAAAAAAAGGCGGAAAGGAACACAAACTTTACGCCGTTGCAGTAGAGGCAATTACTCCAAAATTTTTGCTAAACCGTATGTATGATTATAGTGAAGTAAATTTGCAAGAGGCAAAGCCAGTGGCAGTAATCAATTTGGGTGGTTACGAAAACACAAAGTTTGCCCAAAAACAAGCGCAAAAGTTTGATATTCCAATTTTGGACTTGTAAAATTATTTTTAACTTTTTAAACGCCTAAAAATAGCATTTAATATGTTTGCAAAATAAAATTAAAGCGATTGAACAATGGTAGGGCGGTGATGTCAAAAAAGTTTATTTGACACACCTTGCGCAAAAACAAAGGGGTTTTAAGGTAAGCCAAAATTATGGCAAAATTAAAAAAATTGCCAAAAAACTGTAAAAAACCATAAAAAACTGTAAAAAAACGCCCAAAATACAAAAATTTAGGCAAAAATATAAAATGCAACATTATAAGGGCACTTCTAGCAAAAGTTTAAAGTTTGAGTAAAGCGGGCCGGTTGTTTACAAAAAAATAAACCATCCCAAATGCAACAAATGCAAGGATAGTTAAAAGTTGATAAATAAAAAAGCGAATTGTAAAGTAAAAACTTTAAGTTCGCTTTTTTGTTATTCTTTATCAGTTGAATTTGCTTGTGTAGTTTCGGCGTTAGCTTCTTTTTTTGCAAAGTTGTTAACTTGTCTTGCTTTTCTAGCTTTTCTACAGTCAGCACATCTTTTTGGTTGATTTTCTAGACCATGAGCTTTGTAGTATTCTTGCTCGCCAACAGTCCAAACAAAATCTTTTCCGCAATCAACACATTTAAGTGTAATGTCTTCCATTGATACCTCCGTTAAATTTGATAATATTTACATCTGCAATTAAAGGTTAATCAATTGGGATAGATTAAATAATATCATTGCTATTATATGCAATTTTTAAAAATATGTCAAATTTTATCAATATGTTGCAAAAAAGTGATTAAATTTTTTGATGGATAAAAGTTTTTGACCTTTTGCTTACTTTTTATTGCTGTATTGTCGATAATCTTGCTTTTTTGTGGTTGATTTTTTAATTTGTGTTGTTGCGCACGCTTTTGCGCTTATGTTTGTAACTGATTGATTGCTGATTAATTTGCTGATTGATTGACCTTGATTGGCTAGTTGGGAGTTGCTTGGGCGTAACAAAATGACGGCAAATTAAAGGTGATAGCAAAGCAAATACAGTGGCAGGGCAAAAAACTGCTTTTTGTAAAAGGCCTAAAAATTATTATCGGTTGTTAGTAATAGGCACATTTTAAAATATTCCAAAATAATATATTTAAGTGCAAAATATTCCAAAATATAATATCTAAAATGCAGTTGATATTTGTTTTTTGCTATGCCTTTATGGTTGGTTTTGGTGGAGATGTGTTTAAAAGGCCTATGCGATAGTCTTTAAGCTTTTGGTTAAGTTGCAAGTTTTGTTGCTTTAACTTTAAAATATTGTTGTTAAGCTCGGCAATTTCAAAGTTTTTTTGCTCAATTTCAATAAAATGCAAACGCTTTTGCTCTTCGGTTTTTTCTAAAAATAATTCGTATTTTGTTTTGCAATCTTGGTTGGCGTTTTCTTTAACCAACTTAACAAGCCCCATAAACAAACTTTTAATATCATCATCACTCAATGCGGTTTTTTGCTTATTTTGGACAGGAAAATTATAAATTTTGGCACATTTTTTATCTTTTTTGCAATTTTGATATTTGTTTTGATACCTTAACATTTGCTTAATGTCGCCACCACAAAGTTTAAAACAAGCACTGCGGGTTGATAGCCCACCTTGTTTTAATTTGTCAATTTTTTGTATTAGTGTAGATGCCGATGGCTCATCAAAGTGCTTAAATTGTTGCACTTTAAAATCATTTATGTCAATTTCAAGCTGTTTTGCAAGGCGAGTGTTTTGACCTAATATTTTTAAATATGAATAATAAAAGTTGCGGACGCTATAAATATTCCGTTTGGTTATATTTGAAAATTCCCTAAAACTATCCAAAGTAGATACATTTTTTTTGTTATTATTTTTTACAATGCCAAAAAGCATTTTAATTTCGTCATCTTTCCATTTTGCTTTCATAATTCCTCTTTGCTTAATTGTTGACTGCAAAAATTTATTTATACAATAATTTTATGTTAAATTGAGTTTTTGCATAAAAAACATCGGCTTTTCGCATAAAAAAGTCAGCTTAAATTTATTTTTTAATTATAGTATTATAGATTTTTTTAAATCATATAATATTGTGGAGCATTTTATGTTTGAAATTTTTTTAGAAACAAAAAAGCCACTAACAATTTTGCTAGATTCGGCCAAAATTACAGTATCAAAGGTTAACCCAATAAAGTTAAATATTAGCGAGACAAAATCTTTTGGCTTTGATTATTTTTATAATGGCGATAGCTCAATTATCCACCATTGTGGCCTAGATTTTGTTGATGGCAATTTTGTGTCAAAATCACAAAACATAAGGCTAATCAAAATTGAGCAAAATTCTGTTTGCATTCAGTTTTTGGATAAAATTGAGTGTTTTTTGCAAAAAAAATGCAAAAAAATAGCAAAAAATGGGTTATTTTTTAATTTTTATCAAAATGGGGTTGTTGATATAGAAGATGATAACAGTCTTAAATTTTGCAAAAATTTTGATTTTGAAATTGCCGATGCCGAGGTTGTGGAACTTAAGAATAATTTTTATGCAATAAACTTGTTTGGAAAATTTGACCTAGAAAAAACCATAATATTAAACAGCAATTTTGAAGATATTTTGTGTTTTGATAATTGTATTTTAGAAACCACCGAAAATGGGTTTAAGGTGCTTTGCAATTTGTATGATATTGCGTCCCACGGCGTTGTGCAGGCTTTTGAAATTGACCAAGATGTTTCACTTTTGGAACAATATACAGTATACTTAAAAGAGTATCCAAACAATATGTTTAATACAAACATTTTGCCAATATATTTTTTGCAAAACATAAAAGCTCAAGATTTTGCCGAAGCAAAAAAATGCCTATCACAGCAATTGCAACTAAAAGTAAAGGCAGACCACCTAAAAACATATTTTGGTAATTTTTGCGATATTTTGATAATAAATCAACAAATTTATTTAATTTATCAGGCAGATTTTAACAAATATTTTGCTAAAAATTTTAATTTTGTTGTTGTAGAAGGCAAGATTGTAGAAATTAAATAATTAGAGTAAATTAGCAAAAAATTAGGCAAAAAATAGCAAAAATTATGGCAAAACAGCAAAATTTTTGAAAAAAGAATATTTCGTGCTGGCTCAAGTGTGCCAAGGCAAATAAATTTGCAATATGATGTGGAGTGGTATTCAATAAAATGCATATTAAAAATTGACATTTTTTTAAAATGTGATATAATAGTGGTGTTTTGGAGTGTCGCCAAGTGGTAAGGCTACGGATTCTGATTCCGTCATTCGCGAGTTCAAATCTTGCCACTCCAACCACCTAAAAACAGCCAATTCATAGGCTGTTTTTTTGATGCTCCAACCGGTGTTTGGTGGCAAGATTTGTGTGGCAGTGTGTGCACTGCCAGCAAAATATATTAGTTTTTATGGTAAAACCGAGTTGTTTTAATATTTTGCAACTCGCGTTCCGCAAGTTCGCGACTGTAATCTTTGCCACTCGGGCCACCTAAAAACAGCCAATTCATAGGCTGTTTTTTTGATGTTGGCAAGCATTATAAAAAATAATTGATTTAATTTAGATGCAAACCGACAATCAAATATTACAAATTGTAATATTTGAGATTATTTTAATTACGGCTATAATGCAAACATTTTTTAAATCAGCTTAATAAAAATGTTGATAATTAGTAATTTTTAATGCAACAAATTCATTAAACTATCAATTTTGTATGTTTGGGCCACACAAATACTTTGACGCTATAATTAGGATAATTATAATAGGTGTATAAGGTTATAGTAAAGACAAATGGTGTATGTATCTAACTAATAAAAAAACATAAAGCAATTGATTGCAAAAACTGGTGCGATTTGCTTGACGGGGG
>ERZ808246.612-NODE-612-length-28933-cov-3.633700_pt1 | contig 28933 bp, 26 predicted proteins | sample MGYA00521083_ERZ808246 | MGnify/ENA primary metagenome ERZ808246 (study PRJEB31516, sample SAMN03275577) | gut metagenome | biome: mammalia-associated habitat; material: feces | host: Papio cynocephalus | place: Kenya | collected 2012-07-07 ...
TCTGGTTGCAGGCTTCATCTCGAATTTTCTTCGAAAATCCTCGATTGAGCCTGGTCGAGGCGCTTCGCGCCTTGCCCACCGGTCGATGGCAGAAGCAAATCTGACCATAAATGGTCGATTTGCTTCTGCCATCGACCGGTGCAACCAGATATAAAAAAAGCCTTTGTCTCTTTAATGAAATTAAAGAGACAAAGGCTAAAACCTCTGCGGTACCACTCTCATTGCCGTACAAACGACCACTCTGTCGCATCTATCAATGCTTCATCCTCTAACGGAGACTAATCCGGCGTAACCTACTGACCAGTGCGTTCAGTGCGCAACTCAGAGATGATTTTCACAATCTTCGTTCCACTGTCTCGCACCCACCGACAGCTCTCTGGCTCGCTCCAACTGCTACTTTTTCTCGTCAACGTTTTTCTTTCTGTATTGATTTATCCGTACTTTACGACTTTTGAATTTTGATGTCAAGGCTAAATGGTAGTACAAAAAGATATAGGTGGTATAACCATCATTGTTTTTTGGTCGTCTCTCGATTGCATCACGACACTCAGAAGATCCGTACGCAAGGCGGTCTGAACAGCTCCCCACATATTTACGTTCAAAATAACCTCTGGCGCGAAAATATATACAGAAAGACATTTTCAAAAATCCTCTATATGCTTTGAGGAAGAAAAAGCGTTCTGCTGACATAAAAATATATACGGCAGGTCGATTTTTTCAGATCCTCTATATGTAAATGTTTGATTTCAAACATTATTTTTCCTTTTGATATATACAATCCTTAAAAAAGGTAAATTGTATATATGTATACAAGCTATTTCATCTAAAACGCTCTAAATACATATATACGATTTTTAAAAATGACTTGTCGTATATAGTCCACTTATGAGCATATTCCCATTTTTTCAAAAAAATAGATACTATGTGTTTATTTTAGAAATTGTGTATAGTTCTGTCGTGATCCATCCTATCCGGAACGCTGACAACGCAGCCTATTTTAATGTCATAGCTCCTCTTCCCGTGCTTGATGCTGCACATGCACCGAAGCATCGCAGGAATGTCACAGAAGCAAAGTAGAAAAAACAATGAAGTAGACGCAGGAAATTCAAAAGGGGTATAATACCCGTTATTCAGGCAGCTATTGCAACGAGATTCAATGCAGTGAAGCTTCACGGCATCCGGCTTCCAGAGAAATGTGACTTCAGGGCAACAGATCCTAAGAGTAAGCGGCTTCAGGGCAATGAATTTCAGAAAGGACGACAGGATGAAAACGAAGGTTTATATTGATGGACAGAGTGGCACTACAGGACTGCAGATTTATGATCGTATCGGTCAGCGCGAGGATCTCGAACTTCTGCGCATTCCAGAAGCTCTTCGGCATGATTCGGACGAGCGGAAGAAGTATCTGAACAGTGCAGATATCGTCTTTCTCTGCCTTCCGGATGACGGTGCAAGAGAAGCGGTCGCCCTCATTGACAATCCAGCTGTGCGCGTGATTGATGCTTCGACGGCACATCGCACAAACCCTGACTGGACCTATGGCTATCCAGAGCTTTCGAAGGAGCAGCGTACGGCGATTCGAGAGAGTAAGCGCGTTGCAAATCCGGGCTGTCATGCCACCGGCTTCATTTCGACGACGGCTCCACTCGTAAAGATGGGCATCCTTCCGAAGGACTATCCGATGAGCTGCTACAGTCTGACAGGCTACTCGGGGGGTGGTAAGAAGATGATTGCGGAATATGAGGCCGAGGGGCGCTCCCTGCTTCTTGATGCACCAGGCATCTATGGTTTAAGCCTCCACCATAAGCACCTTCCGGAGATGCAGAAGATCACGGGACTTACGTATGCACCTGTGTTCATGCCGGTTGTAGACGACTATTATAAAGGCATGGCAACGACCATCATGCTGCAGAATCGTCTCCTGCCGGGCCAGCCGAGCGCAGAAGACATCTGCAGAAAGCTTCAGGAGTACTATCAGGACGAGCATTTCGTTTCGGTTGTGCCATTCGGTGAGAATGACAGTAAACTCTATGCCAATAAGCTGGCCGGTACAAACCGCCTCGAGATCGTTGTCTGTGGTCATGAAGATCAGACGAGCGTGACAGCACTTTTTGACAATCTCGGCAAGGGGGCGAGCGGTGCTGCCGTGCAGAACATGAACATCATGCTGGGACTTCCGGAGGAAACCGGACTCGAATAATCCATTCTGCCATAATGGAAGAGCTGCCGCATTCTGATATGCTCTCTCCAGACAGGCGTTCATTTCTGAATCCTGCCTGGAGAGCCGTCAAATTGCAGCAGCTCTTTTTTCGTATTCCTACCTGTTATTTCCACACAGTGACCGCCTATGGGTTCATCCGTTGGCGTTGAATTCTCTTCAAAAAGTCATTTCCACACGGAGACAACGCTATGGTTTATCTCATTCCCTCACGTCCGTAGCCTCCTCCGGGCTGAGGTCAATGATGTCGGCCGCATCGTCTGGTGCATGCACGAGGCGCGCGCGATCCGATAAGCGGTGGTCGCCTGCATTGGGCGAAGGAGACGCGACGCCTGCCTGCCGGGTGCGGCTTCGGTCGATGCGCTGCGTTGCAGTGCGGCTTCGATCTCTATTCTGCGTTGCAGCGCCCGCATGCGTGGTCCGATCTTCCTCTCCAGTACTCCCCAGACGGCGGGCAATGTAGTCATGCAGCGAGCCCGAAATATAGAAAATGCCGAGAATCAGGAGCAGCTGTGGCAGCATAAATAGACTCATCGCCGTAAGGACGCCATTCAGAAGCTTCGCACGGGTAAGGAAAATCCGGATGAGCAGGGAGATCGCGATGGCACCGAAGCACATCAGAATAATGTAGCCGACGATGCCGACGATCTGAAGCAGGCTCTGCATAAGGGCATTCTCCATCGGCTTCGCGAAGGTATAGTTATAGCCGAAAAAGGCAAGGAGTGCGAGAAAGCCAAGGGCCTTCGGTGGATAGTATTCCACGATCGGCTTCGGCTGTGGCACCGCGACATGAAGACGGCGGAGAATCAGGAGACTGAGCTCATAAATGATGAAGCCCTGCACAGCACCAGAAAATGCAACCGATACCAGCAGGATGCGCTTCAGAAAGTCCGGCGTCATCATCTGCTGGAGGAGATCCATGCTCGCCGCATTCTGCGCTCCGGCCCCTGCATATTTCTCGGCCATGTCCAGCGCCTGCGTCATCATGGTCTGCATTTCCTGCACGCTCTGATCGATGGATGTGCCAGCGATTGCGGCGAGGAAGAAGGTATTGACCAGCTCCACAAGGATGGACAGCAGCATCACGAGAAGGAGTGTCCGGGTCATATCCTTCCTGCTATAGATACGGCTTCCGAGGATCATGCCAATGAAGGCCATCGCGGAGGCATATACCAGGGTCGTCGGAAGACTGAAGAACAGCGCCATCAGCGTGGACGCCGCCCAGACCGCAAGGCTGGAGCGGAGACCGAAGCGGGCGCCGTACGCGACCATCGGAATCGGCAGGACGAAGATCATGATGCCCTGAAACATGGAGCCGGTCTGACGGTCGATCAGGAGAAGAATCGTAAAAAGAGCCGTAATCATGGCCCCAAACGTAATTTTCTGTGTTTTCTGATTCAAATTATCTACCTCGATTTGTTTTTCTATGTACATATGCATAAGAGTCCGGGAAGTCTGGCATCGCCCCCACGGGTGATGCTGCTTCGTCGCCTACATGTATAAGAAGCTGTACATCTTATTTTCAGAAGCTGCGCACTGGAATTCAGCTCGCTCCAGTGCTATAGTGTGGTCGTTTGGGCTTCTCCATATAGGAGGAAGAGCACGCACCACACGCATCGACGATACGCACGATCACGAAATCTGCCGACCGAAGCCTGAGCACGCGCCACACGCGTCGACGATACGGTTATTTTATACTCGGTGACACTCCCAGGATACAGGAAAGGAATTTTTCATGAATCTCATCAAAACAAGACGAAACCTCTTGATTCACCTTCTCATGGCTTTTATGGGCGGCTATGCCGGAATGTATGGCATCCTCGTTCGAGGTTCCTTCGGGCAGGCCGTCACCTCGAATCTCGCCAATGTCTTCCGTCACCTTCTTCTCGGAGACAATATCGAGGACGGCATCTTTCGTTTCGGTGCAATCCTCGTGTTCCTTTTCGCGCTCGGCGTCACACATATCCTTCAAATGAAGGATGTTCGCCTTGCAGAAATCACCTGCCTCGTATCGCAAACCATTTGCATTCTCATTTCGGCCGCCATTCCAGAAAACACCGCCGGTGCTCTGGCACTTTATCCGATCTTCTTCCTGACCGGTATCCAGTGGGGAACCTTTACCGGCGCCGAGGGCTTTAACTGCTCGACCATTTTCTGCTCCAACAATTCGAAGCAGGCACTGTTCGGCTGGATCGATTATGTGCTGACTGGGAAGCATGAAAGCTTTAAGCAGGGGCTCTTTTATACCGTAACGCTCATCTTTTTCTATGTCGCCGTGGTGATCTCTGTTTTCATGAGCGACCGTTTCGGCGCCCCGGCCATTCTGCTGGAGCTGATTCCGCTCTCGCTCGCAGCCATCATCTGGCTGATCAACGATCGCGCAGCAGACTGATCCTATAGGCACTGTAAGCGCTTTAAAATGTACGCATGCCTATAAAAATGGCCACGATCATGAATTCCCATAGGCACGTTTGTATAGTTTTCCCTCAAACGTGCCTGCAGAATTTGAAAAACGCATAGGCACGCTGAGCTATTTCGGCGCTCAACGTGCCTATTTTTCATCCCTGCCGTCTCGTCGTTTCCCAGTACGCCCCCATGGACTGTCCTGGCTGCTCCGTGACATCGTCGCTTAGATAGTCCCCGAGGCCGATCGTCGCCGGATCGAAGGCCCGCGCCTCCGCTTCACTTCCGAACTCTACCTCTGCATACCAGAATTCTGTCGGTGCTCCTTCGTCCACATGGTTGACCTCCAGATGATGTCCATCCGGCAGCTGGTAGGTACGACGAAGCTTCGGAATCAGTGGAAGTCCAATAAGATCCTCCAGCTCTCGAAAGTGCTCCTCCGAAATCGGAAATTCGATTTCCTTTCGGCTCAGACGTCCCTTTGACTTGAAGCAGAGAATAAACTCATCCTTCAGCGCTGCGCTCTCTGAACAGGCCGTCTCCGCTGCCCCGTCTTCCACCACCAGACTTCCGTCGCCTGCATTGGCCTTCTGTACCGAGAGCAGCTTCTCCTCCCGAATCCGCACTGTCGGCTTCACCGATACATAGCCCTGCCGCATTTCTTCTTCCTTTAAAAGCGGAACGCCTGCAGGCCATCCCGTCACCATCCATTTCCGTTCGATTTCCATTCCCATCTCTCTACCTCTTTTTCTGATCGCAGCACATACGCTCTCCTACACAGGTTCCATGGGAAGCTGGCAGGCTTCCAGGCTGAAGAATCCGCATACGCTCTCCTACGCAGGTTCCATGATTTCTTTCATTCCAAAGCTCCAGCAGACAGACCTGCATGGTGTCGCCCAAGTGCATATATCAGGCAAGGAACTGAAAGCCCATCACCACAAGACCGAGAATCACGAGGATGACACCTGTGGCACGGTTCAGCGTCTTCGCCGAAGCCTTATTGGCAAAAACAGCGGCGATACGCGCCCAGATAAAGGTGAAGACGATGCAGAGCACCCACACCTTCACATCTGGAAGTCCGCCGATGGCGAAGTGTGAAACCGCTCCTGTGAACGCAGTAAATGTCATGATAAATACGCTTGTACCGACAGCAGTTTTCAGCTCATATCCGAGTACGCTCGTCAGAAGCAGAAGCATCATCATTCCGCCGCCAGCACCGATAAAGCCACAGATAAAGCCGATCAGCACACCGCAGACGACAGACTGAATCGCACGCTTCTTTGCGGAAACGCCCGCCATGGACTCCTTCGTCGTCATGACCGGCTTCACGATGAACTTAACGCCAAGCAGGAAGGTCATAAACACGGAAAAGCTTCCCATCGTCGCAGACGGTACGAGGGACGACACATAGCTTCCCACCACCGTAAACAGAAGCACACTGACCATCATGATCAGGCCATTCCGGATATCCAGGTTTTTATTTTTTCCATAGGTATAGGCCGACACTGCACTCGCAAGCACATCGGAGGACAGGGCAATGCCGACGGCCAGATACGGGTCCATGCCCAGGAAGGTCACGAGCATCGGCGTGATCACAGCTGCGGCGCTCATCCCGGCAAAGCCGGTGCCCAGACCTGCGCCCATACCGGCAAAAAACGTAACAAGAATTGTAAAAAGTGACATCATCTAACCTCCATCTGGCCACGTGGGCCATCCCTCCATGCCTCGTAGAAATCCATCCTGGGCGCTGTCCGGACAGTACCCGCCTGGCCTCATGCATCCATTTCCGCAATATTTGCTTCGATCTGCTGCATCGCTGCATTACAGACCTCCAGCGTTTTCGCATCCAGACCCTGCAGAAGCTTCTCCAGAAACTCTTTCTGCACGATGCGTCCCTGCGCCACCAGCGGTTCCGCCTTCGGGGTCAGCAGAAGCTCCACCCTCCGCCGGTCTCCGGCAACCTCCCGACGCTCCACGAGCCCCTCCTGCACCAGGCGTTCGACATTGATCGACACAAGATTTGCCTTAATGTGCCGTATCTCGACGATATCCCGCGCACTCTTATATTCCGGGTTATTCGCAAGAAACATCAGAATATCGAACGCTGTCTGCGGGATGTCGAGCGTATGACAGAGTGTCTTACAGCTCCTTGCATAGGCCCGCATGACCTTATCCGCAAAAGAAATATCAAGCATGGTTCCTCCATTTGTGAACAGTTCGTTTTTGAACATTTGTGAGTATACGGCCTTTCTGTTCATTTGTAAACCAATAAATGAAGAGCAGCCCGAATGGACTGCCCCTGTTGGAAAACTCTATATATTTTTATCGAAATTCAGTTCATCCACTTCACGTCACCCTGTAGCACAATCGGGTAACGGCGGAGCGCTGTCCCATCGAGATTTTCACGGTGCATGTCCACCGCCGTGATCTGATGATTGTCATAGGTTGTGTAGTAGTAAATCCCCTTGCTTGCATTGCAGCAGGAGGTGTAGATCGTAATTTCGTACTTCCCATCCGCAACCTCGCAGCAGCCTCGCTGCTGATCCACGGAGCCAAGGATATGGAAGAACTGACTGACGCTGGAGCGCTCATCCTCCGCGGAAAGTGCATTGAGCTTCGTGAAGGCAACCCTCACAAAGCGGGACTGACTGGACAGGTCCCCTGGAATGCCGAGCCCACCCATGCCACGGCTGTACGCCTGCAGCGGCAGGACGCCTGCAAAGCTCGCCTCTGGCTGCTTTCGGGAAACGCCTGGATAATTATTGAGCGCAAACATCTGGCTTGGAAACGGCGGATTGTTCGTCATGACACCGACCGGGTTATCATAGACATGAAGGCCATCGACCATGGACTCGACGACGATGCATGCGTCCTTGTCTGCAATGATCCAGTGCAGCTGTGCGGCTGGAAGCTGCGCACTGAAGGGTGTCTTCAGAAGCCGCAGGAAGGCGAGCTTCTCCTTCGCCTCTGCGACGGTCGCACACTGTGCGAGAATCCATGGAATAAATTCAAACTGCGCCACCTGATCGGTCTCCGCCGGAGCTTCTGAGAGCGCATCCTGATAGGCTGCATTGCCCACGAAATTAAGGCCTGCCATGCCGAGGCCCTTTTCATTGATGCCATCATAGTACAGTGGATAGTCGTTTACGACGTAGGCCATACCGAGGATCGCGTAATGCGACTTCAGCTCACCTGCGTAGCGAAAATGAAAGGCATAATTTCGCGGCGTTACGGTGACCTCCTCACCATAGGAAAACTCGTAATCCAGCGTTCTTCCGAAGTAAAAATCTTTTGATTTATAGCTTGCTGCTGTACACATATTTGCTCCTTTCACGGGTTCGGGTCGTTGCGGCCTGTCGTACGCCGCCTTGATTTTCATGGAAAATGACCGGACTGAAATTGCCTGCTTACACTTCATATTCCACTCTTTGCATTTCTGCGGAATATGATCTGCGACCCACGGTGTATGGTTTCTCTTATCCAATTGTAGCATCCAGGCGAAGAGAATACTGAACTTCACAGAAATTTCATAGTGTGCAGATCTCTTTCTGCAAACATGCTCCAAAGGTAGCGGACGGGCATCTCCTCGTTCACTATAAAGCTGCGTTATTTCATCTTTTTCACGTTTATTTGATGAAGTATTTCATCTTTTTCGCGTTTTTTTCTTGAAATATTTCATCTTTTTTGCAAAATCGCAGCTGTATCTATGGCTTCACGGACTTCGCAATGGTACAATCAGTTCATAAAAACAGTCCCAAAGGCAAGGTGAGAAGCATGTATCGACAATTCTATGAAGAGCTGAAAGAATGGGAGCAGAAGCGGATCCCGGAACCGCTCATCGTCATCGGTGCTCGGCAGATCGGAAAGACCTGGATCATCCGGAGGTTCTGCGAGGAGAGCTATAAAAACTATATTTATATCAATCTCGAGGAGCGGGCTGACATCGCCTCGGTCTTTCAGGGAAATCTCGATCCGGAATTCCTTCTCCTCCAGATCAGTCAGATTCTCGGGCAGCGTGTGGATGACACCACACCGATCTTTTTTGATGAAATTCAGTCCTGCGAGCGGGCCATTACTTCTTTAAAGTATTTTTGTGAATCCGAAAAGCCGTATCGCATCCTTTGCGCGGGCAGCTTACTCGGTGTCAAGCTGAAGCGATTTGAGGGATCCTTTCCGGTCGGAAAGGTCCGTATCCTGAAAATGCATCCGATGGATTTCGAGGAATTTCTGCTGGCCTGCGATGAAGCCTTCCTGCGGGACGGCATTCGAACGGCCTTCCTCGAAAAGAAGCCGCTGGCAGCGGGGGTGCATGAAAAAGCACTTCGCTTATACCAGGACTATCTCTACATCGGCGGCATGCCGCAGGCAGTTCTATCGTACCTCCGCCATGGAAAGCTCGCCGTCGAGGTTGATCCACTGATCTATGAGAACCTGCAGCTCGCCTACCTCGCGGACATGACGAAATATGTCACAAGCCCGGCGGAAAGCGTCAAAATCACAGAGGTGTACCGCTCCGTGCCACGGCAGCTTGCACATAAAAATCCGAAGTTTCGCTACAGCGAAGTAAAGCCGAAGGCGAATAAGCGGGACTACTTCGCGCCGATCGACTGGCTGGATGCATCTGGCATGATCTATAAGGTTCATCGCCTGGAAGCGCCCCTTGCCCCACTCAAGGGCTATGAAAACAGTGACAGCTTCAAGGTCTATTTATCCGATACTGGTCTGCTGACGCATATGTGTGGCCTTCACTATCGCGACCTGCTGCCGGATACACATACTATTTACAAGGGTGCCGTAATCGAAAACTATGTAATGCAGCAGTTTGCAGGCAAGAATCGCCCACTTTACTATTTCAAGCCCTCAGAAAGCATGGAGATTGATCTTGTGAGCGACCTGAACGGGCAGATCATTCCGATTGAAATCAAATCCGGTCGAAATAAGCGCTCCACGAGCCTCCGGAATTATCGTGAGAAATACCAGCCGGAGTATGCGATCCGCTTCTCCGAGCTCAATTTCGGCTGGCAGGATCAGCTCTTCTCGGTCCCGCTCTACGCGGCCTGGTGCATCTGAAAAAGGAGCTGGTTTACACCAGCTCCTTTACGGCATAGCCCTTCTTCGTTACAGCGGCAATGATGGTCGCCGGAGCAATCTCGCGGTCACATTCGACATGGGCGCGCTTCGTTGCGAGACTGACCTCTGCAGCAGCGCCGTCAATGTCATTGATGGCACGCGTAACCTTCGCGGCGCAGTTCTCACAGTGCATGCCTTCGATTTCGAAGTCATAGCTGTGCACGACCGGGCCGGAAAGCTCCTTCTTTTCCGCCTTCACACTATGCTCGCAGGAGCCGCCACCACAGCAGCCGCCCTCGCCACGCATATGATGCACGGATTCCTTGACGGCCCACACGACGACCACCAGAAGTACTGCAATAACAATCAGATTCGACATTTTCTCTCTCCTCTTTTCATAGGCACGATGCCCATTTTCATGGGCATCCATGCCTATACTCGCCTTCACTCCGTCTCTTGCAGGAGATTCGTCATGCTCTTGACACCGACCACCATCGTCGAGCTGTTATGAAGAATCGCCGACGACGACGGTGCGATAACCCCCGCAACGCCGAGACCGATCAGCATGGAATTGAAGCCCACGATGAATCGGTAATCGTTATGGATGCGCTGCATCAGTGCACGGCTGAGGCGACGCAGTACGACAAGCTCCATGAGATCATCCGCCGAGATCGTAATATCTGCGATTTCACGTGTAATGGCGGCACCCGAGCCGATCGCGACACCGACATCCGCTTCGGACAGAGCCGGTGAGTCGTTAATGCCATCACCGATCATGATGACCTTATGTCCCGCCGCACGCTGTTCCTTCACATAGTTTACCTTATCCTCCGGCAGTACCTCCGCCTGATAATGGTCGAGGCCAAGCTGTGCCGCTACACTGGCTGCTGTCCGCTCACTGTCGCCCGTCATCATGCAGATTGTCGTGAGGCCAAGCTTTCGCAGCGCATCAATCACCTGCACGGCTTCCTTTCGTACCGGATCAAAGATGCACAGCACCGCCGACAGCACACCGTCAATGGCGAGATAAATTCTCGAATAGCGGTCATCAATGGCCTCCAGCCGAGCCTCTTCTCCTTCTGGAATCGTGCAGTGCTCATCCTCCATGACGAAGTGATAGCTGCCGATCACGACCTTCTTCTCTCCGACATGGCTGCTGACACCATGCGCCACGATGTACTCCACCTTGCTGTGGAGCTCCTCATGATTCAGGCCCTTTTCCTGTGCTCCGCGGACGATGGCATTGGCCATGGAATGCGGATAATGCTCCTCGAGGCAGGCGGCCACGCGCAGCATCTCATCGGGATCATTGCCCCCGAAGGCAACGACATCCACCAGCTTCGGTACGGCGTAGGTCAGGGTACCGGTCTTATCGAACACGATCGTATCCGCCTCGGAAACCGCCTCCATGAACTTGCCGCCCTTGATGGAAATGCCGTAATTCCGCGCCTCCTTAATGGCCGACAGCACCGCAAGCGGCACCGAGAGCTTCAGCGCGCAGGAGTAATCCACCATCAGGAAGGAAAGGGCCTTCGTGAGGTTGCGCGTCAGAAGATAGGTCGCCGCGAAGCCGGCAAAGCTGTATGGCACGAGCGAATCCGCGAGACGATAGGCCTTCGCCTCCGCATCGGACTTCAGCTTCTCGGACTCCTCGATCATATGCACGATCTGGTCGTACTTGCCCTTGCCGGACTCCTTCTTCACCTCGACGAGGCACTCGCCCTCTTCCACGACGGTACCGGCATACACATAGCTGCCCTCCGTCTTCGGCACCGGCACGGATTCACCCGTCATCGTCGACTGGTTGACCGTCATCTCACCGGAAACGACCACACCCTCGAGCGGGATAATGTCGGAGCTCCGGAGCACAATGATCTCACCGGCGCGGATCTTTCCGAGCGGCATCTGAATATCCTGATCGCCCTTCCGAACCCACGCGCGGTCGACATTGAGCGACATCGCACGTGCGAGATCCCCCACGGACTTCTTCCGCGTCCAGTCCTCGAGCGTTTCACCGATGTCAAGGAAGAACATAATGGACGACGCCGTCGCAATATCCCCTCGAAGGATCGAGGTACCAACCGCGATGCCATCCAGAAGCTCAACCTTCAGGGTACCGCTGCCCAGCGACTGTACGGCCTTCTTAAGATATGGAAGGCTCTTCACCACCGTGCGCAGTGTCCGAAGTGGCATCGGCAGCAGAAGCTTCGCTGCATTGTGCGTCAGCACCTGCACCATCAGACGCTCCTGGTACTCACGGTTCAGCGCACGACCCGTTTCCTCCGGAACGAGCGCCGCTACCTGCTCGGATGTCTCATCATAGTCGGCCAATGCCTCCGTCAGAATGCTTCTCTTATCTGCATCGCGATCCGCAAACTGAATCGTCGCATTGCCCGTTCGTTCATCGACCGACGCCTTCTTCACGCCTGGAATATTCTGAAGATAATACTCGAGAAGATCGGCCTGTCGATAGGACATATTGAGTTTTGGAACCCGGACACGCAGGCGGTCTCCGGATTCATGTAAAACGAAGCATCTCATCGCAGCTTACGCCTCTTCCTTTACGCTCGCCTTCTTCGACTCCTCCACGAGGGCCTCTGCCTCCTCAAGACGTGCAGCAGCCGCAGCCTCATAGCGCTTGTCATTGATATCCTTAGCATCGGCATAGATATCACCACAGTTCTCCTTCAGCGTCATCGCGGTCTTCATCACGCCATCCTTGCCACGAAGAACGGCTGCCGTGCACTGTGTATACAGATTCTTTGCATCCTTGCTTGAAAGAACCGCAATACCAGCAGTACCGAAAAGCACGCCACCTGCAAATACGCCAAAATTCTTGAGCTTCATAAGATCCTTTACCTTGAACATGATTTCATCCTCCTGATTCATAATTGATGAAAGTACTAAAAAATTAGTGAGTACTAACAACTGAATGTTAGTACTCACTAATTTTTCTGTCAAGAACATATTATAAGGAGACGATGCCATGAGTTGCGCCTTCGGCGCGGGCATCGTCGTTTGATTTTGCCACCTTCGTGGCAAAACGGCCTCGCCGCCCGGGGGCATCCATGCGCCTCGCCGCGCTTCGCGCGGCCCTCTCATGGATCATTTCACGCAGTCCCGTGTGATTTCCTTCAGCGAGTGCACGCCGCACATCTCCATCGCATCCTTCAGCTCGCCACCGATCTTCTGGATGTACGCTTCGACGCCTTCCCGCGCACCGCCATAGACCGCCGTCACAAACGGGCGGGCAATGAGCACGGCATCTGCGCCGAGCGCGAGGGCCTTCAGTACATCGGCACCGGAACGGATGCCGCCATCGACGAAAATCTTCATATCACTGCCCGTCGCGCGAACCGCCTTCACGATGTCCTCGAGCACCTCCGCTGTAGCCGGGCACTGATCCAGCACACGTCCGCCATGATTCGATACAACGATCGCCGCGGCTCCGGCCTCCTGCGCCTTCAGCGCTCCCTTCACGGTCATGACACCCTTCACGATGAACGGTACCCCAGCGGCCTCCACGATGTCATGAAGCTCCGCTACCGACTTGCTTCCGGCTGGCGGAGTCAGATTCTTCAGGAACGGAAGACCTGCCGCATCAATGTCCATCGCTACGGCGAAGGCATTGGCCTCCTTGACAAGTGCCATCTTCTCGCGCACCGTTTCGAGATTCCATGGCTTCACGGTCGGAATGCCGAGACCACCGGCCTTCTTCACGGCCTCGGTGGCTGCCTTCATGACCTCCGGGTTCGTGCCGTCGCCCGTAAATGCTGCGATCCCGAACTCTGCGCAGGCCGACACGAGAATATCATTGTAGGAAATGTCATTCAGTGCATCGCCGTAGTGGAGATTCACGGCGCCCACCGGGCCTGCGAAAAACGGATACTGGAAGGTCTTTCCGAAAAGCTCCAGTGAGGTATCCACCGGACCCTGCTCTACGAGGGTATCCATCTGAAGGCGGATCTCCTTCCACTTATCGTAGTTCCGAATCGCCGTGTCGCCGACGCCCTTCGCGCCCGGTCCCGGAATCTGATTCCGACATGCACGCCCATTGCACTCCGGGCATGCCTTACAGTACTTTCCGATGCGATCTCTCGCCAGCTCTGTACACTCTGAAAAATTCATAGCGCTACCTCCATTTCAAACTCTACCTAATATACGACGATGCCATTTATATGCGCCTTCTCGCTTCATTTGGTTACGTATATGTTCAAACGGCGTCGCCACCCTGGGGCATCCACAATTCCTGCAATTGTAGATATATAAAAGTATATCACGTTACAAAAGTATTGGAATCTTGGTTTTTCATCGTAAAAAATGCTTTATTAAGCAAATGTTCGTTGCAAAAAATGCTTTATATAGTCAAAAATTCACTGCATATTTTGTGCTTCAGTGGTATACTTTAGCACAGTATAGAAACAGGAGGTGTAATATGTATCGCGTCGCCATGGAAAAACTGCTCAAATGGAAAGAAAGCAAGTACCGTAAGCCTTTAATTATCGAAGGTGCACGACAGGTGGGAAAAACCTGGCTGATGAAGGAGTTTGGAAGACTCTATTACACCCATACCATCTATGTCAACTTTGATGCCAATGCACAAATGGCGGCGCTGTTTGCTTCTGACCTTAATGTCGAGCGCCTGCTCATGGGACTGGAATTATATTCCGGGCAAAAAATTGATGCTGCGCATACGCTTCTGATTTTTGATGAAGTGCAGGAAGTACCGAGAGCGCTCAGCTCTCTCAAATACTTTTGCGAAAATGCGCCTCAGTATCACATTGTATGTGCAGGTTCTCTTCTGGGAATCGCGCTTCACGAGGGTACATCCTTTCCTGTAGGCAAGGTAGATTTCCTGAAGCTGTACCCACTCTCCTTTCCGGAATTTTTACTGGCTATTGGTAAGGAGCGCTTCGCGAAACTGCTGCAGCAGCAGGATTATCCGATGATCACCAGCTTCAAGCAAACCTATATGGATGCACTTAAGCAATATTATTTTGTCGGTGGCATGCCGGAAGCAGTACAGAGTTTTGCAGAAAGCAAGGACTATACGGTCGTCCGCGAAATACAGCGTCGAATCCTGGGCGCTTATGAGCAGGACTTTTCAAAGCATGCTCCAAATGAAATCGTTCCAAAGATCCGTATGCTCTGGAACAGCATTCCTGCTCAGCTGGCAAAGGAAAACAAGAAGTTCATCTATGGGCTTGTTCGAGAAGGCGCACGGGCGAAAGATTATGAAACAGCGCTTCTATGGCTTTCCGATTGCGGGCTGGTTCATAGGATCAATCGTGTAAATACCGCTGGTATACCTCTGAAAGCGTATGAAGATCTAAAAGCTTTCAAGCTATTTGTACTGGATGTGGGGCTGCTTGGGTGCATGGCAGGACTCAACCCGCGTACCTTGTTGAATGGAAACGACCTCTTTGTGGAATTTAAAGGCGCGCTCACGGAACAGTATGTCTGTCAGCAGCTAAAAACCATGGAGAATCTGAACATTTACTACTATACCAATGAACGCGGCTCCTGCGAAATTGACTTCGTCATAGATACAGGTGAACAAATTATCCCCGTCGAGGTAAAGGCAGAAACCAATCTTCGCGCGAAAAGCTTAAAAACCTATCACGATAAATTTTCACCTGCAATATCCGTTCGCACTTCCATGGCAGATTTCAAAAAGGAAGACTGGCTGATCAATGTGCCTCTGTATGCAGTGACGCAGATTGCTCATTTATGACACAGCACTTTTGCTTGAAGCAGCTCTTTCGTAAATGATCGTCGCTCTATAGGCGATGATAGAATAAAGAAAAAGGACCTTACTATGTCAACCATTTCAAAGGATGAATATCTCCTCACGGACGCGCCTCTCCGCGCCCTCACGATCTTTGCGCTGCCGATGATTCTCGGCAGCTTTTTCCAGCAGGTCTACAATATGGCCGACTCCATCATTGTCGGACAGTACGTCGGCTCCGCGGCCCTCGCGGCGGTCGGTGCCTGTGCCGCCTTGACCAATGTCTTCATCTGCGTGGCGCTCGGTGCCGGTGTCGGTGCCGGAGTGCTTGTGAGCCGCGCATTCGGCGCACGAAACTATCCGAAGATGAAAACCATCGTGTCCACCTCGCTCTTAAGCTTCCTCATCCTGAGCCTCGTCCTTGGTGCGCTCGGCTTCGCGCTCTCCCGCCCCATGATGCAGCTTTTGCAGACCCCATCCGATATTCTGGAAACGGCCGTGCTCTACCTTCAGGTGTACTTCCTTGGCTTTCCCTTCCTCTTTATGTACAACATCCTCTCGAACATGTTCACCTCGATTGGAGAATCGCGCATTCCGCTTGCGCTCCTGATCTTTTCCTCCGTGCTGAATATCTTCATGGACCTCTGGATGGTGGCCAGCCTCGGCATGGGTGTCTTCGGTGCCGCCCTTGCCACACTCATTTCACAGGGCATCTCCGCCGTATTCTCCCTGCTCATCTTCCTTCGTCGGATGCGCCGCTATGAAGGGCGCTTCACCTGGTTTGATCCGAAGGAGCTGCATGCCATGCTGCAGATTGCCATTCCCTCGGTGCTCCAGCAGTCGACCGTATCCATCGGCATGATGATCGTACAGGCCGTCGTGAATCCCTTCGGTACCCAGGCGCTCGCCGGATACTCCGCCACGATGCGCGTAGAGAATGTCTTTTCTCTTATGTTTGTCTCCATCGGCAATGCCGTCTCCCCGTACGTTTCACAGAACCTCGGGGCACATAAAACGAAGCGTATTCGAGAGGGCTACCGCGCCGCACTGCTGCTCGATGCCTGCTTCGCGCTCCTTGCCTTCGTCGTGATCGAATGCTTCCATACCGAAATCTCCGCGCTCTTCCTCGGAAAGGATGGCACGGCCTTCGCCTATGAGGTTTCGGCCGGATACATGAAGTGGCTCGGCTACTTCTTCATCTTCATGGGCATCAAGATGGCGACCGACGGCGTGCTCCGCGGCCTCGGCATCATGAAGCCGTTTCTGATCGCGAATATGGTGAACCTCGCCATCCGCATGTCCGTTGCCCTGATCTGCGCACCTCGCTTCGGCATCGTCTTCGTCTGGCTCGCCGTTCCAGTGGGCTGGCTCGCGAATTTCCTGATCTCCTACGCCGCGCTCCGGAAGCGCTGGCCGAAGGCTTCCTGATTCAGCATTTCCTCAAAAAGGCCCTGCACGTTAACTGCTATAGGCATATTTCAGTTTTAAAGCGCTTACAGTGCCTATAGTTCCAGAATTCTTCGTCCACTGATATAGTTTTATTCTATATCAGGCCATAGGTAACTGCAATTTGATTTATATCGCCTGATGTTCTAAGATGTGTCCATTGAAAAAACAAGAAAAAAAAGCAGCACCTTCCTTCCGTAGACACGCATAAAAACGATTTCACGTTCGATGCTGAAATGCCCATTCGGATGGAACGACTGCATAGACCATAGCAGGAGGACATCATCATGGCGGATTATAAAGAGCAGATTGCAGGCTATATTGACCAAAGCGCAAAAGCCTATCAGGATATCGCCCTCGCGATTCACGAGAAGCCAGAGGTTTCCGATTTCGAGTTCTTCGCCAGCGAAACCTTATCCGAGCAGCTCCGAAAGGAGGGCTTCGACATTGAGCTTCCAGCTGCTGGACACCGCACCGGCTTCGCTGCTCGCTATAAGAGTGGAAAGCCAGGTCCCATCGTTGCCTTCCTTGCAGAGTACGATGCACTTGCGGGCCTCGGGCATGGCTGTGGGCACAATGTCTTCGGCGCAACCTCGTCGCTCGCCGCAGCGGGACTCAAGCAGGTCGTCGATGCCATCGGCGGCGAGGTTCGCGTCTATGGCACCCCGGGCGAAGAGGGTGGTCAGAACGGAAGCGCGAAGGGTTCCTTCGTGAAGAAGGGCTATCTTAAGGACGTTGATTTCGCCCTCTGCGTGCATCCAGGTACGAAGCCGACCGACGGACTCAGCACACGAAACTATGCCTGCGCACCTGTCGACATTGAATTCTGGGGAAAGCCGGCACACGCCGCCGGCTGCCCGGAGGATGGGATCAATGCACTCGACGCGCAGATCCTCACCTACAACGCGGTGGGACTTCTTCGCCAGCAGCTGACGAACCGCATCCGCATCCACGGCATCATCGTGGACGGTGGTACCGCACCGAACGTCATCCCAGAGTACACAAAAGCGAAGTACTACATTCGTGCCGTGGATATCGAGACCCTCAATGATCTCTATCAGAAGGTTGAAAAGATCGTCGAAGGGGCGGCGCTGCAGACCGGCTGCAAATCCAGCATGAAGCTCTACCAGAATCTCGTCGAGAACATGGTCCTCACCCCATCGTTGGATGCCATCTATGAAAAGAACATTACCGCGCTGGGAAATACCGTCGAGCATACCGAGGATGTCGTGATGCCAGGCAGCAGCGATGTCGGCAATATCTCACAGGTGGTGCCGACGATTCAGCCGCACATCAGCATCACGGATGTGCCAATCACTGGACATTCGCAGGAAATGGTCGAAGCGGCCGCCAGCCCGAAGGCGATGGAGGCCATCGTGAAGGGTGCAAAGGCCCTCGCGTGGACCGCACTGGAGCTCTTCGAGGACCCGGCACTGCTCCAGAAGGTCAAGGAAGACCACCAGTGGCATGTGGAGCACCAGAAGGAGATGCCGGTCTAAGATCGGTACGATGAAAAGAAACGAGTGACATATATGGTTCAAATTGAACATCTAGAAAAAACCTATCAACTGAAAGGGAAGGAGCTGCACGCCGTGAATGATGTCTCCCTCACCATTGGCGATGGCGAAATCTACGGCATCATCGGCTACTCCGGTGCTGGAAAAAGTACCCTGGTACGCTGTTTAAACTTCCTGGAAATTCCAGATCACGGCAGCATCACCATCGGAGACTTCGGAAAGATCAGCTCAGAAAACGGGAAGCTCAGCCTCACAAAGGATGGAAAAACCTCTCCGCTCAGCGAGAAGAAGCTCCGTGAGCTTCGCTCCTCCATCGGCATGATCTTCCAGCACTTCAACCTCCTCGATCGAAGCACCGTTTTCGAGAACATTGCCTATCCACTGAAATATCGCGGCATCTCGAAGGCCGAGATCGAGAAGCGTGTAGATGAGCTTCTCGACATGGTGGGGCTCACCGATAAGAAGTATGTGTATCCGAGCCAGCTGTCCGGTGGTCAGAAGCAGCGCGTCGCCATTGCCCGTGCTCTCTCGAATTCACCGAAGATTCTTCTCTCCGATGAAGCGACCTCGGCGCTCGACCCAGATGCGACCGAGTCCATCCTCAGGCTCCTGAAGGAGCTGAAGGCGAAGCTCGGCATCACCATCATCCTCATCACGCATGAGATGGCGGTGATCAAGAGCATTGCGGATAAGGTTGCCGTCATGGAAAGAGGAAAGGTCGTGGAGGTCGGCGATGTCTATGAGGTCTTCGCCCATCCGAAGCAGCCGATCACACAGAAGTTCGTGCAGAGCTCCTCAAGCCTCGGAAACATCACGAAGCTGATTGAAAATGACGAGGTTGCTGCCGTCGATACGCCGGAGAAGAAGCTCATTAAGCTGACCTTCACCAGAGAAAGTGTCGACAATGCACTGATTTCTCAGGTATCCCGAAAGTTTAATGTGGATCTCAACATCGTGCTTGCCAATATCGACATCATCACAGAGGATGCCCTTGGCAACATCATTGTCACGATTCAGGGTCCTGCAGATTCTGTCCGCGAAGCGATCGATTACATCCACTCTCGCGGCGTAGAAACGGAGGTCATCACTCATGCCTGAACCATTTGCAAGCTGGTTTCCAAATGTCGCAAATTACTGGGACATCTTCCTGCAGGCCGTATCGGCCACCTTCCAGATGTTCTTCATCGCCGGAATCTTCACCCTGCTGATCGGTGGAACCTTCGGCATCCTGCTCACGACCTCGAAGGCCGACGGCATCAAGCCGAACCGCATCCTCCACTTCGTGCTGGAGGTGGTGACAAACATCTTCCGTGCGGTTCCATTCATCATCCTGCTGATCTTCCTGATCCCATTTACGCGTCTCCTGGTGGGCACCTCCATCGGCGTAAAGGGCGCGGTGGTACCACTGATCTTCGGTGCCGTACCATTCTTCACCCGGCAGGTTGAAACCGCCCTCGCCGATGTGGATCCTGGAAAAATTGAAGCGGCCCGCGCGATGGGCAGCAGCACCTGCGGCATCGTCTTCCGCATCTACCTGCATGAGGCGGTGCCAGATCTCATCCGCGTCATCACCATCACCGCGATCTCCCTCATTGGCCTTACGACCTCTGCGGGTGCCGTCGGTGCCGGCGGAATCGGAAGCTTCGCCATCAACTATGGCCAGAACCTGCATTATCAGGACATCGTGAACCTCTGTGTGATCCTGCTGCTGATCGTCGTATCGCTGATTCAGCTGATCGGCAACGCGCTCTCGAAGGCCACCGTCAATCGTGGACTGTTCAACAACACAAGGTCCTAAGCGATGATCCGAGCAGCATACGCTGCACATATAAAAGTACGCATGCTTTTGTATCGCATACAGAAGCGCCGATGCCCATCATCAACCAGAAAAGAGGAGAAAAATTATGAAACTGAAAAATGCACTGAACATTGTCGCACTGACCTCTGCCATCGTCGCAACGGCCGTTCTCGCAGGCTGTGGTGCGAAGAGCAGTGATGCTGCAGCACCGGCAGGCTCCCAGGCCGCCACGCAGGCTGCCAAAACCAGTAAGGATGCCGTCAAAATCGGCATTCCAGCCGACGCCACAAACGGCGGACGTGGTCTTCTGCTTCTCGAGAAGGCCGGTCTCATCGAGGTCAATGATGACGCAGGCTACACACCGGAGCTGAAGGATGTGACGAAGTACCTTTACAACATCGAAATCGTGCCGACCCAGGCCAATACCCTCGTCGCCACCCTCGATGACTTCGGTGCCTCCACGATCAACGGCACCTACGCCGTGCCAGCAGGCCTGATCCCAGCCAAGGACGGTCTCATTACCGAGGTGCAGGAGGTTGGCTCCGATAATCCATTCATCAATGTCATCGTTGCCCGCACCGCGGACAAGGATAACCCGGACTACCAGACGGTCGTGAAGGCCTACCAGAGCCAGCTCGTGGCAGAGTACATCCTCGAGAAGAATTCCGGTGCCAGCGTGCCAGCCTTTAACTACGATAAGGATTACACCGTGGACGCCAACTTCGTACAGGACATCGAGGGCTATCAGTCCGATGCCAGCGGCAAGAAGGAAATCACCGTCGGCACCTGCGGCTCTGCCGATGTCTGGAAGGCCGTACAGAAGGTCCTCGATGAGGAAAATTCTGGTCTCTACATCAAGCCTGTAGTCTTCGATGCCTACAATCTCCCGAACGAGGCACTGAACAGTGGCGAGATCGACCTGAACTCCTTCCAGCATAAGGCCTATCTCCAGAACGAGATTGACTCCCAGGGCTATGACATCGTGGCCATCGGTGATACCTCTTCCGCACCGCTTACCCTCTACTCAAAGAAGGTTTCCTCTCTCGATGAGCTGAAGGAGCTCGCGGGAAAGAAGGAATAAGACAGAATCACTGCAATTTCAAAAGCGCGAACCTGCCATCTCGCAGATTCGCGCTTTTATTTTTAGAAGGGATTTTTGCAACTTTTTACAGTTTTCCATTCTACGATACTGTTTACGCTTCGATCCTCACTGCGTTCTCCTTCACCTCCTGAATTTTCTGAAGGATCTCCGTTCTCCGCTTCGGGTCAAAAAGCTTGATGAAGCTTACAGGCTTATCGAATGGCGGCTTCATCAAATCCGTATTTTCCATGTAGCCATTATTCTCAATATAGCTGATGATTTTATTCACAAACGCAATCTGCTTCTGGTTCAGCGACTGGTCATTGATAAATTCAGAAAACACCGCCATCGCTGCCGTATGATCCAGCTTCGCGATTTTTCGAATCAGAAGGCCAAACGGCGTATCGCCATAGGCTTTTTCGTAATCCTCCTTATTTCCCAGCTCCTCCGTCAAAATACGCTCCAGCTCTTCATAATCCCCACTGGTAAGCGGAATATTATGCGTCAGCTTATGAATCGAGATGGCATTTCCGTGATCATTGATGTAGCGATTCACCTTCTTCTTGTAATCGACGAACTCATACGCAGGTGCGAGCTGCTCCCCCTCTTTTCGGTCAATGACAGTGTCCGCAAGCGTGGTGTAAATCGGCTTCGTACCTTTGCCACCCGTCAGGAACTGAATAAGTCCACGTAATTCCTGACGTACCTTTTCCATTTCCAGCACATCATTCGTCTCCCAGAATTCCTCCGAGCGCACCCGCTTCAGCACCGGCAGCTTCGCGAGAACCTGCGGAATGCTGATCTTCTTCGCCAGAAGCTCACAGATATTCACAAGCTGATCCTTCAGATGCGGAAAAAGTGCCGTGCCGTCCAGATCCTGCAGCATCAGGTTGTACATGAAGTTATCGAAGCGCTTCGCCGACTCGTCCTTTCCCTCGATGTGCACGAGGGGTGCAATCTCCCGCAGAAGCTCGGTCTGCATTTCATCCGAAATAAACTGATACTGCTCTGGCTTCTTATAGTTTTCCACATACTTCAAATGCGTATGCACCGACACAAGCTCCGTGTTCAGCGCGCACACGAGCTGCTGACAGTCGGTCACCAGCTGCTGCCGAAAGGCCTGAAATTCCGGGCTTGCGTACGCTTCCGTCTGCAGTTGCTGTGCGAGCGAAATCTTTTTTATAAAGATCAGCTCCGACAGCGACCGCGTTTCAGAACCCGCATAGCCTTCCTTATGCGTCTCGAAGAAGTCGAAATTTCCACAATAATCGAAGATCAGGAAACGGCGCTTTCCCCCGTACTCGCCATCGATTGAATCCATGCACAGGAGCTCCGGGCAGAGCCGCGTGCCCCGTCCGATCATCTGCCAGAACTTCGTTTTCGATTTTACCTGTTTAAAGAAAACGAGGTTCACCGCTTCCGGCACATCGATGCCCGTATCCATCATGTCCACGGAAACCGCAATCTGCGGATCCTTCTCCGGATTCCGGAAATCATCGATGATCGTCTGCGCATAGGCATCATCACAGATGACGCGTTGAATAAAGCTTCCCTTGTATTTCGGATACAGCTTATTAAAGCGTTCCAGAATAAATTCCGCATGCCGCTTGCTCTGCGCAAAGATAATGGTTTTTCCGATTTTCTCGCCGCCCTCGATCTTGATGCCGCGCTCCATCAGATCCTGTAAAACCATATCGACGGTCGTCGTGTTAAAGATAAACTTATTGAGGGCACCAGACGGAATGAAATCCGGGACATCCATATTATCCTCGGTGAATGCATCCTCCAGCCGCTCCTGATCCTTCCTCGACAGCTGGCTGTAGGTGATGCCATTCTCCAGGAATTCTGTTTTCACCTTATAGTTGTAGTACGGCACCAGGACATGGTCGGTATACACCGCCGTCTCATAATCATAGGCATAGGTCGGAACCTCATCCTCCATCTCGAAGAAGTCATAGGTATTGCGGTCGACATCCGTCTTCGGTGTCGCGGTCAGTCCCACCAGAATGGCATCGAAATACTCGAAAATGGTGCGGTATTTCTTAAAGATGCTGCGATGGGATTCATCAATGATGATCATATCGAAGTGGGCGGGCGTAAACAGACGCTCCCCATCCTTGCTTCTGCTATCATCGATGGCATTCATCATCGTCGGATAGGTGGAGAAGACGATGCGGGCATTCCGGTCGTCCTTATTCGAGCACAGATTGCACAGCGTCATGTTCGGGAGGTACTCCTTAAAGGAATCCTTCGCCTGCTTCACGAGGGCGGTACGATCTGCGAGGAAGAGAACATTGGTCACATAGCCGCCCCGACTGAAAACATCCACGAGCGAGGCCGCTGTACGCGTTTTTCCGGTTCCCGTCGCCATCACGAGCAGATTCTTCCGAAAGCCCTGCTTCACATGATCGCAGACCGCACGGATGGCTTCCTTCTGGTAATAGCGATTCGTAATCTTATCATCAATCACGATGGTATCGAGCTCCTGATGATCCACGCGACGATTCATGAGCCGCTGGAGATCATCCTTACTGAAAATGCCATAGACCTTTCGCTGCGGTCCGCTCTTGTCATCCCAGAAATAGGTATCGAAGCCATTCGTCGTAAACATCATCGGCCGACGACCATATTTCCGCTCCAGGCAGTCGGCATAAAGCACACACTGCTTTCGGCCAATGTTGGGGTCCTTACTCGTGCGCTTCGCCTCCACAACCGCGAGTGGCCGCTGGTCCTTGCCCATGAGGACATAATCGCAGTAGCCCTCCTGGCCGAGCTTTCCCATCATATCGTTCACAGGGAATTCCTGCAGCACATCCTGATCAATACCGGTCAGCTTCCAGCCCATGAGCTTCAGGTCGAGATCAATGTACTTCTTCCGGGTGTGGAACTCAGAGAGATCCTCCGCCTGGAAGCTCCGCTCCTTTTCGTGCTGCTCCTTCTCCTTCGTGTACTGCTCGGCCATTTCCGCAATCTTCTTACGAAGCGCTTCAATTTCCGAGTCCTTTTCATTCAGGAGACTCTCCTGCTCCTTAATTTTCTTTGTGTCAATAACAACCTTTTCCGCTGGAATCTTCGCGGCATCGAAGCTGCGCTCGACATAGTTCGTGCCATAGCAGTAATCGATCCACTCGATGAACTCGAAAAGGCCATGAAGCGACAGGATGGCATCGCCCGGAGACACACTCTTTTCCGTATGTACGGCCAGATTTCCGAGCTTAATAATATATGGAAGCTTGCCCCAGGTGTTCGAATCGACCGCAAAACGGAAGGTCGGCTCATGAATCAGCGACTGGAGATTATCCTTATAAGGCATCATCATGGAAAAGTCGGCAGAATAGACCCACTTCACCGCGAGCTCCAGTGCTTTTCTGGCGCCGATGGCACACATCGCCGGGGAGGTGGCAAATACCTTCTCCGCCTCGATCGCCGCCGGTGCGAAAAGTGCATATTCCGTCTGATCCTTGAGAAATTCAAAATTCGACATCTTCCATGCCTCCCGTGAAAACTTCTTACTTCTCCTCGCGCAGCAGCTCCTTGAGCGCACCAAGCTCCTTCTGGATGTCGGCCTCTAAGGCATCGATCTTCCCGAGGATGACCTCGCTTGGCTCATACTCTACGGCCTGATACTCCACCTTCTTGTACTTATTGACAGAGAGATCATAGCCATTTTCCGCGATTTCTTCCTTCGATACGAAGAAGCTCTGCTCCGTGCGTTCCCGATTCTTTTCATTCTCCAAATGATGGAAGCGTTCCAGGATGTCCGGAATATCGTTCTCCTTGATTTCGCTTCGCTTATCATCGAGGCTGAAGCCGTCCGCCTTCATATCGTAGAACCAGACCTGATCGGTTCCACCCGCGCCTGTCTTCGTAAATACGAGAATGGCGGTCGACACGCCTGCATACGGCTTAAAGACACCGGATGGCATGGAAATCACGGCACGCAGCTGATTTCGCTCGACGATTTCCTCGCGGATCTGCTTATGCGCCTTACTGGAGCCAAAGAGTACACCGTCTGGTACGATGCAGGCACATTGGCCACCCTTTCGCAGCATGCGAAGGAAAAGGGCCAGGAACAGAAGCTCTGTCTTTTTCGTGTTCGTCACGGCCTTCAGATTGTCGTTGATGCTCTCCGCATCGATCGATCCCTTGAAAGGTGGATTCGCCAGGATGATGGAATACTTCCCGCTGATCTCATTCTGCTTCGAAACGCTGTCCTGATACTGGATAGTCGGATTACTGATGCTGTGCTGCATGAGGTTCATGGCCGAAATACGGAGCATCGTGCGGTCGGTATCGAAGCCCGTAAACGTGGTGCTTTCATACTTTTTCCACTGCTCCTCTGTCATCGTGCTTTCGCAGTGTGCACGGATGCTCTCGGCGGCCGCCACGAGGAAGCCCGCAGTGCCACACGCCGGATCACAGATTTCGTCGTCCGGTGTCGGCTGCACCAGCTCGACCATCATCTTGATAATATGACGTGGTGTACGAAACTGTCCATTGAGTCCAGCCGTTGCCAGCTTTCCCAGCATGTACTCATAGAGATCACCCTGCATGTCCATATCCGTAACATCGTGCTCATAGAGATCATCGAGCCCGGTAATGACCTTCTGAAGCACCTGCGGCGTCGGGATCAGGAACATGGCGTCTTCCATGTATCGGGCGAAGGCCGTCGTCCCCTCATTGTCATCGTCATCCTCTGTGACTGGAAGCAGTTCGCCTGATGCGCTGAAATCCGGCAGATGACCATGCTGCATCTTCTTGATGGCCGGGAAGACCCGCTGTGAGACCGTTTCGAAAATCGTGCTGGCGTCCTTATCCTTGAACTTACTCCAGCGCATGGACTGTCCGATTTCGGAAGATGGAAATATATGCTCCATCCTGCTGCCCGTCATGTTCTCAAACGCCTCGTTTTCCAGCTCCTTCTCGTCGAGAGACCGGATGAACATAAGATAGGTCAGCTGCTCAATGACGGTGATCGGGTTCGTCACACCACCCGCAGCCATATCGTCCCAGATTTTATCTACTTTATTTTTAATTGCTCCTGTAACCATCGTGACTCCTTATGTAATCGTCAATATCCTGCACGATACAGTGATCGCCCATAGTGTGCAGGGTTTCGAAATATTTTGTAATATATCCATAAATCCCATACGCATCAAAAATTTTCGCTACTTCAGCACCGGAAAGGTCCTTAAAATAGCGATACCGCTCCATGCAGTAAATCAAAAATTTTGATTCTTTGCTCATCGCTTATGCCTCCTCCGGGTAATCATAGGCGCCCGTTAAAAGCTCATCCTGATACATAGTATATAGCGTCATGGGGCTGTAGTGCCACAATTTTGATGTTTCATCTGACAGCTCTTGATAGAGTTTTGACTGATAAAAGCGAGAAATCGCTTGGTCATCATCTACATTGCTGTTTTTCGTAATTAGCTCAATGATGGATGGCACAATAATGGCAAGCATTGCGCTGAACTGATTTTCATTCATATAAGCTCTCTCCCTTCGAAATGCAGATATTGCAAAGACTTCTCTGTCGCAAACACTAGCTGATTGAATAATTTTCGGATCTTAAGTGCCTCTTCTTCCTCAATCGAATAGATATTCAGAGTGGCGGTTCCTGTCTTGCGCCGTTCCGTGACCTTCTGCGCAAAGTTCACTGCCTGATCGCGATTGGTGGTGGTGTAAAATCCGAATCCGAAGTCCAGGTAACGATTTTGCAGAATCAGTTTCGGATGTTCTACGGTAACATTGCTTCCATGGTACAAAATCATTATAGCTACCCTCCTTTGCAATCAATAGTATTTATGGTAAGCATAGTATCAACTTTGATTTGTCTGTTTCCGTCTTGAACGAAACAAACTCAGCTTGTTCAGCCAATGGTGGGATCAGTACTGGCAGTGCTCGCAACTGCGTCATATTGATGCTTGCAATTCCCGTTGTCTGTTTTGCACATCTCAGAAAATAGCATTTTGACCGCTGATGCTGAAGGTACTCTTCAAAAAACTCAGGGAACATCACAGATTCATCTAATCGAACCCTAAAAATATGATTCTGGTGGATACAATTTTCGAGAGGTTCTTTTATAATCGCGCCTCTTCCAACCTTATCAGGATCACCACCCTCAGTCATAAGTACATCATCTGGAAGTAATCGATATTGCTCAATCTCCTGCTGCGTTGCTTCTATCTTTTTTACCGTTGTCCAATCTATATAGCCATCTTTCACGTTAGATACAGCCATGTAGGGGACCTCAATTAAATCCTCATTTCTTGTTTTTCTTCCTTTTGTGATACCCGAAACGATATCTGCCATGCTTTCCAGTTTCGCTTCTGGCCATCCCTTTGAATTTAAATACATATCTCCAAAGAGCTCGATAAATCGGCTCTGAACGAGGAAATCGAGCTGTTGAAGCTGATGCTGATGCATTTGGATAATGGCATATACTTTTTTCAAAATATCAGAATATTTTTTCTGTTTTTCTAAAGGCACATTTGGTATCAGTGTCTCTTCCAACACTTTCCTGCCTATCGCTTTAAATGTGCTTCCAGTCCCTTTACTATTTAGTTCATGATTTTTCCCCTTCAAGCACCAGAAAATAAATTCAGGAGATACCTTTGTTTTATTAGGCGTAAGTGCTGCCAATCCACGTCCAATGCAACATGCTTCTTTAGCATAATTCATTGCGCCAATTGGCGCTCGCACTGAAATTAAGATGTCATCAGCCATAGCCATTTTAGTTGGAGCTGAGCACCATTTTCTAGTAATAGGATATCGATCCCCAAAATCTGCATTTCCTTGAAAAAAAGGAACGCCTTCGCCTTCATCATTATAACTATCGGAAGCTGGTGATTGTCCCATGTTAATAGTGCAGACATCTTTTAACATCACATAATCCATCTGTTCATCCCTCACGGGCTCCAAGCAAAGCGCATCTCGATTCCGCTTCGCTTCATCTCGATGTTCTGCTGGCGCAGAATACATTCGGACAAGAGGAAGCTCGCTTGTGAGCAAGCTCCCAGCGAGCTTCCTCTTGTCCGAATGTGCTTTGCTTGTAGCCCTTCAAATCTCAATTTTGCTATCCGAGGGATTTGCTAATCGAATAGTAAAAATGAATATTTCAAGTGCTCTTAAAAGTCCTGGTTCCTGCTTTTATTCATTTTTGCTGTTATTCGAATTTTTCGTTTCAGATACGCTTTCGATCATGTCAACGATCACGGTGTTAAGCTGTGTGGCGTTTTGTGCTGTGATGACTGGTCGTCCGGTGTCTTTTTCGATATCCTGTCGAACCTGGCCGGCATAGCTTCCGCCACGGCGGGCAATCTTCTGACTTTCAGAAAAGCCTTCGGGCTGATGCGCTTTTGACAGTTCTGTGGTTGTTGCTTCTGCCAGCATATTCAGTACAATTTCCATCGTACTCATATTATCGCGAAGGTTTTCTTTTTTCAGGCCTTTCAGCTTCTTATATTGCCGCGTAGTCATGCCCGACCAGGCTTTCGTGATTTCATCGGTGAGAATGGCATACTCTTTGCCTTTCTGTACGCCGCGCTCCTGCCATTCAGCGGTGAGCTCATTACGGACACGGATAGAAAGAAGTCGTTGATGAATCCAGTCGGCATCATATCCCTTTTTCTGGTAGGTCTCTAATGCGCGGTCGATTGCCTGTTCCGGG
>ERZ808246.613-NODE-613-length-28892-cov-4.103652_pt1 | contig 28892 bp, 27 predicted proteins | sample MGYA00521083_ERZ808246 | MGnify/ENA primary metagenome ERZ808246 (study PRJEB31516, sample SAMN03275577) | gut metagenome | biome: mammalia-associated habitat; material: feces | host: Papio cynocephalus | place: Kenya | collected 2012-07-07 ...
AGCCCATTCGGGCATTTCTCCTCGGGGTGCCGCAAAAAACGCGGCACAGAAAGGTGAGAATGAGCGAAATATTCGGATCTGCCATTGATATTGTTGTGATTGGACTGATTACGGCGGTCATCGTTCTGCTGATTTTTCTGATCCTCACGAATAAAAAAGTGAAGGAAATGGATCAGAGACTTTATGATCTGACGGCCGGTTCAGAGGGTGAGAGTCTGGAAGAAATGCTGGTACGAATTCTGGATAATTATGACGGAATCAATAAGCAGCTGGATCAGAATACGGGAGATATCCGTGATATTTATCGACGTCTTCACGGTGTCGTTCAGAAAATTGGTCTGGTAAAATATGACGCATTCAGTCAGATGGGCGGAAATCTGAGCTCTGTCATCGCTCTTCTGGATCAGGACAACAACGGAATTTTACTGAACACGGTTCAGAATGTGGATGGCTGTTATTCTTATGTGAAGGGAGTTCGAGGTGGACGCAGCGATGTGACCTTTACGGAGGAGGAGCAGGAGGCCATGGATATTGCACTTGGGAAAGGACAGAGCGGAGGAAGAAGAAAATAGAATTTTAAGTAAATGTTTCACGTGAAACATTTTGAAAAATGAAAACTCCGTCCGAAAGGAAACGCTAATAGGTTTCACACTATCAGCAAGCAGAAGTTTGAATTTCTTTGAGAAAATTCGGAAGTAAAGAAGCAGTTACGCTATAATAGCAGCATGTACATCCGCATGAGGCGGGAGAGGAGAAGAACATGATTGATATTAAATTTCTGAGAGAAAATCCAGAAGCAGTCAAGGAGAACATTCGTAAGAAGTTTCAGGAGGAGAAGCTTCCGCTTGTTGACGAGGTCATTGAGAATGATGCAAAGGCTCGCAAGGCTCAGCAGGAAGCGGATGAAATTCGCGCAAATAAGAAGAAGGCTTCCAAGCAGATCGGCGCGCTGATGGCGCAGGGCAAAAAGGAAGAAGCTCAGAAGCTGAAGGAAGAGATCGCAGATGATTCCCGTCTGAAGGAACTGGATGAGATCCAGAAGACTGCTTCTGAGATTGTACATAAGGACATGATGGTCATCCCGAATATCATTGACCCTTCTGTTCCGATCGGCAGGGACGATTCGGAGAACGTTGAGCTGCAGCGCTTCGGAGAACCGGTTGTTCCGGATTTCCCGATTCCGTATCATACGGATATCATGGCTCGCTTTGACGGCGTAGATTTTGAGGCGGCAGGACGCGTAGCAGGAAATGGCTTCTATTATTTAAAGGGGGACATCGCAAGACTTCATTCCGCAGTTCTTTCCTACGCAAGAGATTTCATGATCGACCGCGGCTTTACATATTATGTTCCTCCGTTTATGATCCGTTCCGCTGTTGTGGATGGCGTTATGAGTTTTGCGGAAATGGATGCCATGATGTATAAGATCGAGGGCGAGGATCTGTATTTGATCGGGACCTCCGAGCATTCCATGATTGGTTCGTTTATTGACCAGATTATTCCGGAGGAGTCTCTTCCGAAGACACTGACCTCTTATTCCCCTTGCTTCCGCAAAGAGAAGGGAGCACACGGAATTGAAGAGAGAGGTGTATACCGGATTCATCAGTTCGAGAAGCAGGAGATGATCGTTGTCTGCAAGCCGGAAGATTCGATGATGTGGTATGACAGACTTTGGAAGAACACGGTTGATTTCTTCCGCAGTCTGGATATCCCGGTTCGTCAGCTGGAGTGCTGCTCCGGTGACCTTGCGGATCTGAAGGTTAAGTCCTGCGACGTAGAGGCATGGTCTCCGAGACAGAAGAAGTACTTCGAGGTAGGTTCCTGCTCGAATCTTGGTGATGCACAGGCGAGACGTCTGCGCATCCGTATCAAGGGCGCAGACGGTAAGCTGTACCTGGCCCATACACTGAACAATACCTGTGTAGCAACGCCAAGAATGTTGATTGCATTCCTGGAGAACAACCTGCATGAGGATGGATCGGTATCCATCCCGAAGCCGCTGCAGATGTACATGGGCGGTAAGACTGTGCTGACTCCTCTGCATGATTGATGGAGGCCGCTGAGCGGGTGGAAGAAGGGAAGCTGCGTTTGCTTTTTCAGAAACATTCAAGGAATGAGACAGGCTTCCTGCCCTATGCGGTTTACATGCGGTTTTTGACAAGTTCTGTATAAGTGTTTAGAATGATCCTCACCTGAAACATTGTTTTTGGGTGAGGATTTTTTATGAAAAGGATGAACGGATTTGAATAAATATTTACGTGCCATTGGCTTTTCAAAGTCTCCAAAGCGCAGCGAAATCTGCACACTGATCGAGCAGGGAATCCTTCATCCGTCTCATCGCGCCTATACGACCAATGAGAATGAGGACGATGCGCTTCTTGCACAGTTTGAGATCGCGTTCGGAGCGAATTTCGGATTAGCGGTCTGTGGGCAGTTTGATGAAAATGACCAGTTTTTTCCGGATTATGTATATCCGTACCTGAATTCCGAAGAAATCAGTACCAGCGAAGAGCTTTCCGTGGAATCCAGAGTGGACAATGACTCTTTTGCCGGTGTTTGTGACGATCTGCGGGTTGGCGTGACACTGATCTTCCGCGTCCGGAATGCCATCGAATACCGCAAGAATGTGCATACAAGCTTTGAACCGCTGACTGGGGCAAGCGTTTCATTGACGGCGCTTTCCCTGGAAGGAAGCATTCTCCTTCCTATTTACAAGTCCGAAGTGGATCTTCGAAAAAAGGCGGCATTTGAGGAACAGAGAATCAAGTGGACCAATGCGGCGAAAAACGGTGATGACAACGCAAGCCGGAATCTGACCATGCAGGACATGGATGTCTATGCCAGTGTTTTGTCTCATCTACAGTATGAGGATGTGTATTCTCTTGTGGATTCGTATCTGATGCCTTACGGTGCGGAGTGCGAGCTGTACTCCATTCTGGGAGAAATCCGGAAGGTGGACTGGAGGAAGAACCTCCAGACGGGGGAGGATGTGGCAGTTCTTACCGTAGATTGTAATGGTTTGAGACTGGATATTGCTATAAACGGAAAGGATCTTTACGGAGAACCGGAGGTTGGACGGAGATTTCGCGGTGTGATCTGGCTGCAGGGACGGATCCAGTTCCGGCAGCCGCAGTGAGGTCTTCCTTGATTTGCATAGGAAGAGCAGAAAGCTGTGGTGGATATGCAGGGATTGAACTCGCAGATCCTTTCTGCATCACATCATTTGGAAAGAACAGAAATCTGCAGTACATGGAATGTAGAAGATAGAAGAGAGAAACAGGGAAAGGCAGGAGAGAACATGAAAATTTATCCGGTTGGTGACATGGCTTTGTCAGTTGATTTCGGAAATGTGATTTCCGAAAAGGTCAATGAAGAGGTAATGCAGCTGGAACACACGCTGCAGGAAGAAAAAATCCCTGGAATTCTGGAAATGCTTCCGTCGTACCGGGCTCTTCTGGTGCGCTACGATCCGGCGCAGCTTTCTTATGCACTGCTTTCAGAGAAAATCGGAAAAGCACAGGGGGAGAAAGGCTCTGGAGAGAATCACTCCAGCAGGAAGATCATTCGTCTCATTCCCTGCTGCTACGGCGGAAAATACGGGGAGGATCTGAAGGGAATGGAAGCTCTGACAGGTCTTTCCGAAAAGGAGATCATTGAGATACATTCCGGGACGGATTATAAGATTTACATGTTGGGATTTCTGCCGGGATTTGTCTATCTGGGCGGTATGGATGAGAGGATTGCAGCGCCGAGGCTGGACGTTCCGCGGGTGGTAATTCCGGCAGGAAGTGTCGGAATCGGCGGAAAACAGACAGGTGTGTATCCCATTGCGTCGCCGGGAGGGTGGCGACTGATCGGCTCTACACCGGTCCGATTCTATAATCCTTCTGCAGAAAAGCCGATTTTGTGCAGTGCAGGAGAATACATCCGCTTCGTTCCGGTCTCGGAGAGTAGTTATGAGAAGATCGCGGCAGATGTTGCGGCAGGACCCTATCGCGCAGAAATTGCGAATTCCTGAGAATCTCATGCGCAGCAGAAACTGCAGCATCGGTGTATCCGCACGGATGTTGCCACATTCAAACACGAATTGGTGCCGCCAAGCAGCCTAATTTCGATGATCCCATCGGAGAAAGCCCATTCGGGCATTTCTCCTCGGGGTGCCGCAAAAAACGCGGCACAGAAAGGTAAATATGAAAATGACAATTGAAATTCCCGGTGTTCTGACAACGGTTCAGGATGAGGGACGTTACGGATATATGGAATACGGCGTGCGGACTGGTGGAGCGATGGATCAGGACAGCTTTCATGCCGCCAACCGCATTGTGGGTAATGAAGAAAATGCCGCGGAGCTGGAAATGACACTGATGGGAATCACGGCGGTTTTTGACGGAGACGGCGTGATTGCACTGACCGGTGCAGATATGAAGGCGCAGCTGGACGGAGTACCAGTGGAACGGTATGCGGCAGTCAGGGTGCGCAGCGGACAAAGGCTTTCCATGAGAATGGCTGGGAGCGGATGCCGCGCTTATCTTGCTGTTTCCGGTGGAATTGCAGTTCCCAAGGTCATGGGAAGCTCTTCCACGGATGTAAAATGCCGCCTTGGAGGTCTGGAAGGCAGGGCACTTCAAGCAGGCGATGTGCTGGAAACGGGAAGCACCGGGGGCAGTACAGAAGAAAAGACAGGAAAGGCTCTTTCGGTACGTCCGGAGAAATATGGCCATTCTGCCCATGTGCGTGTCGTGGAAGGACCACAGGCAGACTGGTTTTCCGAAGAGGCGAGAGAGAAATTTTTCCACGAGATTTATCATGTGTCGGCGGAGAGCGACCGCATGGGAATGCGGCTGGACGGAGCGCCGGTTGAGAGCCTTCATGGAATGGATATTGTTTCGGACGGCATTGCGTTTGGCTCCATTCAGATCACGAAGAGCGGTATGCCGATTGTCATGATGGCGGATCATCAGACGACGGGCGGCTATGCAAAGATCGGTACGGTATGCTCGTTTGATCTTCCAAAGCTTGCACAGCTGCGGCCGGGCGATACGGTGCAGTTTGAGAGAGTTTCCGTGGAAGAGGCGCAGGCGCTGTACCTTCATCCGCAGGAGAGAAAACGGACGAAGCCGCTTGCATTGGCGATCGGTAATGGTGGGGGAGAAGAAACTACATCCCGCAGACACCGCTTTCAGAAATACAATTATTATTATCGTCACGGAGATTTGAGATAATCAAATTTGAAAGTGACATTATCGATATGTCACTTTTAAACTGCAGCACCGGTGCTGATGCACCGACTGCCGAATTCGGCAAAATTGCTGGAAGTTTATTGACAAGCGATATTCCCGCACTATAATGAGGATAGCTTTGGAGCAAGGCAAAGACGCCGGATAGAATGAATTCTGTCCGGCGCTTTTTCGTATCAGTGGGGTGACGGCCCGTAAATGCGGGCAGAACGCCACACATGCCATATCGCAGAGAATGCGAAAGGAGAGCGGAAGATGAAGACACTTGGATACTACAACGGCAAGTATGATGAAATTGAGAATATGTCGATCCCGATGACGGACCGTGTGCACTGGTTCGGTGATGGCGTGTATGATGCCGGCCCGTGCCGCAACTACCACATTTTCGCAATAGACGAGCATGTGGACCGCTTCTTCAACAGCGCCGCTCTTCTGGATATCAAGATGCCGGTCAGCAAACAGGAACTGAAGGACCTTTTGAATGACCTGGTAAAGAAGATGGATACCGGAAACCTGTTCGTTTACTATCAGGTGACCAGAGGAAGTGGACTGAGAAATCACGTCTATCCGGAAGGCCCGGCAAATCTCTGGGTGATGCTCACTCCGGCGGAAATCGGAGATGGAAAGGCGCCGATCAGCTGCATTACAGAGCCGGATACCCGTTTCTATCACTGCAACATCAAGACCCTGAACCTGATTCCTTCCTGCGTTGCTGCGGAGCACGCAAAAGAGGCTGGCTGCGTGGAGACCATTCTGTACCGCAAGAACATGCAGAACCGTGTGACCGAGTGTGCACACAGCAATGTCCATATCATCAAGGATGGCAAGCTCTTTACGGCACCGACGGATGAATTGATTCTGCCCGGTATCGCGCGTGCCCATCTGATCCGTATGTGCAAGAAGCTTGGCTATGGAGTCAGCGAGACTCCATATGATCTGGATACGCTTCGCACGGCAGATGAGATTCTGGTCACCAGCTCCAGCAAGCTCTGCCTGCACTGCAATACATTGGACGGACAGCCCGTCGGCGGCAAGGCTCCGGAAATGCTGGAGGATCTCCGCAGCCACCTGTATGAGGAGTTTATTGAGGCAACGAACTGAGTTTTTTTCGGGAAAAGGAGAGATTCCGCCGGCCGATGCCGACGGGATCTTTCTTTCGACAAAGGAGAAAAGAGAATATGGACTATACAACCATGCTTCCGGCGGAAGTAAGAAAAAGAATCCGTACAGGTGAAATTACCGGTCAGACATCCGGAATGTGCCAGGGCTACGCACAGGCCAACCTTGTTGCACTGCCGCGGGACATCGCCTATGATTTTCTTCTGTTTGCCCAGAGAAATCCGCGGGCCTGCCCGCTTTTGGAGGTCAGCGACACCGGCAGCAGAGAGCTTCATGAGATCGCAAGGGATGCAGACATCGCAAGAGACATTCCGCGCTACCGGATTTACGAGAAGGGTGTTCTTACCAAAGAAGTGGAGGATGCTTCTTCCTACTGGAGAGAGGACCTTGTAAGCTTTTTGATCGGATGCAGCTTCTCGTTTGAGGGAGACCTTCTGGCAGCAGATGTTCCGGTCCGTCAGATCGAAGAGGGCCGGAATGTGCCGATGTACAACACGAACATTCCCTGCCGATCCGCCGGAATTTTCCATGGAAACATGGTTGTGTCCATGCGGCCGATTCCGTATGAGCTGGTACCGAAGGCTGTTCTCATTACGGGAGCAATGCCGAAGGTACATGGTGCGCCGATTCATATCGGAGATCCCTCGGTGATCGGCATCCATGACTTGGAGCATCCGGACTACGGCGATATGGTGACCATTCGGGAGGGTGAGGTTCCGGTCTTCTGGCCGTGCGGCGTGACTCCGCAGAATGTGATCATGCAGTCAAAGCCGGATTATGTCATCACACATGCGCCTGGGCATATGTTCCTGACGGATGTGAAGAATGTAAATCTGAAATATTGAGAAGGTGCTGGTTCAGTCCCGGATAAGGAAGATGACCGGGAAATGCGAGGTATAAGTTCGAAAGTGACATCGATATGTCACTTTCAAACACGAATTGGAGCCGCCAAGCGGCCCTATTTCGATGATCCCATCGGAGAAAGCCCATTCGGGCATTTCTCCTCGAGGTGCCGCAAAAAACGCGGCACAGAAAGGTAACAATGAAAATTGATCTGAACTGTGATATGGGCGAGAGCTTTGGAAATTATAAAATCGGCATGGATGCAGAGGTTGTAGCACACATTTCGTCTGCAAACGTTGCCTGCGGCTTTCATGCGTCGGATCCCGTTGTGATGGAGAAAACCGTGGCGGCCTGCAAGGCAGCAGGCATTGCGGTCGGCGCGCATCCTGGTTTTCCGGATCTTGTCGGATTCGGCCGGAGAAATATGAAGGTGTCAACTGCGGAACTGAAGGCGATGGTGGTGTATCAGGTGGGTGCCCTGAAGGCATTCTGCACGGCAGCAGGTGTTGTGCTTCAGCATGTGAAGCCACATGGAGCGATGTATAATATGGCGGGAAAGGATGCTGCTATGGCGGATGCGATCTGCGAAGGAATCCGTGAGGTAGATCCTTCCCTGATCCTGTTGGGCCTTTCGGGTTCCCAGCTGATTGAAGCAGCGAAGAGAGCCGGCCTTTCTTATGCGCGTGAGGTCTTTGCGGACCGTGCCTATGAGGAGGACGGATCGCTGGTAGCGCGTACGAAAGAGGGAGCGGTGATTACCGACGAGGAGGAGGCCATTCGCAGGGTTGTTTCTATGGTAAAAGACCATAAAGTGACGGCCATTACCGGCAAGGAGATCGAGGTCATTCCGGATTCTATCTGCCTGCACGGAGATAATCCGAAGGCAGTTCTGTTCTCGCAGAAAATCCGCGCGGCACTGGAAGCGGAGGGTGTCACGATAGCGCCAATGAAAGAGGTCATTGCGTGATGGAGGGCAGAAAGATCATGGAGGAAATTGATGAAATTGTTCTGCGGCATACACAGCGCGGAATGCATATTTTAAGGGAGCACCAGAAGCCGGAGCTGTGCAAAACGGCGGCGGAAGAAATCTTGTCCTGGAAAAAGGGAACGGTTCTTCTTGCAACCGGCTTTTATGTGGCGGGGTATGCGGAGACGGATGGTCCCGCAGGAACCATGGTTATGGCAAAGGCCCTTCAGGCGCTTGGCTATCATCCGGTGATTGTAACGGATTCCTTCTGCAGGGACTTTTTTGAGCCGGAGGACATTGATACGGAGTATCTTCCGATGGATGCGGATGACGAGGTTTGCCTCTCTGTGTTAAAGAAATATCAGCCGGTTGGAATGATTTCCATTGAGCGCTGCGGGAAGAATACAGAAGAAGACTACGCGAATATGCGTGGCATCAGTATTCGGGAATATACGGCACCGGTGGACCGAATCTTTGAGCTGGCAGGTCCGGATGCTCCGGATGGAACGATTCGTGTCCCTACGATCGGCGTCGGCGACGGTGGCAATGAAATCGGAATGGGGAATCTTGCGGATGTCATTCAGAAGGAATTGTCGCTGGTTCCGTGCAGAGTCCGCACGGATATCCTGGTAACGGCCAGCGTCTCCAACTGGGGCGCCTATGGAATCGCGGCGACTCTCGAGGCGTGCACCGGCAAAAAGGTTTACACGCAGATTGATGGAGAGCCGGTTTATTGCAAGGTCATGGACTTCATACAGAAGACGGTGCAAACCGGAAGTGTGGATGGTGTGACCCATGAGAGAATTGCCCACGTGGACGGCTACGCAAACGGAGAAGAGGAAGAGATCCTGAAGGCACTTGCAGAGGCAGTGAAAGCATTATGAGTTTTAAGGAAACGGAGCATCACGACAGAGTCTGGGCGGAGATTGATTTGGATGCCGCTCTTTTCAATATGGAAGCAATGCACCGGAACCTGAAGCCGGGAACGAAGATGACGGCAGTCATCAAGACGGACGGGTACGGACATGGAGCACTGCAGATTGCCCGGAAGCTGGAATCGCTGGATTATCTGTGGGGCTATGCGGTTGCCACCTTTGAAGAGGCGATGGAACTTCGAGACGGCGGAATCCGAAAACCGGTGCTGATCCTGGGATATGTGTTTCCGTATTGTTATGGAGAGCTTTCCGAGTATGGAATCCGGCCCGCATGCTTCCGCGAGGATATGCTGGAGGAGCTGTCTTCGGCAGCGCAGAAGACGGGAAAGAAGACGCCTGTTCACATCGCGGTGGATACAGCGATGTCCCGGATCGGAGTGCGGCCCGATGACAGTGGTCTTTCGTTTGTAAAAAAAGCTCTGGAGACGCCAGGAATTGAAGTAGAAGGTATTTTTACGCACTTTTCCAAGGCGGATGAGACGCCGGAGGATAACACGAGACGGCAGATTCGGGAGTTCACGGAATTCTGCGGACGGATCGAGAAGGAACTGGGATACCGTGTCCCTATCCGTCACTGCTCTAACAGCGCAGGCCTGATCCGTTTTCCGGAAGCAAATCTTGACATGGTCCGGGCGGGAATTACGCTCTACGGATTGTGGCCGTCCGAAGAGGTACCGAAGAATGTTGTGCCGCTCAAGCCCATTCTTTCTCTGTATTCCCACATTGTTTACGTGAAGACGGTTCCCGCGGGTACGGCGGTGAGCTACGGCGGAACCTTTGTGACGGACAGAAGGACCCGACTTGCCACCATCCCGGTTGGCTATGGTGATGGCTATGCAAGAGGACTTTCGAACAAGGGAGAGGTACTGATCCGCGGAAAGCGGGTTCCGATCTGCGGGCGAGTCTGCATGGACCAGTTCATGGTGGATGTTACGGATCTTCCGGAAGCGAAGGAAGGGGACAAGGTGACCTTGATCGGAACGAACGGAGGGGAAACCATTACCATGGAAGAGCTGGGCGAAGTGTCTGGGAGGTTCAACTACGAATTTGCCTGCAATCTTGGCAAACGCATTCCACGGGTATATATCAGCAAAGGGGAGGATGACCGCGCGTGAATACAAGAGGCTTATTGCTGATGATGCTGGGACTTTTGCTGGCTTTGTCCTCCCGGAAGGCACCGACGGCGGGACGTGTTGTCCTGTTCGGGCTTGGGATGTTTCTCCTTCTGTTCGGAGGCTTTGGAATACTTCAGGCGTGAGAGGGGACGGATCAGTCGGCAGTTCATGAGAGAATAAAACGAATATTGTAATTGCAGGACCGGGAAGGCGGAAAGCCTCCCGGCCTTTTTATGAAGAAATTGTGAAATCGATAATTCTATATTGACTACTTGTTATAGTAGCAGTATAACAATAATCGAAAAGAGGGAAGGAAGAAGATATGGAGGAACGGATTGAAAGATCCGGGAAGACTTCCCGATTAAAGGAGGAATGACTTATGTTGATGCCTATGCTTTGGACGAATAATTATAATGATATGGATGACTGGATGAATGTGTTTGATCACGAGTTTAACAATATGTTTGCACCGGCGAAGGAAGGAAGAGATCCTCTCTATGGTAAGAATGCGAAGAATCTGATGAAGACGGATGTCCGTGAGACAGAGAATACCTATGAAGTGGATGTTGATCTGCCTGGCTTCAAGAAGGAGGAAATTCATGTTGACTTCAAGGACGGCTATCTGACTGTAGCGGCAAAGAAGGAAGTTGACAAGGATGAGAAGGAGAAGGAATCCGGCAAGCTTATCCGTCAGGAGCGCTATACCGGTGATCTGGAGCGAAGCTTTTATGTGGGTGACGGTGTCACCGCAGAAGAGATCAAGGCTTCCTTTGAGAATGGCGTTCTGAGACTGTCTGTTCCGAAGAAGGCAAAAGAAGTAAAGAAGCCGGTCACCAGTATCGAAGTTCACTGATCAGGTGATTGCCGGGGAAACATTTCGGCGATGATCCTTTGTCAGGGAGAGAGGTTCCCGGCAGAGGGTGAGAAGCCGTCAGAGGAAGCTCTGCGGAAATAACCGGATCCTTGGTAGAAATTCAGGAAAAGAGGTCCTGCATGGCCGGACGACCATGCAGGACCTCTTTTTGTGTTACACTAGAAGCAGTCAATACAAAATCAGAGAAGATCCAATGAGGGAGGTTTTTATGCCGGCGCAGCAGCGCACCATTACCAGTAAGGAGCGTCAGGAAGAGAAGATTCTTCGCTTCTCTTTCCTGTGTAGTGCAGTTTTTACCATCACCGAGGTGGCGATGGCAGTTGTTTTTCATTCTTATTCCATTTTGATGGACGGAATTTTTGATGTTGCGGATCTGATTCTTCTGGGGCCTTTTCTGGTTCTGGTTCCGCTTCTGTACAAGCCGGTCACGGAGAAGCACCCTTATGGCTATTCTCAGTTTGAATCGGTTTTCCTGATTGTAAAATACGGGATTTTGCTGTTCGTCATTATATCTATGATCGGCGCGAACATTGGCGTTATTCTGGAGGGCGGCCATACGGTGGATTTTAACGGGGTCGCACTGTATGAAATGATCATCGGCTTTTTATGTCTGGCGGTCCTCCTCGTTCTGAATCACCTCTCGCGGAAGCTCAACTCGCCGACGATTGAGGCGGAGGTCTATCTGTGGAAGCAGGACACAGTGAGCAGCATGGGCGTTGCGCTTGCCTTTTTTTCTCAGCTGCTTCTGAAGAATACGCCGGCGGCCCCCGTTGTTCCGTATCTGGATTCGGTGGTCGCGATTACGATGGCCTGTGTGCTGATCCGGGAACCAATTACATCCATTCTGCATGGATTCCGGGAGCTGGTTCTGTTCGCACCGGATGAGAGTACCATGTCTACGATCCGCACAGCAGTGAAAGGTGTCATGAAGGATTATCCGTACGGATGCTCGTTTCTGGATGTGATTCAGACAGGGCGAAAGGTATGGATTGAGGTGTATGTCAGTCCCGAAGAGGTGACCGGCGTCATCAATGTTCGCCATTGGGCAGCCATCCGTGGGAAAATTCGGGAGAAGCTGCAGGGCGAATTTGAACAGATTTATGTGGAGCTGATTCCGGATATTCCGGATGCTTCTGAGGAAAATCAGTCATAAAAAAGTCCGCCGCGGCCGGAACCATTCGCAGGAAATGTCTGCGGAGCGTTCACGGTCACGGCGTTTTTTTCCATTATCGGAAACCGTATGCGTCTATGCGCTGACCTCGCCCGGGAGCGGATCGTCCACGGGATCTCTTGCATACAAGGCTTTCAGTACAATCGGGGTCGTGATGGAGCTGACGATGATCAGAAGGATGACTGCAGTGAAGTAGGTCTCATTCAGAAGGCCGATCTTCAGGCCGCGCTGCGCCACAATCAGAGCCACCTCGCCGCGCGTCATCATGCCGCAGCCGATTTTCAGTGCGTCATTGTTCGAGTAGTGAAGGAGCTTGGACATTGCGCCGCAGCCAAGAATCTTGGATGCCATGCCGACGAGGACGAAGAAGACGGAGAAGAGCAGAATGGTGGTATTCAGCTCCCGGATGTTGGTCTGCAGGCCGATGGAAGCAAAGAAAATCGGTCCGAACAGCATATAGGATTGAATATCCGTCTTACGGTTGATGTAGTTCGAATCGCTGAGTGTGCAGAGAACGACACCTGCGCAGTAAGCTCCGGTGATATCCGCAACGCCGAAGAAATGCTCGGCGATGTAGGAGAAGGAGAACGCAAGGGCAAGGGCAAGGATCGGGATGCGCTGCGTGTGCGGCCAGCGTGTATCGACCCAGCGGAAAATCCGGTTGATGATGATGCCGGCGCCGACGGCGAAGACGAAGAACAAGATTGTGTGAATGATTACGCCGAGGAAATCCGTTGTGGGATCCTTGAAGCCGATTACAACGGTCAGAACCAGAATACCGATGACATCATCGATGATGGCTGCGGAAAGAATGGTCTGTCCAACCTCGCCGCTGAGCTTGCCGAGCTCCTTCAGTGCCTGGACGGTGATACTGACGCTGGTTGCGGTCAGGATGGTGCCGATGAAGACGGCCTTATAGAATTCCTCTGTGCCGATGGAGGCAAAGCCGTAGAAGCACATATACAGAATGGCACCGCAGATCAGCGGGATGAATACACCTGCGCAGGCAATCAGAAATGCTCTTGCACCGGTTCGTTTCAAATCCTGCAGGTTTGTGCCGAGACCTGCAGAAAACATCAGAAGGATAACGCCGATTTCAGCCATGGCAGACATGAAATCGGATGTCTGAACGAGATTCAGGACGCTGGGGCCGATTAAAAGCCCTGCGATAATCTCGCCGGCGACCTGCGGTGCACGAAGCTTACGCGCCAACAGTCCGAAAAATTTAGCTGCCACAATGATAATGGCAAGCTCTCTGCAAAGTTCCAGGGAATCCATAATTACCTCCAGTCTCTCCCAAAAATTGAGAATAAAGAAAAGTCAACGGCCCATTCTTTCCACGAGAGACATCCATGAATATAATAGAAGAAACAGCCGCAAAGCCGTACCTAATCATAGCACGTTCCGCCGGGGATGCACGCTCTTTCTGTGATAGGGATCTGTAAAGGGATTGGGAACCGGGAAAATAGGCAATGCTGCCGCATTCGGCAAAATCGCCTTCGCGAATTTTGCCTCAGGGAGGTATAAGCTTGAAAGAGACAGAAATCAAAGAAATACTGCAGAAATGTATGGACCGCGCCGTTGCCGGAAATGAAATGGCGGGATGCACGTTCTGTCTGGTGCGTGATGGGGAAGAGAAAATTTATCTGGAGAGCGGCTTCGCCAATAGGGAAGAAAAAAAAACGATTGCGCGGGACAGCATTTACCGCATGTACTCCATGTCCAAACCGGTGACAGCGGCAGCTTTTCTGAAGCTTGTCGAGGATGGATGGGTGGATCTGCAGGACCCGGTTTCACGCTATCTGGAGAGTTACCGCAGGCAGAACTATATGACAGAGGAGGGGCAGCTTCGACCGGTATCTGCCGACAATCCGATGCGGATCCGCGATCTGCTGAATATGACATCAGGTCTTGCTTATCCGGATGAGGTGACAAGGCCGGGGAAAGAAACCGGCGTGATCTATGACGATGCTGTGGCGCGTCTTGGGACAGACCGCGCCATGACAACGATGGAATTCGCAGAAAGAATCGGCGAGTGCACGCTCTTATTCGCGCCAGGAACCAGCTGGAATTATGGCGTATCAGCGGATATTCTGGGCGCTGTAATTGAGAAGATCACTGGCATGACCTTTGGAGAATACCTGAAGGAGAGCATTCTGGATCCTGCTGGAATGGTGGATACGGCTTTTTATGTGCCGGAGGAGAAAAAGAGCCGGCTCGTGACGGCATACGGGAACCGCAATGATGAGCCCGGTGCGGAGCTTGTTCCGTATACCGGCAATCACCTGGCAATTCGGAATGATGGCGGTGAAAATCCGTTTGAGTCCGGCGGAGCGGGGCTGTTCTCGACACTGGATGACTACCGCAGATTTACTGGTATGCTCATGAATCATGGAAAGGCGGAGAGCGGCAGGCAGGTTCTCCGGCCCGGGACGGTACGTTTCCTGTCCTCCGGAAAGCTGAGTGCAAGGCAGCAGGCAAGATTCGACACCTGGGCCGGCCTCGCGGGACATACCTATGCCAATCTGAACCGCGTCATGGTGGATCCTGCGCAGGCGGTGACGATCGGACACAAAGGCGAGTATGGCTGGGATGGTTGGCTCGGCGTGTACTTTGACAATGATCCGGAGGCAGACCAAACGATTCTTCTGATGATGAACAAGAAGGATCACGGAACGGACCGGCTGACGAGAGAAATCCGCAACATCGTCAATTCGGAGACAGAATAAGAAGAGCTCATGACAGCAGCTCCAGCTGATGAATGTCGGCAAGAGGAATGGTGCGGATGGTACCGCCGGTCTCTTCCAATTCCAGAATGCGGGAATTCATATGAATTTTACGGACAATGCCGGAGGAGATCAGATAGTTTCCTCCGGTTTTCCGTTGGTCTGGAAGAAAAAATGTGACCTGCACGGTCTGTGAGAAGCCGCGCGCCTTAAGCTGTGAAGCCAGAAGAGAGAACGTCCGGTCCAGTTCCTCTTTCTCATCTTCCTCCAGTTCCTTGCGTGGAACCGTGCGTCTTGCGGCCTCCCGGATGGCATCCTCGTAGCCGGAAAGCGCGGCAAAGGGAGCAAACTGCGCGGCGCGGTCCTGCCTTGGCATGGGCGGATGCGTATGCGACACATGGTGGGGCAGGTGAAGAATATCTTCATAGGAATCAGTGCTCATAAACGAAGTCTCCTGTATGGACAGCCGGTGTTGGTCTGCCTGACTGCGCAGCAAGCATGGTTTTTCATGCCTTGTGACCTCCGATTTGCTCATTGCGCTCACGCGCGGTAGCGCCTTCTTCGAGATTCATGCCGCGGAGAATGGCGTTTTTTCCGTATTTCTCCTTGATGGACAGCATGGCTTCCTGAATTTTACGGTCGCGTTTCTCGAGTTCTCTTGCTTCCTTTTCCATGGCGTCGATGGAGGCATAGTCTGTGAACAGATCCATCTGCCGGAAAGCAGGGCCGGAAGCGAAACTCTCCGGAACCACCGATCCGGCGGTGAGATACAGCCGACGGATCAGGAGAGAGCGATTGATGATCCGGTCATAAAGAGCTGTCGCCGCATCCAGAATCCGACGGGAAGAGGAGGTCAGAGAAGACAGGCGCGCTGTCCCATGAGCCGGCTTCGGAACGGGCTTGCCGTAGCGATCGGAGGCGACAGGACCGCGGTAGGCTTTCCGGATGGACGGATCTGTGAGCGAGGAAGCGTCATAGCCGACGGTCAGAACGATCTGGTCCGTGACCTGATGACGGGCGGCAAGATCGAGGGCAAGCTGATCCGCCATTTCGCGGACGACAAGGCGGGCCTTGTCAGAAGGGTACGGACAGGAGAGAACCTGACCGGCACCGCTGCTGTGGGAGGAAGGATGATATGACTTGATATCGGCCATGGTGCAGGGCTCCCATCCCCAGGCATGGTCGATCAGAAGCTCGGCATTGACACCGAACATGCGGTACAGGAGCTCTTCATTATAGAAATCGGAAGAAGCACCGAGTGAGCAGCGCGCAATGTCTCCCATGGTGCAGAGTCCGGTTTCTTCGAGCTTTCGTGCATAGCCGCGGCCCACTCGCCAGAAATCCGTGAGAGGGCGATGGGACCAGAGCCTCTGGCGGTAAGACAGTTCATCCAGTTCGGCAATACGGACACCGTTTTCGTCCGGTGCGTTGTGCTTTGCTTCCACATCCATTGCCACCTTGGCGAGGTACAGGTTGGTCCCGATGCCGGCGGTTGCTGTGATGCCGGTTTTTCGCAGAACATCCAGAATCATTTTTCTTGCGAGGTCACGCGCGGAAAGATGATATGTGCGAAGATACGCGGTGGCATCCAGGAAGACCTCATCAATGGAATAGACATGGATATCCTCCGGCGCGATGTAGTGCAGGTAGATTTGGTAAATCTTCGTACTGATCTGCATGTAATGAGCCATCTGCGGCGGAGCGATGATATAGGAAAGAGAAAGCGATGGATCACTTGCAAGAAGATTCGCATCGTCGGAGCTGCCGAGGAAACGGTGGCCGGGGGCATGCAGAAGCCGTTTGGCGTTGATCTCACGAACCTTTTGTACAACCTCGAACAGACGCACGCGGCCGGGAAGACCGTAGGCCTTGAGAGAAGGCGAGACTGCAAGACAAATGGTCTTCTCAGTGCGGGAAGGATCTGCCACGACAAGGTGCGTGGTCAGGGGATCACGCTGACGTTCCATGCATTCCACGGAGGCGTAGAAGGATTTTAAATCAATGGCAATGTAAGTGCGGGAGGACATAAACGGCTTTCCGTCTGCATTTTATCTCCGGTGGGCAATGCAGATGACAAAATTCCTGCTGGTGAACAAATATCATCTGTATCATAGCAGAACATATGTTCTTATTCAACCGGAATCTTATTAAAAAGCCGTTCCTGCCAGGCTCTACGCTCTGCAGAGAGAGCTTGTAAATTGTACCGCCGAAAAGACGATGCATTTCACAGTCGAGGGAATGGTAGGGCGTTCCTCCAAAGAAGCGCAGAGAGGATGGGAAATCGGAAGGAAGAAGCAGATTCTGAGGGAACGTTTCTGGGTGCAGCAGGGGGATCATTCTTGTAATACCAACCTCAATTTATGTTACACTGTCACAGAAGCAGGTTTGGAAGGGATGAAGGGATAATATGAAGAAAAGGGTGGCTTCGATATTCATTACGGGTGCTCTTGTATCCGCAGCACTTACGGGGTGTGGAACTTCCCAGGCACCTGCCGTGACAGGAGATGCCGAGGAAGAGACGACAGCTTCCGAAGACACGGTAGAGGAAGCCGAGAAAGAGGAGGGGATGGCAGCAGCTCTTGATTATGATGGAGAGATCCGGATATGGACCGCAGACAGCGCCGTGAATTTCACAATAGAACAAATTGAGAAATTCCAGAAAGCAAATCCGGGAATTGCAAAGGCTGCTTTCACTGTAGAGGCGGTCAGTGAAAGCGATGCCGCAGACAGGATGCTTTCCAATGCCGGAGACGCCGCGGATGTTTACACCTTTACACAGGATCAGCTTCAGCGTCTTGCCGATGCGGGGGCCCTGGCGGAGCCCGCGCCGGAATATGCAGGAGCACTGGCGGATAACGACGAAGGAGCAGTCGGAGCAGCCTCTGTCGGGGCAACGCTGTACGCCTATCCTTTGACTTCTGACAACGGATATCTTATGTACTACGACAAGAGTGTAGTCACGGATCCTTCTGATCTGGACGCGATTCTTGAGGAGTGCGAGAAGGCAGGAAAGAACTTCTATATGGAGATCAATTCCGGCTGGTATCAGACGGCCTTCTTTTTTGGAACCGGATGTGAGCTTTCCTATAAGACCGGCAGCGACGGGAACTTCACCGGAGCAGATGTGGACTATGCTTCCGACAAGGGCCTGACGGCGCTCCGGGAAATGATCCATCTGAAAAGCTCTTCTTCCTTTGTAAATGGGTCTGCGGCAGGTGATGCGGAGAACATCGGTGCCATTGTGGATGGAACCTGGGATGCGGAAGTGGTCCGGGAGGCTCTGGGTGACAGCTACGCATGCGCAAAGCTTCCCTCTTTTCAGGGATCGGATGGAAATACGTACCAGATGTCCGGATTTTCCGGGTACCGGCTCCTTGGCGTGAAGCCGCAGGAGGATGAGAATAAGGAAAATGTCTGTCAGGCACTCGCGGCGTACCTCTCCGGGGAAGAGGTACAGCTTTTGCGCTATCAGGCGGTTGGCTGGGGGCCGTCCAACCGGAAGGCCCAGCAGTCGGAGGAAGTGCAGGCGGATGAGGCACTGTGTGCTCTGAACGAGCAGATGCTGAAGGATCGGCCGCAGGGGCAGTATCCCAGCGATTACTGGACGTTGGCAACCGGTCTTGGTGATGATGTCGACACAAAGACGCTGAGTGCAAAAACGAGTGATGACGACTTGATGGCTGCTCTGCAGACCTTTCAGGATACCTGCATCTCCTACGCGGAGGGAAATGAATAGAAAACACAGGAAAGATGTGACACAATAAGAATATCGGGGAATGCAAAGCGAGGGGAATCCGTCTTCGCGAAATCTTTTATGTGTTGCTGCAGACGGGCTGTGGCAGGAAAGGACATTCATTTATGGATCGAAAGTATCGGATTGGAACGGAAGAGAACAAAGCATTTCTGCAGGGGGCAAGGGAGAATCTTCTTGTGTTCGGACATGAATTTCCGTCGCCGGAGGGCGGCTCCTACTGGCTGGGAGATGATGGCACTCCGTGGAAAGAGAGGAACCGCGAGACCTGGATTACGGCGCGCATGGTGCATGTGTACAGCCTGGGAACGCTTCTGGGGCATCCGGGGAGCGAGGCTCTTGCAGATGCCGGACTCAAGGGACTTCTCGGAGAGCTGCATGACAAAGAGCATGATGGCTGGTATGCGGCAGTGACCGCAGACGGAAAGCCGCTCGGACCGAAGCAGTGCTACGCACATGCATTTGTCATTCTGGCGGCGACCAGCGGAATGCTGGCGGGAAGACCTGCCGCGAGGGAGCTTTTTGAAAAAGCAACGGCTGTTTATGACAAGTACTTCTGGAAGGAAGACCTGGGACTTTCCGTGGATACCTGGAATACGGAGTTCACTGAGCTGGATCCGTACCGCGGACTGAACGCGAACATGCACACCGTGGAGGCATTTCTGGCTGTGGCAGATGCCGCAGGCGAGGAGAAATACCGGGTGCGCGCAGGCAGGATCATTGATCACGTGATCGGCTGGGCATCGTCGAACAACTGGAGAATTCCGGAGCACTACAGCAGTGACTGGGTGGCAGATCTTGACTGCAACAAGGACAAGCCGGACGATCAGTTTAAGCCGTACGGAGCAACTCCGGGACATGGCATTGAATGGGCCAGACTGATTGTCCAGTGGGCACTGTCCACCTATCCGAAGAATGAGAACGGAGCGGTATGCGAAAAGGCTGCACCGTATCTTGAAGCGGCGGAGAAGCTCTTTAACCGCGCAGCGCTGGATGCGTGGGACTCTGACGGTGCCCCCGGCATTGTCTATACCACAGACTGGAACGGGAAACCGGTGGTTCATGACAGGATGCACTGGACACTGGCGGAGGCCATCAACACCTCCGCATCGCTTTACCAGGTAACCGGAAAGGAAATTTATGCGGACTATTACAGCTGGTTTATGAAATACCTGGATGAGAAGGTCATGGACCACGTACATGGCTCCTGGTTCCATCAGCTGGATCGCAGCAACCATGTGCTTGACACGGTATGGCCGGGAAAATCCGACCTGTATCATGCCACGCAGGCGACGCTGATCCCGCTTTATGCGGCGGATCTTTCCATTGCAAAGGCCGTAAAGGAAAACCGTAAGGCTGGAATTTAAGCTGCTGTTATGAGGACGTGTCTGAGGGGAGAAATCCTCTTGGGCACGTCTTTTTTGATGATCAGAGAAGGGAAGTGAATTATATCGAAATATCGAAAAAGGTGATTTTTTAAAACAAAGAGAGCAGATCATGAAGCTGTGAGACAATGAGCGGCCAACAGCGGAAATGGAGTGGCAAAGACTGATTTGCTTCATGCCACTCTGCGGCGGAAAAATATGATGGTAAAATGAAGCAATAAATCATATCGGCCAGGGGGAGAATTCTTTGAGAGGTACAGAACAGTGAGTGTTGGAAGCATGCTTTCTGATCTGTTGAGTCAGGCCAGTGAGTCCAAAAATTATATCATCAAGGAAACGGGCATCGACCGTTCCACTTTTTATCAGATTCTGCGCGGCAACCGCATTGCAACGGAAGATCAGCTGAAGGCAATCTGCCAGCACATTCATCTGGATTCCGCTTCTTATGAGGAACTGGTGGACTGCTACGAAAGAGAACGGGTGGATGAGAAAACGTATGAACAGCGCCAGCATGTGAAACGCTTTTTTAATTCTCTTTCGGAGGATGTGCCGGTCATCAAGAAGACGAAGGAAAGCGAGCTGATTTCTGATTTTATTGCACAGGAGACTGCAGCAGGAAATGACTGCTACCGTCTTTTTCTTCCTTCCGGCAGCAGGAGAACGACAGAGCTTTTCTGGGCGGTGGAGAACAATATCCATACGGCCGGAGGGGTTCCGGATATCCGGCAGCTTGTAGCGGAAGAGGGTGGACGCCGGTCCGGCAGCTCTTCCAATATTTATCTTCGGATGGCGGAATGGTTCTCTTATCTGAAGGACCAGATGACGCGTTTCCATGCGTATTCACTCGGTAAGACCATGACGGGGCTGAATACCATTGCCTTTCCGTATTATATCGTCGGAGAGAAGACCATGCTTCTGATCAGCTACAGTGAGAAGCAGGTCGTGATGATTCATGATCAGAGTGTGGTGAATGCATATCGGAACAACTTTGACAAGGTCCTGAAGGATGCCGTGGAGATCGCTTCCACAGATACGGATTATGTGTCGATCATGCAGTTTTTCGTCCGTCACTGGATGACCGTCGGGAGGGAGCCTGTGTATCTTCTGACACCAAGGCCCTGCCTGTGGCTGTGCTCTACGGATGAGCTGGTTGCAAAATATCTGCAAACGGACGAGTTTATTCAGTATGGCCAGATGTACCGGAATTTGAACATCCTGGAATTTACCACGCAGACAGGACTGGAGAATTTCCGGAAGGACGCAAGGGTTCAGGAAGCCGGCGTGAATCTGCAGATTGATGCCGGAGATATGCGCAGGGTCCGCAGAACGCTGAGTGAGCACCGAGATCGAATTTCGTTTGTCCTGAATGAGGACCGGGTTCATGTTCCGAAGGAATGGCAGATGTTTCTCATTGGACGGCAGGTTGCTGTCTTTGTTCCGTATGACCGGACGAACTATATGATCTGTTTTACCAGCAAGGAAATCATTGATCCTCTGGCAGACTGGTTTGAGAGCCGTGTGAGGACGCTTAACAACGATATCATCCGGAAGAAGGAAGTCTCCCGGGGGGGGGGTAACGGAAACGAGCAGAAGAAATTCGGAGAAGAAGGAACGATTAGAATTGACTAATTCCGGGGTAAAATGCGACAATCTCTCCCAGTGAGGGAGTAGCAAGCACCTGCTGCAGTAAGTCAACATACTGGTTCTGATGGAATCTGGCTTACTTTAAAATGCGAGACTCATGTGTATCTGTGAATACGGCTATGCATGGGAATAAGAAGATTTTCAGACAGGCATGGCCGAACAGGCTATGTCTGTTTTTTCTTTTGCCTGCAGTGGGAGATCTGCGGGAGCGGGGATTCTCCGGACCGGATAAAAGCAGAAGACAAGAGAAGCAGGCCGGGAGGAGATCATGAATGTTGTTTTTGTACTGAACAGTATTGCACTTGGCATCGGGCTGGCGATGGATGCATTTTCCGTGTCGATTGCGAATGGACTGAATGAGCCGCACATGGTGGGAAGGAAGATGTGCGGCATTGCCGGGACCTATGCAGGATACCAGTTTGCGATGCCAATGATCGGATGGTTCTGCGTCCATACCATTGCGGAGCAGTTTGAGGCTTTCCGGAAATTTATTCCGTGGATTGCACTGATCCTTCTGGCGTGGATCGGTGGGAAAATGTTGATGGAAGGGATCAGGAGCGTCCGGGAGAGAAAGAGCCCGGAAGAGAATGGCAAAAAGGTGGAAGCAGCTGCCTGTCTTGGCTTTGGTACGCTGATGATTCAGGGGGTTGCAACTTCGATCGATGCTCTGTCGGTCGGTTTTACCATTGCGGATTACGGGGCCTGGATGGCAACGGCCTGTTCTCTTCTGGTCGCTGTAACGACCTTTGTCATCTGCATGTCAGGGCTTCTCTTCGGGAAAAAATTCGGAGAGCGTCTGGCAGATAAGGCAACCATCTGCGGCGGCTTGATTCTGATTGCGATCGGGTTGGAAATTTTTATCAAGGGCGTGCTCTGATTCGCTATGTTGTCTGTAAAAGACACGAAGAAGGGCACTTTGCAAGGCGCGGACAGGTTCCGCGTCTTTTTTAGAAAATCTTCACAGATTGTTTATGAAAAACGGATTGTGACCAATGGTCATGTTTTGTATAATAAGGATAGCATATAGAGATCGGAAGGCTGGCAGCTGCTGAGGCGGCTGCGGACAGCCGTTCCTGTGAAACGATGCACAACGAATATCAGCATGACCAACGGAGGTAATAGCATATGTATTATTCAAGCGGAAACTATGAAGCATTTGTTCGCCCTCTGAAGCCGGAGGGTGTGGATAAGAAATCAGCATATATTGTAGGCTCCGGACTGGCTGCGCTCTCTGCGGCGTGCTTTCTGGTGCGTGATGGACAGATGAAGGGTGCCAATGTCCATGTCCTGGAGAAGGAAGACGTTCCGGGCGGTGCCTGTGATGGCCTGTACATCAACGATATCGGATATGTGATGCGAGGCGGACGTGAGATGGATAATCATTTCGAATGCATGTGGGATCTGTTCCGCTCCATTCCATCCATTGAGACGCCGGGGGTCAGTGTTTTGGATGAGTACTACTGGCTGAACAAGAAGGATCCCAACTTTTCGCTCTGCCGTGCAACCCACAAGAGAGGGCAGGATGCACATACCGACAAGAAGTTCGGCCTCTCTGACAAGGGTGCGGAAGAGATCATGAAGCTCTACCTGACACCGGATGAGGATCTGTACAATAAGAGAATCAACGAGGTCTTCGATGAAGAGGTCTTCGAGAGCAATTTCTGGATGTACTGGCGCACCATGTTTGCGTTTGAGAACTGGCATTCCGCGCTGGAGATGAAGCGCTATCTGCAGAGATACGTGCATCACATCGGCGGACTTCCGGATTTCACGGCGCTTCGCTTCACCCGCTATAACCAGTATGAATCGATGATCCTTCCGATGATCAAGTATCTGGAAGGCTTTGGCGTAAGCTTTGAATATGGCGTGAAGGTAGACAACGTCAAGTTCGACATTCAAAAGGAGAAGAAGGTAGCGACGGCCATTGAGGTGACCCGGGACGGCAAGAAGGAGTTCATCCCGCTGACCGAGAATGATCTGGTCTTCATCACCAACGGCGGCTGTGTGGAGAACGCAGCAATGGGAAGTCAGAACAAGCCAGCCCCCTTCGATGCATCGCTCCATGAAGGCGGCGGCTGGGACATGTGGCACCGCATTGCGCTGCAGGATCCGTCCTTCGGGCACCCGGAGAAGTTTGATTACGATCCGGAGCAGACGAACTGGATGAGCGCAACGGTGACGACGCTGGATGACAAGGTCATCCCGTATATCAAGAACATCTGCCACCGGGATCCCTTCAGCGGCGGTGTTGTGACAGGCGGCATTGTAACGGCCAAAGATTCGTCCTGGCTTCTGTCCTGGACCATCAACCGTCAGCCTCAGTTCAGAGATCAGCCGAAGGACCAGTGCCTGGTGTGGGTATATGCGCTGTTTTCCGATAAGCCGGGTGACTATGTGAACAAGCCGATGCGGGAGTGTACCGGTAAGGAAATCTGTGAAGAGTGGCTGTATCACCTTGGCGTCCCGATGGATGAGATCGAAGATCTGGCTGAGAACAGCTGCAACACCGTTCCGGTCATGATGCCGTATATTACCGCCTTCTTCATGCCCCGCGAGGCAGGAGACCGTCCGGATGTCGTTCCGGAGGGCGCGGTGAACTTCGCATTCCTCGGGCAGTTTGCCGAGACGCCCAGAGACACCATCTTCACAACCGAGTACTCCATCCGCACTGGCATGGAGGCAGTCTACACGCTGCTGAATATTGACCGCGGCGTGCCGGAGGTTTGGGGCAGCACCTTTGATGTACGGGATCTTCTTCACGCAACGGTAGCGCTTCGTGACGGAAGACCGTTGAATGACGGTTCGATGGGACCGGTTGTGGATGCGGCGCTGAAGGCAGCGATGCTCAAAATCCGCGGGACGGAGATTGAAAAGCTTCTGAAGGAATATCATGTCATTGAAGAGCCGGAGAAGAAGGATGTTCAGACGGTGATCAAGGATACCGTGACGGATGGTGTTCAGAAGGCAAAGGACGGCATCAATGCGGTGAAGGAGAAGCTTCCGAAGAATGCGGAAGAGGCGAAGGACCTTGTCGCAGAGAATAAGACGGCACTGGCGGCAGGAGCCGCGGTTGCCGTGGCGCTCGGAGCGATTGCACATCTGACGCACAAGAAGAAGTGATAAACGGGAAGACTTTGGAAGAGAAAGCATAAAACGGGCTGCAGCATCAGAGAGAAAAACAGATGCTGCAGCCTTTTGCTATGCGTGGTGGGGGCGTCCGGCAGTGCGTGCCCCGATGGAAGAGCTTCCTGCAGGGAAGAGGGGAGATGTCAGGTCGCTTCGATGAGCCGATAGCCGACGCCTGCATCTGTAAATATAAATTCGGGTTCCGCCGGATTTTTTTCAATTTTGCGCCGGATATTCGCCATGTTGACGCGCAGGATTTTGTTGTCGGACTTCATGTTCGGGCCCCAGATTTCCTGCATGATGGCATCGTAGGTAATGACACGGCCGGAGTACTTGGCAAGGAGGGCAACGATCCGGTATTCGTTCTGTGTCAGGTGCACATCCTTGCCGCGGATGAATACCTGGTGCTTGTTGAAATCAATGCGCAGATCGCCCGCCTGAAACTGCTCGCTTTCGGATAGAGAGCTCTGAACGACCGTGTGGGAGTGACGGAGAGCGGTCCGGATTCTTGCGAGAAGTTCGGAGGTTCCGAAGGGCTTGGTGATGTAATCATCTGCACCAAGATCGAAGGCCTGAACCTTGTCGCTCTCGTGGTCGCGCGCAGAGACTACGAGAATTGGCAGAGTGGACCAGGTGCGAATCCGGCGAATGATTTCGACACCATCCATATCAGGAAGTCCTAAGTCCAGAATCACAAGGTTCGGACACTGAGAGCCGGCAATGGTCAGCGCCTCAGAACCGGTGCGGGCGATAAAAACCTCATAATTATTGGCACGCAGGACGGCCTTCATCAGGTTGATGATGCTGTTGTCATCTTCAATGATTAAAATACTGTCGCGAATTTGCATGACGGATCTCCTTTTTGGCAAATCAGGAATTGGCGTTTTCCAGAGGAAGGGAAAACCAGACTCTTGCACCGCCCTCCGGGCGGTTTTCTGCCTGCATGGTGCCACGGTGTGCCCGGACGATGGACATGCAGACAGAAAGACCGATCTGCATATTATGATGGGAAGAGTCGGTGTCACGGGAATGAAGCGGCAGAGTCCCGTCAAACATATGCGGGAGAATCTGCGGATCAATGCCAACGCCATCATCCTCCACGGAGAAAACCGCATAGCCCGGCGTGTGAGTGACATGAATGACAATGTGTGAAATGTCTCTGCCGTGCATCACCGAGTTGTCAATCAGATTCAGAAGAACCTGCTCAATGAGAACCGGATCCATCGGAACGAGAAGAACCTCTCCTGGCACATCGACCTGAACCGGAATGGAAGGGCTGTGCTTGTGGAATTTTTGAACCGCACTGCTGACCACCTCCTCCGCAAGCTCATCGGATTTTGCAATATTGGTACTGCCGCCGCTGATGCGTGTGATGGAAAGGATATTCTCCACAATGCGGTTCAGCCACTGCGCTTCGGTCCGGATGTCGCCGGTCAGCGTTTTCTTCTGTTCATCGTCCAGACAGTCGTAATTGTCGAGAATAGCAGAGGCGGAACCGACGATGGAAGTCAGAGGAGTCCGGATATCATGGGAAACAGAGCGCAGAAGATTGGCACGCATCTGCTCCCGTTCCATCTGAAGCTTGATTTGTTCCTGCTGTTTGATCTGTGTCGTCAGTGCACTGATGATCACCGTGACCGTCAGCATCACGGCGAATGTCAGAGGATATCCTGTGATGGAGAAATTCAGACGGAAATATGGATAGGTAAACAGGCAGTTCACGCTGAACAATGCGAGAAAAGACGCTGCAATGCCATATCGATAGCCGTCGGTAAAACGTGAAATGATTACAATGGCCAGTACAAAAATAAGTGGTACATGTGTATCCGTGGAAACAAATTGATGCAGGATGGCGCAGATCACAGCAGTCAGGAAAAGAACGCCGCAGGTAATCAGAACATTCCGGCGTACCGGGCAGGAATCCTGCCAAACAGTTCCCGCTTTTGAAGGTTTCATCATGGAACAGCTTCCCTTCTCCGGCCCGGCTGTATTCTCAAGACGCCGAGAATGTCCGCATGGTCCGGCAGAAATCAGATTATCGATTCCCCGGTGCGCCTCCACTGAATCATCTTCCAGACGATATAAACGGGGAGCGTAATGACAACGTAAAGCGTTGCGCAGACACCGGAAATCACTTCAACAAGCATCATGAACAGAATCAGCAAATTCATTGTACAGTACCTCCATAAATTGAATCAGCGAGAGGATAGCACAGCGAATTGGATCCTTTCTATCATTATACCAGAGTCTTAACGGCGGCTTGGCCGGGGAGGCTGGTTTCTTAGCAGAACCATAGCAGAGCATACCGGCGGAAGGAACAGAAATCAGTGAGCCAGACTGCCGGTTCCTGCGGCTGGCCGTCTGCCGGAAGGAAACAGCAGGAGGGGCCGCTGCACAGGAAATTCGGCAGTTAGCATAAACAAACAACAATACAGAGAAAATATATCGGGCAGAATTCCATATGAAAAAGCAACAAAATATGAAAAGTGCCTAAATTTTTTCTAAATATTTTGAATCCACTTTGCCGGATTCATGCTATGATTGTATCAATTTCTATATGGATAACGAAGGATAAACCGTAAGAGATGGGTATAGCAAAACCACTGAGCCGGATCACGATCGAGGAAACACAGATCAAAGCCGACCGTAAGAAATGCCGGAAATATGATCAGTGCGGACTGGGTGAGAAGGCCGTCTACATGGGAAGCACAATGCATCCCCGGAATTATTATATTCCGTATGAAGCCATCACCAATGTGTTCAAACGGGTCGGTGCGAGCAACCCGGAGGGAAAGGGCTTTCTTGCTCCGGTTCTGTTCATTGTCGTGCGCTACGATGACGGCAGGGAACAGGAATGCTCCTTCCGCTATCTGCAGGATGCCGACAAGATGCTGGACGATCTGGAGAAGAATCATCCGGAGATACCGCTTCTGTCCCCTGAAGGTATGCGCAGGAAGAAGGAGCGGGAGGCCACCGAAGCGAGGATTCAGGCCAATGCGCTGACGAAGGAGGCGCTTCGCAGCAAAAAGCTTCTGGAGGATGCGAGATGGGAGGTACATAAACGTCCCGCTCTTTATGAGAAGCTTGCCGCCATGGCGAAGATGAAACGGCATGCGGACCTGATGAAGCCGTCCGTTCGCTATATCGCAGTGGGGCTTCTTGCGGCGGGAGTTCTTGTGACACTGGCAGGTGCCATTGTCATGAGGAGCATGAACCGGAGCATTGGTGTGGTCACTGCGCTGTTTGGAATCATGCTGGTATTCCTTGCCATCAACAGCAAAGGACTTCCCAGTAAGATGACCAATCGAAAGCTTCGGGACAGGGAGTATGAAGAAGCGCTGAATGCGATGAAGAACTCGCTGAAGCATCTTCCGGATTTTCCGATTCCATGCTGCTATGCGCATCCGTATACGTTTGACCGCATGATCCGGATCCTTCAGGAGGAGCGGGCGCAGACCGTGGAACAGGCACTGGAGGTTCTGAAGGCGGACCTGAAGTCCATGGATTCCAGCGTTGCGCTTTCCGGCGACGATTTCAAACAGGTCGTCACCATCAAGCCCATGTTTACTGTGCAGGATTATAAATAAGGCCAATATTTACGATCCTGTTTAGTAAGAATATATGTTATGAGCTGGCCACATGTACCCACAAATCACTGTGTGACCAGGAAGGAGGAGATATGGCAACATTTTTAATTGGCCTCGTAATCCTTATCGGCGGGGGACTCCTGTACGGTAAGTTCTGCGAGAACGTCTTCGGACCGGATGATCGCGAGACGCCTGCATTTGCAAAGCAGGACGGCGTTGACTACGTTCCTATGAAGACATGGAAGAACAGCTTGATCAACCTGCTGAACATCGCAGGAACCGGCCCGATCCTTGGACCTGTTCAGGGTATTCTGTTCGGACCCATTGCATTCCTTGCAATTCCGATCGGAAACGTCATCGGCGGATCCATGCATGACTACTTCAGCGGTATGATCTGCACCCGTGACGGCGG